>Ga0065711_1000254_pt1 | contig 78485 bp, 36 predicted proteins | sample Hoacrofraction12_FD_59098 | JGI IMG/M metagenome (GOLD analysis project Ga0065711, IMG submission 59098) | Hoatzin crop microbial communities from Cojedes, Venezuela - Epithelial fraction 12 v2 (version 2) | ecosystem: Host-associated > Birds > Digestive system > Esophagus > Crop | place...
GTGTTCAAAAAATGTGTAGATGTGGCATTTCAGGACATGGTTTATTAGACATGGTGGTGTTGGATGGATGTTTGGACTTGATGATCTTAGAAGTATTTTCCAACCTTAATGATTCTATGATTCTATGATTATAAATATCTCAAGGGTGGGTGTCAAGAGGATGGGGCCAGACTCTTTTCAGTGGTGCCCAGCGACAGGACAAGGGGCAACAGGAACAAATTGAAGCACGGGTAGTTCCAGCTGAGTATGAGGAAGAACGTATTTACTTTGAGGATGACAGAGCACTGGAACAGGCTGCCCAGAGGGTTTGTGGATTCTCCTGCTCTGGAGATACTCAAAACCCGCCTGGACACAGTTCTGTGCAACCTGCTCTAGGTGAACCTGCTTTGGCAAAGGGGTTGGACTAGATGATCCCCAGAGGTCCCTTCCAACCCCTACCATTCGGTGGTTCTGTGAAGTGTTTGGGATTTCATATACATACAAGGTCATGTGTAAGGGATCAGACCACAGGTCCCTACTGCTCAGTATCCTATCTCTGACAGTGATCAAACAGGAAGGGTTAGGAAAACTATGTAGGAGAGAAAAAATACACACTGTTACTTTCTAAATTATGTGCTCCCACCTATTGGCAATATGCAGCATAAGAGACTTCTTGAGCCAGAGGTAGTATCCACCTCTTAGTACAAATGCACAGCTGCAGTGAATAAAAATGTGTCTTACTGCAAGCCATGCGTAATTCATTACTCTTTAGTCACTGAATCTAAAAGCAGAAACAACACTCTGTGACCTAGGTGACCAACTGCATACCATGAACAATGAAATGCAAATAATTCAAGCAAACAGTTTATACCCATGGGCTAACATTTATTCACAAAATATTTCAACATTTGTGAATAATATATAACTGAAGAGGAATGCCTGTTCATGAACAGTTCACAGACAAAATAAGTGCTACTTTAGCTAGATAATTCTTTTATGAGAGAGAGTTCGGCCAACTCCCATGCTCAGAGAACTGCCCATTTTTGGTGGTCTCCTCTTCACCCGTCCAGGTCCCATTGGGGGGAATACCAGTGATTCAGGCATGGGGACTACTAAGTTACCTGAAATCCATTTCATTGTTCTGACTCTTTTACTTCCTCCAGCATGAGCCAAACATAAATCAGGCAGGACCACAGCTCCACAGCTAATGTTTTCTACGTGCTGTAGCTATTTCAAAGACGCTTCTCTTCTCCTCTTTCCCTTCCTTTCATTTCAAGATACCACCTAACATGAGAAGCAAAAAGACAGTGGTGTGTGTATCTCCTGGAATTTCTAACCACTTCTCAATGCTACTATGTGAGAGAGAAGTGGACTACTAGAAACTGTCTGCTGAAAAACACGCTACCTACTGCTGACACTGATGTACCAAACATGGAAGCCCCTTCTAAATGTTTGTCCCAAATTCTGTGTATGTCTTGTTAATCTTCTTCAGTTTTCAGCATTTTCAATCTAGTTTTGAAAACATCTAGAGGGTTTAAACAAAAAATTTCTACTCAGTGGAGGCAGAACTGAATTTATCCCTAAACGCATGAACCTCTTCTGTACTACTTGAAATTTCATGCTGGATCCAAACACCTATGTGAATTTCTCCAAGTTAGATGCCATCTAGCGATAGTCTATGTTCCCTATATAACCAAGAGGGAGAGACAGCTAGTTCCCAGAGGGCAATTCAGAAACATGACACACAAAAAGAACAGCTACCAAGAGGTAGCTAGTAGAAAGCAACAATCATAGAGTACATCCAGTGCCCCTCTTCACTCCAGAGATTACATACGTGTCTCAGGATATCACAGAACTCAGCCTGACATAGTTTCAGCCCATACCTCTCACTTCCAGGCCTGACTACCAGACTACAGAATAGGTTAGGTAGGGCAGTGTTTTGTCCCTCTCACTGAAGGAAGGTGACACTGCAGGTGCCACAGGTCCAGAGCATGCTGCTGACAGACTTCAGGGTAGACCACCTGGTCCCTGCTTACAGGACTGTTTCATCAGTCTTGAGGTGAAAAGCCAAAAAATTCATTAAGATATAACAAGAACTCAGATGTCTCCTTCCTAAGCGAGAGAAGTACCCACAGATGCACACTCCTGCAGTCACGGCTCTGTGTTGTGCACCTACCTCACTCACTTCACACTGCATACAGACTCATTCTCTGGGCACAGGAGAACAGTGTGCTTTGGAGACTGGATTCACAATGGCTTTATACTTCCAACTTTTATCTAGATCTCTGATGTAACTGCAGGCTCCACTAAAGTCAAGAGCCATCCGTCTTTTAAACGCAGTGTATTGCTGTTCCAAAAGAGAACTTTCCATTACTAAGCACTGGTGTAGCTTCCAGCTCCACCTGGAACACTGCTGTTTTTTGATTGTCCAGTCTGGAACAGGGTGGGGGGGTGGCACAGAATCTCTTGGTTTAGTTTCAGATTTTGCACTCATTTTCTAAACAATTAAATTTTATTTTCACTAGATCACTCAGACTGCTGGGGTTTTTTGCCTTTTGGTTTTTAGATGTTAACAGGAGAAGCATGGACTCTGTCCTCAAGATAAGTTCTCTTTGTAAGTATTCACATCACTGCAGCTTTCATTTGGGATCTCAGTTCTGTTTTGCACTGATCGTGAAAACCAAATCCCCTGCTTATTCTCTTAATACTGACAGATTATTTAATATTGTTGTTACTTGGTAGGGTTCCATGTTGTTCCCTGTTTGTACAAGTCCAAAATAAAATCAAAGCATGTCCACTTCTAGAAAGGGGATACCAAGTCAAAGTAAGACTGGATTTACAGTATTGCAAGCTAAAAACTCTCTTTTGTTGGTTTTGTTTGTTTGTTTGATGTATCACGCACATTGTTAGATGATTGAAATACAAGAGGAGGGGAGATTGATCCCATACTATTCAAGTTAACCAAGTAAACTCCATGATGATAAAAAAACCTTAGCTAGCAGATTTGTCATCACATTCCACAAGCTGTGTTTCTAAATAACCTGCACTGCTTTGAATATTTTCATATTAAAATATTGAAGATTCCTACAAAAATCTCTTCCTCTATTATGAAGGACTAAACAATAACATAATATACTAAAATATACGTTAATGAAATAGCCCATACTAAATGAAGCCAGAGAAACAGAATATTTCCAATAAGTCTGCCAGCTACTAAAGAAATTATACACATATTCCTATTCTTCCAAATCTTTTTCACCAAACTAAGCTTAGTAGGTTATCCTCTTTGTTTCACAGTTCGTAAAATGTGTATCCCATTATAATAATATTCACTGTACATACCACTATCATTTTCAGTCTTTGCCACATGAATTCATACAAAATATGAGTGTCAGCAGAAAGCATGTGTTTCTAGTTACCACTTCAAATGAAGTATTTCTTAGTCCAATATAACAAATACACTCTCTCTCACACATCAGAATTCCTCACTGTTTTGAACAGCAATGAAGACAAAATACACCAGTGCTAATGATTTGTCATCAGACCAACCATATTATGCCATGCACTCTGAAAGTGATATTTTCCTTGGTCAGTGCAAATACAAAATGTGTGTGAAACACACATCTCAAAAATGGGATTTGTTTCATAAGCAAATAGCCCAAATCCGTAACTATGAATCTAAATGTTTTTGAAAACACAAACATGGGTCACGTGCAAATGAATAGACATGCACATAGTTTTACATGCCTGCTTATTGTATTTCCTGATAAAGCAAATTCCTTCACATAGGTAACATTTGCCTTAACAGATATTTACACTACAATCAAAACTGATATCTGGGAATTGTGAGAGCGTGGAAAACACCCCTGGGAGGGCTATGAAAAGTGAGGGAAGGACACACCCAGCAGTCTTGTGCTGCAGAGAACAGAGGATGAAGGATAGAAACCCAACTGTCCTATGGGGTATTGGATAGTTATCATTGAGTGTCTGCCTCCCCAAATTTCAAGTAAATCTTGCCCCCAGGTAATCCTTATATTTCCCACTCTGTCTCCCAATCTGTCCTGCCCCCTTCAATACTCAGTTCTCCTCCCCAGAGTTTGGATCCCTCATGTTTGTGCTTTCACCCCTCTGTGGTTCCCAGTTCACAAATCCACAAGCCCATATGCTGTCTTTTCACTGCAAAACACTCTCAATTCTGGGGCAGTGCCACATACCTGCTGGGGGCATCTCAAGGCACAAAAGGTTTTGCTTTTGTTGCTACCTCTCATAACTGGTGTTCCAAGGAACTGAATTCACTTGAAAATGTGTTACTTTCTATAAAATTATAGTCATCACATGCATATATAGTCTCACATCTATGTCTGTGCAAAAAATTAAAATCAAATACTTGCGAAGTATAATTATTTTTTAAATGCAGAAACCTAAGCCTCCTTACTAAGAACATTTTATACTTTTACAGCATATTTCTCAAGTTCAGCATCTCAGCTCAAACTACTAGTAACATTCCTACAACTTGCATTTCAAGTTTTGACTCTGGGATGACAATTCTGCAGAGTTGTAACATTTGTGTGTTTATTTGCCCATCAAATCTAATGCTAAACACTGAAGCTAATATTTTCATACTTTACATGCTGCAATTACAAGTTTATTTCTATAAAATACAGTTCAGCTGCTAGAGATGTCCCATAAACCCTGTTTTTTTCCTATAATTTCACTTCCAGTCCCTATGGTGAGAATCAGGCATTCAAAAAATTATTACTACTTTAAAATAAAGTTTCAAGACAACACAATGATAGAGTTGGGTACAGTTAAAACAACTGTGAAAATGACTGAGGAATAGAGACTTTAAATCTGGCATCCTAAACCTGCTTAAACTCTTCTACAGTGCACAGAACTCCAACTGTTTCTACTAAAAACTGAATTTGGCCCTGAGTGTGGAATAAGCATTTCAGAGCTGCTGTGGGATGGCTAACCCAAGGATCACAATTAATGCGCTCTGGCCCACAGAGAATTTAAGGAAAGCAGCTCGCTGAAGTGGCACAGATTTCTCAGATCATCTGAGCTATATGGAAGATATAAAATACAAGTTCTACTTCTCTGGTTTTCAGTGGAAATCATATGGGTCAGTTATTTAATCAACAGTAATTTGACAAACCAGTAAACCAAACTGCTTTTCTATCAAAGCAGGAAAAACATAATTATTTTAATTTCATCTACAGCCTATCTAAAGCCAAAGGCATATACCCAGTATTAATTTAACAAAGAAGTCTGCTAAACACAAAGCATATAGTTCTGCCTAGATATTTACTAGCTGTAGGAGAAGTTGGGATTTTAAAACAGTGGAAGCATGAAGCCTGGCATACCTCCTTCCCCCTAATTAGCCTTCTAAATGCTCTGAAAATGCAGTAGGCCTTCAGGGAAGGACTATTCGCCCAGCCCCACAGGCACACTGTGGATTAAATATTGTACCTCGTTGCTGATTTCAGTATGTCACCTCAGCAGCAGCCACAAGCATGCCAGAGGTGATGGCACAAGTATGCCAGTCATACTCAGGTCAATGAACATTAAAAATTTTGCTAACGCTGGTGGCATTTAAAGCTATAATTTTTTATCATCAGTAGGTTAATATGATTTATATTTATACCATCTTCCTTGAAAGAAAAATAAACCTTTCAGTAAAGAGCCTTTTCTAAAGCGCCCTCACTTCAGTACTGAACCATTTGGCTGTCATTAACTGAGTCACATTTATGCAGATGAGGAATTTACCAATAAAATCTATGAACACCATTATCTTGTTCCCCATCTGATTTTCACAATCTAAACAAAACAATAAAACTGCTGAGTTCTTTTACTGTTATCAGCCCGTCGTATTTTGCAATAACGTTAAGCTACTTGCAATCTCAAGGAATGTATGCATTCAAACATTATAGATTCTAAAATTCAATTTTGTTTAGAAATGCTAATGCAACGAGTATAATAAATTAAGACTATTCTGTATATGCATTAGTTTTTATTAATTCCATGTTTATTAGGCTTTAGCTAAATCTAGTTTGCCAACTGATTTTAAAGCAAATACCTTTCTATAGTCCTGAGGAGTGAATTGCCTTTTGCTGCAATAGCAAAAGTATGCAAGTAACAGGTTTCTAACAGAACTTTTCTAATTATTTCAATTCAAATAGCACTGTGGGATACAAGCTGGCTGCAGTCTGAGAGTTACATCACCACAAGCGTCTGAAGAAATCACTTTAATACACACTCAAAAATGAACAAATGCTGTTTCTACAAGGTGTCATCCCCACTGAGACCAGACTGGCAGGCAAAGTTTCTGTGTTCCTATAATTCCATTCTTCCTCAGGGAACAATTTTTGTCATAAAAGTTTTATTCCCATTGAATAACTTTAACTTCCCTTAAAGAGAGAGACCTTTCATTGCTGCAGGATAAAGAGAATTTTAAAGATTCAGGACTGAAGTTTAACTCATTCAATGCAGCGTCTAATACCTTCAGCCTGCCTACGTTACACTCCATTCAGACAATGTACCATGCTGGAGTCTGTTTAGTCTCTTCCTCCTCTCTTTTTGTTGTATTTAATTGCTCTGTGCAGAAAGATTCACCAGGCCTTTCCATCTCCCAAGTTGTCTTTTGGCATAAGCCTAACTAGTGGGGAAGAAAACAAATGTGCTTTTGGGCAGGGCAACTATGGGAAACCTTCTAGAGATGTGCATTCCATACCCAATACAAGAAATACGTTAACACTCTTCCATACTATCATTAAGCAAAACAGTGAGGATGGCGAAAGAAATGTGCATTTCGTTCCATAAACACAGTTATAACTCTGAAAAGAGAAACAGTAATAACAACAGTACTAAATATTTAGCGAATTCAAAGAAATCTCTCAAAAATCTTTCATCACAGAATGTGGACAACAATAGTTTGTGTTAAAGTTGCAATTACACTAAGACGGAAATCCAAAGTACAGTCAGGTTTTCCTCTTTCTCTGTCTAATTGTCTATCTGTTTATGGTCTAATATGCTTTTCCTGTCTGTGCTAAGGTCAACCCTTCAGGTAAAGCTGGTAGATTACCCTGATTTATCAGTGCATAAAACGCTATGAAACTGAATTAGGATTCTAGCAGCAGTGAAGCTAGTGTATATACTTTTTATCTGCTGTGACAGCTTCTTAGCATCAATTAAATAATGGCAGCAATTAATCTCAACTTTCAGTGAAGTCAGTATGGGTCAATGACATCAAACCATCAAGCTGTACAGAAAGTGGGTCTATGCACAGTTCTGACAAGAACTATTTTATCTTTCAGTCTTTTGAAAACACTTGTGATGTCTTTTTCTCAGTGATATTATAACCTCCTAGGGCTACACTTTCTATGTACTGTCCACTGTCCCTGCTCCAGCCAATAACTTAAAGACCTACACAAAATTTGTATTTTAATTTAAAATTATGTGAGCAACCATTGAAGATTGATTAATCTAGAACAATTTCATGCCTGAACACTCCCAATTCGATGGTCCCAAATGCAGAGACACAACTACTCTTGCCTAAAACAGCATTTCATTCTCCATTTCATGATCCTGATCCATAATGAACAGCCAACCCTAATACTTAATACCTAGCTGAATTGAGTATTAAGCCAGAACCTTCAAGATCAAGCATTATACTTGACCTTTTGAATGTTGTTCCAATCAATACCTCAGAAATTGATTTTTCTCTTATTCAGTATACCCAAATGGTTTCATTAAACTGAAAGATTACATGACCCCCCAACACGGTAAGGCCATCAGAACCTATTCTGTAGTCTGTGTTATATAAAAGCCCTAATCAGCAACCAGTGAGTATCTGAGAATATCAAACACACCCACCTCAGTTATTATACAACAATCATTCTAGAAGTGGTGTTCAGAAGAAATTATGTACAGAATATTAAATTATTCAAATTTGGGGGCTTGATTAAATGTCTGGCAGCAGAATACACAGCTGGATTTGGACTGCATGAAAGTACAACTTCAGCCATTACAAGTTCATTGTAGCAAGTAGGTCAGAAAGTTTCCTAATCCAAATGCATTCCAGGACTTTGATACACCAGCAAGTTACTCCCTATCAGGTGACAACTTCCCCCAATTGTACTTCTAGCCTAGAATAAATAAGGCACCCAGATTACTGTGACTATTAGTCCCAATCAGCTTGTAGATGCTTTACTCCTGTAGAGGTGGTGAGGTCGAAAGGATAAAGGTGATGTCAGGGGTAGCCAACAGTTAGAAAGAGCTCCAGACATAGATTCATAGAATAATTCAGGTTGGAATGGACCTTTAAGGTCATCGAGTTCAACTGTTAATCTAACACTGCAAAGTCCACCACTAAATGATGTCCCTACGAGCCTGATCTACATGTACTTTAAACACCACAAGGGATGATGACTCCACCGCTTCCCTGGGAAGCCTGTTCCAATGCTTGACAACCCTTTCAGTAAAGAAATTTTTCCTAATATCTAATCTAAACCTCCCCTGACACAACTTGAGGCCATTTCCTCTTGTCCTGTAGCTTGTTACTTGGGAGACTGATACCCACCTCACTACAACCTCCTTTCAGGTAGTTGTAGAGAGCAATAAAGTCCCCCCTCAGCCTCCTCTTCTCCAAACTAAACAACCCCAGTTCTGTCAGCCACCCTTCATAAGACTTGTTCTCTAAACCCTTCACCAGCCTCTTCGCCCTTCTCTGGACACACTCCAGCACCTCAGTGCCCTTCTTGTAGGGAGGGGCCCAAGTGAACACAGTATTGGAGGTGCAGCCTCACCAGTGCCAAGTACAGGGGCATGATCACCTCCCTACTCCTGCTGGCCACACTATTTCTGATACAAGCCAGGATGTCGTTGGCCTTCTTGGCCACCTGGGCACACTGCTGGCTCATGTTCAGCCGGCTGTCGACCAGCAGTCCAAGGTCCTTTTCTGCCAGGCAGCTTTCCAGCCACTCCTCCCCAAGCCTGTAGCATTGCATGGGGTTGTTGTGACCCAAGTGCAGGACCCAGTACTAATACTTTTGTACTATCTGGACCCTGGCAATGGTCTAATAAATAGAAAGTCCTCCTATTAAAATGTCAGAGATCCTGTGGGCATATGTAAAATGAAAAGAAAATTAGGGAGTCCCTTGAGCATTTAAGGAAGTGCAAGCAGCCTTTTGCTAGTGTTGCCACCTGAAAACAGGGTCTTAGTTAAAGATGACCAGACTATAAACCCCCTTCTTTTCTACAAACTCTTGCTTTCCTGTTCTAATATCCAAGAAGTCTCCAACCCTACTCACTACCGCAACCTTCTCCACAGCTCTCAGCCTCTCCTGGCTGGTGCCTACTCCAGAATTACCACAATTCATATCCCTGCAAGAACTTTCCCCTCGTACTCCAAATCCTGTGTGACGGAGTCCCTTCTATCCTTTCTGCCATAAACTTCCTCCGTTTCTCATTTACAAGAACTGGGCTTTTTCATTAAAGCTGATTACAATTAAAGCATTCATGACCTCTTTGTGCTAAAGGAGAGGATTATATAATCACATTTGTGTTTTTACTACCAGATGTCCTGGTCTTCCCCGCTTCCCAAAATTTCTTCTAGATTCAGTGGTCTCGTTTCTCTTATTCTTCTGCGACACTGTCATCTCAAACCTTCCTGCCCTCATAATATTTGGATTTGTGTTCTTCTACCCTAATTCCACAATGACTATAAACCAGCACTCCATTTACACTAACCACCCTGCTTTGATCCGTCTTTGAGTTCAGCTGTTTGCTGTATGCACCATATGCCTGTTCTTTACCTCAGTTAAGCAAATTAAGGTTTGTAGGGTTGGGTTGTTTGGGTGCAGCCATGGGGAAGAAGGGGAATGAAAGAGCAGCTTTAAAAAAATCTATCCAAGACAGCAATTATCAAAAAAAGTCTTTCCTAATGAGAGCATAAAGACAAGAAAATGCTTTGGGAGTGAGTGGAGGAGCGGAACACTGCATGGTAATTTTCCCCAGTATTCATTCAAGTTCAATAGCAAATACATCCATTTGTCTGATCTCTGTGTTAAAAAAAAAAAAAAAGTCACTTTGCAAGATTTTTTAAACTTGTATTTTTTTTAAATAAAATTAATCCTAGAAAATCTGAGTTAGAGTCAGCCTCGTGGAAAAATATGTGACTTTTTCAAGCAGCCCTCAGAATAGCAACCATGGAAAAATAATAAACAGAAAAAATAAAAAGTGCAGTTTAACAAATGCTTAATCTCAATGAATCACCAGTAAAAGGAGGAAAAAAACAACAAAACAAAATTTATTGCATGGCAACATTGAAGTGGTGGGAGTTTTATCTGGCAGAGAAGAAATAAGGGAAGGAATATTAACCACTCTGTGCCTTAAATCAAAGGTGTTTTTTAGTGGGGTTTTTTTTTCATTCAAAACATGTTTGTCTGATTATAAAGCTCTGGAAGATCCTAGATACGAAAACAGGCATGTAATAACATATACTACTTCTCAGTTTAACCTGCTAATTCCTTTTTTAATAAACTTATGGCAATTACACAAAAAATCTTTGGCCATACAGTCTCAGATTTAATCTGAAGAGGACCTAATATTAGCATAGATAAACAAACCCTTCCTTGGACCAGACCAGGGTAGATATGCAAATTTTTTCCCAAATGACAGATACCTCTTGCCCTGTCCTTACTCTGTCAGTACTGTTTATATTAACCCCCAAAATGGAAAGCTCCAATCTTTCCCTAACCCTAATCCCATCTACTTCTATACAGCTTCAGCAAATTAGGAACTGTCCATAAATGATAAAATGCCTCCTCAGTAAGATCAGTGATCTTCCTTGCCCCAACTCTACTATGACTCTGCTTCTGAGCACCTTTCTTAACACGAAAATCTCTAACTTTAATCCTCAGCACAACCCTCCATTTGATACCTCCAGTCTGAGCCCAGGCATGACAGCCTGAGAAAATCCCAACCTCAGCTATAACTCTAAAAAATATTTTATTGAAAATAACTGTGAGGAGTCCTTGTGCTTCCAGAGTCAGTCAAATAACAGCTGCAGAAGCCTTTATCTGGATAAAAAACAAGCATATGTCAGTCTCAAACAAAAAAACAAGATATGCAAAACTGGTCAGAAATCAGACCGTACTGTTAAAGTGGAAATGATTGTTGCTTTGTGGGGGCTCATATACGTACAGTAGGTAAAAGTAGGGAGAAACATCACAGAAAGAGCCACAAAATAATTTAAAATATCTAATCTCATCAGAACTTGGGACTGTAGTACACAGAAAAAACTAATGGAGTATGTGTTTTGGGGCTGCGGCCCGTCTGAAAGTGGTTTCAAACAGTACTGACGAGGCTTAACTGCTATTTGTTTCTTGCTGCGTACAGGGAAACTGGAGTTAACAAAGAAGAGAATCTTTGCCTCCAATATTTATCCTTCCTCCTAAGCAAAGCTATCAGCAGAACTGTAACATTTGTCTACATCTCACATCAAAAGACATACTAATAGAGACATATGCCCAGACATACCCAGAGCTGTGACTCCACTCTGAGGAAACAGATTCTTAACTTTACTTCCCAGTCCCTCTAGTTTCAAAAAACATGTCTTGAAAATTTTTGGTATGTATAAAGCAAACAGCTAATTTGAAAAATGACCAGTAAAAACTCCCTTAAAATACAACTTTCCAACTTTCTGGGCCAAGATAAACAGTAAATTCCAATAATTATAGTAAATGATAGATGCACCTAAACAATTTCTAGAAGTCAATCTCTAAAGACATGAATCTATTTGAATTGCCACAGCAAACAGCCCACATATAAAATTTGCTCAGACTGCAATATTGTCTTTGAAAACTAGTTTTCATGTTCATCTCTATTTACCAACCTTTCTTTAGATCGGTTTTATGTCTCTAAAACCTCATAGTTCTACATATATATGCACAATATCTATAAATTAGTAGATTAAATTTTTATGCTGATTAACTTAATTTGAAATGACTTGTGGGAAAACATCAGTCTGTATTTTTCACTGATAAAATGTGTTGGAAGTTTTGACTTTTTCTACAAGAATCCAAAACCATATCAGGTCAGTGGGTGAAAATGAAAATCATATGAAATTCAAAGAAATTCAACAACTAACTCCAGTATTTTAAGCACATTATTAATGAAAATCCTATTTGTCTACATTCATATATATTTAATTTAAATGAAACATTTCTAAATTATCAGCATAAAGTACTTCAAAATACTGCAACAATTTTGTACTCATTTCTGAAAATTATCACCTCATTAAATAAACTCTGAAACCTTGATTTTTCAACACAATTCATGACTTGTTAGAAAAAAAAACCTTAAAAACTGGTAAAGGGTAGGGGTAACTTTCACAGCCAACTTCCAATACATATAACATAAAATCTGACATCAATTTACTAAAACAGCAGCTCCTAGTAAAAAAAAAAAAAACCCTGAATATGTATATGAACGCGCAATACCATCTAAGCTGTACAAAAGCATGTAAAGACAGTCATGGCTGGTGGCTTCTCTGGGTGAAAAGGTCAAAACAAAAAATCCAAATAGGAAGACATAAATAAATGTAAGGAATGTAATTCTTCTTCAGATAGAAGTGTTTCTCGGTGCTAACCCACTCATTTCACATGTATTCTTGTTGATTTACTTCTTCGACAGTAACAAATGTTAGTGTTGAGACTCTCAGGCTCATTTGCACGGGTCCCTGATGATGGGTAAGATAGCACCTCAGCCTCAGAGAGAGGAGACAATGCAGAGACATTGTAACAGACCTCTGGGACAGCAAGAAGTCCTGATGTCAGAAAATAAAAATTAAAATCTCAGTTTCAAAATTCAGTGACTCCCTATTTTCTTCAGCCACTAAAGAAAGCACTGAAGAACTGATATGTGCCTGACTGTTGTCTTCAAGCAGGGCAAGTCTGAAGTAGAAGGACGAAAAAACCCCAAGCCTTCACAATGCTAAAAATGTAAAGACTGGAAACACAGAGTTATAGTTACATATGAAGTATGTTGCCCTTCTTTATAATAAGGATTTTCAAGACTTTAGAGAGGAGGGATTTCAGGATTTTGAGAAAAAGAATTACATATATGAAGAAATTCTTAGAATTTTAAATTACTAAAATATATTGCCTGTCCAGAGAGAGAGAGAAGAAAAAAAAAAAAAAGCTGTATTACACAACTAGAGAAGCTGTTTCCAGTTTAAAGGCGGTAACAGTAAGGTGAGCTGGCATGCAGCAGTGACCATTTGGACAGCAAAATTACTCTCCCACAGAAAGAAAGTTGAAAACATACCTTCACCTCATGAGATGGAAACCTGCATGGTCAGCAGCTAGCTAGAAAATCAGGTGGTTTTATTTGTTTGGTTTTCATGGACAAAACAAGAATAGCAAAGTTCCTCATGGTTAGAAAAGGTCTGAATCAATTAATAAAACTGATACCTTTTTAATCTGACCGCTGTATTTATTTGCTGAGCTTCTAGCATATTTTTATTTTCATTAGCATTTCCTGAACAAGAACTGGATCCTGAAGAGACTGCAAGAACACCTAAGAACAACCTTTTTAGTGATCTGGAACTCACAATAAGACTTTTTTTTTTTTTTTTAATCTACTGTTAAACCTAACAGGTTAAATATTAGACATTAAAAATAGAAATTTATTTTATTTAAATATGGCAGTAAATATAATGCTTTGCTTTGTTTTATGTAATAATCCCCATTTGGCTCAGCTGAAACAAGAGGTCTGAGTCACAGGAAATGCATTACAGTGAAGAGTGCACTGAATTTTCATGAATGTTATATTATCTTGAAAAACTCTTTATGTTAATTTTTTTAACTATGATGCATGTTTCTATAACAACTTCAGCTCCTTTCCAGCTGCGTGCATAGGAGCTTTGCACTCTTGAATAGGTCAAGAATAGCAGTGAAATTTACTTGGAAGTCACACAAAACTGTTTATCTCTACAGTGTTTGAGCCAATTGAGGAAACACTGTGAGGACAGATAGACTGACTGTCTTCAGAAGCATTCATTATTGTTTCAGCTATGATTAAATGGGAATGACAAGTATCTTGATAAAAGGATTATTGCATTTCTCTTGTAATCTTTTTCCAGAATAATAACGTTTGGCCACAGTCTTCAGGAAAATCAAAACACATCGCTTGTCTGCTATAGCAAAATTCCTGTACATAAATATTAAATGGATGTTTATTTACTTCTTTGTGCATTAGAAAGTGAGCCAACCTAGATTCATATATTGATTAAAGGGAGTAGCAGGGAGAAAGAAAACACTTCAAATCACAGAACACCACCACTGTCACCAAGCTGTGATGAACCTGAAGGCTGATACCTTACAAACTGGTACCAGTACACTTGGATACACACACAGACTCGCAGAAACTACTCACTTCAGTGTAATATGGATGAATTAGACTGACCTTTAATTGTTGATCTAAGAAGGAGCTGAGAACAGTGAAACATGACATCCTATATTCTCATACTACTTAGCAGAAATGAACCTTGCAAACAAGACTGTTAACCAGTACCTGAGGGACTTTTCACGAGGTGGTGAGAATCTCATTATCTCAGCCTCTTTCCCCGCAGAATACTAATCCAGAATAACTGGACACAAAAGCTCCCCTTTAGAATGTCAAAGAAGTTATCTGCTTCAGTTCAAAGTTAATTAAGATGCAAATTGAAGACACAATGTTACAGCATAGCTCCTTAAACCCTAAATGAAGACATTCAATGGTATGACGGACAGCTACTTATAACAGAGGAAGATTTTTTTATGCCAGTATGTTTAGACTAAATGGTATATAGCCCTTGTGGTAACCAAATCCAAGCAAGTTTTAACTCGGTGGTGTTTACATGGCTCTTGACTTATGAAGGCAGACTCCATTTAGCAGACAGATTCATACTGTGTTTTCTTCACCTAAAATACTTCCCTGTCTTGGGGAAGTGAAGAAAATGGGAGGCCAGTACAGCTAACTGATGAATGCCGAAACCTATTCCATTAAAGAAAGATAATGACAAAACTCAGAAAAGGCAGCAGCACTTTGTAGTGAACGCCCATTTATACATTTTGTTTCAAACCCAGCAACAACTCCTATAGTTTGTCTTAGACTCTAAGTCAACAGAATATTTCCATTCTGGATTTTAGCGATCTTCTAAAAACATCACCTACAGCACACACATACATGTCTAACACATACTCATAAGTTCTATAAGAGTAAATAATGCTTAAATTAAAAATGCATAAGTGGAATCTTAGTATAAAATATGATAGATGAATCACCTTGAATATCGGGAGTAAAACACCTGAACAGTGACTCTACATAAAATATTTACCTCTGACCCTTGTTCTAACCATGTAGAGTATAAATTAGAGAAAACAACAGTCATTAATTCCATAGGGAAGAGAAATCAGCAAAACATAATCTCAGTAATCGTTCTGTTAAATCACGAAACTCATGACTAAGTTCCTAGTAATGACCTCTGACAGACATATGAAAAATATGTGGAGAAGGATACTGCTGTTCTGACCTACACACTCACGTCTGAATCACCGATATGCCTACTCACTAGCACTCCTGGAAAGTGATTATATAGTATAAAGCTCCATCTAATGAAGAGTAAAGCTCTCCACAATTTTTAAATTCTTTTTTGTTTGAGAACATGAGAAACGCCCTAAAGATTTCATAAATGGTTTCATACGTGGTATCTGCCTTTCTTGAATGGCAACAATGGAAAGAATGGGCATGGAAACAAAGCAGACTCCTTTTCTGCTGCTGACCGCTTTTGCATTAAACTGCTGCAAATAAAATAAGCTGCTGCTGACACAGGACGCTTCCAGCCAGCCTCTGACACATAGCATTCAGTACCAAGAAAATTGTGCAGAAAGCAAAAGACAAACACCAGCAAAGGGTGGCAGAGGCTGCAAACTTGTAAAGCACTGAAAACATTTACTCTTTTTGAAATATACTCTAGGCACAGCAGGACATACACGACTTCTATTGCTCACATACATTTTTGCTGCAAGTGGCCTTCAGTAAAAAATACCAAGTAAGTGGTAAGCTAAGAACACAAATGTACTAGATAAATGCTTTAAAATAAAAGGACATAAAATAGCCATCAAGTACTTCCAGTAGCTGTGAAAAAGAACAGCAACAGAGGAAAGGTCACTGGCATATCTATTAAATTATATGCTGAACATTTAAGAGGCTAATTTTGCCAGACTTAAAAGGATCAGCAACTCTCCCCCTTTATCTTTTGGACGCAACTCATTGTATTAGTTTATTCTATGATATGGGATTAAATATTCAAAAGGAGAGAGAGAAAAAAACATCAATGGAGAATCCTATCCCACTGCGAAATTCTGCAGATGAACCACATTCGTTATGTGATAATTAATACTGTCATCACTTAAGACATTTGACTGTAAAAACTGTGGTACAAAGAGTAGGAATTCTCTCTTTCTCAGTGTCCCTGATCTAATTTGCAGCAATCTTTTTTAAGTAGAAGATCCAAGTTAGAAGTTTATCAGTACTAGGCTAATTCCCACCCCATCAGTAATGGGTAATGACAGAAGTAGGCTTCCACAGTTCTCACTAAAGGTACAATAATCATCACAAACTGATTTGGACTTTGTGCAGAGACACCAACAGCCAGAGTAGCAACTGTTACTGGAAACTTTTTCTAAGTCTGGCTTTGGATAAAACTTTGTTTTACCAAAATTACAGTGCTTTGCAAAACCAACTCTTGCAGTTCAACTGTTACAGAGCCTGGCATATTCACTCCTGTGCTCCTCTCATGTTTCTGTGTGTACAAAAGGGTGGAATGTTAAACCCTGGTCTTTAGGTGAACATACGAATTATCAACTTCTTTAAAATGTTAATCTTTTGATCTGCACATATCTGATACAGAAATTCAAATACCATGGTATTTATGTAAGGAGCAAACACACTCAAGGACATTTATAATTTTCTTTTTTGGAGATTCTCCATACAGTGGTGTTCTGATACAACTCCAAGACTTTCATCCATTTACAGACATCTCTATTCTAACAGCATATTTCTACTTGACTTTAAATCACAGAGAGAGAGAGAGAAGAACATTGAAATTGCTATGTCAGATAAGAGCACTGGATCTCTTCCAGCTTTCTGTCCCAGAGTGGCAAGTACTAGGTATTTTAAAGGAAACTGCAAACATCTTCATAGGAGACAGCTCTTATTCAGCAACTTGGCCATACAGTACCTTTTTTCTTTCTTTTCCTAACACCCATTAGTTACTTTCTGGCTTTTACATTGAAATATGAGACTTTTCTGTCTTTTAGCTTTTACTACCCTATGTGAATTCTTTATGCATGTAAACAGCACCAAGCCACATCACCTTAGAAGGAACCCCCCTGAGATTGTATTGTGGGGTTCAGTTATCATGGTATAAACTAACTATACAGCTAAAATGATGCAGATTGATGAAGTAAAAAAAGAAAAACAAAGGTATATTTAGCTTCCCCTGAAAAGCCCCTCTCTTCTACTTTTCTTATGAATTTCGAACTAAAAAACATTTTGACATCACTATATTTATGATTGCTCTGTGTATTAGATTTTTACACAGTTATCTTAAGATTAGGGTCCTTTTTAGTCTTACATTAATAAAGTACATTCCTTTCCTAGGAGCTTACAGTCTTACAAAGGAACACAGGAAACTGCTCAACACACAGCAGTAGAAATCCCCACAGGAAGTATTTTTGTTGTTAATTGTGTTGGTATGCATCTATTCATGCCCTGGATTTCAATACGGTCAGTTTATCCAAATGGTAAATAAATGATTACACAAACATATGCTGTAAGACCAAATCAGCAAGCCACATGATTTCCCTATTACACAGAAGATTTTTCTGTCATGTATGTATGACAAAAGAGGCACCTTGTAAGAACAAGTGGATGGAAATGCGCCTGCTTCCTGTGTATCTGGAGGCAAAATGTTTGGTTTTGAAACTGAGTTCATGTTTATAAGTCCTTACTATTTCTTCCCAATTCCTGTTACTATTTAGGGACACAGAAATGGAGCCATTGATTCACCCAGGCTCAGCTCTCCTGTGTCTCCACTATGTGGGCCAACCGGAGTCTCCACTTGGTTATGAACTGGCAGCATTTCTTGCTTTCTAACCTTTTCTGTATGCAACTAAACTGTAAGAGAGAAAAGTGCTTATAAGCTTCTTACCTACTGTTTTTTAACCTGGAAGCCAGCAACTAGGACCTGACAGCCGCTTGTTCATCCTTCCCTTTCACCCCCCAGCAGGATAGGGAGGGGAAATGGACGACAAGGTCAAACTTGTGGGGTGAGGTAAAGGCAGTTTAATAAGGCAAAAAAGGAAATACTGATACTAATAATACTACTATTAACAATAATGATAGTAATAAAGATAAGAATGAATATGCAAAACAAATCATGTAGAATATAATTTTTCTCATCACCTGATGACCAATTCACAGGCATTCCCCGAGCAGCGATCATGGAACCTGGAAACGGCGGTTTTCACATATTTTGTGAAACTCCCAAAAGAGACCTAATTCCCGGCCAAGAGAGGACTCGAACTCATGGAAAAGCGAATGAAAGAAAGGATTCCTGCCCCCTGGCCAGACCCCATTCATAAACTGAGCATGACGTCCATGGTATGAAATATTCCCTTTGGCCAGCTTGGGCTAGCTGTCTGGCCATGCTCCCTCCCAGCTCCTGCACACCTGCTCATTAGCTGAACAGGAGAGACTGGAAAAAGTCCTTGATTTCTTAGCAACAGCTAAAACCATCAATGATATCAACAGTCTTCTCATACTAAATCCAAAACACAGCAGCTACTTTGAGGAAAATCAACTCTATCCCAGCCGAAACCAGGACACCTACTTAGGCAATACAGAATACTGTATAGAATGATTTATAAAATGCAAAAAACTACAACATGCCTATCCCACTATTGTTGCAGGAAAGAGAAAAAAGAGTGAAAATTCCAATTCTTCTCTTCCTGTCAGCTTCCTCTCTTCCTCCCTGTGCATGAAGCACTCTTGAACATTTTTGTCAATCAGAATTAATATTTTGCAGATATTTACAGTTTTACACTGTGACGCAGCAGGCAAACGCCATGTATAATACTTAGGTCCCTTTGAGTTGGTTTTGTCATTTGTTTGCTGTCCTGTCAACTGGATAAAAGACACTTGGTTTTAATAAATAGCATACTGTTGCAGAAACAAAAATAAATCTGCAATAACCAAGATTTTTGTTTCGAAATTAATTATATGGGAGTCTGTTGCACTTTTGTAAATCACTTAAATATGCTAGGATTTGCCTCTATGTTCATTTTTTCACTTAGTCACGTTTAATTTAAGACAATTTTCTTGGGTAGACATGACCTGAAAAGATGAGCTAAGTAGTCATTTAAATCACATATGGTTTCTTCAGAGCTCTGTTTGCCAGACACATCAACAGGAAAAGAATAAGAAGAATGGCAAATACAGAATGGAATAGTCAAAACATATCTGCAACCATTAACCTCTTCTTTTTTTTTTTTTAACCAGAAAGTTCTAGTCCATCATTACTGAGCGCAGACAAGTGACCTCTGTGACTAAGTAGAAGCCAATTACAGACTGGTTAACTAACCAAGACTATCAGTCTAAAAACTCTGAGCTTTCTCAGGAACACCAGCTACCAAAACTGGAATATCTAAAAACTGCTGCAGCTTGCTTAATTGAAAAAGACTTGACTGAATTATTAAAAGCTACAAAGATCTGAAACTTTTGATGAAAAAGAGAACAAATATTTTTTTGCAGGAAAATGCCAGAAAACAGAATTAGGCTGAAGCCAGGGAATGAAGTGACTAAGTATGCAACTGTAACCATTTGGAATAAATTATTTTTATGCTAGACACAGTGTGAATGAACATAATTATATGCTTCTTAACTTTGTTCATGTTTTTCTCTTTCAGTTGCAAATCTGCTCAACTGTCATGTTTAGTTTTCTCTTCAAAATGTTACTAATGCTGTATAGTAACACATCACTCTGACTGTCTTTGGATTTGAAATCACAATCTCATAATACAACACTTAAGTCCAAGCATGAGTCCTAATAGAGGTAAGCTAGAACGATTTTTTCTCTGTAGAGTTTTTCATGCATAAGCAAGTGAAAGGAGAGAGTGGAAATTATTTTAGAATATTTCAACAAGTCAAATTAAATCAAAGTATTCTGCACTCTTTAATTGCTTACAACCGTACACCGGTTTACACTGAAGAGCAGTAACACTAGGAAGTACAAGAATAATTGTCTTATTATATCTAGGTCTGATCCTAAGAAATGCTATGTATACATATATTTCATTTCAACTATCTGGAAAATGTTAACCACCCCTCACAATTTTCATATGGAAAATTAAAGGTAGTATTCAGCAGATTTTTAAATAGTTTTCAAAATGGTACTGTTGTAACATCAAAAAAGGTCCTGTGGCAAACAGAAGTTGACAAGTTTATTAACCAAAGATATGAGATAATTTTACATTTTAAAAAGAAGCCTGTTTTCCCCTATTTGATGACTATGTTGTCCTCACATGGGAATTTTTCTATTTGGTCATTCTAGCTCAAAAAAATGCATCGAAATAAATGATACTCACTGCAAGTAATAAAAATGACAACAGATACAGAATAACTTGTGTTGGAAGTCCAAAAAGGAATAGATAGCTTAACTGATGGAAAAGATCATGTTTGAAAATAACTAGTGTCATAGAAAAAGTGAAGCAAGTCGTCTATTATGCTGATCAACTTGTAGGATAACTAAATGTCATTACCCCTCTTCTCATAAGTGGAGATACTGAGCTGGAGTTTGGAAAGCAAGTTATAAGATATTTTTTTTTTAATGGTTTTTGATATGATGTGGACATCATGGTTTTCCTGCAATTAAAGTTTTTGCCAGCTGCCTCCCTCCAGCAGTCAAGGAGCCACAGCAGCCAACAGATATTCCCATGCTGACCTGATGCTTCAGCATATAGTGAGATACCAAGGCAGTTTCATCTGGAGAGCCAAGGAGCAACTAGTTAAATGAGTAAAATGGAACATGTCTGAAATTCCTAAGAACAGGAGTGAACATGCATTGTATATATATGCTCTATGCAGAGCAACTGAAAAATATTCATTCCTCAGAGAAGTATACATAGGGTAGGAATTAAGAAGGAGAAGCTACAGGCAAAGGCATAAAGGTAGAGTGAACAGCTGAGGAGGAAAGGCTAGCCCTGAGGTTTTTAACTACACGTCAACATTGAAGACTGGAAAGGTCTAGGGCTTGGTGGAAACTAAACCACTATTAAAATGGCCATATCACTGACACTACCACCACCTCATTAGTCCTTAGTCAAATGTTACCATTCCTGTTCTTACCAATAAGACAGGACATGCTCAGAGTTCTGTCCTTTCCCTCTGGCCAGAACTGAACAGGATTTGTGTGGGTCCCCCGCCCCGTCAAGTGTCTTTCTGTAAGAAAACATTTATTTGTATAAATCTTCTATTGAAGCATATCTATTTAAAGGAAAACTTCATCAGAGCATGCCTCCAGTTTCGCAGTTGATTATCCAAAGAAGAGAAAGCACTTCTGTGCATGCATATGCTCCACCAACCCCTGGTTAAATTGTTCATCACACTAGTTCTAGGTAGACTATCAGACAGAGACAGACATTCCAATATCCTGAGTGGCCCCATGGTTTTCTCCTCAGCCTTATCAAGACACCAAAGACCTACAATCCTCCCTTTCGCTGCTCATCAGCCAAGACCATCATTGTCAAGTCACGTACTCTTCAGCCGATGAAAGCTTGGAGTAGCCTGTGGTATCAAATAGAGCCTCAAGAGCCACACAGGTACATGTTCTGAAACCAGCTGCTCCCCATCCCCTCTAATTCTTCACATTGCAGCACAGAGCTACTCCAAGGATGGCACTTTGCTGAGACCAGGCTGCAACTCTGTTTGAATTCAGTTATGTGATGCCTCCAGCCTGATCTCCCAGTCATTATAGAGTTCTCCATGGACAAAATTTTTCTGGAAGATCACCACATTAATCTGACTCCTCAGGAAGTAAGTTCATTACCTTTGTCATCTATCATAGTCTGCCATTGATGAATATGCAGAACTGTTACAGCAATGTGGAAGTCAGATAACCGTAGGAGAACAAGTCATAGCCAAGCATACCTCATGGTGATACCTAAGGGTTTCCGAATAATTTAGGCAACATAAACCCCACATGTGCTTCCTGGACAATAAGACAGTAGGCACTCTTCCATCAATGGCATCCTGGCCCATAAAAGAGTGGGAAGAATTTGCAAGCCTGGGTTTATTCTAACCTAACTTCCCTGGCATCTTCATGGAGACTGCAGGCAGAATCACAAGCAGAGGCCTCTAAGACTGCCTTTCATTTTGCACCTACGCATCTCCAGGGCACCTATGGTGTGTATCACTCACACTCTGCAGGTTGAAGCTAGCACTATGTGTAAGATGTAATAAATTTCTTCCCTTTCAGTGATGATTATTTGCCTTCTGCTGCTTCTACTCATATTCCTCTTTCACCAAGTTGCTGGAGGACAAGCCTGAATGAATCAACACTAAATCCACTGAAACAGAAGTGGTATCTATCAGTTTCAGAGAGTAAGTAAAACAATAGCTTTGCATCCCGTAGTCGTTTCTCCAGAGGATGAGACTGAAGCACAGGCTGCTTGCCTACAAACTGCTTCAAAATCATAAGGCAAAAAGTCATCCAGGGAACAGTGGAGGGCCCAATTCAGGATACAGGAGTTATGATAGGATCCCTAAAATCTAGTCACTGGATGCCATGAGCAAAGGTTGTAGGCTTGTATGCAGCATCACCTGCACCGGGACAGCTCAGAGGCCCCTGTGAGCTATCCACCGTGCACAGATTCAAACAAAACTGTACAGCTGGAAAAGCTTCATTATTCAGAGTGTAACTGTGCATGAGGAAAGCGAGAGCCTGTGTTGCCCTGTGAACCATGGCACTGAAGAGACCCTCCGGGTATACACAAGCTGACAAATGTGTCCCTGATGTCCTCTAAAGCAATCTGATGTTACGGAGGTGACTGACTCCTAGCAAGGGGGCATGGCTCCTATTCGGCTTCAGATGTTCCTTCAGCTTATCATAGAACTTGTAACATTTGTAACAGAGGGGATTCCTTCACCCTCACACAGGCCAGGGAAGCCTGGAAAAGCTGATCATTCCTAGCAGGAGAGCAAGGGGTTATTTTCATTTACCCACTTCTCCAATCTACCACTTACTACCATGGTCCTTTAGGTCAGTACTGACAAACTGCTGGGATAAGATCCTCCCTACTCTCAGTTCTCTTTCCCTGTTTCTTCAGAGCATTTTCTGTTGCCGCACTTTCCCTTGCCTGCATGTTCCTTGAAGCTGGCTTACCATACTTCCCTTTCCTTATGTCCGCCTTTGGCAAATCCTGCATCCTCAGTTTCCCTCTGTCTTCCCACACTCTGATATTTACACTGGGAGTTGTACTCCCCCAGCTCTAATCTGATCCTCATGGAACAGCAGGTTCATTTAATCACTGGCTCAAAAATTGCAAATTCATTTTGTTACTTATCTACTCTTAACGATACATTGATAACACCCTACAGTACCATTCAGAACGAGCTACTATTGCGAACTGAGCTGACTCCTAGTTTCTTTATAGTGAAATAAAGCCAAGGGACATACATTGTCCCTTCATAAACCCAAAAAGAATACAGTGCAGCACTTGTGAACTACAGTTCCCCAAAGGGACAAGCGATTACACATGTAAAGGCCCTCCTAGACCCAGGAGATCTATCTGTGAACCGAAAAAATGCTTTATCCAGGAGTCTAAATTCTGAAGTTTGTGCATTAAGAACATAATGCAGTGTCACTAGAAAGGATCATACTGCTTTTCTGACTGGATTTCTTACGGAAGTAACAGAATTGGAGACTTTTTTTCAACTATTTCTTTTTTTTGTGACAACATCATTAAACAAGAACTGCATTTTAAAGAGTAAGCATGAAATGTCCTGAGGAAGGCTGATGAGAAGCAAGTGACAGAACAGGTGAAGGCTTGTGACTGCTGATTTACCTGGAATCCCACTGGTAAGTGCAGGTAAATCAGCAGTCACAAGCCTTCACCTGTTCTGTGTCACTGGTAAGTGCTGGTTCCCTATGCTTTGGGAAGTACATATCTCTTCCCTGCACCTCTTACCCCCATTCTACTGGAGACTGGTAAATCTGTCATCCATCCTTTTCAAATGTACTTAGCAAAGAGATGTAGCTGATCATTACAGGTGACTTCTCATAACCCTGAAAAATGCAAGATTTGCTGTTTCCCCTTTCCTCTGCAAAATGCTTCAGTTCCAAACCAGCTCTGTGGGGGAACAGGCTTTCACAGTGAATGTCATCTTTTAATTCACCCTTTACTGTTCTGTCTGCATTTCATGTCAAGCTTTCCATAGGGAAATTGCAGCTAGATACAGAGACCACAGCCAGAAGGAATGAAAAAAGAAAATACACTGGAATTTAACCACATACGCAAAACCAAACATGAAATTAAATTCAAGCAAATTACTGCAAAATCAGATAGTAGTGAAATATATCTAGAACAATTTCCAGGCAGAAACTCTATTGAAAGTTTAGCACCAAAAGAAAAANCGCCATCACTACCTTGGGACAGCGCATCATTTCCAAACAACTTTGTATTTAATTTGTCAGTTGTGCTGATGAAAAAAACCAATGTGTCCATCAAAGGCTCTGCCCAGCACGTGGCTTTTCTTCTGTATGAATGTTAAGACATTAGCAACACAGTTGTCAATGTATTTCTGACTTATGTAATTTCTCCCCTCAGAAAAAGCCCAGAAAAGCAAATTTGAGTGATCACGGAGACATGCAGTTCAAAACTAATAAGCTTCCCAGGTTCTGTGGCATCTCAATTGCTATCTAAGGCTGAAATCCCAAAACACATACTGTGTGCGAGAATACACACATGAATAAAATATTCCTCCTAAGGGTATCTGTCTTTGCAGAATCACATTAAATGCTGTTTTCACAGGCAGAAGAGAAGGAATAACATTGTTTCTGAGCACTAACAGTCAGTCAGCATGAAGTCATCAAGACTTCTGTTATCTGCAGTTTTTATCTCCTGTTCCTGACTGGGAACTGCTGTTTCAGGGCGAGAGGCCGGGGTGCCTAGGCATGGCGCAGAGGTGAACTGAAAATGCCCTGTGACTACAGCAACTATCCTGCAGAACAAGTACACACACACTCACATGGAGTACAAGTTAAATTCACACTAAGCCTTCAACCAGCTCCTAGATTTTAGGCACTCAGGAGTTGTGGCATATTAGTTCTAATAAAAACTATCTTATCCATAAGAGAAGTTCACCAGTTTGGCCTCGAGTTCTTTTTTTCTAGTTACATGAGTTCAATGGTAATGCAACAGGGTTGCACAGATATATAAGGTCTAGTCGATACAAGGCAAAGGTAAAACCACTCACAAGAGGTACTTTCTTACCTAAATTACAGCTTTAACTTACTTCTCTATTTTCCATAGTTTACAATATGACAAGACTGGGCTGAAACTTTTTCCAAAATATTTCATACTGGGAGCAGCTTTATTTCCACAATTTAAAAAGAACCCATTCAGCTGTATGAAGATACAGAAATGTAATTTTAAAAAACTGTTTATCAGACGCTGGCACTTTTCCTGCTTGTGTAATTCAAAAAGGATCTCTGTAAAGAAAATTGAATTTGGCAATCCATTAACATAGATTTGATGCTCTCTCTGTTCATCTCTTGATGTCTCACCCCTTGCAGAATAATGAAAATAACTCATGGTAAAAGAGTGACTGGTCCTTCTTATTTGTCCAGTACATTGACAATTATTAAAACCCTGGAAAAGCTACTGAAGCTCTGCTGACTCATGGTGGCAGAGAAATTACTTGTTAACTCCACCACGAAGAAGGAGCAGGGAAAGCAGACAGAAGAGAAGAAGCCAGATAACAGCCAAAGTTTAGGGAGAAGGCTCAGACTCAGCTGGTATGCTAAGCAGCACCAACTCTTCAGGAGAAAGAATTTGTGTGTTATCTGAAACTTTACATGCTGTGTTAGAACCAGGTGAAGATTTACACCTAATTTCATGCCGTCTAAGTTTAGGAACCTGAGCCATTTCAATAAAGAGTTTACTTGTCACAGGCATCCTTTACTGTCAACAGAGGAAGAGCAGTAGTTCCAAGAGGCAAACTGTCTTACCGAAGGTCTGAATTGTCTTCTGAAGCTGCCAGTCCTGCTCCATCAAGCACAGAGGGACCCCAAGGCAATGATGGAAAACCTAGAACAGGCACATCAGGACTGGCACGTGACACTCCTGTCAGCAGAACATCTCTCCAGACTACCACAGTTCCCAGTGCAGTCTGCAGTTTGTCGCTGGCTCCTCAATCCTACAGATCAGATTTAAGAGCCAGAGACAAACTGTAGTAGAGAATGGGCAATGGTGACGGTGACAGAGATTAATGGAGGAATTAACCCTTTCCCTCTCCACAAATCTGACCCAAAGGAGAGAATTTTCACAGGATGTGCCTTGATGCAGGTATGTATTTCTGACTCCTGACATCAAAGATGTTCATAGTTGTTAGCCAGGGGTAACTGTGCTCCTAATTTAGACACTATAGATAGGCGTGTTAATACTAGTGGGATTACTCTAAGCCTGAAGTCATTCACAGACTAAGTACTAGGCAATGTTGGCATTTTAATGCATGGAAAATTTCAGGTTTCACCTCACTGTAAGTTCCTCTGTGCTCACAGCAGTGAATAATAAGGGGAAAGTCAAAGCACACTGCTCCAAGGGGTGAGGATTCTGCCTCAGAAAGGAAAAGCAGTTCTCAGAGCTGCCTGGTTGCATTTGAAGGACTGCAATCTGTACTCCTCTCTTAATGAACAGCACTCTTCTCTTCAGGCTCTAGCCTAGTCTTGCACGACAAAAAGTCATGATTTTACTCTTGCTCACCATCATCTCTGATCACATATTTCTTGGTGAAGGAAGACTGCCAGCGTGGTGCATTTGCTATAATGTCATCTTACCTTTGCTCTGCCCAGATAAGAGGATGTGTCCTTTCTCTACAGGGCTCAGGAAAGAAGCGAAGAGTAAGGAAAGAGAAAAAGGCTCTTTATGTGATGATATATATAAGGAGTGCCGAGAGTCACACACCTAAAATAACTCTGCATATTGTACCTTCACATAAAATATGTCGTAAGTTGCAGTAAAACCAATTCACCCAATTAAGGTGCTACACCAAGCTGCTTAGTCCCTATATTGTAAGGGTTACAGAAGCCTGTGTTTGAAGCGTTAGTGTTGTGGAACGAAGTGACAGCAAGTTGGGAAATAAATGAGCACAATACTCTCTTCTAACCTCCTGGCACTGCGCCTTTTAACAGAGAAGAGAAAAGCAAAAAGGCAAAATGTCAGCTCCAAAACATTTTTCATGTTGTAAAATATAGTGTCCCCACTCAAACTCTTGATAGGAGACACACTGAGGGGGTTGATACTTCACTAAAAAACAGTAAGTTATTGCAAAATGGTCAGGTGAACATGTCTTTAATGCAGCAAGAGAAAAAAAAACACTGATACAAAGTGTTTATAGGACATAGATACAAAAAAAAATTGTATCTACGTCCTATAAATGTCATGTGAGCCCTTCAGACAAGTGTCTCAGCAGCACATGCTGAGCTATTAAGTTCAGGGATGCAAAACAGCTTTCACAAAGAGCAAGAGACTAAGAGGATTTGGGTATTTCAGCACACCTCACTAGTTTACATCGGAGCTGACCACTCCGCTTCTATTAGTCACTCAGAACAATCGCTCTTTTCCCAGCAGAGCTTACTCATTTGCAAGATAAAAGGAAGACATCTCTGCACATGCCCATAACATTCTTCACCACTGGGGGCAGCTTTACATAAGGCTGCGTTCGCTGAAACCAAAGCAACAGTCGGACGGAGCTTTCAGAATGACAGTATGCAGAAGTGAGCAGAGCTTGTTCATTGTACGGGCTTATTCTACCTTCTGTGCTACAAAGCAGCGTCCTAGCCGGAGCGGGTACTAAGTAAGGGAACTGCTGTGCGATGGAATACAGATACGTGAATTCAGATAGCTAAATGGTGCTTGGAGGAATCTAACATGCTTTCCTATAAAGAGAAATTTTAAAAGCCAGATTCCTAACTATAAAGATGCAAAAACGTAATATCCATGAAGATCCTATTACCTAGGAAGAATTTGACATTTTGCTGCGAATGCTGCGTTGGGATTGATTTATTCTTGGAGTGTTCTGCATGGCTGGCAAAGAATAATGTTCCAAAATCGGTCCATCTCCCAAGGGGTCCAATTTTTCTTCCTGGGTGTCAGCGAGCCCTGACTCACTACAGTGCAGCTGACAGGGGCTGCCATGCTTGTGGCACACTAAGCAAAAAACAAAAGACCTAAGGACGACCTTTGAACAACACAAAGGATGGGTATGTTTTTCATGTTATTTTTTTAATGTATAGTGCATAGCCACTGCATAGCCTGTGCTTTAATTACTCCATAGACTTACCTTGATTTGATTTGCTATTACAGTTAAATTGCTTAGGGATTACACCTTTTACCCAACTGTTTTTCAGTATTTATATAAAGGCATTCTTTAAAAAAAAAATCTGAGTAAAGAAAACAATATGAAAGTAGTTGAGCTAGGTATTTTTAAATGACTGTTAAAATAAAAGATTTTAGCATGATTGAAAGAAATGACTGATATGTGGGGGGATAACTTTTCTAAGTTGTTTTTATTTCCAGGTTTCAATGTAATTAGGCTACTGAGCGGAACAGCTGTAGCTCTGGTAATAGCCCCTACTGTATTACTGACAATGCTTTCTTCTGCTGAACGAGGATGCCCTAAGGGCTGTAGGTGTGAAGGCAAAATGGTATATTGTGAATCTCAGAAATTGCAGGAGATTCCCTCAAGTATATCTGCTGGTTGTTTAGGTTTGTCCCTTCGATATAACAGCCTCCAAAAACTAAAATACAATCAATTTAAAGGTCTTAATCAACTCACCTGGCTCTATTTAGACCATAACCACATCAGCAATATTGACGAAAATGCTTTCAATGGAATACGCAGACTAAAAGAGTTGATCTTGAGTTCCAACAGAATCTCCTATTTTCTTAATAATACCTTCAGACCTGTGACAAATCTCCGGAATTTGGATCTGTCATACAATCAGCTGCAGTCTCTGGGATCTGAACAGTTCAGGGGCTTACGAAAGCTGCTGAGTTTACATTTGCGGTCCAATTCCCTAAGAACCATCCCTGTTCGAATATTTCAAGACTGTAGGAACCTTGAACTGTTGGACCTGGGTTATAATCGCATCCGGAGTTTAGCAAGGAATGTTTTTGCAGGCATGATCAGACTGAAAGAGCTTCATCTGGAGCACAATCAATTTTCTAAGCTCAACCTGGCACTTTTTCCAAGGCTAGTCAGCCTTCAAAACCTTTATTTACAATGGAATAAAATCAGTGTGATAGGACAAACTATGTCCTGGACCTGGAGCTCATTACAAAGACTTGATTTATCTGGCAATGAAATAGAAGCTTTCAGTGGACCTAGTGTTTTTCAGTGTGTGCCCAATTTGCAGCGCCTCAGCCTGGATTCAAACAAGCTCACATTTATTGGTCAAGAAATTTTGGATTCTTGGATATCCCTCAATGACATCAGCCTTGCTGGGAATATATGGGAATGCAGCAGAAACATTTGCTCTCTGGTAAACTGGCTTAAAAGTTTTAAAGGGCTGAGGGAAAATACAATTATTTGTGCCAGCCCCAAAGAGCTGCAAGGGGTGAATGTTATTGATGCAGTGAAAAACTACAGCATCTGTGGCAAAAGTACCACGGAAAGGTTTGAATTAGCACGAGCTCTCCCAAAGCCAACGTTTAAACCAAAACTCACCAGGCCTAAACACGACAGCAAGCCCCCTCTGCCCCCAACTATTGAAGCCACTGAATCAAGCTCCGAACCTGAGCATGACACAGAACACATCTCCTTCCATAAAATCATCGCAGGCAGTGTGGCCCTTTTCTTGTCTGTGCTTGTGATCCTGCTGGTAATATATGTGTCATGGAAGCGTTACCCAGCCAGTATGAAGCAGCTGCAGCAGCGCTCTCTCATGCGAAGACACAGGAAAAAGAAAAGACAGTCACTGAAGCAAATGACTCCAAGCACACAGGAATTTTATGTAGATTACAAACCTACCAACACCGAAACCAGTGAGATGCTGCTGAATGGAACAGGACCCTGCACGTATAACAAATCAGGCTCCAGGGAGTGTGAGGTATGAACCATTGTGATAAAAGAGCTTTTAAAAGCTGGGAAATAGTGGTGCTTTATTGAACTCTAGGGACTATAAAGGGAACGTTTTTCTCACTTTTCTGGCACAGCTCTTCCATGTCACTTTTTTGTACATTCATAATACTGGTCATTTTACTCTCATACATAATCAACTCATTGAAATTTAAATACTGCAATCAATGTGAAGCCTGAGCTCTGGTTTAATACAATACCTATTGTACAAATCCTCTACTGATTTCATTAAAGTCTCTCTTGTTTTTAAATAGAAAACTTCTTTCATAAGTAATCCACTGCACCTGCAGTGACTGTGCCTCTGTTTAGGGAGAAAAATGACAACAATGAAAAAAAAATTCAAAAATCAAACTCAGCTTCCCTCCCCCCTCACCTGCCCTCCCCACCCCCCCTTCAGCCTAACCCCAGCCCTTGCTCTGAAACTCATGTTTTGAACCATGAACAAACTAAAGACCCAGGTACTGTAGTATCATATGAATTCTGAGTTGTCTGAGGAAAGAGATGGTGCAGGAACAGCTCTGAAAGAATGCCTGATTTCTGCCCAACACAAGATACAATAAAAAGCCAGTGGAGAGTTAAAGCCCTGTCTTAGGACATGAGGTATCACACCAAAAGCAAAGCAGAGGGAAATCTAGGCTTAATAAAAATTTAAGAATAACAATGTACAATGGGATTTACTGTACTGCATTATAATACTGTGTCTCTAGGGCTGATAACTGTTAATTGAAACCTGTTTATGTGACTTCATACAAAAGGTGCCAGTGTTTATCCCTTTCATCCAGTTGCCTTTCAGAAAATAGTCAAAAGGCATTCATTAAACGAGGAGCAGAAATTCCTTATTGATGCAATTAGAGGAACTGAAATGTGCAGCAGCAAAAGCAAGACCACTTCCTGCACACATTTGTTTCATTGCTCATTAGAAATTCTCTTTTCAAGACTGTCAAAGACATTAATGTAGCTGAGGAAACCATTAAATCTGTCATTTTCTTCTATTTCTTTTTATTTGCTGGGCTGAGCTTGTTAGGGTTTTGTGATGTGGCTTGCACACTGTCCCTCTAATAACTAAACAAAACTTCCTTACTTACAAAGCCAAACAGTGTACATTTTAGAAATACTACAACTGCAAAGAGCTTTCAGAAAAAATTGGTTACTCACTGATCAGAGTGCATCCGAAAATCCTTAAAGAAATCAGTGACAAAATATTTTTCTCTCTTAGCAAAACCCTAATGACATTACAAGGATTCACAGATACACATTTCTGATGTGTAGTCATTCACCAGTGGTTCAGGACAAAATACATATTTGTAGCCTGGCTACTCCCTGCCCTCCCTCTCCTAGAGTCATGTATTTTTGTTGGTTGCGGAAGAATATAACATCTCCCATATTTCCAAATAAATCATACCTCCTATTTTGATTATCAGGAAGTGGTAGGGTGTGGGGGTTCATTCTTGAAATAATACAGCAGCATCTATATAGAAGTCATTAATTTAATTATCTCTATTTTATAACTTGATTTGGCTTAGTAAATGGCACATCTTCAATCACTTCGGAGAGAACGTTTCTACAAAGCAGCTTCATTGCAGAAGATTAGAAAAAGCAAAACCTTAGCAGAATGTTCTCCTGAATTTTTACTGGGAAAAAACTAATCACAGCCAATCACCTTGAAATATGCTAGACACAATGAAAACAAAACTAGAAAGCATCTCTTAAAAAGAACTGATAACTTGAAGGGGGTTTATCTGGTTTGGTTTTTTTTCATAGAATAAAACCATTCTCATTTTCAAGGACTGTAGTGAGAAAATATCTGAGAGGAGAAGCTTGAGACTATACTGAACCCTGCAACACTGAGACCCCATTTTACTGAGTACAAAGAGGATCCCACACAATTAATAATGCAAGTACTTGAGATGCTTTAGCAGCACTGACCAGACTGTGATTTTTTAACCTGAGTTGTACCTTGAAAGTTACTATTAACAAGTGAATACGAATTGAATTATCTTAGCTATTATGGGATTCAGTTTTCTACCAGCAGGTCTTAGATAGTTCTGTACTGAAGGACTACAGTTTGCTGTAAACTTGACATTAAGAACCATCCCTGTACTTCTACAGGGTTTAATGCCTGCAGTGGTGACTAATACTAGACACAGCCAAAACAAGAAAGATTTGGCCCAAAACATACATTCATTCCTATATACATACACACAAGTGTGTGTGTATGTGTGTGTGTATATATATATATATAAATAAAAGTTTGCTATTTAGTTTCGGGAGTGCTAACTACAATCAGAAAATTGTTTCATACTATTAATTTAGAAGCTTTGGTATTTGAAAATATTCAGTAGATCTTCTAAAACTTCTTAATGAGCTGTGACTGCGAATGAGCTATATATAACTGAGTTTTACTTTATATGCTTCCTTTGATGTTTCTTTAATTTCTTGCTCTAACCATAACAATACTCAGATAGAACCAATCCATAACCTCCTACAGAAAGCAATACCTGTAGAACTATCACTACCTCGCTTTGAAAAGTATTCAATTATGGGTGTGAAAAACAAAATAAAGACAGTATGTTATTTATCATAGATGCATAACAAAAATAATAATGAAAATCCAGCTTGGTTATATGCAAGCACAGACATGCTCAGATTAACTAATTCATTTATTTCCTGAAAAACTACAGATTCACTTTTCATGAATTACCAAACATAGAGCAAACACAGATGAATATGCAGCTGCTGGCTATAGTCATTGATAATGAAACCACTGTCTGATTACGCAAAGTAAGATGCCCAGTGTAACTCTTCGCACATTCTTGCACAGCCTGAGGCCTGTGAGCTGAGTTGTTAAATCCCACTCTAGTGGCCTTCGCTTAGAAAACATTTTAAACCAGCTAGATAACATGATAAAACACATTACAAACCCCCATGCTTTCATCTGTGCAAAGACTGCATGAACTAAGCTAAACTTAGTCTGACCACTGTCAAATTAAACATATAGAAGTGACTTGTTTTGGTGGCTAGGCCACCAGAGTCACAATTCTAATCATGTCATAGGAAATTACCTGGTCTTAGCCAAGCAACTTTCAGTCCCTGTGAAGGGCTGCCCAGTTCCTGAACAAATGAAGCGTTAAAGCCTCAAACATTCCGGAGAAGAAATTTTTCCTTTGCTTGTCTCCATTTTGGGCAGCAGGTATCTAGAATTCTGATCTCACTTTGTCTTGGGTTTTGGGTATTTTGGTGCCAGTCTCTCACAAAATTGTTCATACCTTGCTGGGGTGATGTCAAGGAATTCCCAGAGGATGTACGACAGCTGTGATGGCTCTTACAAATCCCTAAGCCTTCATCCAAGTGTTTTAGGCACCAACTTGAGGAAGGAGATGTGATTGAGTGCCTCTCATGACCTGGCTACCCTTCAATAGATCTGATGCTGCCTACATATTCCAAGTTTAGGAGAGTAACAATGCATTTTGAAGGTGTCGGAGCTTTGTTTTCTTGTGGTTTTGGGGATTTTTTAAATCAACTTCTATTCCTTTTCCTAAGTCATCTATGATGTTCTGGGGCTACAACTTTGTGCGCTACTATCCCACTAGACTAGCCACTCTGGGGCTTTTCAAACAAAAAAAGATGAAGTGCAATACTCTTCCAAAATGTTTTCTTTTTCATTGGTTTTGCAGTCTTTTTTGCAGTCTACATTTATTTTAAAAATATTTAAAAATATTTAAAAATATTGAGACAAATGTTAGGTGAAATCACCAAACAAGACTGCTTCATTTTATTGTAGCACCACAAAAATCTTAAAAGAAGTCAAGACTTCCTCTGCTAGCCCCTGTACAAACAACTTCCAACAATCTCTTACATTAAATGTTTACAAGGGATGTTGAGAAGACAGACAGAAGATGGTAAATAAACATGACAGATTTGAGGTAATTTGCTTGAGATCACACACCAGTTGAGTACTGGGAATATGATCCAGCCTCCTCACACCAAGACATCCTCCTAGTCAGTGGACTACTTGGCCTCTGTGCTAAATGACCTAGCTCCTGAAATATTCAAGTGGTATTTCAGAATAATAAACCTCACAGAATGCACATCTTTGGAAAAAGAAAATAACTAATGCACTAAGCAAATTCAAGGAGACTGGTAATGTTCATTCACTGTGTTGAGATTACCTCCAGCAATTGCAGAGTAAGAGAATAATAATGAGAACAAGTAGCTTGAGTATAATGAATGCAAGCATCTCTACTGGCTGGTAGGTTTTCATTAATCACTATCTGCGCTTACGCAGCTATCACGGCTTAAGGTTTAGCAATGCTCTTTTTTTTATTATTATGAAATAGTGAACCTTGATACAAAATTCAATCACAAAATGAACATAAATGTACAATATTCCTGCAAACACAATTAGAAATTTTCAGTTTGCTGCAAGCTAATGGTCTTTGCTGTTAGCCACTAAACTCTAGATAAATATTCTCTCAGACAAACTTCTGTGGAACAATAGTGACATCCAGTGGGTAGTGAGCTTAATCACAGGTATCTGTTTATCAATTCACATACAAATGTGTTTGCCTTTTTACTTTGTATTCTTCTGTATCACATGCTAGCAGCATCAAATCCTTTCACCGTACGAAGTATTCAACTGTATTTTAACTTCATTTCTGTGTATAGGAGTTGTAAACTGAATGTAGTGAATGAGTGGAGAAAATAAGAGTAGATGAAAGCTAGCAAGAAATCGTCCATCCATTGAGTAGTCACTACTGTCAGTAAAAGGCAAGAAGCATGTAATAAGTAAGTGAGGACAGGAGCTGTAACAAATTTGCGGCCACTGATTTAGAACTTACTATTTATAAAACACCACTAAGTGACTTTTTAAGATACTATAAAAATAAACTCAGACTACAAAAAGCTCATTTGACTTCCTAACAGCAGCAGATTTAAAAAAGAAAAAAAAGTTTATTTTTACAATAATGAAAGGAATATATTATTAGACATCAAAAGGAAGGGCACTCACCACCTAGGAACAAGTTAAAGTAAATGCTTCATCTTGAAAACACACATTGTACAAAAGAGACAAGAAGCAAGTGATGAAAGATCAAATTCACCAGTAACAACAAAGCCAAACAATGTGAAACTCACCAGTGACATATGAATATGCAGCATATTTGCTTAGGCAAAGGTTGCTTGCAGCAGCCTCTGGTATGGTTAGCAGCAACTGCTTTATGCCTCAGAGTAACTCTACGCCAGTGTTACTGGCAGTAATTTTAAACCACAGTGAATGACAGAAGCCAATGAAATTAGTATTATAGCTCTGCTGATAACAGACAGATTTCATTTTCCTTCAGAAGATGCTCAAGAACTCATTTCACTCCACACTAAATGAAATAGTCATATTTCTAAACTTTTATGTACTCCAGTGTGCTTGGAGGTCACCTATCAGTCCATGTTATGTAGCCTGGCTAGGCTTTCTAGAATGGGTGTTATCACAGTAGGACAGTGTAGGATTTTGATGTGATCCTCAGGGTTATAGCCAAGTTACTTCTTGGCATAACAGTGAGTGGAAACACAGTAGGGTGCAAGAGAAGTAAAAAGTGACTGTGTTCAACAGCTATGAACAGATCGCTGAGGAGGTAGTAAAGTAGTAAAAAGGAGTATATTCAAGACATTCTGGAATGGCTAGCTGTGAGTTGATGGTCAACATTTTAGCTACTACAGAAACTGCTAATCTCATTTAGAACGAGCACAAACATCATAAAAACAATAATGAAAAAAGAAACGCAAGTAGTAGGCAGTATCTTTTATTTGACCAACCCATCATAGAAATCACACCTCCTTACAATACTTGTCTTGCTCATATTGTTAGGCTATCATGACCATAGCACTGGCATACTAATGTAAGAATGAGCATTTTTTTACTGAGAAGGGACAAAACGGCAGTTAAACCCTACTTGTTAACCTTTTCTTTCTAAACAGCTTAATGAAACTTATAGAAGTTATTACAGGAAATATTTTATATTCATGTGAGAAATCACAAGTTTAAGATTCTTCCTTACTGAAATCAACCAAACTCTTTAACAAAACAAAATATTTCATTCTTTCCTTACAGTCTCTTACAGTTTCTCACAAACTCTTTCACTTGCCAAGAAGAAAATGAATGACTGGAGATGTAATCTTGAAAAAAATTCTCCAAAAAGCCCTCAAATGTGTTTTCTTAACCCCTAAAACCATTCACTCTGTCATTGTGTGACTTATACACCAACTATATAAGTCACAGCTTACAATCTTGACTAAAAGTTAAATTTCTGTAATTTCAACAGTAGCAGTAGCATTGAGATCATGTAGGACTTCATAATTACAGTTCAATCTTGCAAATTCTCAAAGTGTTTTGTGGCAGCACAGCCAGATTCCATTAACACATCACAAGGACATATGAAAATAAAACAGCCTAATTACTCATCTACTTACACTCCAAACAAGGACATAAATGCATTACAAATTTTATTGCGTCACTACGCCATTGAGAAAAATCATCTGCCCAGTTCTGTGTGCAAATTCTTCTTCAAACTAACAAAACATTTAACTAGCTAGGTCTCACAGGAACCTAATTGCTTAATGATGAAAGAAAAAAAAAACAAAACTAAATACCTTGATACTGGCAGCAGCTTGCAGAAGTTGTCATAATGAAGTCAGCCTTTGTTAGTTATTCTCACTTGAAATCCAGCAGTACCTCCTATACTTGTCACATATTATACCTGCACGACTTCCCATAGTGTGAGGTACTACATATATGAAAACTTTGCATTTTCATGGGCACTTCTGTTCATGTGCATAATTATACTGAGAGATGGAAAATAGAAAAGGCTCAGGAAAAGGACTGCGTATGGTTTCCAGTGCTAGCAAAAAAATAGTGAGAATCACTCATCTTTTTCAGAAGTTAAACTGGTTTTGAAGAGATAAAATCATATTCTAAAGTAAAACTGGAATGTTAAATAAATGTTTGTGCATTTCTTAAAAGTATTTTAAGCATCTATGTTTTAAAAATTGCTACTGTCTGGTTCTGGGCATCTTTAAACATCCAGTAAAAAAATAACTTTTAATTCACACCTAACAATGAGAGGCAAAAGATACCTTATTATAATGTAAGATACCTCTTACAGCTAGCTGTGGGCCTTAGCTGATACAGAAAATATAAAAATATATTTCATCTTACTATTTTGTTGTTTCTTGTATGATAATTTTCAACATCTGCAGGAATGATACTGCTAACTGGTAACATGTACATTACTCTGGCTGAGTACATTCTCCTGGCATTTATTTTGTGCTTCATGGCAAATCATGGGTTCTGTTGTTGGGTCTTACATGTGCCCTTTATGGTCAGGAACAACTTACCGAATGTTTAAATACCGGTTCTTTCATTAGTCTCCATAATAATTGGTGCTGTAGAACTCATGGTTCCGATTTTAAATCAGGCACTTATATTTTCCACTTCCTTAAAGGCCGTAAAACTCACAAATCAACTTAAAAATAACGTAATGAGATTACTGTCCCTTTCCTGGTTCAGCTGTAACTCAGGAGAAAACATGCACAAAACGTTCCGAGGTACAAAACAAGATCTCCAGTGGAAGCTGGGCATCCTAATTGCCTTTGTGATTCTTCCCTTCATTGCCCTCAAGATTAAAAGTAGCCGTAGATGAAGGAAATGTGAAGACCAAACATGAGTTTTGATAGAGTGTAGATAATAAGCAGCAATAATACATTAGTCACACAATCTCTAAGCCACTGAAAATACAACCATCACATACAGATTCCTCATTCTAAAATACAGACTTTATAATGTATATTCTAGCATACACATTATTTCTTGTTTGATCTGCCTTTTTTTTTAAGAAAAAACCCACATTAAGCAGAAGCATCCATTTGGCTTGTGGTAAGTTTTGCAAAAGCCATAGATGATATATGTACAAAAAAGGGAATACAGTTTACAAAATGCAAACTGGAGTCAAACAGAAAAACACTTTAGACTACATCTAAATTAGTGTTTTGTTACTATTTTTTTCAGTTTCCTATACATTATCCTGTTTATTTTAAAACGGACTATAGGAAAGATTTTCAAAGCTGAAAATGGGAATTTAAACACCCAGATCCCACCCACTTCTTGCAGTTGTTGAGAACTTCACCTTTATGACAGAATATTATCTCCTCTCCCTTCTCCCCAGAATCTGAAATTTGAACAAGACTGTTTGTAAGGTCCACAAAGTGCTATGACCACCTTCATGAAGCTAGTCTGAAAAACTTCTTTCCCAGAGAGTTTGGGAAGTTTTCTTGCAAGGGAAAGGAAGCAGTTGTACCTCAATGATGTGCAGGTGGTGGCAGACGTATCTTGTTAACATTGGGTCAGATGCATATCGAAAAAGGGTATATGCTGGGAAATTGCCTTCTGACCTACCACAAAAGGGACTGCCACCAATTCCTAGCACACAGTTAAAATTAACTGACCTCAGAAAAACAATTACCTATGGTTCAGTTTGAAAAACAGCTACAGATTCTGGAGTATGCTTTTTAATCAGATGAGTTTATTCTCTATATTCCTCACTAATAATAATCATAGTAATCTTACACAAAAATATTTAGCCAAAGTTTGAGAAAGTGATCATCTTTCTTCTTCAAAAAAAGAATAACATCAAACAATCTTTCCTGCACATCAGAGTTTTGTTAGCAGTGCACTATTACTTGTAATACACCACTTTCATACGATAGTATTAGCCTTTCAACCATCTGCATTATGAGTCATATCCTCAGAACAGTGCAGGCTTCTTTCTATACTGCTTCGTACCAGCCAGCTTCTCCTGAATTACACTGTACTATACAGAATACATACGCATTGCATATAATAGCAATTTCCAATTTAAAAATTAATTTAATGTGATGTTACACTGTGTGACTCACAGTGTAATATACTTGCTACCTACCTTCCAACAATGGATCACAACAGACGGGGACAGAAACCCTTCAGCTGGAACTTTTCCGAAGGCTAATTGTACCTATCACAAACAGCCTCTGTACTTAGGACTAAATGTTTAATTCCCCCTATTTTCATTTACCTATACTACTGATACAAAACGTGGGTCTACAGCAAAATCTAGCAGTATTATTAAATGAGCTCAGAAGCTCCAATTACTAGTCAGTAACTTGTCCTTCATTAGAGAACAGATTTACTTCAAACGTACGTGATGCTGGACAGCATATTTCTATTCATCCCTAGCGATGCTGGTAACCCAAAAACAATTTTTCATTTTTCTGAGTAAAGAAGTCACAATCACAAAGAATATGGCGGGGGAAATTTCTAATATTCTGAAACAGAATCCTGTATATTGAATCTCTATACCATCAACATTTTGCATAAGTGGCTTCCTATTTTTAAAATGCATATGTCAAACATAAACTGTTTGCCACAGCGGAAGCAATAAACTCTGTGAAGCAGTCCACACATAATTGCCAGTAACCAAGTTCTTTTCACTGAGAGTTTGAACTTACACCCAATGCTTATTTTGCAGCTTAAGGAACCTGACAGTATACAGCTATGACATCTCAACATTCTCTCATTTTTTTTATTAACTTTTGCATCTGACCTTTCTTAGGACAAATCTTCAAGTAGTTTAAAGCCAGAAGCTGTTACCTATCAGGTTGAGCAGAAAGCAATAACATTGTAGGGGAAAAACTGACTGTGAGTGCTATGCAGTTGCCCTTAGTTTGCATGTACTCAAGTCCAGCAGTATTCACAAGCATTTGTTTTTATGAAAGCTTAATAAAGCACAGTAACTTCAACAGTTATGCACAATACCTTGTTATCCAAAGGATACAGGTTTGTCTGTAGCCATAGCATATAATGGTAAATTCTGACATGTAAGAAATATCTTGTAGCAGTATAAAATAATGTGAAACGATAACATAATAGATTGTCTTCTCAAATCTAAAAGCATGCTGTATTTGGACTGTTACAGTATCCTAGATTAAAAATGCCTATATATGAGTAATAATAATAAAATACATTTTTCCAAAGCCACAGAACTACTGATACGTACACTTTGGCTTCATGTATACACTGACATGGCAAATTCTAAATTTAACAGAGCCAATTTCTTTTAAAGCCTCATCACACTAATTACATCCATCAAGTGTGTAAAATACATTTTGTCAGCTAAGAACGGAGGACTTCAATTAAATGTAAATCCTTATTCAGCACTTTAAGCTGTTAATGGCTCAAACTCATTAATGAGATGATGAAAAGAAAATGCTCCTACATAAAGACTCTGTAGTGAGAATTTATTACAAGTACTCATTATTTCCAGCTTGCTCATATACTTAAGAAAGTGTCCCATATTTATGTCAACAGTCCAATATTAACAGAAAAAGATACCAAAAATAATCTTGTTTGTTTGTGAATGTGTGAGTGTATACATATTTGGGGCTTGACAATCATTTCCAAGAGAGATGACCTTCTTCCCTAACCTACAGGGCTCCCAGAACAGTCAGTGTGACACTTTAAGCAGCTATGATGTGCTGTTGATACAAAATTCAAGACACCTCCTGTGCAGAGCTTGCTATAGCTGTTTGTTAACTTTTGTGCACAGTCCCAGCAGCTCATTTGAAAAAGTATTCCATATTCCCAAACCTTTCCTCACCCATCCAGCAACATGGCTATCCAAAATTGATTAAAAAGTTCACCTGGTAGGTGCCAAAATTCTGCCTCAGAATTAAAATAGAAGAATTTATCTTTTAAGCTGTATGGGTGATAAGGCCTTAAGCAGGGGAGGTTAAACTGTCAAAAGGATATTTTAGGCTAACTGTCCAGCATTTTAATTTTTAAAATCAGTAATACGAACACTAATGGCAGACTGCAAAGCATGCCTAAGCTTATAAACTTTTAATAATGATTTTGGATAGCTCTCCTATTTGAATTAGTTCAGAAGAGCAGTTGAAAGAGGTTTACAAAACAATGGGTGAGCTATGACAGCAGAATGGGGGGAGACATGAAAGTCAGAAGAACATATGCGGAGAACTCCAAACGGTTCTCCAAAACTTGCAAATTTCATTTCAATTTAGCAACATCAGCATTCATGAATTTTCATCATTTTTGCAGATTGCAGAGGTTTCTGTATGTGCTGATAACCTTAAGGGACATTATTATGGGGATTTCCCAATTGCAGGACTCCCCTAAATCAGGCTTACTTCTCATACAAAGGAAAAGTATAATTATTTTCATTTCTTTTTCAGATTTCTCTCTCCCACTCCACTCCCTTTCTTTCCCCCAGTCTGGGCTTCTCTTCTCTTTTGATTATCTATTTCCCAGAAATAACAAGAGAATCCAAGGGCTACATAACAGTGTACCAGTTGCCCTTGAATTTCTACCAAGTCTACCAAGTTCTGCTCCTGCAAAGTCTTGTTTACAAACAACCTCAGCTCCAGCAGCAACCAAGCTTTCAGCAACAAAGAAAGGTTAGAGACATTTTCACAATAGTTTTAAATTACTTCCCCCGGCAGAGAAGACTCATTGATCAAATAATGAGTAAAATGAGATACAGTGAAGTGATTCATGCTCAAATATTAAGAAAAACATAAAATAAAGCAGTTTTGTATACCTGTATCTTCTGCAGCTTTTTTAATTTTATCAATTTTAAATGAAAATTAAGATAACGTATAAAAAATGTTATGCACAAGAAAACAAAAGTTATCTCAAATTATAGGCCTTGCCATAACAACATGCTGCTTAGTTACAAAGAACTGAATTTTTTGGATCAATGCTTTACTGGGGCATTATATGGATATGACAGACAGGACATGTCCCTACAGTGCAAAAAGGAAGTAGACTTACCTAAGGTTAATTCCACACTACCTTAATTATTCATTAATCTCTCCCAAATGCTTTTGTTTTATGTACTTACAAAGGCCTTTGCAAATACAAGACCTCTGTTTATCGATAGGATAGTTTTAAAGGAAGACAGCTATGCTGCAGTATATAGACAACATTTCTTCAGCCGATCTGGTTAATTAAAATGCATGGTTATAACAGGCTCTCTTAGAACTGCAGCTGAATAAGCCATGATCCCTTTTTTCTCAGTACCACAGAACACTTTGCGTCTATTTAACAGGGCTGTTTCAGGATTTAAAGATTTCCAATCCACACTCTGGAACAAGGAGTCTTTCCCTTTTTAAAAGGTTTCAGATAAAACACTCATTTTCCTAGAGATCCCTTCTGAATATCTGCAGCCCGTGCCCCTTACCTGCACCTTCATTCAATTTAATGCTTGTTTTATACAATTTAATACTTCCTCTTCCACTTCTCTGCATCCCTAACACAAAGGAAAACCAAAAAGCACTATTGCATGTTCTTTCCAGCATAAATCTCTAAGTCCAATTTTGTTGAATGAATTCAGGAGAACATGTTAACAGCTTTGAAGAGGGAGGGGAACTGGGAGAACTGCAAAAGCTGACAGAAAACCTGTGCTGGGCAGAGGATGGAGCAGGATTGAAAGTGGAAATCCACCTGCTATGTAGCATTTGCTAACACACTGCAGTGGTGCAGCATGCTAATGTAAGGAAAATAAAGGAGAAGGGGATTTGCGAAGGAATATCAGCTTTGAAGATGTATAGGCATTAAACTGTTTGGAAACCAGCCTGGAGTAAAAGAATACCTCAAAGTCACCCACTCAATACTAGTGGATACTTGGAAACTCAGCCCCTCCCTACTGTTTATACATTGTGAAAATCACTGTGGTAATTACAAGGCTTATTTAATCAATAATTGTAAAACATGTGGATACCTGAAAATGAAACATCTTCAGTTCAAGTTCTGTTCTCACTATCTGACTCAGTTCCTTCACATGTTGGATCAGTTGGTCATTCACCCAGAGCTAACATGGATCATTTGTGACAGTACTCTAAAATGATCCTCAAATTCAAACCTCTAATCAAGACCTCTAGTCTTGGCTGGGTTGGTCTATGTATCTTTTCCAAGGAGTACTGAAAATATTCAGTAACTTGATGAACTTCTGTCTCCTTCAGAGAAAGATCATATATTAGGTTTCATTTGCTTTACACTCAGCTGTCCAATGAGCCTACCAAAAATGACTGAAAAGAAGATGTTCTCTAAAGCCATATTGTCCTTTCTAACAGGTGAATTCAAGCAGACCTCCGTGGTGCAGCCCTTTATGAGCAAATCATACTCAATGGGTGTTCAGGGGCGTCCAATTACTTTTGCAAATACCTTTACATTGTTTTTATGTCACTGAAGCAACATAGATCAGCAAGGAATCACTGCACACCCCTCTTCTGCTGGTATCATTCTATTTAAGAGTTTGTTTAATGGACAGAACAGTGCACTTTTCAGGGTCTTCAACAGTAGCATTAGCTTTCTCAGGTTAACTGTCAGCTGAGGTGTGTTATTTTTTAAGAAGCACCGCTTTGCTTAACAGTAGTAGCACTGGTATAAGAACAACAATATATAACAGCAATAGCCTTCTGCTTTCCTAGTCTATTAACATTCCAGAAATCAAAGCCTGCAGAGCGTGTGGGAGAGAAGCCAGTGACCATGAACCTTTGCTTTATTTTAAGCTTTTATAATTTTAGGAGTTTAATTTCAGGCTTGCAGCCTTCAGGCTGCAAAGTTGAGTCTGAGGTAAAATACAGCAAAGTAGCAAATGCATAGCAATAGTTCAAAAAGCTCTTTTCCGAGATGCCTGGTCATCTCCCCCAGCCCTAATGCAAAATTTATTTCAAGGTATTTAACATATTTTTTCCCCTACTTGGAGTAAATGCAACAGAGTTTTAATTTCAAATAGATGAGGGAGAGAGATTTTCAAATCTTCACTGATAATCCTGTGAAATTTCCACTGACTTTGCACCACAGATGCTATCTGGTTTTGTAACAAAGAAATGCCTCCTGGTTTGATAGTGGCCAGGCTCCAGACCTCCCTGAGAAGTCACACTGAGTAGGCAACACCTGACTATCTTTCAAACCCTGAATGTCTTGTCAGTGGACTGGATGAATCAGGGCTGGAGGGATGCCTAGGACAGCACACTCATCTCTTCATTTTTGCCATACATATGAATCCAGCAGGAAACTCTACTGCTATTAAAAAACACAAAATCAATTTTGTAGCCTCACTCCCTCCTTTTGTTCAACTCAGACTGTATCTCAAGACAAGTTAAGTTTTCCAAAGGATGCATCCCACAAAACTCAAAGGAAGACAGAGATTACTAAGAATGTACTGACACAAGGACTTTGGGGATATGGTTACCATAAAGCCAAAAGGGTGTTTCAGAAAGTTTAACCTTCATAACTAATTCATACATCAAAGCATTCCAAAAGGTTAGCTGAATTTTACAGAAGGCTGTCATACGCTGCAGCATGAAAGTAGGACAGTGGTATCATGCTGACAGGAGGCCTTAGCATTTAACAATTTCCTCACTAAATAAGTATGACTTGTGATGGCTGCAACAAATCCACTCTTCTCAGTATCAGCTTTTTGGCACAGCCGTTGAGAGAGGAAAGAAGACAGGAAAAAAAGCCTAACATGCCACCTTCCCTTCTCAACACAACTTGTAGCAGTTGAAGGGTGCCCTTTCTGTAGCATCCACATACTTCTGTACAGCATGAGGACCAGGCTGGAGAAGCTGAAACAGGGATAGACCCAGAAATCACAAATGGCCTACACTCTATCTACATACACTTTATCTTCACAGACATGCATTACGCTAATGCGACATGCAATGTTATTGCTGTTGAAATGGTGGTCCCTTATTAAACATACAGAACCATTTGGTCTAAGCTTTAGAAAATTCATTACAACTGTAAAAGTTGAGAGGGAAGCCAGCACTGCAGAGAAAGGCTGACATCACTGTAAACAGCCCTTTTTGCATTCTTTTTTTCAAAGACTTTCTCAATTAAATAATATTCATTAGCTCCCATTACATGCAAAAGCTGTAGAAGAAGGTAAGCAGGTCAGTCTGCTCAGTGGAAAGGAAGATGGCACCATTGATTCCTCACATCTCCTAGAAATCAGGTTCAGGGGATTCAGGCCATCCTGACCTGTAGGTGAAAAACAGCTGATAATACCCTTTATGTCATGTCCCAAATCCTCTGCAGGGAGAAGAACCTAGAGCTACCACACACTGTAAAAAGGGTTGGTTTTTTGTGTCTGAGTTTTACAGGCTGACGGCTTTCAGCAATAGATTCTGTAAATCTTTTATATCACTGTCTTTCCCATGTTTAATACTCCAGGTGGGAAGGTCTGGCGACAGACGCAGGCAATGTTCTGACACGCTGCAGTGTGCCGCCCATCAGCCCCTAATTCCTCCCAGACCAAATGAGGCCACAAAACACCAACTTCTTTTCACTTTTCCAAGTCAAGTCAGTCTCTCAGTGAGCCAAGTATCTGTTGTGATGTTTATCTGCTCACCTTCGCATTTATTGATGTTTTCGGAAGACAGTAGAAGGACATAAAGACAAAGATTTCCTCTGAATTATACCCTCAACAAGAACAAAATAAAACAGAACTACATCTCTTGGTTTTTTTTGTTGCTTGGTGTATGAAGAAATAAAACTCATAAATGTGGCAAGTAATTATTGTTCTTACTTGAAGTTTTAGTATCAAATATAAAAAGCCCCACTTAATATTCCAGGAATTTCTAACCAAAAATAAACAGCTCATCAAGTCAGGTATCTATTAATTAATAAATTAAAGATTATAACATTCCTTCCCAACCACTTCATAATAGAATTAATTAGTTGTAATTAGAAATAAATGTCACACCTTAATTGTAACAATAAAAATATTGAAGCATCTTTCATTAGATAGTCTTGAAACACGTTACAAGACATTATTAATGCCATTTATACAGAAAAGACACCTGATCTGGTTTCCTTACAGACTACGGCTGTCCTGGGAGCCAATGCTCAGCTTCCCACTGCCAGTTCCCAACTCTGACCTATTAGGTCTGTGTGACTGCCTACTCCACACAACCCAGGGCAACCTTATTTATTCAAGCCAGAGTGAATTTCCACTTCTGCTTGTACTTTAAAACTGGTATTCAAACAAATATTGTACATTATCAGTACTTGTGAAAAGGGCTACTGCTCATTGCATTTAAGGAACTTTTTCAAATGGTGACCTCTCTGTGAGATGGGTGGGAAGAAACCCATCACACACAGTGATGGGTGCCTCACAACCATCAGAGCAACTTTATAGGTTTTTCCCAAAGGCAGGTATGTTGTAACTCTCAGATGTGTCAAACAGCTTTAAATGTGCAAGGGAATCTGGCTCTTCTAAACTGTGTAGCTCTTAGCTGCCTTTCAGCAAACCCTAATGGGAATTACCTTCACCCCAACATATATAGTAAAAATTACATCTTAGCTACTTCACCAGCAGAGCTGATCATTTTTTTGCTTGTCAGATTAACATAATCTCATTTTATACAGTGAAAATTACATATTATTCCTTCTATATCCTTGGTCCATTTTTGAAAGTTTATTCATTAATATTATTTTATTGTTTTTTCTTACTTACAAAGAAAGTGGAAATTAGGTAGAAGACATGAGTCAGATGAAGTGAGAGCAAAGGATTATGCAGCAGCAAGGGTGCTTTCAGATGGTGCTACCATCTGAATTTAGAAAGGTACAGAATTTTTGTACTAATCCCATAATAGCACACTTTCAGAAGAGTTGCTTGAAGACCTATAGCCTGTCAAACCATAAAATAAAATTACTCAGAGCTTATAATCACCACAGAAATCACATAGATCTGTTGTGGTTTGGCAGGCTTTCCTCCTACATTGACAAATATGAAACAGGTGATGGTGGCGTACAGAACTTTAGGGAAATATAATGCAAGCAGCAGAACAACACTGCAATAGGAAGTACTGTATATCTTCAAAAAAAAAAATCAACAAACTAAAACTCTCACAATATCCTTTCCAGCAATTATGACCACCATAATAAAAGCCGAGTTCGAGATTTTTAGTTTTAAAAGACTCATTCCACTTTGTGAATTATGGCTATTGTTTCTAAAGTGGCTCACGATCTGATGCGAATACATGATTGCTTAGAGATTCATATACAGTCAGGTTATTGTAAAATTATTATTATTAATGTCTATTCATACAAATACTTTCTATAAATTGAGAAAATTACTAAAATCAGATTAGGTATTTAACATCTAATAATCTAGTATTACTAAACTTTTTAAATTAACAACAGCTGAAATAATAACTTTGTATTTATAGTGCCAGGTAAAATTCGGTTTCATTGCCAATCCCTACATATTGATTTCTCTAACTGTGCTACCCATCATGACTTAGCAAGAGCATGCTGATGTGCTTATTTCCAAAAGATCCAACTTACTGTTCAAAAGCATCCCATTTTGATCCTAGTACCAACAAGTAGCCTTGAAACACACCTGCCTATGATAAACTAATGAAATCCAACTTAAATAAAGACAAGCAGTCCAACTTCAATAAAGACAAGCAGTGATCTGTCCTGGCAACGACTGCATGTCAGTATTATGCTTCACCACTAATACTACATACAGAAATGAAAGATGTCATCCAAAGACCAGACAACTTGAAAGAAAGACTGTTTGGGTTTTTTTATACCAGAAATATTATTATAAAGTGACACATGCTGAGCACACAGAGCCTGGCTTGTCCATGCAGAAAGAACAGGGGATTATCAAGAAGGAGCCGGACTACACCAAGGAATGTGCTACCCTAACCTCTGTGTAAAGAAACCACCTCCTCTACAGCAGAAGTAGCTCAGGAGAGTTCTGCTGCATTCCTGAATGGGGACTGGCTACAAACTGCCAAATGCTGCTTTTCTTCATCTCTCCCTGACAAACATGATGGCAGGTGAGGAGGGAGACAAGTGGTGTTTAACAAGTTGGAAATTCTGTTCGAACTTCTGTTGACCACATTAGCATTACAAAGGAGCTCAAATATTAATGAGATTATGGCTCTAGAGAAACTCATAATCAAACTGAAACAAATATCTACATGAAAATTGTTTCCTTTAATCCCAGACTCTCTTTAAACACCTCAGATCATGACGACACATCATAATATAACCTACCTTAAATTCCGAGACACATTTGCAGAAGCAATACCTTGTAAACTGAAGGCATATATATATACAGGGCATTTAACCATCCGTGCTTTCTCCTGAGCTAAAGATAATCACAATCACACTAGGAAATGCCATACTAGATCTGCATACCAGGCTTTCTAACTTTGAGTAACTGGTGTCTAACCACAGGTAGAAGTACATATTTTAAAAAACGCCATGAAAGACAGACTACAACAGTTAGAGCAAAAGGTGCTACTGTCTTAGCCCTTAACATATTATCTCTTCAGGCATGTGGATCACATATCATACATACAATTTTAAATAGCACACTTGCAAGTGTTCTCATTATACATTTAAAAATGAAACATTTTTGTACAGAAATTCTACTGAAATCTTCACATCATTGAGTTCTGGCATCAAGTTCCACAGATGAATTATGGACTGTGAATAAAAAGATTTTAACAGGCCATTTTAAAATCAATTCCCTATCCCCTGAATCAAATGCTTCTACACATTTTGCTCAGCAACCTCCAAACCATCTCTGTTTCAACTAATAATCCTTGATATTACACAATTAGAACTGAACATAGACTCAAGAGAAAAGGTGAAACATTTATAGAGCTGTGTATTAATTTTCCGTGTATTTTGTAGCCTATCAAATATAAGCCCATTTATGTCATCGCTGTACTCTGAACAAGGCTTTTTGACAGCGTCCAGAAGGACACCACATACTCTTTTTTCACTAACACTTTGCTTAAATACTAACAGTAAATGTTTATAGTTCATTTATTCCTACCATTGCCAATAGGCATTACTTCATATTTGTCAATTAATTTTGCTTGGTATGGTACTGCCCATTCACCTAGCTTTGCTGAGTTCTGGAAGGTCCTGGTTGCATTTCCTAGGTTTGACAGACCTAAACAAATGTATATTATCTGCACATTTTGCCGTTTTCCCTTTCACAGAGACTTCAGATTGTACCATATAGATCCAAACTAAATACCTGAGGGGTCCCTGCTGTTAGCCTTTTGCCATCTGGAAAACTGACACTTCATTCCTCCTCTTTGTTTTCTGTCTCCAGCCAGTCCCTACCCCAGAAGAGGAGTTTCCCTTTCACCTCAGGCCTATATAGTTTCCTAATTAGCCTCTTCTGAGGAACCCTATCAAAGGTTTTCTGAAAGTCCAAATAAATTCTGTCAATGGGCTCTTCTTGACTCTGTCAGACAGTACTGATTAGCTATTGTGGTAAAACTGTCCCAGAAAAAAACAACCCCACTATTTTCTGGGTTGGTGCTGCTTTTAAGCACCTAAGAGAGTAGTAGTTAGCCCCCATTTACCGCATCTCCTTGACATGACATTTAGGAGACTGATAAAAAGCAGCTATGTGCAATATTTTATGTATCTACCATACCATCTCCCAGAAGACACATAAGAAGGACTTTCCAGCAGTGGTTCTAAATTTTTCTCTTTGGTGAGTTCAGGTCAAACCCATAAAGTTATCCTTAATTTATTTGTTTTCTGGTTTGATTATGCTTAGTGCTAGTTTCTAACAAGATGTGCTTACATTAGGCTAGGCATACTACAAAGCACTAAGGCTTAACAGACTGTAAAGACACAGCCGTTCTTGTAATTCGTATGCACTGGATTAAATCTAGAAAGTTTATTACAAAGCTATCATTTTGTAGGGAGAATTAAGTTCTTCCACGTTCCCTTTGGAAATCAGTGAGATTAATATGAAAAGCAAGATTTAATATGTTAAAAACTACCATTCAGTACGGGTGTAGAATTAAATTTGATTGGTCTTATTGACATACAATGCAAAACCATGTAAATGACAAAAACTAAAATTTATTTATTTTACTGTTGGCAAACAGAAGTGTATGTAATACTAGACACAAATAGCATGCAAGTTTACAAGCATAGCCAATATTCAGATAAAGGCATGTTTACTTCAAGTAATGTCTGTTATTCTAACAATGCATGCATGAATGCCTCCATAGTAAAAAGAGAAGAAAAATAACATTATATAAAATATTTGTTTATAAAACACATATATGAGATTAGTCACATTTTTGGCTACTCTATTAAAATACCATCTTACAAACACTAATACTGTCTATTCTGAGCTATTTTTCACCAAAAAGATGATTTGTCCTCTTTATGTCATAAATACAGACACCATGAAGTAACACTTTCTAAGTAATCATGTTTTTATACATCTTACATATACAAAACTATGAGCCACTGCTTATTAACAACAATAATTAAATACCATTAAGTGATATCTCCAGATATCTTCATGGCACTAGAATCCAAAGAGAACAACTTCTTTTGAATGCTAATCCACATAAAAAGATACAAGCCTGTGTGCTCGGCTACTAAATCCAAACACAAGCACCTTAACTTCTGTTCCAGAGGTGTGTTACTGGGGTGAGGTATGTGAGAAAGGAAAGGGCAGACAACCATTCCTAACTTCCCAAGAGCAAACTCGATCCCTAAATTATGAATGAAGCTCCTATCATCCATCCATCTAAAGTAGACACAGTATAATCTTAGTGGTATGAATAGACCTGCTTAATTCCATCAAATTGAGTGAAGTGGTGGATGTTCCCAAAGTAACATTTGGATGACTACTTAAATAGGAGTTAGTGTTTTTTTAAGATTCAGGTCTCCACAGGCAATTTCTCTTTAGGTGGCTAAATCAGGGCTTTAAAAGTTTAGCTCTGGTTTGAACATTGCTCATATACATTTTCCCTTCACAGTTCTGTATAGTGTTCATTCTTAATGTAATACAAACATTTGAAGAAATATATTTAGAAAAGGCATACCTTTTCAAGATACAAAGCCATTATACCACACCTGTCGAGAGAGAAGCTTCAGAAAACTAGCTGTTTTGTGCAAAAGCAGAAACACTGCAATTTTCATAGTCAATAAAATGCAGACCTTTATTTATAAAAAAAAACCAGAGAAATATCTGTCTTGCAGGTGCCAGAGCAGGGTTTATTTTTTCTTTTTGTAATCAATTTAAGCAAACAAAATTTAAATGAAAAAACATTTGCAACTAGGTTACAGAAATTTACATGTAATACAGAATATTCTTAGTTCATCTGCCTGCTCTTACCAGATCAAGATGAGATGTATTTATGCTAATACCCTTACGACCCCCTGGAAGGTTAAATATTCTCTCACTTCCGTAATAAATCAACTGTTCTCTGCTTGCACGTAAAATGTTACATACTTGTAAAACAGCATCTGGTGATGAGAGAAAGGAACGCGATTGCCATATGAGTCCAAAATTTGCTGTGGTTCAAAATCCTATTTCATTATATAGCTTCATGCATCTCACTGTAAAAATAAGACTACAGATTTTCTTGCGTTATTCTCTCTGGGATACATTATTGCAATAATTTTAAAATTATTTTAGGAAATGATTCGGTCATGTTTCTAGAGCAAAGAAGTATGGAAAAACATTTAACCCTAATTGTTTTGGAGCTTATTCTTCACTAACCTGTGTGCATAATGACACAAATGTTCTCTTTTCTCACAAAAAAATGTTGCAGCTCCCACTTGTCCTTGTACCACTTGCCTTGTACTTCTAAAGTGAAACTGGAATAGTATCAAAAAAAATTATCCAATGCTATCAACAAGCAACATGCCTTACAATGTCCATGGCATTCTGTGGACTTCAGGGCAAGTCTTCAGCCTCAGCATCTGCAACTACGCTCAGAATGAATCACCACAAACATATTAACTAAGGCTGAATCAAGAATGGATGTAAGCAGCTGACTGAAATGTCATTAACTCGAGTCACCCGCCCCCATGAACATAAACCCATAATAAAGCACAGATACTCATCAGTGTACCTGCAACATTCATCTGAGTATTGACACTTTGTAAAAGCAGCAGAGGAACCCCAAAGAAAGATACCTGCGTGGTGAGACTTCATGTCCCCAGTCCGTCCACAGGCACAAGGATAGAAAAGACATCAGCCAAGTAAAACGTGAAACAGTGAGAGCATTTCCCAAAAGAGGTACAACACAAAGAAAACCAAATTAAATGTAGGTGTGTTTCTATACAAACGCTAAGAACATTAAGAGATGGGCGAACTAGAACACCTATTTGTAAGTGAGTACATTTTGAAGCCTGTCAGACACTTGGAGGAAAGAGATCAATTATTGGTACACAACTACCTGGGCATAAAAGATAAAGAAAAGATGCAATAACCAATGTCAACAGAGGAATCATGTTTGGAAATCGTATTACATTTAGCTTAGAATAAATTCAGAGACTGATGAAGTGTAGCAATAAATAAAATAGAACCTCTACACATTAAAAGTCCATGTCCAAATACAGGAAAAATATATTATTAAGGACAATCTTATCTCTGTCATTTGGCAACAGTGACCCTGTTATGCCCAGAGAAATTAGAATAATTGCTAGCACAGGAAAACCCGCCATGATGGTAGGGTTTAGTTATTTCAGACATGCTGTGGTGCCAAACCTAATTTGCAGATTGTACTTCATGGAGTGGCTAGGCAGGGAACCCACTAAAAGAAAACCAGCTTGTAAAAGGGTCATCAGCAATGTCAAGGACCTCATGAGAATATCACCACCAAGAAGACAGTCTGTAAAAGGGACACTGATATACTGAGATTCAACATCTCCACAGCACAGAAAAGAAAAAAAAAATTCCACTGTATTAGCACTTGATTTTTAAAAGGTGAGCTAAATAAAAATGTAAGCTTATTAACAGAAAACAAAATATCAAAAGTATTGGCCAGTAACATGAAGGTTATGTAAGCATCGCACAATGGAAGGTGAGAGGAAGCATATACCACCTATCTCCAAAAAACTGCAGCAAAAATCCGTTGTGTTTAAACAGCAGGTTAGGAGAGGACATAATAAACAACAGTGTCAAAAAAGATCATGGCATATGCATATCAGTATAACCGAAAGGAATATAAATCTTGGCCAGTTAGCTGTAGAAAACACAGTATGACAGACCACAAGAGTTTAAGGAGCAAGCTGCAACAACACAGTAAGCTATAACACACCTTCTTTATCCTTTTATCAAGAGCAGGAAGGCTATCAAAGTGTGGGATTATCAAGGTGGACTATCCACAGAAGACACAGTGACTGCAGAAAAACGAGATGAATCTTTTTGCACATTTTGTGCAGAGCATGTTTGGAAGGTTTCCATAAATGAATCCTTCCCAAAGGATAATGCAGTTGAAAATCTGACCAAAAGAGAAATGACATTTTATTGCAGAATAAATTGAAAAAGTAAACTGTAAGAACTCATCGGCACCAGCCAGAATTCACCCCCAAATTCAAAAGAAATTCAAGGATAAAACAAGTAAACTAATCACTGTGGCATGACATCTAATGCTTTGAAACCACACTTGGATCAGGTCAGAAGGCAGCATGTGTGACAGAGCTTCTTATTAAGGAGCCTTGAACACAAGGAACTGGTGACCAGTATGTACAATGTCCATCTAATGTTAACGGTAGAAACAATAATAAAGAAGCAAAGTAAGAGGCAAATGGACAATTACAGAGTCTTGATAAAGGGTTAAGGAGACTTCTGTAAAGAAAAGTCACACCTCACAAAGCCACTGAAACTTTATGCAGGACTCCAATAACAGCTGGGAGAATTTTACGACTAGTTCTTAATTAAAAATCTAGAAACCTCTTAAAATTATATCTATTGTGGAGAAATTGACTTGTAAAATGTAAAATCAAAATTGTCACACACAGAGAATAAAATCCAGCTCTCTAGACTCTCAATCCTATACCTCTCAGCTGGGATTTTTGAAGGACAACAGAACTGGGCACCTATGGGTAGTTCTTTAAGTACTGGAATTTAACATTTTTGGCACAGCCCTGCGACAAAGTTAGCTCCATCATTCCACTAACAACTCCCTCCAACTCAATTCTGTTGTTTCAAGGTAAAATTAATTCCTCGTGTGGTGTTATTTTGCTGCTTGAACACCGTAATTATACATATCCCAAGTTGCTATTCAAGTTTAAAATAGACACATTGTTTTCCTTTTAGTGTCACTGTTCCCCTACCTTTAAAATTCTCTCAGCCCTTATTCATCACACTCCAACAGGTACTTGATAGCTGACAACATGGCAGACACCTAACACAAATATAAAGTTTATGACGAGTAAGACAGCCAGTTTCCAGGCAGTGAAGATCTATGATCTCACCTTTTTCATAAGCACAGGGAAGGCCGTATGTATGTGGATGCCCCCCAGGAAGACTGAAGTAAGAGCTCGCTGAAGGATGAGGGAGATGGGCAGGGAGACACCCTGTTAAAAAGCCCCCCCTAGGAAGCTCTGCTTCTATTTGTTACTGCCCCTCTGCCCCAAAAGCCAAGCTGCCTGCGCCTGATGCAGAGGCAGCTCTTTTCCTTTTCCCCTTCAAGCTTCCCTGTCAAACCATGCATCAGGCCCAAGGTCCGGGAGCTCAAAAGTAAGCTTCGGGTTTTGTACAGCACATCCCTCTTGATGAGCTTTGAAAGTAGAAGTGAAAGAAAGAGTAAAGGTAAGAGAGTGCAGAGAGAAGGGGAGTAAGAAGCAAAGTAGGGCAATGAAGAGGAGAATCCAAGCACTTTCAGCGACACAAAGGAATTAAAAGAAAAAAAAACAGATTACTAGCTCAGCAGTTTAATACAACAGTGTTAAATATTGCACTGAAACGCAGGTATGGTGGCTGTTTTCTGCGTCTACCTTGTAGCAGTTTCTTCTTTGGAAGGGCACTGCATTAATCAAGATCAGGCACAAAAGCCTTTGAGATTCACTAAAGCACTGGAGTTTTATAAATCTAAACAGAAGTTGTGCATAGTGTGTCATGTGTACACTTCAAAGGAAAAAAAATACAAATGTATCTTTAAAAGGTGTTCTAAAAAACAAGAGTGAAGAAAACAAGGGATACACCCATTCTTTCCAAAACCAACCCTTCACAGCCACTATCTTCACTTCAATCATTATTTCCTTGAACAGAGTCTTAGGGGTAATGAAACAAACCAATTTAAGCTAGTTTTAAAGCTACAGCCTAAATATCTAAAAGTTGTACAGCATGCTCAAATTTGGAGAAATTCTACGTGTCCGTGGGTACCAGTGACCCGGGTCCTCTGTCTCAGCCTGTGCACATTCTGCTGCAGCCTGCACCTCTGTCTGCTAGTATTCAGTGCAGACCATTCTGCCTGGCGAGCTGGCTTGACTGCGCTGCCCACTGTCTCAGGAGTCAACGAGATGGGGACCTTCAACCCTTTTCCTAGTCACGTCTGCCCACTGTTTAGCCTTAAACACAGTGCTGGAAGAAATAATTTGCCCCTGTTGTGAGGCTGTTCAGGACACCGAAGGAACTGAAGGGCATTCATTTCCTGCCCAGGCATGTTAGGCAGCTTATAATTAAACCTTCTGCTGCAAAGCTTTTGAATATTTTTCTATCAACTTCTACAAGGCATTTTTTGAGCAGCTCTACTTATATAGCACCATTCTGACTTCTAAAAGAAACGTTAATTTAATATGCTATGCTAGTACTTCTTCTCCTACAACAGTAAGAGAAAAGAAAAAGCTTTATAATACAGAAGAGATTTGGATTTAGTGATTAAACCTTCATTTCTATTTCATTTAGCATGAGAATTCTGCCAACATCTTCAGAAGAGTTCTAATGGATCTGCATTAATGCATAGCCCATAATCCACCAGTGCTTTCATTTAGTAGGCGCTCTACTGCAGCTATAGTTGCCAGATCAGCTGATGCATGGGAAAATAATTTCCTTGGTTTGACTAGATTCTCCAGTCAGCTTCAATGAAATAAACCAGAAGTAGATCCAAACTTCCAAAAAAACTCTAATACATTACACTTCATGTTGATAAATCAGAAGCATGTGGTCTTTCAAATAACATACAGCCTTCAGTGACTCAACATTACTGTTCAGAGAAGCAAGGGTAGTATGTCAAGCAGCACTTACGTCAAAACAAGAGTCTTTCAAAATATAGGGATGACTCTAATTTGTCTATTTTTCATGCTTTAAAAACTATTTGCAGTTTAAAAATATGAACAGGTAGGATGCCACCTTCTCTTTAAAGCAGGAAGACAGCATGACAGTTCCTATCAGCCAACTGCACAAAGGGGCCCCACATTCAGGGTCCTGAGCAAGCCAAACATTTAAGTAAAAATATATGAAAGTGAATTTTACTCACAAAGATATTCTCATGAGGTTTATATTGCATTATTATACTAACATAATTTCAAGGAGGTGCATAATTCAAAGATCAGCTTAAATATGTGTGCCCAGTCAATGGTGCAATAGGAATTCATCCTGCTTGCAGTGATTCTTACACAAATCTGCTGTATGGAAGCTCTGCAAGTAGATGCAGTCTGCATTTCATCATAATAACTAGGACTGCCCAAATAGCACAGATTTTCCAGAACAGTCTTTTAAAATTGATTCCTTATTACCAGTCTAACAACATTCTGCTGTCTACTTCCAATACATTTATGAGTGATAATGCTTTTCTGGCCTGAGTCACAATTTTAGTCTTTGAAAACATTTTATATCTGTATGCAAGCCAAAAACGGCTACCCATATGAGCAGTCAGGAAACTCCAGTTCTCCCACATGACTCATCCATCTAATACTAATGAAACAGCCCTCATTTTTTTATTTTCAGAATCAAACATCAGGAAAGAAAAATTACACTACTGATCAGCAATACTGAAAAAAATAATATAAATGAAAATTTTATTAATATGGCATTAGGATTCACACCCCAACATTTCAAGAGCAAAAATAAAGTCTAGAGCAAATGATTTGTAGTGAAGGATTTGCCTGGCTCTAGAATTAGCCAGGGCTAATGTCTCCTTTAAATGTGTTGTAAGTTGTTATGAAGAACTACAAACAAAGCTGAAGGGCCAGACTGTGATCCCCCCCTAATGTTAATCAACAGTGTTTCCATAAACTCGTATGAGTAACTCGTCTCCAGGCAGCTAAGCACATCACTATCTAGGTCTGAAAACAGAAGACTGGGAATATAAAGGGGGGGGGGAGTCTTTAAGATAAGCAAAGCTGCTGCAAATTCAAGTCTCCTCCTCCTGCCCAGAGAACCCAGGATAACAAACAGTATTTCATGAAAGAGAACCAACGCTCATTAGCCAGCAGGCTACTGTGCTGAAACAACAGACACCCCCAAAAGATTTACAATTACTTGGCATTTTCAAATGGTTCCCTCAGGTAAACACTGTGACATCTATCACTTACCAGTGAGCAATGCTAATGCTTCTCTTCTCCAGAGGGAATTTGTATTTAGAGCTCATTAAACGCTGGTGAGGCTTTGACGCCATTTTTGTTCTAGGGAAGGATGAAGACAGGCCATTTAGATCTTTCTGCTGTGCCTGAGACATTGTTCTAAACATTTCTTAGAAAATCTACTCTTAAGTCCTGAAGTATGCCTGAGGTAGATAGCTGGAGAGACACAGACTGTTGGGTGGCTTTGGTTGTTGGGTTTTTTTATTAAACCTGTTAATTTCAAATTAGGCAGATCTGGGATTTAAAGATTAGCACCACTGTCCTAAATCAGTGTCTGAACTACCCAGTTACCCACTCTCTTTTTTAAATCGTTTGTTTTATTCAATTCATCCAGCTGATGAAATCTTTCAATTTCAGCATGACAAAAATAAATACATTTCTCTGTAAATTTGGTTTAGTTTGCTTGTTTGTTCTTAACTACCTCAGCTTCCAAAAGCAACTGCAGATGCAAAGCTACTCTCCAAGCTCCTTGCTGACGGCAATACTTCTAGCTGCAAACTGTAGTAGCAGTGAGATGCAAGAATAAATCCTAAGAAGCAATAGGGATAGGAGTCAAGAAGTGAGGAGAAAGGTGCTAATGAGCAGTACCAGGAGGCCTGGAGCATCGGAGGGAAGTTCCAGGGTGTTGCAGGCAGGCAAGGATGGAGAAGAGAGGACTAAGCCTTCAGCACGTTTTCACTGCACAAGCTAGACTTTGCTGCTGACACAAGACAATCAAAAGTCTATGTATTGTCTGCAAGGCCTTCACGAAAATTAGCAGACTAGATAATGAGGGAGAAACTCTTATCAAGGAGGAGGAATTGCTGATCTTTTCTACCCCAGGCAGTAGCTTCACAGTTACTTTAAACTGACCTAATTAAAGAGTGTTGCAAAAGAGTATAGGAAAGACAGTTTGTATTTTCTCTCCCACTCTTGCGCTGGCACCAGACCTGGTACTGGGCACACAGACCAGAATTTGGGGTTTCACACAGGGCACCGATTCAACCAAAAACTAATTATTATTGGTAATTCTTATCAAGTTACTTCCAGGCTGGATCAATTCCCTCCTTTGGCTCAGCCCAAGCACCTCAAGGGCACACTGAGATTAAACAGGGCATGAAACCATAACTGAAGGCCCCAGCTCCACCTAGAAAGACAGAAAATACCCATGGTCCTGGGCAACTCTCCTACATTTACAGCATTTCCTTGCAGTTCTTAAGAAGTCCCATCCACCGCTACTTCACAAATATTTCCATCATGCTCAAATCACTATCATTTTTTATTCACAGCAGTAGGCTACAAGACAGAAGGCCTCTGTGTGCCTTCCAGACTGCAAACAAGCAGTTGCAACGTATGCAGTGTGTAGTGGAGACAGATTTTAGACTTCCAGTAACATGATAAAGTTTAGCAAGGCTTTGGGGAAGAACATTTGGCTATGAATTTTCCATAAATAGCCAATTTGCAAAAAAGCTGTTCAAGTTCTAGAAATCTGTCACTTTTCTATTTTGGTTCTGTATTTATATATATGTTCAGAACAGACTTCATACTTCTGAGATTTAAAGTTGAAGTCTTTGTGGTTTTTGTCTAGAAGACCACATGCTTCACAGATACAAAATGACAGAAATTAATTTGTGTGGTAAATTAAAAGAGGGATCAAATGGCAGCAGTAATCATTTAAAAATGAAATAAGAATCTCTTTCGAAGCAGAATTGCCATTTATATTTGCCTGGAAATAAGCAATTTATTTGTTTTCAGAACCTGCTCAGACAAACCATTTTTTAAGATCTTCTTTGATGTTTCTCAATGACGCTAAATAGATGCCAGAATTGCCTTTTGGCAATTCTTTAGGCCCTTGTTCTTGTTTAACTGCTTAAAAGTCACACCTTCCGACTCACCTTTAGCTCCACATCTGACAAAGTTTTCTTCTAGGGTTTTTTGTTAGGTTTTATTCCACTTCCCTCACCCCCACCCCGGGTCTCTCTCGTTTTGAACTGAAAAAGCACAAAGTTACTAAGACAATAATTTAGGGGTTCTGCTGAAATCACCTGGCTTAGGACCTTTTAGGAAGTGCACCATGGTTCGCTTCATCTGGAATAAGGGTAGAGGAGCAGGGTGAAAAGGAAGCAAAGATATTTTATCAAGGGCTCTTGGAACTGACACTGCAGAAGTAATTACAAGTCAAAGACAAATCCAGAAACAAAGTCATCACTGCCAAAAATTAGCATGAAATGCTCTTTATGGAAGCTACCATTTAGCATATGGGTTTAACTGTAAAATTCTTCCACTACTGTGCTTCAGAAATATTAATGAAATCTGAGGGGAACAAGACTACCGAAACACAGAAAGCAAGACCCATGTAAGTCGTGAGAGGGCATATAGTGACTGACAAATACCATCTTTGCTAGATCGATCCTTAAAGCTATTTTATCTGCCTTTACTTTCACATAACAGTTTTTAGAAAATTCTCGGTTGAACTTAATCATGGGACTTAGTATATTCACTGCCAATCCACACATACGCTAAAATTGCAGTGTATGCGCAGATGAATACTGAGAGCTCTTCCTTGCAGAGAAAGATTTAGGAATTCACTTAAGACCAATTTTTCACAGATTACCTATTAATTTCCTAAGCCATAAATCCATGAAAAGTATATACCTTACTGGTATTTCCCAATAAATGAAAATAACTGAAAACATTTCAGCATTTTCTTGGATAATTATTGCCATGAATATGCCATATGATTTGGGTTCACTCAAACCTATTTCAGGCTCCTCAGTACTCTCAACAGTGTATTTCATAGCAAGAGAAAGAACTTTATGCTGTAGGCGTAGAACACTTTATATACAAAACCTTATTGAAAGATGATTTTTCACTTTATGAATTCCAGTAGAATTTGGTGTAGTATGGTGAATAATAGAAGTAATTATAGCACATCGTAATCTCATCAAAACCAGATTCTTGGGCTTCACAGAGAACAAACGAGCAAGTTACGAAAAATCATTTAATTAAATATTTTTTGAGAATTGACAAAATACAGTCCCTAACACAGCTGCTTTACTGGAAAGTGGAATCAGATTACTCTATGAGAACAAAAGAGAAAGTACTATTTCCTCACATTTCTTAACCACAAAGAATTATTCTTCCCCTTTTTGTTTCATATTAAAATAACGGCCAAGTTAGTGACTCAAAGAAAACTAATGCTGTAAATATTGACCTCCATAGGTCTGAAATGATGGCTGGTACCACTGAATCTTTGAAACACGGTTGGAAGACGTAAGTGGAAGTTTTGTAAACTACTGTAGAATTTTGTAGTGCTGTGTACACCTTGTGAAGTCTTAAATAACTGCTAGAGAGTACAGACAGAAGTGATTTACAACAAACAAGTTCAGTTCAAAACTATCTACCACTGAAGAGCTGACTAATTTTCATTTAACATGGTTACATAACCATGAATTAAAATAAGAACTCTGCCTTTTCAATGTGAAATTCAATTTGTCATAGAGTGTCTCTTTCATGCCTGATGACAAATGACAAGATCATTTCTTTCATGGTTTTTGATTTTGTTTTTGTAATGCAACCATAGTCAACAGATATTTACTGTAACATTTCATTACCCAGGTTAACCTGCAGTGTGGAATATCCTAGTAGTATGTTTGCAGAAAATATACAATTTTTAAAATGTCATCAAACTGAAAGAGATAATTGGAATAGGATGAGTGAAAAATTCATTTGTTCATTCTCCCTGAGGACAGACACTTTCTCTTCAATCGAAAATGAAGAGCAAAGTGGAGGAACAGCTTTGCACATAAATAAGTGCAGAGGCCTAATCTACAAAAATAATGCAGAACAGTTCATTCCATTGACTTCTGCCAAAAAACAGCTTAGGTAGGATCCTTACAAAGCTTCAGCATCGCAGATACCCTGAGCTTCTAACAAGGCTGCATGGGAAACCCTAGACTGCTTGTGAAACAATATATTGCCCAACGGAGCTCTTTGCAGACTAAAGGCACCCCGGGGAGGCTGTAATCGATTATGCTGCTGCCAGTGGCTGAATAAACAAAGGAGCAGACTTTGCCACAGTTTCATTTATTATGCTTTAAAACTCTGTGTTGTCATATTTGCTCAATTAGTAAGTAAATGAGTTCACAGTGCAATTTTTCCCATTTAAAGATGAAAGACCAGGAGTGGTATCTAATTGTATTGGAAGGCATGGACACACTCATCCTGCTGCCCAAAGTTCACACACACATAATTCTTATACTGCCACAAGAGAAAGACAAGCAAGATGAACCTCATAAACATGTTTGAAAAGTGTTTTAAATTTATGATTCAAGCAAGCCTTTTGTTCATACAAAAAGTATGACTGTTGTATGACTGTTTAAAATATTACAAATTTTAAGTAGTACAAAACAGCATAGAATTAAAAGGTATTTCCTGATACCACACCAATTAACTGTCAAACAAAGAAAATTGTCAAACAGAAAAAATCCCCAAGTCCATAATATACTAACAACAAATGTAATTGACTTCTGTGGGAATCTTGGATAAAAAACAAATACAGGATCAGATCCAAATATAGTTCAAACTGCAAGTCTAGAGAAATAATCCTAATTCTATTTAATGGAGAAAATTGGCCTCACTCTGAAACAACTTGTGTGAAAGTAAATGAAAGACTTGCTCGTGTTTTATTGTGGGAACTGGATGGTGCCTTAGCTTTGTTTCAGTATCAGAGACCATTAGATCTCTCTCTTTGTGATTTCTAATGGGCCAGGAGAGGACTGTGGGGAACAGGAGAGATACTAATTTTGATTAGCCAAAGAAAATAACTATCTGTAAAGCTCATTCCCATAACAAATATTTCTGAAATTCTATGATTCCCACTAATAATTCACCCAGAAGAATATAAAAATATCTGAAATACAGGGCAGAATAAGGGTTAGTGACATCAAAACCACCCAATTCACAGTGCCCGAGTACTGTGGATATGGGTCACTAAAATTTTTATGCATAAGGCACTGTAATCTTTATTACTTAATTACATTTCAGGAGAATCATGAATGAATGGGAACATCTTTTTTAAAATTCCGCCCCATAGTTCTAATTAGCCTAACACACTTAAGTTTAGGAGAAAAAAGATTTTCAAGAAAAGCTGAAAACAGAGCTGATGGGAAATCTGGATGAGAAAGTACTCAAGAAGAATGATTATATAAAAATAGAATTGGAGAGAGGAGAAAATGGATACCAGAGTTACCTTCAAACAGGATAAGCAATTAATGTTGGCTCTAGGTTATTTTATACAAAGCATAGGAACTCTAGCAGAATTATTTCACTCCAGTTGCCCTGAGTTGATACACTGCATCCAGTTGCAGATACTGCATTTTAAGCAAAATAAAGAAAAAAGTAAAATAATCTAGAGAAAATAAAATTAGAAGAAAGATTGTTAAAATTACCTATGATGTGTTGAATTGGTTCAATTTGGGAACAGGTCAAGCGATACGAGAGAAAAATCCCCCACTTGATAAAAATTTGTAGCATAAGGAGTAATAATCAACATTATCAATAACAAATGGGAAAAAGAAAACACAAGAAAAAATCCAGTAATTTGCAAAAAAGATTTAGGATGGGTAACAGAAAGCACTTCTACAAACTTCATTTGCAGCTTTCTCTTCATCCTTCTCTCACAGCAACAGCATTTACCGCTTCTATCCTACCCAGGGAAGAAAGCCTGATCTGTAGAAAGACCACTGTGTAAAAGCACACTGTTAGGCACTGAAGCAAACACAATTTGTAGCTAAGAGCAACTTTCATTGTTTCATCCATGCTTCTGAGTTGCCAGATGTTGGCAAAGAATACATAAGCTTCTTACAGGCCACAAATAAAAACCACAATTTATCTGAGGGTCTATGCAACTTTAATACTTCCTATATTAGGCTATCAAAAATATGAATTAGTCTTAGGTCACAGCAATGTAATGGATTATAATTTTGTCAGTGTAGGTAGAAAACTGGGCTTTGAAAAAAACCACAAATTTGCACATGACAAAATATAAACAGCTAGGTGTATTATAATCAATACAGAGAAAGATGGGTGACTATCAATAGGCTAGCAAGAGGTAAATGATGAGGTTCCAGGAACAAATAATGACATGATGTCGTAAAAGTTTCTCTCCGCTGGATCAAAGAGTAAAATCAGCATGTATTCCAGTAAAGAGAGACTTTAACCATTGAATATAGAAACCATGCCAATAAACAAAAAATCACATATTCAGCACAGTGAGTAATAAAGATGCCTCAGAAATATAGGTAAAGCAGAAGTAGCCAGATATGATGTCATCAAGTTCGTTTAAAATCTGTCTAAAACTAATTATAACAGGCCCAGCTCATTCCACCTTTCAGGATACATCAAGTCTATGCACTAACTGCAAGATGAAGAAATATGATTAAGGCATAAAGTAGATTCTTACTTCCTTACATTTCCCTGAAACTGGATATAAACTCAGTTTTTCAAAGCACATCCTTCTCTACAGAAATGGCAATATTCAGTAGCATATTTCAAGGCAGCTCAGTTAGGAACCTGCTAATATGGCATGGAATTTGGCAGCAATATGAGTGAACTCAGTAGCAAGTGTTTTAAGCACACAAAGTTGTTCAGAGATAACTATGATATTTTATCATGTGAAAATACATGTGGCTAGAAGGTATTTAATTTCTGGCAGATACAAAAGGATAATATTTAGGACAAGCGCTGTGTATGGCACTTAGTTATGGAGTTCAGTGTGATAGCCCATATGTTAGAAACAGTTCTCAGCAAAAAAAAAAAGCCAACCATAAAAAAAAAAAAAAACACAAAAAAAAAATGGTTAACACATCAGGGAGTTCTTAGGTGTGACTAAAACTCTGCATGAAGGGAGACTAAAACTTGTAGTAATCCTACCTTTTTTTCCATGTCTCTCTCCAAAACCCTACAGCAAATGGAATCAGACTTGCCTTCCATCTCCCCAGTACACAGCATGGGCTCCAGACATAATGCACAGATTTCAAACCTGATCATTACACTGAAAAAGAAAGTTAAGGCTTGCCATTTAACCAAACCCTTCTGATGTTCACACCTTTTCACCTGCTGCCAGTCGGTGAAATCAATTCAGCAAGCAGATTGTGTAAAGGCAACAGATTATATCAGTTTAGTTTTACTCCCTTGTGCTGTATACTATTATCCTAACAGCTGATTTGAAATGCCACCTAGGGGTCTGGAATGCCTAATAGCTGTCCTTTGCCTGGACCATTAGGCAAATAGGGCTAGTAATATTTTTTTCCTGTATCAAGAGCAAAACTCCAGCTCTCCACTTCCTGATACAGTATACTTCAGCTAGAACTGCTACAACTGTCTTGTTTTTCAATGCTTGAATAATTTCTCTTTTTCATCCTTACTCACTTCACAAGCCAACAGCCACAGGTCTTGCTATAACTGAACTCTGCATTGTGTAATACAGGAGAAAACACATTTCAGTAGAAAACTGGCCTTCATGAGTCCTATAGGTCTCTCTCCTGTACCTAAACCAGAAGAAAAGGGTAGGCCTAGCTAATCCCAGTTTAGCTGTTACTGAGGCTCTGCCAAATGCTACAGGAGAAACTGTCACTTGAAAGTACACCTCCTACAGAGGCTTATTTTGTTTCTTGCAGGCTTCCTACCAAGAACAAAAGTCAATACTACAGCTAGGCTTGTCTAGAGCTATGCCTGAATAAAACATTTACAAAAAAAGCAGCAGCAGCAAAGCTAAATACAAGTCAGAGATGCTCTTGAATCTAAATCCTAGACCTGATCAGCATCCCAAACTTTGGAAAGTCTCAGCACTGGAGAGCATGCAGTCCTCCTAAGAAATATGTCCACAAACATTGTGACCCCTGTCTACTTATACGCCTGTTAGGATGTAAGCTGAGAAAAAGTAACTGGTCCTATTTGAAGGTGAAGCCATCCTCATCATGACTGATTTTGTTAGCACAACTGGATGAAATAAGTACATGCCAGTATGCCAAAGAGGACTAACAAATTAGGTGCTCATACAACATAGCAAGTATAAAGATTTTCTGCAAGAGACAGAATATCTGCAGCTTTTCTCTTCACATTTGTTTCCAATTTTTAAATGTTTCAATGTTTTCAATGTTTCCAAATGTGTGGTCTTGTGGTCTTTTTCCCAACAGGTGAGATAGATACATACGAGTAATTACATAATCTGTCTTGCAGCACTGGAACTAAAAAATGATGGTACTGGAACTAAAAAATGATAGTACAGATTTTACATGCCAAAATTTAGTGCTAATAAAAGTAGGGAATATCAGTCAGGTGTGTTCCATGTACATGAAATGTATGCAGAAATGAATGACGAGACCGGAGGACATTAAAAGACACAGTCTTCCAAGAACCTCTCCTCTGTTTGACATGCCCTAGTACCTTCAACCACTGAAAGCCCATAAGAAAGCTTCTCTAAAGCCCCCAAAGGTGTTCTCCTTTTTCCCTAATGCAATTTTAAAAATATATCAAAGCTACCTCATTCTTGTGACAGGCATATTTATCCAGAGACTTAACAGCATCACTTTCCACTGCACCACATCCAGACAAATGAGACCAGTTCTTGAACACCTTCCTGAGAGTTTGGCCACTCCCATCAGACCACCAGAAAACAGAATCAAACCACACTGCTTTCTCAGAGGCAATCATACAGTGGATGGTAACAGCATTAGTAGTTGCCACCTTTGTCTAAATGTCCATGGGCACAGACCACACATCTAGTTACTAACTTTTGAGAAATGCTCTTCTCAAGGGCCAGTTTTGTTTACTTTTTTTAACTATGCCACATAAAACCCAATTTAGGAAAGGTACTAAATTTCCCTACTATGTTACTTATAACCACTGTCCCTTTGGTGTTTCGTCTATAACTTACGGCTTTTGACTTGAAAATAAACACATGCATTGAAATTGTCTTTTCTAATAATTACACAGTACCCTTCCCTGTAACTTATCAGACATTTATCACATTTTTATGTGCAAGTTACTTAGGGAAGGCCTTATTCTGCTGCTATTATTATTGTCAAGTAGATCAATCAAGCTCAATGGCATCATTTCTTTAATAAGACACTACCCAACATGAGAAAGAACGGATGAATCCAGCTCCCAGTAAGGTATCTGCCTCATTTCAGCTAGAATTATGCTTCTTCTAACCACACACATGCTACACGGTAATTTTCCCCAACTTTCCCCTGTGCTAGCTTTTCAAGTGGTCCTTAACTAGCTCTGTTTTATTTATGAAAGTGTATTTTGCTAGACTTTCCCCAAGAGCTTTAGTAAACAGCTATATGAAGCTTGTCTTTACTTATCACTTCTCCCCTAATGCACTCTAAAAGGAGGGGAGAAGGGGAGAACATTTAGAGAGGCAGAGCTTTGTTTGGGGTGTGAAGGTTTCTTCTGCTGTTAGTCCATGTCTTAAGCCTGATTTCCTTAGGAAATCATAATGTTTTCCCAGGCTTGTATATGTGTAAGTGCCAATTTGTCTCCTTTCTTGTTAGTTTTTAGCCAAGTAGCCTTTTTTGGCCTAATTTAGTAGATGGCAGAGCTCTCAAAAATATGAAGTTGTTACAAATTATGGGAATATTGGGAGAAGAACATAAGAGAGAGACTGTGTGAATATTCCCATTGAAGGAAAGATGCAGTGCACTATTCAGCTTGTTAGATGCAACAGAATTGAAAATAAGTAACTTTTCCCTCCAACGCAGTAAAGGCTTCCATCAACACTGAGCATCCATCAACACTGAACATCTGGTAATGCTATTTTCCACACATACTTCAGTAGTAGTTGCCAAGTTTGCTAAAAGAATGGCTGTTAATTGTCTTGAAAGGATGCCCATCACTCTTAAGCAAGGCAGGAAAGAGTTTCGCTGGTGCTCAAAAAAACAAGCTCTCTCAGCCAGGTAAGAGCATTGGAGCATTCTGCATATCTCTTTGGCATGTTACGCCTCAATTTGCCGGACTGTATCACTCACATTTAAAAAGCACAGGGAATGTCAATAAATGTATTTACCTTGCAAATCATTTGTTAGTGAAATGCACTGTTAATGATAAATGACATTCACTTTCTGAAGCAAAAAAATTACACAGTTTTTATTCAGCAGAGCTCACAGGCAGATTTGGGACTGCAAAATGCAAAGTGAATATGCACTCTTCTACTTCTCAAGCTAAACAAGTCTTGCAGATTTTTGAGTTTTAAACTTTCTGGTGTATATGGATCTTAGAACTGACAGTCCATCTAAAGTATAGTCCACCAAAAATAATTGCAGTATCTTTCCATAAAGTGGAGGAAAACCAGAATTAAGCCAGAGAAAATGTTGCTCTAGATATGTCTGGGTGAGGAACTGTGGTTCCATGTCAGTATCTGTCCATTTGTCTGCTTTCCCGTCAGTTTTAACCAGCTAGCCTCTTCTGGCCCATTTTGACTTCTACCTTTTTTAAGGCACAGGTGGTATTTATTTTGGAAAGATAGAAGAAGGCGTAACAAATTGTGTCATTAGAAAAGTTCTATAGGAGAGTCAAATGAATGTGAAGCTTAAAAACTCTGAATATTACAATGCTTGCCACGAAAGCACTTAGAAAGTAAATGAAATTAAATTGCTAAAAAAAACAAGCTGTGAAACTATTTTCACAATTTTTAAATCCATGAAAATTTCAGAAACTGAATAAAAAGTAGGCTGAAAGAGTGAAAAATTTTTAAATGTTTCAATGTTTTCAAATTTTAAAAAAAATTTTTACAATTTTTTTTCATTAAGTTTATTAATGAAAGACATTTTTAGAAATATGCTGGCTAAAAACTAAATATTAGCATTCACATCAGTACAAAAAGCTACTTTTCAAACCCAAATGATCATTATCTTGTTTTACCAGGATAAATAAGTTGACATTTAACCCCAAAATAGCCAATCTTCCACCATGCTCTGACAATGAATTAGAAGTTACTAGATCCATTCTTAAAACACAAAACAAACAAAAAAGCCAGCCCCCAAAAAAAACAAAAAGCTTGCACAAAGACAGGAGGACTCAAATGTTCCTAATGACCAAAAGAACAGAGAGGAAGAATAAACATTCAGGTATTTTAAATCTATGCCAATCACACTAGCATTAAAGTGAAAGAAGAAAGTGTCAAGTGAGGTTATTACTTTTAAATTCTAGAAATGGACGCACAAATATGGCTATCATCACAAGCACACAATTAGTTTATCCGAGTGCTTATTTTTCTAAACATCAATCCTCAGCCAGAAATCACAAATTTAGTTCTAAAAATATTCAGAGTCAAGAAATCATTAAGAAACCATTCTAATTCTTTCGGGTTTGAGTCAAAAAGCCTTTTTGATTTGTTTTCTATTCTCTTTCCTACCTATGGTTTTTTTTTCCTTTTTCTCTGTGGACAGCGAAGGTTGTGTATTTTCTTTACAGCCCTTGTCTCCATCTGTGCTAGCACACAAATACAACCTAAATGCCTCGGCCTCCTATGATCTCATGAATCACATACAGAACTTTTGCAGTAACTGCCACTGTACTGAGGGCACTGCAAGGGAATGCCAGTCTATAAAACTCATTATAAAAAATATTCACCTTACCAAAGCTAGATGAAGTAAGTCAGCATAAATTAATCTCTCCATTTTAGGGATCCAGGTCTGTGAAATCACGTTTGAAACTTGGGACTCAAAACCCATTAGTAAAGCTAGCTTTGGAAAGCAGCCGTTAGCTGACTATATACCAATTCTGGCTTTCGTAACCACTGAATTCGCACAAATAAAATACATTCACTTTGCTAATTTTTTCACTTTAAGTGTAATCTTTTCTTCAGGTATATAGGAAATCATACCCTTCACCTGTATGGACATTTGTCTTGGCAAGTGAACGGACTCACGTGTATAAAAGTTCCAGCCGGGAGTCAAATCAAGTAGGAAAACACAGCTCTTGCCAAAGAACATTTAACTTGTTATTAACACATCAGAAACCATGATCTTTCACTTTTTGTAAACTTCTGAGCACTCCCTTCAATATTACATATATTTCTAAACCATAATGATCATCATATAGAACACACAGTAGAAAATACAGCTTTTAGATCTGCACATATTAAAAATAGTGTCATTCAATTGGATCTGGCACTTCTATACCACTGTGCCTATCTTCTGCTTAAGAGAATGGAGTAAATAAGCTTTCTCTTTTTTTTTTTTTTGACCTTTTATGAATTGTCTTATATTAATAAAACATATTTATGGTACACTTCAGTGTTCTTTAAGCAAACGTCAATGTTTTCCACTTTTGTCTCCCTGGCAGACTCCCAATTGTGTCATATAAAACCTTCTGTATCTGCAGTGTTCACTTGCATTTTTGTTTCAGGCTATAGAAAACTTAAAAGCAATGGCAGACACAGACAAAAATAAAATAAATATCTAAAGAAAATCTGCAAGTGCTACCTCCAAGATTTCCATGTAAGTTCCCTGAAGTTAATGGAAAAAACCCAGCAACATTGAATTGGGTAGGATTCTTGCAGCTGAAGGGTTTTTGAAGACTTTTTCCGGTCTCCCAGTGAGCTAAGCACCCGATTTAAATTTCTTGTGCTTACGTTAAATACCATTTGGAAACATTTTTCAAATGCTTTCAGATTCTTAGCTTATGAATTTTCAAAAAAAGTCCAGCAGCAATTATTTATTTATTCTAACTGTCAGCACAAACTCTGACATTGCATAGTGTCCAATACTGGTACAGTCCTTTACACTAGGAAACACTGGGATAAATACAGAAGCATCCGAGGAAAAGATGGCAACACAGTCTAGACAGAGGATTGAAAATTACTCCCATGACTCTTTCCAAAGTCTTGAAAATGTTTTCTTTCCTTCAATTTCCCCCTCTATAAAATGAGAATATTAATACTTAACGAGTTTCAAGGATATGACGAACATTATGTGATACTTGTAAACTGCCTTGAAGGCAAAAAACACCATATGAAGGCTAAGTATCAACCCCATCATCAGAAATTCATGGTGTATCCTTTCCTCCTCCGTATATATGAAAGCAGGAAATTATCTTAGCAAGGAGATTGATAGCACCTGGAAATTGTAGGCAGCCACCCTCTAAATTACTGTGCAAGAGTCCCTTTAAAGTATTATATTTCTTTACTCAGTGGGACTGTATTGACTCTAGCATATATTGTCAGAAATGCATTATGGAGATGTTTGTAAGGGGGGAACTGTTACTGAAGACTACCTGTAACTGGTCCATAAAGCAGCTAGGGCGAACTTCCCAATGATGGAAGAGATGTTGGCTGTATTTCAGTATCCTCATCCAAAAATATGCATTCTGGATGATGTCAGAGAGAAGCTGTGCTGTTGTATAACATCACCACCACCAGCAAAGCTGGATCCAGACCTAAATTCAGCCCTGTTACATTATGCTGCATACATCTCTCCACTTCTGTTTTTTCCCAACACACATCAGTACCAGTGCCTGTCATTGTGAAAAAAAAAGAAAAAAAACAAACAAGAAATGCAGCTTATAAGTTCAAGGTACCCCAACACATCAGCTAAGGAACTGCATTGACAAAAGATATTTTAATCAAAAGCAAATTTAGACGAAGAGCTATTTCTGGCTCTTTCAAATTATTCACAGCCATATCCTCAGCAAGTTTAAATTTAGACAGTTTCCTTGATATTAGTGGAGCTCTGCTGCTTAATAGAGAATGATGATTTAAATTCTAAGAAATAACTAAAGCACTACTTGAGGTATTTGAAGATGAATCTACATTGAAATTTCATTCTTTATAACTTCACCTTCTGATGGTCTGCATCCACTAGTCTTTGCAGGAAGCAATTACACTTTGTTAATTCTATGACAGCCATAGTATAAGAATATGAGCTGTTTGGGTTTGATCTTGTCTAAATGAAATAATATTTCATATTCTATGTGGCAGCAACAACGTGCACACTGAAGAAAATTTAGAAACCTAAATTGGAGTACTCGGGCTATCTTGACACACATCCTATCTGCCCAAACTCTCAATCATTATTTGGAATCCAACACGAGACAATCAAAGGTTTACCCAAAGACCAAAGGACCTTTAGTTAAAAGTATTTATCATTCACAACCTCCAAATGTGGTCTTTTGTATCTCAGAAACAGAATACTAAAGTGGAAACAACCAAATCTGTAACATTTTTTTCCTATCTCACCTGCATAAGGCTGCAAAGCGCCTCATATCTTAGTTTTAGCCTTTGAAGTCCAGCACTTTGACTTCAAGGGCTAACTTTAACTGCTAGAACATATCTCCTTCTGAAGGCATTGAGCAAGTTCAACAGTACTTTATGTACTGAAAAACTGTTTCATCAATTTTCATCTTCTCATTTCTAGACTTCACAATCCCAGCCTTTTCAATCTTTCCTCATAGGTATTATTTTCTAAGCCTCTTATCAGTCCTATTTCTCCAGCTTCTCTACATCCTGACTGATGCCCAGACCCAACACAACATAATTCCTTTTCATAACTAAGTAGTATCCAAACTGCACTTAGCCTAAACATGAGTATTGTAAATGTTTCAGCAATATCTGTTCTCTTTGTAAAAATCTAACTGTCCCCCACCTCTTGAGATTTTGTTGTGTGCATATTTTCCTAGCATACAATGTTGAGAAAAGTGAATTATATGTTACTAGAAAAAAAAAATAATTGAAGTCTTGCTGTCAGGAAAAGACTGAAAATATGAATTAAGTCAACAGTAAAGATTCCAAAATTGAGGTGAAGAATAAAAATAACTTCTAAATGAATTCATTTCTCACCTCCTTTTTCCAAACCTTTTATTGTGATTTTGGACAGTCCAGTTGATGACTTTTGAACCCTTCCCACTTTTGAAAAATTGCCAGTGCTTCATATAAGAAACAGAGCAAAAGGCACCCCTGAAAAATCTTTTCTCTGTTACATTTAGGATAACAAGACACCTACCAACCTGGTGTTCTCTCAGCACTAGAGTAATGGAAATCATAACTAACTCAGTCCATACTATAAATTCTATAATTTGATTCTTAACATCATTTTGCATTTCCTGTTTCTAAAGGAAAATGAATACTGTCATGCATAGTCCATTAAAAAGTGTTCTAGACCAGGTTTTCAGCCTGACACATCATGACTGATGAAGGAAAGAATACTCTGGAAAAACTGAAGTGAAAATCTCATTTGGATTAAGTTCTTTCACATGATCTCTAAGAATGAAAAATTGTTTAAGGTCAGAGAAAGGAATTTTCACGTTTTTTCATTGTGCACAAAAGACATGCAAAGTTCTATCTTCAGTAGATACAATTCCTCAAATTAACATTGGTTTTGACTTGATAATTTTAGGGGGGACATGAGAAAAGTAATGCAAGAGAGCAGAAGACACATGGAATCATGCCAATAGAAGTTAAAGGCTCAAAACACTTCTGAAGAGCATGAGATTAAGAAAACCTTTATATTTATCTTATTTAACACTGTATAAAACGAGATGCAAACTTATTCCTAGCAAGCTTTTTTCTTCAGTTATGCTTGTTTCCCTGGGGAATAAAAAAATCAAATATATTTTAAGCCAACAGACAACTGGGCATAAAAAGACTGCAAAAAAGGTGAAGAACCACTTAATTCTCAAGCTATCACAGACAAGCATAAATTTAATTTCTAACAGGAAAAAAAAGGCAAAATATTGTTGAAGGAACTGTAAAGTACCCATTCACCTTCTATTTTCACAAGTGTATCCAATGCAAGCTCTCAAAACCCTTTACAGGGAGTTTTAATTTGTCAGGCACTTCTTCCCATGCAGCCAGTGCTTGGTTTGCTATAAGAGAGACTTTTTTATTTTTCACATAAAGACTAACATAGCTCTGATGCTGGAGTTCCAAATAACCTGACATGCTGGTGTGTTCTCTGTGTTGCAAAACAAACAGCATAACTCAAAGACTTAAGGCATCAAGCTAGGCCATTGACAGTGTGATTCAAAGCATCCCTCTTCTCCATCACATTAGAGATACCTGTGCTTCCACCTGCAGTATTTTTTTCAAACTTCCAATTGTTCCGATGCCAGCTGCCTCTTTATTTTATTGGAGCAGGACAACCACCACAGCACGTCCTGCATTTCTGCAGTGCTACTTTCACAAGACCATTCCCATTTCACTCACGGCCCTTCCTGTTGTGCTGTATACATCAGCTTCCAGGTCTGATACTTCCACGCATGATTTCTCCTGCCATAATACATCAGTTCAATATTTGCAGTTACTACTTATCTCCAAAACAGTTTTATACAGATGTGGATAGGCATGAATAGGTAATGGCTAATAACACCACCATTTCATCAGTAAATCGAAAAGCACTGTCCAAAGGTCAGCATTAAAATCTGTAACTGAGAGATGAGGGAACTGAGTTTCAGAAAGGGAAGTCCCAAAGATGACCAGGCCATTGGCAGAGGCAAGTGCCAGAAGCCAGATTTCCTGCACCTTATGCCTTCTGCACTGGACTGACACAACTCAGAAATCCCACCATAGTTCACTAACCCTTTGTAAACCCAGGCAATGGCGTTAATTAGGAAAAATGTCTCTTCACAAAAAGAAATTGCTTAACTGTTCAGGATAACATAACTAAGAGTCATCTGAACTTCCTCTTTCTTTAATTAGTCAAGATTTTATAGCTAAAGTTTCAGGATTATATAGGCATAACATTCTATAGCATATCAACCATTAAACACAAAAACAGCTGACTTGCAGTAATTCCACCTTTAAAGTAAGAGTTCAAAAGACTCAGTACTAGAAGCATATTGCTAGTAGAAGCACAGCTTTGGTGCATAGTAAATGTGGATATAAAACACAGTCTTTATGAAAGTGAAGCATTGATACTAATGAACAAGGCCAGGCAGGTCTTGTTCGTACACCATAAAGTTCTGTGAATACTCTTGAGTCCTAACCTTTGATATTGTGGTATGCCTTTTCCAAGTCTGCTTCTCCAGTGAATCTGAAATGTTTCACTCTTCATGAATAAAAAAGTAAAAAATTACTGTTCATGATGTTTCCTAAGACTGCTGTTGATCGAGAAAAGTTAAGATGGAAAAAAATTACAGGAAATATAATTTCAGAATCTGTAGCGTTGCCAGACTTTTGTTAGCTGCCTTTATGTTCATTAAATAATAGGGCCAGCAGAAGGATGGGCAAGTCCCCTATACAGGAGCATTAATTCTGATTAAATCCTCCCTGTCCATCTAGGCAAGAAAGTATGACCTGGCAATGCTGCCTTTTCTCCTTCACAAATAGCCCCGGAACATGAGGATTTTTCATTAGCTGCAGCTTCTTTTCCACTATGGACTCACTAAAGGGAAGAATACACTGGTCTTAGCTCTCAATCTGTGCTTTTGTTTGCAGTAAAAGCAACCATTTCCTTGCTTATAATCACAGTTTTAAAAGGTGTCCGATTTACAAGTTCAGCAAAAGCAGATAAAAAGATGTCATTGTCTATATCAACCAGATAATTCCATAATCCAGCTCCCTAGTAAACAATTTACTACTGGTGCCAAGCAAGTCACTGCAGCAAACTCTAAAATTAATAGTGCTCATAAAATAAAATACAGCTTCCATAATGCCTTTTCTTTCTTCCAAAAACAGACACCAGCTTTTAGCCTTATTCTTTCTCAGCTGCTGCAAGCAGGCACAACGTAACTCCACTGAATGCAACGGAAGTATTCAAGACTAACACCAATGCATTGAGCTCAAAATGTGAGGTAGAAATGCTGGAGGTTCAGAAGGAGAAAAGTCTTTGCTGCCTAAAGAAAAAACTAGGAAAAGCACATTACTTTCTAGACTGTATGCAGAATTAATAACATTTTCAAAGTAGGCAATTTTATCAGCCGTGCCACAATTTTTAGCACTTCTCTATTTCACAACTTTAGAAAGCTGTCTTAATTAGGGCAGTAGTCCATTAGTACTTTATGCTACCACTGGTCTTTCTTCTTCATGGTCTGATAACAGCATTAAAAAACATTGAAAGCCTTGGTGAGTTATACCTATTTCAGATTACTGACTGGATTTTACTAGTCACTTCTCTGTCATTTTAGCCCATGCAGGCATCTCTCACTAGTTTTCACTGACTTTAAAATAATTGTGAGGTTGAGTAAGTATCTTACAGTATTTTCTTGTAACAAAAAGCTGTAACTGGGTGTCACAGTGTCCCAAATAAATTATAGTGTCAATACAAGAAATTAAATCCTAAGGAACTAGCTAATAATGGGCCATATCTTTGGATGCTGCAAATGTGACCAGTGGAATTTTTACACTGGCCCTAAAGATTTAATAATACATCAGCAAACACATTTCAGCATTTTTGTGGAGGCACAAACTGGAACTCATCAGGTTTCTGCTTAATGCCAGTAGCCGACAGCCAAGAAACTCAACTGGAATATTGGAAAACTAACTTTACTAATCGCCTCCATGCACTCTTAGTATGCTGCCTTCTCCTTCAGCTGTTAGAAGTCATGATTTTTGTAGGAGACACAGAAACCAGGGGAACAAGAGCATGGCTAAAGTCAGCAACAATAAGATGCATTTAGGTTTTTTTTTAACACATGACTGTGTTAAAAGCTCAGCCTTCTGTCACATTTCTCTCTAATGTTTCAGTGGTTGAGTATTTTTATACAGGAATGATACTTCTGATATGTCAAAATGTTATACAGCTTGCTCATGTTCCCATTAAAGACTTAAAGTGAACTTCTGATAGGATAAGTTATAATACTTCTGATTTTCTTTCAGATTCTTAGTATGCTATTCACATCTGAAGTGCATTGTCTCTGTTTAATAAATGTAATCAGATTTACAGCTTCTTCCACTCATTTTTATAATGTATGTTATAAAATAAGCTCAAACTTCCAATATGGAAGTTTCTTACCAACCATGTGAGGAATAGGAGGAGCAGAAGACAAAAAGATGAATGTATAGTTCATGCCCACTCGGTGTAATCTGACTGAGGACTGCAATGAGCTACCAGACTGAGCCAATGCCAGGAATACAAAGTTGCATCATTTCTTGATGCTACATTAATAGTTGGATAAAATAGCCCACTGGCCTGATGTTTAGATCGTTACATCAGATATATCATGAAGATGGGACAAGCAAGGGAGGATCATAAATTTAGATAGTAATATCTAAACACGTAAATGCTCAGCTGGACCAAACCTGAAAGTTATGGATGCTGACTCACTGTAAAATTACCACCTGATTTTTAGTTTATAACACCAATTTCTGAAATCAAGAAAAGCCACAAAACACATGCTAATTCCTTATTTTAGTCATATTTCTCAAATAAATCCAGCCTCCTCTATTCTATATGCATGCAAATAAAAATACAAAGTTCTTTAGTCAGAGTTCTTGAAAGGTTTCTGTGTTTACAAAGCATTACTTCCTCAGAAAGGTGACATAATAGCAGCACTTCAAATACAAAGCCCATCAGAATTCTTTTGGTTAAGATTCTGTGCATTCTTGTTCATCAAACGTTCCCTCATCTCAGGAGATGCCTGCTGAAAATGATTCCTTACTGCTCCTCTCTCTTGCTCTGCAGAGACCCCCTCCAGATTAGTGAAAGAACCTCATGCCCATTAAGTTGTTAGACTCTGATGAAACTGGCACAATGGTGCCCACCGGGGTGATTTTAAAAGAGTGAGACGAAGGACTGCATGAAGGCTTCCAGCTGGAAGTATATTTTTAGGTGCTATTTACAATTCACTGCAAGCAAGAGTAGCTCTTAAAACTGCAAAGCAGCTCTGGAAGCTATGGGAGCCCCTAACAGCTGTGACATTTACTGAGGGTGGAGAAACCTTTTGAACTAATGCAGTCACACTTCTTTGGGAGGATTAAAAAGCAAAGGAATCAAAGAAATAATGACACAAAACATTTTCAAAACAGGTGCCTAACATCAGATTGCTTAGACATGGTCTCTAACAATAAGAATCTCACCCATGGGATGTAAAGCAGGTTCTTACGCAGCTGGATTTTACAAGTTTTCCAAGGTATACAGTTTCTTAAATTCAAACAGCTTTCTGACAGCTTTCTTCCCCTCAGATTATCCCCTGACATTTATGTTTGTCAGGATGCCTATGTACACACTATAATGTGACCATGACCTTGTGCTTCCCTGAATTGGCTGATAATCCAAATGCTGCTTACTTAAATAGATTATAACAACAAATAATAAGAGTCAACATTTTCCCACTGTATATAGTTACAGCATTTAGACTTGGTTAAAAAATACAGCATCAAAAACAAGAGAAATCAGTAAATCAGTCAGTAGCAATGAATTCATCACATTTTTCAAGAAAAGAAGCAGATTATGATGCCTGAATTCTGTCGCTCCAGGACAAACAGTTTAGTTTCGGTCCAATTTCCTGCAACATGAGATATCAGTTAAGGGTAAAGGATTTAACAAAGTACCAACTGCAAAAGAAGTAGTCATAACCAAACTTTATCAGCTAGTCTAAAGATGCAGTGCTGGCTCCTGTATCAAGGAAAACAGAAGTCAATTTTGTGTGAAAAGTACTTTCATCGTGTGTCAGCCTCCTGATAAAATCACAGAAG
>Ga0065711_1000255_pt1 | contig 78412 bp, 58 predicted proteins | sample Hoacrofraction12_FD_59098 | JGI IMG/M metagenome (GOLD analysis project Ga0065711, IMG submission 59098) | Hoatzin crop microbial communities from Cojedes, Venezuela - Epithelial fraction 12 v2 (version 2) | ecosystem: Host-associated > Birds > Digestive system > Esophagus > Crop | place...
AAGACCCTCCCTGGACAAGGTCCTGTGCAGCCTGCTGTAGGTGACCCTGCTTCGTCAGGGGGGTTGGACTAGATGACCCACAGAGGTCCCTTCCAACCCCTACCATTCTGTGATTCTGTGATTCTGTGATTTGTCTCCTCAGTTGCTGCGGGTGAGGAGCCTGGGCATGGCTAAGTACTGTGGCTCAGTTGATGCCTTGGAGCTCATGAAGCCATTACAATCAGTTGCACTTCTGAGCCTCACAATTTAAGCAAAAGAACAAGTGAGGAAATGGAAAAAGCAGATCACCTTTATCAGGTGGACACTGCCCCCTTTTAAATCCCAGTCAAACTGATTCAATGACTGGGGAGACAGTATTTCTGCTGATAGAAAGATGTCAGACCATCTAAGGCACGGAGACTCTTCCCACACAGATCAGCTGCAAGTTCACAACTTTGCCTGTAGTTCCCTGAGTTTGCTTCTGGGACAAGGGCAATTTCCCAGCCGTACCTGCTGGGAGAGGAGAGGTTCGTAAGCCACCTGGCTTCTAATTGGCTCAAGTGCCAACTGAGTTCGTGCTCTGAGCATGTCAGGGAGAAGCTTTCTTCAAACAAATGGGGGAAGGCAGGGGAGAGGAAAGTCCTTCCGAAGAGCTTCCACTCTGTAAATGTTTCCTGAATGGCCTCCCACTTTTACATGATTTGAGCATTCAGCGTGAGGACAAGTAAGCCCTGACAGAGCTTTGCTACAGGATCAGGTGCATGCTTTAGAGACAGAAATAAATATTGGCTTCATCTCCATGTTCCCTTATCATTAAACCCCTGGATTCAGCCTGGTGTTAGCCACTGAACAGCTCCCTGTGCCAAGACTCTGGACTGAAGTTAGAAATAGTGTTTAAGAGCTGGACAATGAGGTTACTGTGTCTCGCTGAGCCATCACAGATGGGATAAATGCTTGTGAGCCCCTCTGAAATGCTCCCTAAGGCTTACTTCACCCACATCTGCTTATTCTCCATTTCCCGCCACAACTCTCTCCCTAGCTCAGCTGGTTGCTAGGTGGAGAAGTGCGATGCCATGTACCAGTGACCAGGACATCGTGGCTGCTAGCGCAAAGCAAGTCATTTCTATTGCATTAATCTGCAGCTATGGTGCAACTGGGAGCCTGTATTCGTGTAGCTGGGGGTCATGTCCCTTTGCAGTTTACTGATGAATGGATGTTAAAGCACTAATGATGAGAGCAATCTGCCCTTGTACTCAGTCCCCATGCTAATGACGTCATCATCTGGTGTTGTTAGACACTATACCAAAGGTGTATTATTCCTAAGTTCTTTCTGAGAAGAACCCTGCTTTCTTGCGAAACAGAGCAGGAAAGACCACTACATGAAACCATGTGTTCAGATCCCCTGGAAATCAAGAGCTGCGCATGCAAGTCCCCTTTTTGTGCTTTTTCTAAATCTGCTCTTCAATAATTTGGTGTATTTTAAAAGTAATTTTGGGATGTTCAGTAGCAAAGAGCTATATTTTGTGTGACTGAGAAGGCAGAGCTCCACTGATTTGGTCCCACAACCAGCTGACACTTTCCATGTAGCGATTGTCTTACTACTTGTAAAGGTTTCTCTCTGAGCATCCGGAACAGAATGTTACTCTGACTCCTGTTCCTCAAACTGTGATTCACTTATGGATGCTTATCACCCCACCTCACTCCTCATGGCTATAGAAGTAAAGGTTAGAAGCATGAGAGCTTTAAAGCTCAGCCCCCAATTCAGAGTGAGACGATGTGTTTATCCCTGATGCAGAACTGGATGTTCCCCGGACGACTCCTCTACGTAAAGCTCCAGTAGCAGAGGTGTCAGCTCTAGCCAGACTTTTCAAGTATGTCCTGCCAATGCTCTTCCCTGCTCTCCCAGTGCTAGTGAAAGGTTTGGATCTGGGATCAGAAAGGTCACCAAGCCTTTTTGTGGTAGCCTTAGCTAGGTCATTTATTTAAGCAAAATTAATTACCAAATCAGTTTTTTCTAGCTCCAAGGAGGGCATGGTGCAAGCTTAGAGCCTTCAGAGAGACAGTTGAACTCCAAAAGTGAGTTAGACTGAATCTTTTTATTCACACAGTTTTTTCTCTCAAAGAACCTCCTATCCAAAGGGATGCTATCATCTCTCATTTTCAGGTGCACACATTTTGCAACCTGGGATTTTAAGGAGACTCTCAGAGAATAGGACACCTGCTTCTAATAGCATATTCCCGTAAGTGTCTTCCCTTAAGTTAGACCCCTGTTCTTCTTATGGTTTGTTTTCAAATATACCTCATGGTAAAGTTTTCTGTTCCTCTGCTACATAAAAGCACATGACCCTTTTATGCTGAGTCTTCCTACGTGGCTGGTAGCAGTGAAGTTCAGGTGAAGAACAGCACCAAACAAACAAGTTTATCTCAATAATTCTGGCTGGCGGAAGTTAGCTACAGGAAGAGCACGCATGGTTTTTGCTCTATGCTCAAGAGAGGGCAAACATTCACATATCTGCAAGCCTTCCATTTTTTTTGGTGTGAAAGAGTTTTTGGCACATGGGGAGGCCCGTGCCTAGGAGTTTGTACATGTGGCAGCAGAACCTTGCGTGTGCTCATCTCAGCTAACGACAAAGAATCAACATTGATTAAAGCTCTTCTTAACATTTGAGAGCACATTTTCCTGGATATATTAAACTGTGGTCGAACATCATCCACATGCTTTGCAACAGCCTCATTAGAAACAAGACAAAAATGATGGAAGTTTTGAGCTAGAGCAAGGGTGTGTCAGGCCTTTGGATCTGGGTGTGTAAACAAGGGCACAACAGATTTTGCAAGTATAAACTCTGCAGACCTATAAGACTAAACTCCTGTGACATATTTATGTTTCCTGATACACAAATCACATTGACTCTCACACTCCCCTATCACGCGGAGTCACCAGACTTCAAACGGAGTGGAGGAGGCAGCTGGATTCACTAAACAACGTCTTGGGCACTATGAACATGTGCCAGATAATAAGGGGAGAATCGCAATTAAAATGTCAAACGGTATCACATTTCCATAACAAAGTCAGAGAGGATTTCCCTCTCTGTGCCATTCCTTTCTGTTTAACTTGTTTAGGGAGCTGAGGCTGCTCTTTCCATGCCGTGGTTTTCAACCCCTGCAAGACATATGAGGTATATTGTTCTTGCAACATTTGCTTCCTTCATGAGATAATTTGTTGAACACTCGAGTAAAACTGTGTAACAGAAGGAGCCAAAGTTGTCTCAGAGGAAACTATTTAAAACCTCCTGCTCAGCACGATGCCTGCTTACAGAGCGCTGCTTTTTGCTCTCCGCTCTCCGCTCTCCGCTAATAATACCTCCACTTCTTTCTCCTCTGGACCTTGGAGGGCTTTCTGAATGTGCTACACTCTTACAAGGTATACAAAGCTGATTTGTGTATGAAGCAAATAATGGAAATTCTGATTTGAAATCCAGTGTTGCATAGGCTCACTCTCAAGATCATTGCAAAGGTTTTCTTTGACCTTTAAACACAGACTCCACGCAAAAGCTTGAAGCTGTGCTAAGGTTGTCCAAGACTCAGATAAAAATGGAAACTATGCGGAGCTTCAGGTGTTTGGCAATGATAAGAACCACTTTAGACCTAAAAATTAATGTCTCTATCAAGCGCTCCTCTCCTGCCCACCTTTAAATCACATGGTGACTTGCCAAAGAGGGAAGAACTAGACCCTAAAACAGGAAAGAAAAATTTCAACATAGACCAAATATCTACTTGGGGAAAAAATGCTTTCCAGGCAGATTTTACTGCAATTACTTAATTGAGTGACCATTTGTACAATGTCTCAAGGCTACTAGTGCTATGAGCATTATCAACTGTTGTTTAGTGGTTGCTGTTACGTTTGACATGCAACTGGGAACCAAGTTGCTTCCCATAGCAGCTGGGTCTTGTCCCCTTGAAGAATATCTCAAGCTCTGAGCCAGCCCTTCCTGACCTCCATAAACACATCCCTTGCTTTTATATACTGTAATAAAAGAGGCCTCTGTCTTTTTTGCCTGCCTGTGGCTGCCCTGGCCTTGCACAGGCACATTCAGCAGCTGGGCGTAAGTTTGAACTAAGGGATTCCTGCGGCAGCACCATCTGTGAAGGAAAGGGTGTGGAAACAGATGCTACCAGATAATGTCTGAAGCCACCGAAGCTGCCTCCCAGCCAGGAAGTCCCAGGCAGACAGCAGCCCACGTTCCCAGGCATCCTGAAGGCTGTGGACCTGCTGAGCAGAGAGTCATCAAAGAGGATATGGTGCAGTGTTTCTTCCTCTTGGAGCAAAACTGGAAGGAGGCTCCAGACCTTTTTGTCACAGAAGACTGCGGAAGCCCTCCATGGTGACATGTACCAGCACCTACTCACTTCTTCTGTGGCCCTTCTGAAATCCTTCCCCCACCTGCCGCTGAAGGAACAGAACACCATGGAAGATGAATGGCCTGTTGAAGAAGAGGAGCAAGATCTCTCCATGTAACTTGCATGGTTATCCCATTGCAGAGACACCTTTGTGGCATCTTGTGAGCTCAGCTATTCAGCCAAAATGGAGAGGAAGTGATTAAAATGGATGTGAGTATCTCTGTTCTGCTTTCATCCCAGTGCTGCAATGGACTTACCTGAAAGAGCAATAGGCTCTGCACAAAATAAACTTTAACAGGTAACTCTGCTCCATTCCCACCATCACTGTCACTGGTTTCCTCTCCATCTTCCCTGCACACACCACCTCTCCATCCTGCCACATCTGCTCTGGCTTTCTGCTTCTCCCTAAAGCAATTCAGGATCACCCACAACATTTTAATGGGGTTTCTCCAGAGTTCAGCCATCAGTTTACAGGCACCTTTTTTGCAAGGGACATTTTTTTATGCGAGGTGTGAACTCACCATGTCTCCCAAAGGGCTCCAAAACTACCTGTAAGTAGTTGGTGACTGTAACACGACAGATTGCATTTTCACTCACTGCCTTGTCCAGCCCTTTAGTATCAGACTTGTCCATCCCGAGGTGAGGGAGCCCCTTCCCCTGGTCGGTGCGTGTTCCCACACTCATGTCCAGCCAGGCACCAATGACCACACAGCAGTAGCAGCCCAGGAGTCAGCTGGCGTGACAGGACTTGCCTCTTCAGCAGACCCTGAAGCCCACACCAAGCTTTTCCTTCTCCCCACTGTCCAGCTGTGAGGTCCCCAGCCCTTCCAACTGAAACTACATCTTCCTCCTTTCAAAGCTGGGTCACACTGAAATCTCGTGCACGACCTTTGCCAGTAGCTGCATCTCCCTGCAGCACTCTCGGCCGGGACATCTGTTATATTGTGTCCTGCAGTATCTCATGAGTCATCTCCATCCTCCCGCGTAATTGCAGGCACAAAAACACTGGGTTGCAGATCGGTGGTTTGGGCCCATGAGCATCACAGAGATATGCGTCACCCCCCTCCCACGGGAACTCCCTGTGACATTTAACAGAAAAACGTAACCTTGCCCATGCCTGGCAATTGCTTGGGCAGGTGGTGTCTGCTGGCGCTGCTCCTCCTTTCACCAGCCTCGACCATTTTACAGTTCCCAGGTTTTCCACCCATCTGTTAGCTACCTCCACCTTTCCGTTGCCTCCAGTCAAGTGTGGTGATTGTCACCGTTTTGAAGGAGATGTCTTCTTTCCAAAATGTGTTCAGGTCTGAGCACGCCAAGATGTGCAGGGAAAGAATCCAGCACCAGACAGCCCCAAATCAAAAACCAGTGACACCCTCCACATCCAGTCCAACAGCAGGTTTACTTCCAAGTCCAGCAAAGATTTTAGTTGTGGTGCGCAGTGTGAACATGTCCAAAGGTGTTATGCCTATGAATTCCACAGGTTTCTCTGCTGAAGGTTAGGAAGAGGAAAGGGCAGGGCTGCATTTCAGGACTTTATTTTCTACTTCACCTTTCTCCACATTCCAATGCTTCATCTCTGCCCTCAAAACAGACAGGCAATTGCCGTGGCACATCTTCCCACAGCGGCGCCCCACGTGCTTGTCCTTCCCTGCTGATAAAGGAAGACCCACCATTGCAGGTTCTCATCATGGAGTGTCACCAGTTTAGTCACAGTATTTCACCACAGAGCCCAGAGACATGCGCATAGAGTGGCCAATGAAACCATTGTGGCTTTTTTATAATTTTGTTAGTATACCAGACAAGGATAAAGGGCCACAGCTGCTGGCTTATCTTAACTATCCAGCATATGGGTGATCCCACAGGACCACCGCATCCCAGCCACGTACAACAGCTGAAGCTGCCATTTTAACTTTTGCTATATGCAGGCTATTTGTTTTTTTTGTGAGAAGGCTGGGAGGTTTTTTCACGAGTCTTGTGTATATTGGGTTTCTTTTTGAAAAAGTGGAAGGGGAGACAAAGAGGGCAGCTAATGCTGGAAAGCGTTGCTTGCCTCAGCAGTTCCCTTCAGCCATGTGGGGATTTCTGTTCTGAGGGGACACCCACTATTTGTCCCCACGGCTGCCCCAGGTATCCTCCAGGCAAAGCAGGAGCACAACACAATCCCCAGCCTGGCAGCCCGAGCTGTTAATTTGCAGATGGAGAGCCAAGGCGCACAGATTTCTGTGCAATCCTCCCTCCCAAGTGTCCTTTCCGGAACTGGGACCAAGCAAAGTCTTTTCCAAGTCAGACAGAGAGCCAGCGGCAGAGGTGGTGGCTCTACCCCAACCTCCTGCATCCTGCAGCAGCTCTAAGGAGGGTGCTGGTCCCTCCGCATACTCATAGGCTCCCCAAGCCGCTGAGCACCCCTCCAGTCCTGAATGTGTTTGTCCTCTCGCAGGTGGAGGCTGTTTACAGTTGGGGAACCAAGGCTGGCTCTGTGAGAAGCCAACGTTCAAGGTCACTCAGGGAGCCCAGGGGACAGGAGGGAACCGGTCCCCAGCCACCCTAGTGCCAGGTTAGCACCACTGCCACTGCGTGGGTAAAATATTTCCCACCATCTGTGCTGCCTTCCTAGAAACAGGGAAGTCACTCCTGGCCCCTTTCTGTCTGCCAGGTGCTGAATTTTTTTCTTCCTCTCGTTTCTCATGGAGTCAATACAGAGAAGAGTGGCTCTGAGCCCCTCCTGAACTGTGCACCGGTATCCCGGGAGACCTCGACGTGGTTCTGAAAAGAGGCTGTATGTGCTTGTTTATGTCTCCGAGACAGGGCCAGGGGCTCGCTGTGCAGACGAAGCTCCAGAGCTGCTCCTGTTCATCACTCCTCTGGGATGAGCTCTAGGGAGTGGGGACCAGAAGCAGCCCCGCCAGGCCGGCATCCCTAATGTGGGGCTTCCCCCAAAGGGCCCTTGTCCTCTGCCGGATCATCCTGCAGCGTCAGCCCCAGCTACCAGATAGAGGTAGGTTGATGCCTGACAGGGAACTGGTGCTCTCCAGACGCAGCAGAGCCTCACCTTTGTGCCTGGCAAGGCTGGGCCAGCAGGAATGGCATCTCCACAGCTGCTGCAGACCCACAGCACCTTGGCTGCACATCTCCCCAGAGGGGGTTAGGCCAGGCCTGCCCTAACTGCCTCATGTGTCTGGATGCACTTAAATTGCAAACTTGAAATCTCCACCCTGGAGTTCAGTGCAGGTACTCAAATGCCTCCTTTTAGGAAAAAAAAAAAAAGAAAGAGAGAGAAGCAGAGAGAAAGAATATCCCTAAGAATATCCCTCTTGTTTACTTCATTCTTCAGCAGGTAACCTTGTGATTCTGTGCTATTTTGGTGCCGACATTCCTGGGAGCTTACCGTAATGAGAAGCAAACACCACAAACTAAAATAACAGCGTGAACCTGAGCGCAAGCCCTGGATTCCCACCTAGAGATTGACTCATCTCCGAGGGCTGCTGGGTCTGCGATTCAGCGTGACCAGCGGGGAGCTAGTGGGGCGCTTGCAAGAAAGGGAAGGATGAGTGGCATCTAAAGAGTCCAAAAGACTGTGATTCCCATGCACTAGTCCTTCTCTGCCTGATGCTCGGTCTGTTGCAAAGCATGGCTGTGTGCTGCCTTCGGAAGCATGATCTTACCCGCAGCTTTTAAATCTTTCACACACTTCTGTCCTGTGTCTTGTATTGCCATTGGTCACACGCTGCAGCAATTACTTCAGTTACACGGTCGGTGCTGTGCAGTGGCAGGGCATGAACGCGCTGAGTGTTGTGCAGATACTAAGCAAACACATGGAGGAACAACAGGCAAGTGAGCTTGTGATAGAGAGATATAACTCACCAGGAGACCTTGTATTCCACCTGATGTGAACACCAGTTGTCACCCAGCCACCCCTGTACCTGCCCTGGACCCCAGTGCTAATAGACTTTGCTGTCCATGCAGATCTGTGGAGTGAAGTGCTTCAGCTGGATGGGTCAGTGGCTGGATTGCTAAACCTTCTTGAAAGCTGGATGAAGACCTATGCACAGTCTCTTAGACTGAATTGCACCGGTGTCTGGTTGCTGCTCTGGAAGAGGGCAGCCACTGCACAAGGTTTTCTGTTATAAAAAAACTCCAATTTATTTTTCAAAGCCCTGCCGCAGTTTTAAGGAAAGGAAGACACATTTCTCCCCTTGTGAAACTTCATGACATTGGATGGGGTACAAAACGGAGGCAGAGTTTCTCTTTAATGGCCACCCGGGAGAAGGCTGTGCAGACCCCAGCCTGTCGCCTGCAAAGGCCCCTGTAGATCCCGTTATATAACGCAACCCGAGCTGCCGCCGGACCCTGTCTGAATTCACCTGATTAAATTATTAGCCTCGTGTCCTGGCAAGCATCTCTGGAGGCTGCCTTGCAAGCTCGATAAATCTAGCGCTTGGTTTCGGGTGTCAAAGCAACAGGAAAGAGTAACCCAGCTTAGAGCATTTGCTGCTAAACCGGAAGAGCTCTAAGCCCGCGGGAGCGTGAAAGCCATGCGATGCTGTTGCCCATCTGACCATGCCGCAGCAGCCAGCCTGGTCTAATGCTGCCTGTCCCCAGGGGCTGCAGGGACCCCGTTTCCTGCACCCTGTCTTCTTGCACATGAAGGATGTAGGGAGAAAGGCTGCGATGCAAGGTGGAAGCTGTCACGGAGGTGGGCGGAACGCTCCCCACTGCACTGTTCCCTCCCGACCACATCCATGGGTGCCCTGGAGAGTGCACGCTGCTAGCTGCAGGCTGCCCGCTGTGCCCTGGCCAGGCTGCTTCCTTCCTGGCGTGGTGCCCCCGGTCAGCACAAAGTCTCTTTTCTCTGCTGGGGATGGAGGTACGGGGCTGCGTGGCAGGAGGACTCCACACTGGGCTCATGCCTTCTGCCAGGGCTGCGTTCCCCAGAGTACAGTGGGCATTAAAAAATATCTCAAATTAGAAACTGGCTTTTGGATGCGTGGAGCGCCTGGCAAGCTCTGTCCTATGTCTTCTTAACCTTTGGGAAAGGCGGCCTCAGCACGCTACTCCCCCAGGACCCTCTGGCTCTCCTCGGGTACCAGCACCAGGTTAACCTGGGGAATGTCTTGTTGCAAGACAGAGTCACTTCTCTGCTTACCTTGGTCTCCATCTCCCTGCAGACATTATGCTGCTGCCTTGGATACCTCATGGATGCTTTGGAGAAGCTCCTGGGCTATCTGCAGGAGCGGAGCACTCATGCTGGCCTTCCCATTGAGGAAGGGAGCAGGCAATGGCACACAGGAATTGATGGGACCGTCCCAAGGAAAAGCTTTTCTCAAGTCAAAGACTCCCCTTGTGAAGCCTGTTCCTGAGGACAGCCCTAGGAAGCAGCGAGGAGGAACTGAGCAGCCTGCATGTGATTGCCCGGCTGCCTCGGCCACTCTGCTGGATCACCTGGCACTGCTGGTGGGAGCATTAGGTCTAGACTAGGCCATAACCCAAACCAGAATTGCTGGAAAGTAGGGGGAAAATCAGGGCTGGGAGCACTTTGCAAAGATCACTTCAACCTCTGCGTGTGACTGAGGATGGATTCACATCTACAAGGTTCAGCTAATGCAAAAAACCTGTAGAAAGAAGCAGCACAGCCTAATACAACTGGTGTTCGTCTCCCACGAGTGTGAGAAGGCTGCAGTGTGGCTGGATATGTCCTGGTACATTTTCTGACTAAGAGATACCTGGAGGTTTGCCTGCGATGAACTTTGTATTCATTTCACTTGCTGTAAGTGTGCTCAGTGGGGACAGATCTGCTGTTTTGTGAAAGGTTTTCCAGCTCCCAGCAGCCCAATGACCGAGTATACAAGGCAATCAATGTTACAAGCCCTGCTTATGCTACACCCTGGTGCACTGCCAGGATCCCACACAGATCAACCTGACCCAGCCAGAGAAATCATTGAGAAATAAGAGAGAGAGGGAGAGAGGGAGAGCGAGCGAGAAGAAATCCCCAAATCTGCAGAAACACAATGTTGAACCCTCCCACCTGATCTGCAAAGCCAAAGCCATCCCAGACCAAATATAAACCAAGGCTGCACAGCCAAAACAACCAGACTGCAGAAGGTCAGACAATCTGAAATGCGCATATCGCAGCAGGGCAGACGTGCCTGCAGCCAGCTCGCAGAGGGGAGGAGGAATGATATCTCCCTGCACGGACTCGTTTGGGATCCTCTCAAACTCTGGTCCTCTTGGAAATCACAGGGATGACTAGCCTGGAGGCAGCCCATAGTCTACGCAGCTGTCGGCTGACATCCCTGTGCCTGGCAGCAGCCAGCCCAGAGGCATCACTAGCTCTGTTCCTCCCTGCCCACACTTGGATGTCACTGCAATTTGTAGGATGAATGACAGGAGTAAGGGAAGGGTGTCTTTGTGGACCGCAGCAGACTTACACCTGAGGCAGGAAGACTAAAGCACGAAAGAACTTTAAAGTTTATGTTGAGTTCTTACTCACATAACATGTCTGATCCCTTTTAATCTTACTAAGCTAATAGTAAATCCTGCTATAACAAATGCCCCAGCACTGCCAAAAGTGTTTTCTTTTACTCTTATTAAAGTGTAGTTGTTTACTAGGTTTTCCACATAAGTCCTAGGACACAGGTGTCCCTTTCCCACACAAGCAGAAAGAAAGGTAAAAGTATTTCTAATGGAGAAGTTGAACAATTCTCCCCAGAGTGGCTGGACTTGCCACATGTTCCTGCTCTGCAAAGATGGGATTGCTTGTCATGGTGCTGGTGAAAGGGTTGAAGGTGTTAACACCTTCTGAAGCATCTGCATGGGCAGTAAACTGGAGTGTTTAGCAGTCACCACTGGCCCCGGCTTCAGCTCGGGGAGGCTGCCCTTCTAAAGATGTGGCCTCCCATCAATGCTACTCTATAAACAGAGACCATCTTCACCCTTAGTCTCCCTTGTGGCCTGTTGATGGCCCTCCCATGGAAACTGCCATGGGGTGCAGTTATTTCAGGCCAGCTAACGACATATTGTCTTTCAAATGCCTTTCAGGCTGTAAGGAGTCTACCTTTCACCAACCGCACTTCTGGTAGCTTCTCTCCTACACAAAACATCTTCATCTGTGTATGTTAATGGTACCTGTGAAACCAGGACACTATCCCTCCAAGTACTCCATCAATTCTGTGCTCCCTACCTGTCTTGTGGATGGGAGTTCCCAAGCATTGCAGCAGCCAGAAATTCCTCTCTCTTCAGGCACAGTTTTATCTTTCTTATGTTTTTGGATTCCATTACCATCCTGAAAGACTTCAGCTGCCTGTCCAAAAGGGAGGATTAAGGCTGGAGCTCACAATTTGAATGCCATTATTTGCCAACTCAGCTGAATTTCTCAGCTGTTTTCATCAGATAATGCACAGCCCTTAAATTTCATGCAGAGGTGTTTAGCCTACGGTGTTTACAGTCATATGTTATCCTTACCATGACAACATCGAAGGGAGTGTCCCTCATATAATGATAACCCCTGCATATCTTCTCAGAAACACTGAGGTTTTCTACCTTGTTTTCCTGGACAAATTCCTGCCCAGAGCCTGAGTACTTACACTGTGCCACAGTAAAAACACGTGGGACAATAGTAGCTGGATTTTAAAAAAATCACACCTCAGATCCAAGACACACAGCCTGTGTTCTTCTGTCTTGGCAGGGACCTGATGACTGCCCAGGAGAAAGAAGGCAGGCTCGTTAGGGAGTTTTGCGGCTTCTCAGAGGGGATATGACACAGCTGTCCTACACGACCCTGACACAGAAGCCTCTCTCCTTCCCACCTCCTCAGATCCTTCTCTCTCCTGCATTCACAGAAGCCTTGATACAAGATGGATTTTTGTCTTCTCACACCATGATCATAAATTTTAAGTTATGGACACTTGTGATGGACTTTATGGTGGGCCTTTGGTGAGTCTATATCCACCAGCTGCTTGAATCCATCACCGTATAGACTGTATAGCTCTTAAAGCAACTGAGAAAATACCTGCTTGCTTTGCTAGTTTGTCTTGGAGGCTGTGTTCACATGGGATGGAGGAGCACTGAACTGTGTTCACGTGGGATGGTGGACTGAGGTACCACGGATCTCGAGCGTGTTCTGGGGTGTCAGTGTGCTGAGCACCTGAAGTGCACCAACTAACCTGGTGTTTGGGTGATCAGCTCGCAGCAATGCGTTGTCAACTTCCACAGTATTTCCCATTTTTAGATGCTGAAATCAGTTGCTTTCTCAAGAATCAGGTTTTTTATTTAAAGGTGTGGGGGACCGGGGGTGTGTGAAGGTGAGAAGGCTGCTCTAGCTCGAATGGCAGCCAATGAACGCTGAAACCTCAAGGCAAATACCACTTCTCGTTTGGTGGTGGGTGCATTGTAACTTCTTATTTCAAAGACAAAAAAACTCGGAGCAGAAATGAAACATGACCTCAAACATACCCCAGGTGATAATCCCAGGGGAAGTGAATAGAAGAGTTGATAAAAGTGAGTTTACCCACATTTGTACAATGTGTAGCAAGTAAAGCCCTGCACTTGTGTCACCGTTTTGAGCAGGGCAGCAATAAAGAGTGGCAGATGTTTTGGGACTGCAGTTACTAGAGTAACAATGATGTGAAGGGAGGAAAAATAGGTGTGCCACAATATAAAGAAAAGGTGTGAGTAGTGGCACTTCACTAGCAGCAGTGCCTTAGCCAACGGGAACTCTTCCAAAGGGATGGCTTAACTCCATACCTTTACTTTATGCTCTGCAAATATTTGCCTTTGAATATGACAATATTTGTGGGCACTTGCAATTTTCTTTGACAGCTGCTACCAGTAGCTTTCCATAGCAAAACATACTGGGGAAATGTGATTTCCTGAGGAAATTTCCATGAAAATGTAGCAGGTAAAACCTGGCTAATGTTACCAGAAATGTTACTTTTTGCACCATAAAAATGGCTTGCTTCAGTGAAATTCATTTCCACCTGGGCAGAGTGACTTCCTTTTTCATGCTAAAATTATGGCAAGGAAAAAAAACCACAAATAAAAAAACAGAAAAAGATTCAGTTTTATTAAAATACCACTCAAAAATAAAATTGTCCTCATTCATACCCCAGAAGCGCAGCAATAAGAATGGGTCTCCCTCCCCCAACAACCACATAGACCTTGGGAGTGGGGAGACAAACTTGCCAGGAAAAGAGAGTTGTAATACACACTCTTTCCTTTATTCAAAAGGGTAAAGGGCAAGCTGGGACACTGCTAGCTGTTGCTAGTTGAAAAGTGCCAAGAACTTTCCAGGAGACTTACAGCTGTGACCAAAAAGTTCAAAATGACATTTGGAGATCGTTAGAGTAATAGAAAGAAGAAAGAGCATAGTGAATGATGATCTAGCTAATGGGCTTCATGTACTGAATGAATAGAAGAACAAATAGGCACAGAACAAAACCTTGTGTGTCTCTCACATATTACAGCTGAAAAAGATAATTCCGTGCTAATCCAAGTGATTACAATAAGGGCAGGGAGAAATCTGTGGCCTTTTCTGAGGTATTGAGCTAACAAATTTGAAGAAGAGAGGTGGGCAAGCAGGGCTGGGTTACAAATGTATGTGTCTCCAGGCCTCACAAGAACTTTGCCCTAGGCTTTCTGGCTTCATGCTGTAGCGTCCTCTCTCCAGAGGATGTGCTTTCTGGAGGAAACAGCAAGAGATTCACCTCCAAACTGGGGCTGCTTTGCCCTTTCTGATCCCTTAAATTCCCTTTGTCCTGTTGCCTCTAATTTTCCTCACCTGAATACACAATCATCAAGGTCACAGAATCACATGTCTGCAGTGTGGTTGGGTTGGGCAGGCACCTCTGGAGATCATCTAGTCCAACCCACCTGGTTACAGCAGGATCAGCTAGAGCAGGTTGTTCGGGGCCACGTCCAGTTGTTTCTTAAACTTCTCCCATGATGGGCAGAAACTCCATAACTTCTTCGGGCAATCTGGGCTCTCCTTTATTGACAAATTCAAACCTTTTCGGGCCCAGGCTTGCAAGCCCACTTAGCTGATCATCACTGAACTAAGGCTGCTACAGCAAGAGAAGGCCAATAACCCACATGCAAATATATGCAAAGAGCCCTGCCTGTGTAAAATGCAGTGAGACGTGCAGATCACCACGCAGCATGGGAGTCGTGCCCATGCCCTCCCCGACAGGGAAAAAGCCTGGGGCTTCCAAAGGGCTGGTATCCTCAAGGTCACCACAGCAGGGGCTGACGTAAGGCCGTAACCTTGGCAGGGTGGGAGAGGGGGAGAGCAGCGTTTCCATATTGTGGAATAAATAATACCCAAGGCTTCCATGATAAGAGGGGCTGTATCAATAGAGGACTTTATTCAGAAGGCTAATGAATTGATCTGATCATTCCTGAGATCATCTATTAGTCCGGTGCTTGCCCATGAAAGAGAGCTGCCCTGAAGCATACGCTGCACATCAGTGAATCCAATGTGCAAAGAAAGACACACGCCTAGAAAGAAAAGGAGCCTGAAGCAAAGCCTGACACTGAACAGCTGGACAGCAGCATATAATAATGGAAAGCACGTTGAGAACGCCGCATTATCCAAATAAAACAGCACAGAGGAGATTTAGAGAGATGAGAGGGACATGTGGTGAGGATGTAAGAGCTATCATCCTATTCTTTCCCGAAATAGGCCATAAATATTCTATGGGACCCTTTGTGACAGCAAAGTGCTCTGAGCCGGATTTTTATCTGAAATGAAGTGTCTCAGACACAATAAGAGAGCAGGAGTTCAGTACCAGCCGGAGGAGAAATGCCTGCAGTTGGAGCCCTCCCTGCACCTCCTGCCACAGGGGTTGTTCCCCAGAAGGCAACCCTTAACTCTGTGCCTGTGAGCGCCGAGGGGAGGCACCTCCCAGTGCAGTGCCGATGGCCACCAGCGCTCCCTGGTTCCGCTCAGCTCCCAGGTGCCTGCCTTGCAAAATCCCCCATCACACTTGGCACTAATTGGTACCCTTGTTAGGAGGCTTATCAAAGAACGGGAGAGCCGGACGGGGTCATAATGGCTGAATTATCTCCTTGTTCCTGGAAGTGACCCTGCTGAGCCAAGGCTGAGGCAACTTGACAGGTCACTGTAGTGGAAGCTAATGCTCCCCCTCCTTGTGTTGTAGCACTCCTGGAGATACAGAGGACTTGAGGCTCTGAGGCTGTCTGTTCAGGACAACGTGCTGCCAGCACTACCTTTACTGTAACAAAAGCAATAACCGTGAAACCCTGTTTGTGTTAAAAACCCACCTTCGTCAGGATTCACTAGCAAGGTTAGAAGCCACCTCTATGGCTGAAGGGTGCTTTAAAATACTGAACTAACCCATCTGGACTAAATCCTGACCACAGTGTTCAAATGGAAATGCTGGCTATGCAGATGGGATATGTATAGGCAAGTGTCACTCCTAAACAGCAACAGGCCTTGGAAGTATCTTGAATAATGGTCTAAACCCTCTCTGGCCAGGGAATGTGGTTCCCTTCTCCACTGTGAGTGTAGTACTGGAAAGAGAATGGACGTGCTGCTGTGATGAATTATAAGGAAGCAGATTGCCTGTGGTTTGGCAAGCAAGGTTATATCATAGTTATTTACTGTTATTATTGATGTGTACATGAGAGGTTAAGACAATGGTTTGCCTGAACCACTCTGGGGTCCAAGAAGCTACTGTGTGTTCACATCTACCTTTTCTTTGGCCTAGACATAGTTTCTGCTGACGACACAGACACAGAAAAATGCATGTTCAGTGATGTACACCTGGGAACTTCAGGAAGGCTGCTTAAGACAGCATGATAGGTGATTTAGTGTGACCAGTCTGCATTTTTCAGCTGCTCTGAGAGCCCTTCCTTTGCTTTGGAAGCACAAATGGTGGATGTTAGATCTAGGCTGACTACAGCTACATCTTTGTTCATGAGCACTGCATTTAAACTTGAATGGCTGTTATATGTGCTCATGTTTAAAGCCCTTATATATAGTTGTAGGCATTTGTGCCTAAGTTGGAAGGTTCAGCTCTCCTTTCAGCTGCTGAGATCCACGCTTCTGTTGGACACCAGATCGGACTGGGAGTGTGGGTTCATTCAGTCCTCCTTCCCTGACTCTCAGCCTGAAAGGCCCATTGCCTGGTGTGAAAGCCTCATTGTCCAAGTCATTTATAAGACAGAATTGGCATGGAGAATCCATCCAATGGTATTCTGCTCAACAGCGGCAAATCTGACAAAACCCCTTGGCAGTGTCAGCTGGGGCTAGATAAAAGCACCTGGTAAGCTCATCAGCCATAGGGTTGTAAGGTCAAGGAGGAGATAATCCCTCTGAGCCGTGTCAATGGAACAAACTTATTTCCAAGCTCTCCCATTCAGTGGTGGGGTCAGAGCTCCATGAACACTGTCAAGGAAGAGCGTTCCCACTCATCCTCACTCTCCAGTGCCTCCTGCCATCAACTTTTGGCTCACCCATGGGAAGCCCATCAGAAGAAGCTGTCTCCCACTCTCAAAGCTTTTATCATCTTCACTGGAGATTTCACAAGAGAGGGTGCCACATGAAAACAACAATATCACTGACTCCCTTTGGAGTCGCACAGAACAGTGTGTCCCACCACATTTTCCTGTCTTCAGGGCCAGTCTTCCTCTGAGGGTGGGTCTGAGATTTGCCAGCTTGTGAAATATAATCAGGGCATTTCTGTGCTGTCCCTGTCACGCAACCTTGAGTTCAGGGACGTGTTGAATTCTGTGCTCAGTTTGCCCTGCTTTGATGTCCCACATCGGGGGCGTTGATTAGAACACTGGAAGTAATTGCAGCTGCCCTTTGGTTTAGAGTGTTATTTCTCCTTTCAGCCAGTTTAGTGCATTGCTTTCACAGTCCTTCCTCCTCCTCTGCAAGGTGCAGCCCTGCCCTGAAATGTGAAAATGATTTCTGGTTTCAAAGATTGCATCTGCTGGCCAAAAGGTATTGTAAAAAACTCAGGATGGCATAGTCCAGCAGCTTCACAGAGGGGTGCAGCATCCCTTGCATGCCTGATCAAAAGAACTGGGGAGTAAACTCAATGAATTACACTCCGAGGTGGCTCTTATGTCACTGTGGTGGAAGAGGAAAGTGGAGATGGCATTGCGATCTTCTATCGCAGTTCAGCAGAGCAAGAGGAAAGAGGTGCTGCCCTCCCTGTAAATCCTCATTATTCATTTTAGTCCTACATCATCTCCGTCTTCCCAGCTGTACTGACTGCGAAATCAGCCAAGCCTCTTCGATTCTGCAGCAAAATCCTGCTCCAAAACACAACACGTTATTTGCTCCAACATACCTGAAATTCTGCTTTGTGCAGGCGTCGGCAGCAGGTTTTCCTGTTAAGCCAGGCTGTGCTGTTTTGGGGGCCTCTTGCCCTGTTTCTTGTTGGGAATCAGGTAGGTATGGGAGAGGATGCATTTGTTTCATCTCTGGAGTTGCATGAAGAAATGACTTTTAGCTTGGCAGCCTCACTGGAAAATAATTTAGATTCAGAGAAAAACAAATGTAAATTTTTTGGGGTTTAACTCACAGGCAGAGGAAGGGGATCAGTCTTATTGTTTTCAGTTGAAACAAAATGTTCCATGTGATCCAAACTGAAATGCTTAGCTATGGACACATGCGAACAAAGGCAAAGAGGGGGTGGGTTATGCAACTTTGTGAGGAAGGAGCAGTTCTTGCCATCGCAGCCTTTTATCTGTTATAGAGTGGGCAATAAGAGATACCCACCTCCCAAGGCCCTGGAGCCTGGTGCAAAGCTAGGTTAGGCTGGAGTCGCTGCCTGGAGTCAAGCAGCTGCCCTGAGCAAAGGGCTTCGACGACCCCTCCCCTATGAGTCCCGGTCTCTAAGGGATTCTGGACCGGGCTGCTCTCCACGTCTCTGCCTTTCCTGCTGAAGATATTCTTGTTTAAATACAGATTGGGCCAGAAGACATCCCTCTCCATCCTGCTGGATTAGAGTACTGTCAGAGGAGATGGGATGCACATGTTCCCTTCCTTGTGGGAAGGACTATGAGCTTTATGTCAGAAGAACCCAGCAGGAGAGGGGAGACTGAGAGCCATTCTCACACCCTGGGGCGATCCTCTGTGTCCTGCTGCCCAAGGCCACACTTCAGGCAGCCAAGAGGCAGGGCTGCATCTCCCCTTGCTGGGTGCGAGTCTAATCTGGGTATCCACTAGACATAGCGGTACAATCTGAAGAAGGCTACCTCCTCTTGCAGATTTGTGAGGCTAATCCCATTTTTTTTTCCTTCCAAGCTAGCATCATTCAGGAAAAGCAGTATTAATAATGTGTGAGTAGTTTCAGGACAACTAAAACCACATTTCCAGAGACTGTATTATTCTCTGGAAAAATAATAATTGTTCAGGTCTATTCATGAACACACACTTGCGGAATTAGTTCCATATATCCGGGAAGGAATAATTTCAGTCTCTCTCTTTCAAAACAGAGCAATTGTTGGCTATAAAAAACTGAGAAGGAAAATAGGATGAGCCACAACTGGGAGTGCTTAGAGCTTAATGAAGAAAATGTTACTTGCATTGGTGCCAACATCATTGATATTAAGTAAAATGCAGCTTCATTCAACAAGCTTCTTCCTGTTCCTATTGTATTTGCCAGTGGTTTTGCTTATGTGAAGGGGATGTGCTGCCTGTTATAGAGCTGTCTTTGCCTGTGTTATATTGGTAAGTGAATCCACTCAGCCTGTGCTGTGAGATCCATGATGGGCTAAGTGTGGGACACGTGCTTGGTAAAGGACAGGCTCTGTCCTCAAAGAGCTCCCAAGCGGAGTTAGAACCAGCTGCAGCAGGTGGCAGAGAGACAAACAGACGGTTCATGATGGGATACAAGGTAGTGGCTAAGTCAGTGCAGGGACCTTGGGCGACCTCCAGTATGAAAGGCTTGGATGTGCCTGGACCACAAATCACCTTGCTCGTAAGAGAACTGAGCTGTGGTAAGAGAATATGCCTATGCAGAGAGCCACAAATATGCAGGAGGTGTGAAAGCAAGAAGAACTTTGATATAGGGAGAAAATGTTGTCAGGGCATTAAACTTGGCTGAGAGCATTAGGAGAGGAAGCAGGAGGAGACAGTAATGCAGGTGAGTCCAGCCAGCACTACTGCCTCCCTTTCCCATAAAACAAGACCGAAAGACTCTCTTTATTATAAGAAAGTAGACTTGAAAGGAGAAAAGGAAATACTTTTTCTGGCAATGCATGATGTACTTGTAGAGGGCTCTGTGTTGCAGAAAGTTATTGAGGCAAACAGTTTAGATAGATTGAACATGTGATGGAGATGGGATTAATTTTACTCTTGCTGTAACTCAGGGAATGGATCGTGTTTTAATAAAGCATGAATAATAGAATCTGCAGTTACAATACATGACGTTAGCAATACCTGTGGCTTCAAAGCCCAGGCTAGGCAGGATGAAATCACAAGCACTATCGATGCCCAGCTTCAGGGCATGAGATGATCAGCCACGAAAGGGGCAGAGTAAGTTGTCCCTACTGGCGTGATATTTAGGTGAATTAGGAAGGGTGTTGCACCTTATCTTCAAGCATCCACTATTGTTAGCTGTAGATCTGGCATTGGACCATGTGGACAATTACTTTTTCCCACTGCAGCAGAACCTTTTTGTCTCTTGTTCCCCAATATGCTGATCCCAGGAACTTCCCGCACAGCTTCTCCCGTGTGTTTCTGATGACATTTCGTCAGAAGGGTGGTGTGTTTGGCTGTTTTTTTTCTGTGGGTTCATGGTGGGCAGGGTGGGCTTTGTTAGATCTCTACTGTTACAGGAGAGGATTTCTTAGAACATGGACCAAGGAAGTATTGTTTCTTCTCATGAACAAGTTGCTAGCAGCCAAACAAAGCGTTGCGAAATTAAACAGGACAGAGCATGTGCTGCACTTCAAGAGGCTAGTCTTGTTTTGACAAGAACCTAAATCAAATGCTAGCAGAGGACAAGTCAGAGAGAACAAAAATCTTCTTCTCCCTGGCCTGGTCAGAAATCCAGTCAGCCTGATGGACAGGTCGTCTCTATGTGCAAGACCTTCTTTTCCTTTTAGGCTCTTGAGGAGAGAATATTGCTCTCTGAACACATTGACAGATGAATTCCTCTGCTTAGTCCATGAGTATTGATCATACAAATCTGAGATGCACATCATTAAATGGAAGGTAGCACTCTGTCCTCAGATCTTGTTGTCTGCTCTGGGTTTGTCCTTCTTCCTTGGCATTTCATTCTCACACCCCAGGTCACTTGTAGCTCAGCTGCTCCCTCTCTCTCCCATGCCTCCATGCATATGAGGGAAAGTGTGTCTGCATCACCCAGACACTGGGGAGCAGTGAAATAACTCTGCTCTTGCTGTTGTTTATAGAGGATCTCCAGAAGTATCAGACGCCTGTGGTCTGCCATGAACCCACCACACTGGAGATCGCTCTGCAGATTCAGCTAGTTCCCCAGCTGGCTATTAACAGGAGTATTCAGCGAAATGTCTCCCTGTTACCCTGCCACTGCTGGGGAGGTAGGTGGACTTCCCTCTGGCCTGGGTCCGAGCTGGAGCTATCCATCTACTTGTGCTTGTCCTGCCCTCAGCTTTTCCCAGTCCAGGCCACAGTCCTCCACTAACTGATGGACCAGATCTGCCTATGGTGGTGGCCTCAGGAGCCTATCCCATGCCACTCCACATTCGGCTGAGCTGTTCCAGGTGAAGCTTGAACTTCGACGCCCATGGTGTAGAGTCAAGGTGTTAAAAGACAGCAGCCACTCTTTCCAGCATTGGGTGACATTGACCCAGCAGCAGGTGAGGCTCACAAACTGGATGGCCAGATTCCAGCCCCTCTGTTGGCTTCATTTGCATTAAGACCACAGGAGAGAAAGACAAATGTTGGAAAAGGACTGAAGGAAACAGCAACACACAATGTCCTCAGTGGTAGTGATGAGCTGATCACCAGTCAGATAGCAAGTTCCATCCCCACAAATTTGCCATCAGTCAAACTCCAGGATAATGTCTTCAGCCCTGACCCTGATATTTCTAAGGTCTGGAGAGTGCTCAAGACGGGAGAGTAACAAAAGGCAAGTGTGTGCACAGCTATGATCAAGAATAAAAAGAGGAAATACAGAACATGGCTGTCATCATGGATGGGATTTGCTGTCTTCCCCCACCTTTCATGGCATAGATCTGCTGTCTTCCCTGAGGACACTTCTCATTGAGAGGGAAAAAAATAGATGGGTTGATTTTTTTTTTAGCGCTAAGAGCTGCACGAGTCAGTATTTGATTAGATTAATACAAACTTCAGCAAAGGCAAGTCTGGAAGGCAGGAGGGTCATTTTTGTAGTATAAAGATAAGAGGAAGCAGTGAGCAGGCTGGAAATAACACAGGGTTAGAGAGGCTCATTTTGGAGGATATCTAAAGAAATAAAGTAGTTTTAATTGTGTGACAAATTTCAGTGACCTTTCACTGGAGGTGAATCTGTCTTTTTACCTTTTATTTGATCTTGTACATAGATCAGCCCTTTCAGTTGAGATCATTTCAACTCCTGGAAAAGCATTGCAAACTTAGCTGAGATGACAGACATTTGAACTTAAAATGATCTTTTCCTTTTTCTTTCACACAAGAATTAAGCTTCTTGGAACGATTGATTTCCAAATATAATGCATCACAAGGCACTGGTCTGCATCCAAAAATTGGCCTGCTGCCTTCCTCTCTCTTACTGTGCAGCAATTCTCTATTCTGCTCGCTGCTTTCTTCACACTACGCTAACTGCTGTGATTATTTCATTGATAGAGTTGCACCTGACTGTTTTTTTACAGCTCTCCCTACTTACAGCTGTTGTGTTAATTGCAATGCCTCAGCCAGCTCATGATAGGAAAAGGGCCTGAAGGGCTGTCCCAATTGACAATTCCAATCCCCTACTGTTACAGGCGAGTGCGTCCTGTCACATCCTTCATAAATGCATCAAGCTCCATCATCAAGAAGCTTTTAAGGTAACCTTTTTGGCTGGTTGTCTCACTGGAAGCTTGCTCTCCACCTCTCCTCCTCCCACGTGTGTTCTCACTATTTGTACGTCTCCCATTGCGCATTGCTTTGTTTTCACAAAGGTGGATAAAGAGATGGCTTCTTAAAACCCCTCCTTTTATAAGTTTGACATGTAGTTAATTCTTTGTTGTCGGTGATTAATCCCCTGGCAGAGCATTCAGAACAGGGTAATATACAGAGTGATATGGAGCAATCAAAGCTAATGTTGATTTTGTCCTGATACCAAATCAATGCCAAGGTACATGACTTCTGATCTGCTCTCTAATATATCAGTAAAGGCTGCAGAATGAAATACATCCTGACATTTGAACAGAATTTGACAACTGTGTCAGCATTGTGGTATCTCACTACAGAGAGCTGAATTTCATCTGCAGAGAGCACATGATGATGTGTGCAATACTGCCTTGGCCTTTTAAAAACCATTTCCAAGCACTGCAGAGCCAGGCTTACTCCAGAGTTAGAGAAACATATGCTGCACGTGCTAATGTACCATAAATCAGTGTTCACTAATACTCCACGGCTTTTCATGTCGAGGAAAGTTTCTAGAAAGCAGATAAGACAGAAGAATTTATCTACAGTCAAGGAAAGTGTGAGACACAGGCTGGGAAACAACTCCAGAAGTTCAGAACTTGCCTGGCCTGTTTTTGCTGTTAGATCTTCTTGGAAGTGCCCTGACCTCAGGCCACTGTAATCTGAAATTCTTAGAGCCTTCTAGGGAACAACTGGTGGAAAACCTACACTGGCTTAACATTTCAAATGTGCTCAGGCTACTAGACAGTTTCTAATTGATCAACAGAAAACTAATCAATAAAAAAGTGCAACTAACTACAAATACCTGTCACCAATATTATGTGTCTGGGAGGTACAAATCATATGCTGTCATTTTACAGCTTGGTGGTGTCAGTATCTAAACCAGAGGCACTGGTAGCAGATGGTATTTTTGTAACCAGCTACACAAATGTAATGCTGTTGGTCCAATAGTAAAAAAGACACATGGGAACTCTTCATGAAAACACTCTCCCTTGTAGAGGCACGTGGAACATAAGCATTCACAATCAGCTATTCATTACAGAGGCTTTTGAAACTGTGAATAACTTCCACCCACTGGAAGAAAGGAGAGAGGCACTGTATCTGGAAAACTTTGCTTTGCAATCAAAGTAGTTTTTCTTCAGGCTCCGCAACAAAAACCTGAAAAACTTCTGAAGTAAAAGCTTCAGCATAAACTTTGCCAGATTAAACTTGCAGAAACAAGGACCAGTTAAGGCTGCAATTCATATGGCTGTTCTCAAGGTCTGAGATCTCTGCAGACAACTATACTTGGGTGGTCACTACAGGAGCATGATGTCTGAGAGCATTTGCAGTCAGTGCAGAATCCCTCACGGAGGATCTCAGGGTTAGAGCAAAAAAGACATACTTATTCTTCTATTAGAGGAAGTTTATGTAACAAAGTCAACAGAAAAATACAAGCACAGAATGACTAGAAAGCCTCAAAGGATCAAAGACAAAACGAATAAGCATGTCTACCCTACCACTCCATGACAGTGCATGCACAGACAGTAATGACTTACTGCAGTCTTCAGGACATAATCCCAATGCATGTATGACGACTTCTGTATGCCCTCCTTTTCTACAGTCCCCAGCATGGCTCTCTGTGTTGTCCAGGGACCAGAAATTTCTGTTCAGCAGAGCATTTGCATATGCGGCTTCCTGAAGTTTAACAGTAAGTATGGCCTCCAGTATTTTGATGAACAATAATGGATGTGAGCAGATACCTGAAATTAAGAAGATGCTTTGCAGAAATGAGACCACAGTCATCAGTCAAGAGGATCCACACTGACGTGGACCCCGGGTGTTGACACCTGGGAGTTGCTACCCAGGGCTTAAGCAACAACAGCCAGCACTGCCTGCTTGCCAGTCAGATGGGTTGGATGGAAGATCCCTTTAAGCACTGGCCAACTCGCAAATTCCAGTTGAGATTTCAAAGAAAGCAGATGCTCTTTTACACCCCACAGATGTTGCCTGTTTCTGTGCCAGAGGCTGAGGAATTGCGTGTGCCTTTCCTCAAAGCCTAGCATAATGTCCATGTCTTTCCTACATCATGAGATCAATGCTAAGTCTTGAACAAACTAGATTTACTTCTTGTTACTGCACGGGATCTCACTAAGTAAGGCTCTAGAATTTCACGTGTGAAAGTAGCCTTGAAAATCTGTGCTGTTCATAACCAAAGTGAATGTCGGCCAGTGTCATTTTTGAGGGAGTAAAACCAGCACTAATTATTCACAGCTGCAGACACCCTCCTCTCTTTTAACCACCTTTCTTTCCCTTATGCTCGCCTTCCCTTGTGATAGAGAAACAGGACTTTAGATGTATGATCCATCGATGATTATACTGTAGGTCTCTCCACCCATCCATGAGCACTACCTGTATTACTTCCAAGGTTTTTGTGCTAAAACCTTTAGCATTTCAATAAATCAAAGGCTTTTTTTTTGTTTGAACTTTAAACTCTTTGAGTCAGGGACTGTCTACTTCTTTCTGTGATTACACAGTGCCGAAGACGATGGGACTATTTTTGATTTATCCTTAGGCACCACCATAACAAGACTAATGACAACAGTATGGACAACCTGTTCCCACCTGCGCTTCGATGTGATGATTTGTAAATTATCAGACTGCTGCTGGAAATCCCTCTGTAACGTGAAACAACACCCTCCTCCAACACCAAAAGTCAGAACATCTTTGTCTGAAAAAAATAATTTGCATGATAACATCTGCACACTGTGTTCTGCTCCGAGGGAGAGAAGTGTTTATGAATGCTGGTGAGGAGCTCGCTCACAGATATAAATATGAATAGGCTGTGCCACGCAGGTAACTCTGCTTTGATGTTGTCAGATCTGGTAACCTTGGGTACTGATGACAGCAATGAAGCCTGTATTACACACGTAATCCTGGGTACCAAGGTCATCCACATTAACTTGCACTGACACTACTAAGCATAGGTTTTCAATGATTGTGGGGTCATTGGCCACAGTTAGAGAGATCCAGTCAAAGGAAGACATAAGACTACAGGCCTCTGAGAGGACTGGGATCACCATGAGAGGCTCTAGGGCTGTTTGCTGCTGAAAAGCTTCATAAACCTGAGGTTATCACTTTGCCATATTTCACAACTTTCCTTTAGAACAAACTTATCTGTTACAAAGGGCCTTTGCAGTAAATGGTGAAGGATCTCAGGTGCTTCTGCTTTGGGGAAGCAGGTGACTTGTCAGTCAATGGTCCCTCATCGTCACTAATACCTCTCATTCCCCTAGGCATCAGTCCTGATTTGTCTCTCCCTGGATGACACAGTGGCTAGATTTAGATGGTGAGTACGCATCTTATCTCTCATAAGTCCTATAAATAGTTGTCATATCCATGTACAGTATCTTGCTGGACTATTTACAGCATGATCCGAAGCCCCTTGAAGCCAATGCAACGGATGCCATTTACCTTACAGGGCTTTGGATCAGGCCATTATAAAATCCTCACCTCTAGGGTATGTGACCACGTTCTTTCAGGCCAATCTCAATGTGCATGGCAAACCATGGTCTGTACTAGGCTTGCATTTGGACCTGCTGCATTTTCTGGCTATAGGTAAATGATCTCAATGGGAGAGAGGTGAAGAAAAACACACAGTGAAAGCAGAGAGGGACAAGAGACTCCATCTTCTGCTTTGGTACATTTCCCTGCCTAGGATAAGGCAAAGATTAGAGAGAAAGAAAAATGAAAGAGGGCAAGGTGAGAGCAGGTTAGGAGATACCTGGTGGGAGGTACCACGTTCTGTGGCTTGAAGTCTGTTGTCTGCATTGAGATACACTGGGTGAGTCTATTTTCTTTGCTTAGTATTTGTTATAGTGCCTCCCACCTCAAAATGGGAACAGCAAGTCCTGAGAGGGCGTCTACTCTCCGTCCTTCTGCACGGCACATGTGCCAGCAGAATTAGGCTGTGTAAACTTCCTTCTGCAAAACTCTTGCAGCAGATAACATTATGCTTTCTCTAGCAGCAGGGAGAAGGGACAGGAAAAATATTCCGGCTTGGAGGACTGGGTGATGGGTTGTTCTGTCACTCCTCTTCCAGCCCTGGCATACTAATATACTCTGATAGAACCAGCCAGTGCAGGCAGCATCAATGTTGCCTGAGCAGCGTCTAAGGACCCTACTAACCCAGTAAGATCCTTGTACTTGCTGCTACACGAACAGAATCAAAGGATGGTCCCAGATCCAGGCAAATTACAATCGAATTATAAATAAAAGGCAGTGGTTTAGGGAGAATGTTTAAAAAATGGAACCATTTTAGCCAGCACGCAAGACAGTAGCTCTCATCTTTATCCAGAATCCTGTAAGCAAAGGGAGGGTTGTATGATTGATCTGAAGGAGCTACTAAGGAATATTGTCCCTGCTCATCTTCCCATGCACCAACGAAAAAGCAGAGAAGGGCATGCTGCAAAAATCTTCATACCTCTGTAACTCAGTGTTTTGAAGCAAATGGGGACACCCTTCACAACCCAACCTCAGTAGGTGGGGAGGTGGCAGCCTGATAACAAGGGAACAGATACCAGCGCCATGGGCCACACCTCAGTGAGGAGCTGTGGGCAGGCAGAAGGGCCCTGCGGGGTCTTATTGGTGGGACCAGGGGGCTGGGGAGACCCTCAGTGTTGTGCTCATCCTTCTCAGGGTGCAGGAAGAGGAGCCCGAGGCGGGCAGGCAGACCCCCACCTCCTGCCTGTGGGCAGTGAGTGCTGCTGGGTGGAGGTGCCTCTGCTTGTGTGTGTGCATGGGCTCAGCTCCAGCATGTCCAGCCCCAACTCCACTTGCTCACCTGGATTTTCAATTACCCCTCACCCAGTAAACCCTGCACTCCGGTAGAGGGAGGAAGGGAGAAGGAAAAGGCAGCAAGGAATGTGGGGAGGTCTGAGGATGGGGAGAACAGAGCAGCGGACCTGAGGCAGGAGAGTAAGAAATTTTCACTGTAAGCGGTAGCAAGGGACGACTAACAGAAGTCAGCATGAACAGTGGAGAGCTGTAACCAGCGGCAGGTGGGGAAAGGGCATGCAACAGGGTGAACAGCCTGCCTCTTGAGGCAGGGGCGAAAGCTGGCAGCAAGCAGAAATCCTGACAGACAGCACAAGAGGTCCAGAAAAGAGGCCAGGAAGGAGTGGAGGGACGAGATGCGGGTGGTGCCTGATGCTGCAGAGAAGGCTGTATGATGTCCTTCCCCCAGGGCTGGCAAACCTGCCCTCTCTGACTCGGTTTGTGCCCTGAAGCCAGAGGGTAAATTTCCTTTTCTGTTGCAATCCTAGCTAGTCTAACTGCAGATATTAGTATTCATACAAATATCTAATAAAGGATATGGTGTGGAGCACCTGCAGCAGAGCTCTGGAAGGTGAATGACATTAATAAGGTGTTTGTTGAGGACTGAGCACGGAGTTTAGGTCTTTTTGTGCTCACCTGTCCCACAGAGGAGACAAGATGGACGACAGAAGAGTGAACAAATAAAAATGCATTATCCTGTTGGAGACTGTGCCTCAGCAATCAGGAGCAGGCAGGTAGCTGGACACATCCCTTGCTACCAACATCTCCATTTATCCCCGTCCGTGGAGAGGAGACATCATTTCCTTTACCAGAACCTTGTCATATCTGTCATTTTTTTTGTACCAAAAAAGTTGCTGCAGATACCTGGCTTCTATGAGTGGGATTCTTCAGGAAGTGGGAGACAGCCAAAACACCTCAGATAAAACCAAGCCAGGCCTAAGGCAGTGCACTCAGTAGTAGTTCTGAAGAACACCAGATTTGGTTTCTGCAGAACTATAAGTTTGGAGTCTTTACTGTCCTTCCTGAACCCATGCAACCAAAAGGAAGAGTGGAATGATGCATTATCACAGGAGAAGTAGTTCACTGCCTTTTAATATTGCAGAAGTTACTAGTTCAGCAGCCAAACAAAACAAAAAAAAAATAATCATCGAATGTTTTGATTTAGTTATAAATAAGTCTTTTCTTTGGTTTGTTATGCTGCTAAAACATTTTAAAAAATTTACTCTAGTCACCGTAAAGCTTTAAGTCACCTGGAAGTACAGCATGGTGATGAGTGAGTGCTGCCTTAAGCCGACATCTTGGCCACCTCCCAGATCTGGGCTCACACCCCCATACACTCACCCCAGAGGTGAGTGGCTCTCTAGGCTTCTGATGATGGGGCTCAAATGTGCAAAAATAATGAGCTCTTCCCTGGAGCAGATCTTACACCTCAGGCAACTCCTCCCCCCGCCCCCTGCATGTTCAAACCACCAAGCTGGAAAAGTAGGCCCTCCCCCCTTGTTATATTAGTAGAAAAACTTGAACTTCTCCAACAAGAGGTAGAGCAAAAATGCCATCTTGGATACCCCTTAGTTCTGCGGCTACTTGACAAGGGCCAGATCCCAGTTCACTGTTAGCTGATCCTCTGGGACAGCCTGTTTTCTCAAGCAATGAGCTATGCATAGGAAGAATTTCACCACTCCAGAAGCTGGTGGAGGATGGTCTGTGTCCTTTATCATGCTGTCTGCCTTTAGGCTTTTTTTGTGTTATTTTTGCATGCACAGTTCAGGTTTTCTTTGGTCTTACTTAGGCGACCCTCAGAGAGTCTGCTTGAAACCCAGGTCCCTGAGGAAGTGTTAATGATGAGGTTTAGAGGGCTCTTCTCTTTTGAACTTCAGCTCCTCCTCCCCACACTGCTTTGCTCTGGACAGACATTAGGTTGGTCAGCGTAAAGACAGGGAACACAGCCAGGGAAGTCACCGAATCCAACCTCAATTACATGGCAACAGATCTCTGCCAAATGCTCATGAAAGAAAAGTCTTCCATTGACACCACCAGGAGATTAATTCATGGGTCTTCAAAGGTAGTTGTTGCCTCAAGATTTACTCTGTCTTGTGAGCGAGTCCCATTCTAGCTATAAAGAATTCTGCTTTTAGTGGCTATCCATGACTTGGCTGCAATGTTAATAGACTCATAAAAAGACTCCAGGTACAGCCGATCTTGTAGCAAGGGTCTACGTCTAGTGTGTGCACTGCCCAAGGCAGCAGATCTGTGCTTGGCGTTGCAATTCAGGGAAGCTGGAAAACAAAAATACTGCTGCACAGTGTATAAAGAAACTAGTTTTAGGAGTGACTTAGCTGTATAAACCTGTCAAAGCAGTTGAATCACCTGGAGGTTTGTTAAAGTGGATAGAGGTGCAGATAAGTGGATAGAGCTGTAGAGTAGCTAAAGGTCATCTATTTTTAGTCACCCAGGCTTCAGACTACTGTTACTTTTACCAAACATGCTGTGAGAGATTTGGAACTCATCTCTGGAAAATTTAAATAATATGTTTTAGCACAGTAAAAAATAACCACTGTTTTTGGGGCTTCTCTTTGGGGCACTTCCTGAATTGCTACACCCCTTTTCCCTTCCCTTCCCTTCCCTTCCCTTCCCTTCCCTTCCCTTCCCTTCCCTTCCCTTCCCTTCCCTTCCCTTCCGGAACTGAAGGGCTCTATTTTCTTTAGTTCTGACACTTTGAAAATGCATCTGGATTTTCTAAGGATGCCAGCATTTGGGGTATGACACATGGGTAAATATTCATGTATTGTTTTCAGACAGTAAAATATTCTGTTTCCAGGGTGAGCAACCTATACAGTTCTGGACGCAACCCATTTGCCAAGGTACACAATAGGAAGGGACAGGCTGACATCCTTAGTGGGTCCAAAAGGTCTTTACACTAGCTTCAGCCTGCACCAGGAATTCTGATTCTCCTTTGTCTCAAAACTTCCAGGGAGAAGATTCTTGCTCCTTTCCCTGCAGCCTTCTTCCCTGCTTAGTGCTGGTGAATGTGATTGTGTTACTACAAATGGTGAAGTTGGCTGCTTAATGCCACACAACACCTTGACAGGTTTCATTTCAGGTGCTTGATGAACTCACACATGGCAAGATTTACTCTGGTTAATTGCCATGCCTTCCTATAGTGAAATGGAAAAGAATAGCAGGGCAATTACCATTTCTCACATGGCTCCAGAAACCAATAATGAGACAGAGAATCTCTCACCACTGCATTACCAGATCACATCTGAGTTAGGTGTGGTTTCATGACCACCCTGAGCCAACCTAAGTCTGGCTTTTGCCAAAATGTTTAGCATTGTTATCCTGCCCCTGTCCATGAGTTCCCATCCCTTCTGTTGTGCCAGCTGTAAGGTTTGTGCATCTGGGAAACTGAGAACATCAGGCTGATCCACCTAAATGCTCCACCCAGCAGAAAACAGGAAAAAAGGAAAGAGTTCTTTCATCTGAGTCCCCTGATCTGTCTGACTGCTCAAGTGCACGATAAACCAAGGCGCACAGGTGATGGGGTGGGAACGTATGATGTAGGGCTGAGTCACCCTTTTCAGATGTAGTACAGAATTAGCTTGCCTTAAGCCAATAATGAAAGCAGAGACAAAACAAAAATATCTTTTTCATCCAGGAATTAAAAGTCTATGCATTTGTCATCATTACCATGTCTGTTGTCTTTACAATAACTACTACAAAGCTAAAGAATGAGGCTTATCTCTGCTCATTTATCCAGCTAGTTTAATCTAGTTTCTCTGATCACTCTCATCAATGGAGAGAGAAGCTTCCAGAGAAGGATGCATCTCATGAACATGAGTGTGTAAGTGGACTGAGACATCTTCTGAAGACCAAAGAATCATAGAATGGTCTGCATTGGAAGGGAAATTTAATCGTCACCTAGTCCACCCCCCCTGCAATGAGCAGGGACATCTTCAACTAGATCAGGTTGCTCAGAGCCCCGACCAACCTGACCCTGAATGCTTCCACAGACCGGGCATCTACCACCTCTCTGGGCAATCTGTTCCAGTGTTTCACCACCCTCATCATAAAGAATTTATTACTTCTATCCAATCTAAATCTACCCTCTTTTAGTTTAAAACTGTTGCCCTTTGTCCTGTCACTACAGGTCCTGGTAAAAAGTCTTTCTCCATATTTCTTACAAGCTTTCTTTAAGTATTGGAAGGCCACAATAGAGTCTCCCCGGAGCCTTCTCTTCTCCAAGCTGAACAACCCCAAATCTTTCAGCCTTCCTCTGCAGGAGAGGTATTCTAGCCCTTAGATCATTTTCATGGCCCTCCTCTGGACCTGCTTTAACACGTCGAATGGTGTTATCTATAGAGTAAATTCCAGCTCCACTTCCAGGACATCTGCATTTCACATCCCATCTTGTTCTTGACTGGAGTCTGGCTCAGAAATCTTTACTCTCTTGTGACCAAGCAGAACAGTGCAAGCACCCTCCACACTGATATATTCCTGGTGAATGCCTTTTCCCCTTCATCTCTCCTGCCTGGTGCTGGCACTACACCTGCACGGGCTTAACACGTCTTCAGTGAGTTTTGGGTCAGACTTGTAAGGCCAGCAGCACATTCACAAAGGCAGGGTTTGTGACCTTGCAACGATTGTCCCAACAAGAAGATGACATTATAAACGCCAGCTTTGTTGTGCCTTGTTTTCTATCTGCAGCACACTAAGCAGGCACACGTGCTGGGCATAAGGTACCTCAGCTTTCTGAGCTCTGGCTGGGGAAATCAGACAGAATTGGATCCTTCCAGAAAGCAATTGATTTGGGAGGGTAGACGGAAGAGTCATTATTCTATAAATAATTTTTTATAGCCGTTTTCCCTCCGGAAGCCCTTTTCTGCTATCTTAGGGCAAGGTCGAAGAGTGTATGACTTAAAAGATCTGGTATAGAGATTTTGATCATAATGACTTAAATGAGGTGTTTGGGGAGTTTAATATTACATTGTTGCTGATGGCTGGCTGATCGTTTTACTTGCCTTTGATCAACTGTGTGAGTGGAGGGTCATCCCAATCACCGTGGGCCTACAGTACCCGTCATCACCCCTCAGTCCTATTTGTCTTGCGTGTGTATGCAGAAGGCCTGCTTTTGATGAACTGTGAAAAGAAAGATGAACTGTTGTAATGAAAACATTCCCTCCCCAAGATCCTCTTTAGACAACATTCAATTGGTTTGACCTTGTCCCCTCTTGCGGAGGACGGTAATGATTCCTGCAGATGGCTGGGTCATGCCTTGGACACTTGGGAGTGAGGGAACTGGATTCTCCATCTGCGTTAGCTCTCTAGCTACGCAGGCTTCAGCCACAAAATGCAAGAGCAGCATGGGTAGACATACCCAAGATAGCTGTCATCTAGCCGGTTGGAGTCCTTATAGATGTCCTGGGCTGCCTATTTATACTCGGGGGACTTTACCTAGGCTTGTTTTGCTCATGGCACAGGCAGGCAGGAGCTAGCCCGAGAGCTGGATCTCTCAAGTCTGTGGTCTCCTCTCTGGCTGCAGCAAAGGCATGGCCTGAGGGGAGCTGTTCAAGATGTCAGCCTGGCTTCCCTTCCCCATCTGCCTGATAGGCAGATGTAAGCTGGCAAACATCAGTAAAAGGTCTGTTAGCTGAGCTAATGGTCTCCTGCCTTAAATCCCTCTTGCTCTCTGATTCTGTCACATTTAGATGAGTGACATAAGAGCTGGTGAAGAACACAGCCTTCGTGTTCATCCTCACAGTTTTAGGGAGATGAAATCCCTGGATCGGCCTTGGGGAGACGTCCCTGTCCCTCTGTCAGCTGAAAAGGCAACTGCTGGAAATGGTTGCCCATTTGTCTTCAGATGAGGAGAATAGAAAGACTTGCCAGTATTTTTACTGCTTAATAAGCAGTGCACTACTTATAGTGTACTATAAAGATTTAAAACTATTTGGAAGCTAAACTGGTAACTGCTTATTTGGAGGCATCAAAGGGTACATGAACCCTCATGCAAACACTTAGTAATGGCCTGTACCTGGCCTGAAGAGTTGCAACAAGTGTAAAGAAAAAAGAGAAAGGATAAACGGGGAAAAGAGAGCATATGAGAGCAATGGGACTTGTCCCATGTCGCACACCCAGACCACAAAACTGGAACCCGAACAATCTCAGTTGTCCTATTTGTGAAGCAACTGACTCTAGTCTGGTAGCCCTTGAAAGACTTCTCTTTAGCTGAGGTCAGTCTCCACCTGAATAGTCTGAGTATGTCACAGCACATCAGGCTCTTGAAGCCTCACGAAGTAGTCCACAGTTCCTCCAGCAAGCACTGTCAAAGTCGCTTTAAGTCAGTTTATCTTTTTCAGAAGGGCACTTCTTCCATCGTTCTGTGGCTGCTCCAAAAGTTGCTGCACCTACTTTAGTGACACAAGTCTTGCCTGTGGAAATATGCGAAAATCAAGTGTATGTCTACCAGCCTAATCCTGCTGATTTCCTCATACTTCCACCATTTCAGGAGTTTAATGAAAATGCAGTCCTGGCATGCAGTGCGGTCATAAGACACCCTGACACTTAGGTGCAGGCCAAATATGGATCGATCTTGCTTTGTCATGCTTCAGGGAAGCAAAAATGCCACCCTCTCCCCAGGAAATACACAGCTACCAGCACCTTGGTACCTATAATAAGAAGCCTTTTTTGCCAGATGCTGCTGCTGCAGTTCAGAGTGGTAGGGGTGGGCTTTTCTGCCTACCTCTGCAGCACAGGATCATGTAGGCATGACTCATTTGATCAGTTTAATCATGTTTCCTTCCATTTTGTGTGCCTGTAGATATTACTGTCTGGGCTGGCCTCACTTGCTCTTGACCTCTGTCAGAGGCACATGGCGATTTAGTCTCCTGGAGGACCTGCAGTCCTGTCATTTACTTAAAGTCAAGGGCTCTGTACTGGGGTATTCCAGTTTGACTGGTCCCAGTGGGATATAAGAATAGCCAGAATGCTTCTCCCTTGTACCAACACCACTGCTTGCTCCATACTGTATTAAGTGCTACAATCCCCCGTCACTGTCCTGATGAACACCATTTCCTCATGAGGTTTGCAGACTTAGCTTCATTCATTCACACAGAATTCCTCACCAGCCTTAAAAGATATGTTGCCTCAGCAAGATCTGCAGTACTAGGTGTGCAGCTGGCAGGAGTGGCAGTCAGCTAAAGATCAGGCTTGGGATTCCCCTGCAAGATCTTCTCCAGACAAAGAACCTTACCCAAACATGGTTGTATAAGAGAAGAAGAGGTCCTTCTGACTGGCATCTGAAGCGGTGCGATGAGGCTAAAACCCTGAACTGGTTTAATGAGGCAGCTGCGTGCGTAGCAGTGGTTTGCGGTGCATGTGGCAACAGGCACTGGGAGATTACTTGCTCCAGTAACTCGGGCTGGGTATTCAGGACCCAAAGTAAACACGCGAGCCGCAGTGCTGTACAAAGGCTTAATACCCTACATTCATAAAACACCTTTCATTCAGCAGCATGTTAAAGCATTGGTACATCCTGCGTACACGGAGCAGAGGGTGAAGCTGAGCTCGGTAACCTTTGCCCCAAGCAGTGGTGGGAAGAACAACCAGACGTTCAAGCAGCGCCTGAGCCCTGGGTGCACCAGATGTACCCTGCACCGGCCCCGGCCCGGCGCCATGGCGTGCATGGTTCCTGGCCATCTGGGATGCAGGTGAGCCGTGCGCCCAGAGACAAGGTGCGGACACAAGATGTGGCCTGTAGTCACATCGGTCGCATTTGTGAGAGAACACAAAGGAGTCTGGTGTCCAGGTCTTGCTGGGAGGAAAACCCCTAAATATCAAAATAACGGAATGCTTTGGCACCCCCTCAAATATCTCCCAGAAACACAATCGCAGAAGAAAACTAAACACTCAATGTGATCAGCAAAATTATTTGACTTATTTCATTGGACAATACGTGAAGTTTGCAGTCCCACTGCCCAGGGTAGGCACCTCTCTGTCTCGCTAAGTATTTCTAAAGTATCTGATGGCATTGTTATCCCAGCCCTGACTTGGTGCCAGCACTAGACTAGTCAGCAAGAAAATGTTCTCCTTCCTCGCCGTGTGTCAGCAGATATGTTCAGAAGCCACATGCATATCCCAGGTAATGGGCTACTGAGAGCACCAAGCACAGGTCATCTGAGCACAGCAAGCCCTCCAGCTGCCTGGGAGGGGAGTGCAGGGAGAAAAGATTTTCCAGGAGTTGCCATCTTGGGAGCGTTGTTCTACCACACCTGTATGTTTGCAGATGTGCTAAAGGAAGAATACTAGGACTGGTGTACATCAATTGAAAATGATGCATGTTTGATTTCATAATTTTCAAGAGGCCTGGTATACAAACCCAAACAACCCTCCCTCTGCAATGGAGGAAAGTTACTTTCAGGTGCAACGACAGAACCAACGGTGTGCATCAGTTGCATTAAAATGGCTAACATTTGCCAAATAATTAGACAAAGACATAGCTATTCTTCTGAAAGTATTTTTGAAAGTATTTCAATTTTTTCCCATCTCCTTCATTTCTGGCATTTATTGTAGAGTTTTTTTATTTTCATTTCTCTTGATCAGCATAGCCACATGATGAGTTTTTCAAAAGTAGTAATAAAAAAGAAAATTTGCTTGAAAGAAAATGTTAAATTTGGAATTAAAAATTTCACATTCCTATTTTCTCAAGAAGAGAAAGATGGATTTAAAAATATTTGCAACTAGCAAATCCATGGAAACATAAACACCTTTGAAAGCTACAGAAATTCAAATGCATTGCTGACCTTCAAAACTTTGCAGATGAAAGAAAAAATACCCACCCTTTTCTAGATTTTGGCGAAATTGGAAATTGCATGCTTCTGCACTCCTGAATGAATGTCAAATCTTGCACCTCATCAGCATTTATCATTATTCCTACTTAAAAATGAGTCCATTGCAGATGAAGTGGAAGGTTGAAGGAGCTCACTGCCCCTTCACTGGTGTGCGTGTCTCAAAGCTAAATTCCAGAAGAGTCACAAAAGAGGACAAAAGGATGCAGAAGACCAACGGAAAGGAGCTGAACTCGCAAACATGGGAGAGCTGCTCTCTGTGAAGACATCTGAAAAGCCTTCTAATTCTAAACTAGCCTGCGGTGCTTGCGCTGGCTTAGCTGCACAGGAGCTTCCACCCGTCAGTCCCTGGCTCACTGCAGTGAAGCCGAGCTCCCAGCTTTCCAGGGAGCAGCATCACGGGTGGCCACAGCCTGGAAAGCCCCAGGCCAGCACTGCCATCCAGCCTCCCTCTCCTCCCGCCTAGACCCACGGTAGGGCAATCCTCCAGGCAAATGCCAGTTGCATAAGGCTCCCTTATTAAAAATGGACAGGATTACAGAAAAGGAAGAGCTAAAAATACAGGCCCAATGAACCTGCTGAAAAAACAGCTTCTCTGCTGGGTCTTAAAGCCGCGCTTGCCTCACAGTGTTTATATCTGTGAGGGTGTGCATGCTGCTGTTTTACACAGGTCTAATATATGCATGGCAGCGTGCCCTTGACTTTTTATTTAATCTTTGACTTGACAGTGTTGGAACTTGCTTCCCTGTGAAACTGGAGAAGGAGGGATTGTTGTGTGCGTCAGGTTTTGCTTTTGTTTTGTTTGTCTCCCTTTTATAGAATTACATAAAGAAACTCAGCAACTCCTGGCTGCTCCTAAGTGCTCGGGTGTCTGTTTGATTCTATCTGCTGGGGCATCGAAGTGTAACTCAGTGCAATGACCACCACGTTGGCCACCACTGGAAGGATGGTTTAGGATGTTGCCGAGGGCAGCTGGTCCAGCAGGGATCCTTATTTTTCACAACAGCTGAGAAACCTGCCTCTCCTGTGTCCCTGTGGCACCTTTGGGATCTTCTGCTGGACAATTTCAGGACAGACAACTCACCTAAATTCCTTCTCCCATCAGACAACAATCCGTAAAGCCAGATAGTGGCCTCATCACAAAACACCCACCAGAGAATTAAGAATTAGCTATGTGACTTTCTGCTTTGATAACAGCAATCATACAAAACTGAGCTGGAAGAAACTTTTAAAGGTCATCTTGCCCTTCCACCAACTTCCAGATAGGATCAGCTGCGCTGAAGGTGCTGGAGTAGAGATAGTTATCTCAGCGGCTGCTAAAGCCTTCCCACAGCAGCACTTTCACACAGCAAATCATCCCAGCAGCGCACAAGTCTCACAACTGGAAAAAGTCTCTTAGTGTCTCACCTGAATTCCCTTTGTTGCCCTTTAAGCCCATTACTTCCTTTCCTGTCCCCAGCAGACATGAAGAACAGCTTATCCTTCCTGCTTTCAGTAGCCTTTCACATACTTGAAGGGTGTTATCACGTCTACCCGTCTTCAATTCCCTAGACTAAACAAACCCAACTCTTCCAGTCTTTCCTCATAGCTCATGTTTTCTAGCCTTCTGATCACTCTTGTTTCTGCCTGCTGGACTCCTTCCAGTTGGTCAACATCCTCTGGAAGTGTGATGCTCACAAGTGGATGTAGATTGATTCAACAAATTATTCCAGGCCAAAGGACAAAGGGGAGTAGTTTCAAAGTTTGGGGGATCCTCACAATGAATGACCTATTCACTCCGGCTGTGCCACTTCTGTAAAACTTGGCTCTGGGTCATACTGACAGTCTCCTGGAGAAGCAGCAGATTCATAGATGAATATCAGCACTGAGGTTCATCCTGGAACCTAATAGGCAGCTGTAGCCAAAAAAAATACCAACAAATACCCTAACAAAAAAATACCTCTAAAACGGGCATAGTGGACTCATTGCATGAGACACTTCCTGATAAATGTGCTGTTAAATTTGCTTCTGCTTCAGTTTCTGGATAGACTGAGGACGAGGTGCTCTGAAGAGCATGTGAAGAACAAACCATCCTCCAACAGTGTGCTAGCAAAGTATTCAGGGACAAGTGGCATTGTTCTGTTATCACGGAAAAGGACCTTCTTCCTTTTCATGTCCCAAGGCTTGTTCTTTGGGTGAAGGAACATGCCAATATGTCTAAACTGCATTTCCAAAAAGCTCAGAGCAAACTGCAGACTAGTCTGTACATTCAGCACAGTACAAAGCCTGAAGAGAGGTGAGCTCCCTTTTGAAATCACAGCATAATGCCTGCTGAGCAGGGAGGACAGGCCTGGTCACTGGACCACACCAACACAACTCTGCTGCTCCTGGCCCTGCCATTAGCTCTGTGGCCAGCACTGGGATCCTGCAGTGTGCTTCACTGCATGGTGCAGGCGTGCCCTAAGGAGTTCGTTGGGTTTGTGGGAAAGGTTCTGACTCCTAGAGTCAGTTTTCAGGGCAGCAGGATTTCTGTCTGGTTTCAATGCGATGTTCCAGACTTTTTTCCCTGGAAATTGCTCTTTACAAACTCTAACCTTAACATCCCTCAAAGAACTTGCCCTTCACAAGCCAAAATCCTTAGCTCCTGACAAGTGAAGACAATGGAAAGACATGTAAAAACAGTCATGCTGCTACACCTCAGGCAAGGCTCAGCTCCACTCTCTTCTGGGGAACTGCTCAAATACATATTGGCTAGGATTTGCGCCAAGATTTTTCAGTTAATATTTGCAAAATTTAATCACAACATTCCAGATTCTGCATTGCCGTAATCCCATTGAACTGTTCCTTAGTCTGCAGCGATCGCCTCCGGTTTCAATTAGACCATTCAGGGTTATGGGCACTTTTGAATAAGAAGGGAACAAAACCTGATTCTGGAAATCTGGCTGCAGAACGTGTTCATCCAAACCAAGGCTGCATTTCAGCTGCCCAGTCCACAACATACTATAAAAAGGGAAGATTTAAATACACACTGTACTGAATAATTGTAGCAAAAAACTACAAGGACCAAACTTTTTTGAAAGAGGAGAAGAGTGTAGGATGGCTCTTCGCAAAGCATGTCCCTGAAAAACTCCCTCTTTAAATGAAAGAGAGATCAAACCAGGAAAACAAGCAGTACCTACCCCAGGAGGCAGGCTTGCCTCCTTGAGTGCCAGACAATAATAAACGATGTGTTTGTAATCCACAGCAGAGATACAAAGGCATTTTCTTTGACATCAAATGCTAAAGAGGGAGTGAACAGCTCTGTAAAGTGCTTTTTCCAACACAGGGTGAAAGATATTTTACCAGAGAGAGGATGATCTCTGAGGAAGGTTGTTCCTATATTTTCATTCCACCTCAGCATGAAGAACCCACCAAACAGAAGTGTTTATGTACCTAATACTGCATAATTTCAGGCAAAAAAGAGATTCAACTATGGCTAAAGTGAGTCAATGAAAAAAAGACATATGCAGGAAGGGGGAGAAACCGAATGTGGAAAAGCTTGGAATCCAGGGGTGAGTATACCTCTTTGCACTGAGTGCTTTTAATTCAGCCTGAAAGCTCCTTTCAAATTTAAGGATAAAGAGGGGTAATCCCACCTCCTCCCAGAGTGCAGCCACGGTGGGATTCCGAGGGCGCTCCTGGCAGCAACAGCACAGGGTGGCCAGGGAAGCTCAGGATCCACGTGTGTCCAGTGCGAGGAAATTAATTCCAGCAGAACAGAATTGACTCAGTTATAATTTCACCAGATGACTCTGTATCACTCCTCCACAAATATCAAATGTCACCCAGAATGATCTTTCGTGCAGCTAAATAGTCTGGGCTCAATCCTGTGCCCCACCAAAAGATGAGAGGCCAGGCTTAAACTTACTGCAGGACCCTCTAATTCTCTGTGTTAGTGCCACCTTTAAAAAGTGCAGCGCGTTTTAGTCTCTGGTTATTTCCTAAGGCCACATGTTGGCTCAGCAATCCTGGGTTTCACTGAAACACCTGCTCTTTACAGGCTCCGCTGAGTGAAGGACAAGGTAATTAGGCAACTTACGCAGAGGTCACATGGTGAGTAAAGTAGGATTAGCACTCGAGTTCCTCCTGGCAACTAGTCCTGTGCTGCGACAATTAGAAAAGGTTAACCATCCTCTTTTAGCTTTTGTTTTCCATCTTTCAGAATGGGGCAGCACGTACGCAGGGCTGGGCCGTGTTACATTGCCTCAGCAGTAATTTGGAAAAATAACCCACAAAACAAACAAAGAACTCACCCCAAAAAGGACTTTGAAAAGTCGTCATATCTGGTAGGATGTGCTGCTTGAGAGGGAATGGAGAAAAACAGTGGATTAAGCTAAGCACACTGAATATGAATTGTGGAAACTGCCCCACTCCCTCGTTAATCCCCAAGCACAGACCTTGCACACCCGCCACTGTGTGACGCTTTATCGTGCTGCTGCCCGCCTGCTGCTCAGAAGTCACCCTGGCTTCCCTTGCCCATCTGCCCTGCAGGCATATGTGAGCTGGCAAATATTGGCAAGGAGTCTGCCAGCTGAGTTACAGATCTTCTGCATTAACTCCTGCTTGCCTGAGACCTCTTGCCCAAGTCCCCCACGCTGGCATGGCCAAGCCAGGTCTGCCAGCTGGCATACACTTGTGTAGAAACCAGCTGCATTGGAGTCTCTGCCCATGTTGCACAGTGCTGTGCCTGTGTGTGTACCTGGTGCCGTTTTGGTCCTTGGCAGGACTGGTCTGGTCATGCCATTTTTGAGCGGGCATGCCTGGGAGCAGTCTTCCATGCACACTGGTCTGAATCCACAGCCTGCTGGTCTCTTCTCCAGCCTCTCTTCACCTGCATTGCCTACAGCCCTATATCCTGGTACCTGCAGGCTGTGAAGGAGAACAGATGCTGCAAAGGAGCACAGGCCTCTGTCTCTCCACATCCTGGGGGAAGCTTGTGCTATCCCGAGATAAAAAGCACACTGTCACTCAGCTTGGGTCCGCATGGGTCAACACCTAATCTCCCACAAGATGTCTGATCCCTCTCAATGAGTTGTCCAAGTGCCTGAACAGACAGCTCTCCATCTTGATTTGGGGGAAGCCTTGATATGTCATAGCATTGGCCTTCCTTCTTTGGGGGAGTTTTGTGCTACTTTTAGCAGGAAGGCATAAGTAATCTAAAGAAAGGACTTCTGGGTGTGCCAGGGCACATGGTCCCTCCATGCACAACCTTGGTGGCATCTAGATAACAATACCACCACCGAATGATTCTCAGGGTGGTGTTTTGGGACCACTGGCTGTGGTCTCTCCTCCACCACTATGATTAATGAGCAAATGTGTTTTATCCTAGAGAGCAGTGATGGATTTTGGCTCTGGTCAGGGATGAGGTGTGTATCACCTGATGACACATATCTCATTCCCATGCTCTGTGCCCTGAGGTCTCAATGTCATCTCCTCTGGAAGACCCATTGGCCTAAGCAGCATCCCTGGGGGCCAAGGACCTCAGCTGTTTCCATACAAGGTCAGCAGGCTCCCTCCCAGGAAGGTGGATCTTCTGAGTCCTCCTCCAGTCCCTTGAGTGCTGCACCTCCCTCCTTCTTGATCAGCTGGTGAGCAAGATCAGCTGGTGAAGATCAACTTCTCATCCTGTTGCTGGATTTCGCTGAATACTCTTCACCCACAACCTTCAGCGAAAGTGCCCATGGGGCAGGCACTGACGTGCCGCAGTCCCAGAAGGGATGCACCACAGTGGGCAATTTACCTGCATGCTATAGTCTGCTTTCCTGCTATAAATACGGCCTGAGGGTAAAGAGTTGAAATGAAAAAAAATCCATTCACCCATTGCATTGTGCAGTGGCAGACAGCCATTCCTCTGCCTGCTAGCTGCTTTAAATTCAGGTAGCTTTATCAGCTGAGAATTTACTGGACCATTCATCAGAAGCAGCTGTTTCAGAGTCAGCGAGGTACCACCTCCCAAATACTAGTTGTTGGGGACTTGCATAACTTCAATTCACAGCCATTGAGAGTATTTGCAAAAGCGAGACCTGCTCCTAAGCTGTGAGCAGGACAGCTTGACTTTAAAAAGTCAGCTCATATTTCTCGTGTGCTAGAAAGAGCACCTGTTTAAACTATGCAGATCTGAGTAACAGTGGGCATGTTTTGGGCACTGACCCGTTAATAGAAAGGGTGGGGCTTTGCAGTCATTAGCAGCAATCAGCAACTGAAACAAACACATGAAAAAAACTGGCAATTTCTTTAATCCAAGGATCGGCAGGAGGGTGAAGATCGTGACTGAAATGAACCTGCAGCACATTATGTCTCATCCTTGGCTGCTGCCCTTCTGACGTGCCCTCCAACAAGAGGCAGAAACCTCAAAAGCACATTAACCATTTCTATTGCTAGAGAAATCCCTCATACTAAATGCTAGTTAATGTCCCTGAACTGGCGAAAGGCTCCAGAGCAAGACTTTATAATCGGAGTATAACACTCACACACTAAAAAATACTGAGACCTTTTCATAAACCTTCGTTAAAAGTCCAAGAAGGAAAAGCACACTTTATCTGCATGCTTTCATCAGCGAGCAGTGTTGAGGGGCTTGCATGTTTTGCCGCCTCCTTCACGCTTCTTGCAGAAAGAGCAGTCGGAGGGAAGGTTTCTGCCTGTCTGAACCTCAGAGCTCCCCCAGCTAGCTCCCCTGCCAGCCGTGTTCCCTCACGGGTGCTTTCAGCATCGCCCTGTTGTTCTCCCATTCATAAACCGCTGTGTAAGCAGGACAGATCGCTGATAAACAGCTGTCTATCTGCCTTTCTCTGAAAGCAGCCGCCTGTGTGCCACCTAAAATAAGTGACTGGGGCCACCCCCTCACCTACAGCTCTGACATCACCGAGGCAGTGAAACCTTGGGTGGCTGCCCGCTCCCGGGGCCAGCCCTGGCAAATGCAATTCTCATTTGCTCCACGTATTAGCATTGTCTGCCTCAGCAGCCCGAAGGTCTTGAATGCCAAGTTACGTGTGCCTTCTGAAATAGGCAGCAGGATCTTCCACAATCAATAAGCTGAGAAAATGTGCCCGGTGCCTGTAACAACAGCGATCAATCACCAAAAAACTAAAGGACAGAAAGCATTTAGATATGAAACGTGTACAATTTACACAGTGCCTTGACTTTGTGCAGGACACTTAATACTTTCAGAGACCTGCGGTGTTATGGGACTCCGTCAGCCACGCAGAGCCCTTGCTGTATCACAGCCATGTATGGCCACTTGAGACTCAGTAATGTGTCATTAAAGGTCACCAGCACTACAGACAATGCTTCAGTATACAGTTATTTTGGGAAAGATCAAACCTATCAAAAATAATAGATTATTCATTACATCAAAGACAGTTTACTGACATTCAATGAAGCACATCTCCTTAGATCCTGGAGAAAGGAATGAGCCTCATAAAATAATAAATATCTTTGCATTTTATCTCTTGATGCCTCTATCTACGGAGGTATTTATACGGCCCCCATAACTAGTCTCTGGGCATTTACTCCACCTGATTAGAGTACAGATCTACTAAACAGACATGATTTGTGTGCAAAATCAAACTCATTTTCTTAAAACAGCTTTATGAAGAAAAGACCATCCTGTTGGTGGAGTGGAGTTAGTCAAAGAACATTTTGCCACAACAAGGTTTTTTTATTAGCAGGATGATGCTTGATTTGTGCCATGTAATTTCAAGGATTAAACTCTGAAGATATGACAGTGAAATCAATCAAAACACCAGGGGCTTGAAACTTAACTCTGTTTCAGATCTTTCGCAGTAGAGCAGACTAGTCTATATGCCTGAGTCTTCGGTCACTCGCAAATTCCCCATTGGGCAGGAATATCTACAGAAGAGCTGTGTATTGCTGCTCTTATAATCCTCTTTGCAGAGAGGCTGGACAAACGTCCATGACCAGACCCATGGTCTGCCCCAGCTATTCCCAGCTGCCAGAGGAGGCTTTTGTGGCATGGCTGAGCAAACCCTGAGGCTATTCTGACCAGGGCGATAAATTTGTGCCAGCCCTAGGGGTCATGGGCAGTGCAAAGGTAACTTCAGAGACCACCATGGGGAAGAGAAGTCCACCTTCTCCTCACTGAGTTCTAGGGCAGAGAGCTGCCTGTATTTTGGGTGGTGGTAATCCTTCGGAGAACAGATTTCTCTGTCAGCGGTGTGCCCAGTTTCGCTTCACAGGCTGGCCAGCACAAGAAAGGGGACAGAAGCTGCCAGTCATCAGGACAGGGATGGTGGGCTGGGGACACTCTCCCTACTCCCCAGGGGCTGGGGTGGCCCCACTTGTGGGCTAGGCTCCAGGCAAGCCTGGACCCGGCCACCATCCTCATCGTGTGACTGTGTCACCGTCCCAGAGACGGGAGCAGCACTCACTGCGGGGCTGGCTGTGGGGAGCTTTGGGGAAAGCCCACCATGGCCTGGGGAGGCTGGGTACGGTGGCTTTTATCCCCTCTTATCAGCACACCAGAGGTTACTCCTGCTGGGGACTTGGCAGCTTGGCAGCCGCAGGCCTGGCTGATGGGGGCAGGAGGGATTAGCATACAAAATCTCTTTCAGGAAGATGTCGCCTGGAACTGGAAGCATGTCATCACGTCACCAACAATGCCAGAATGCTGCAGCCTGATTATGCTCCTGTCACTGGAGCACAGCCCTTTCGTGGGCCTGGGAGGGTGAGCACCATCCTCCCATCTCCCCCTGTGCTACGGGATGCCCTGGCCAGAGCCGATGTCCCCGGGCATGCGCAGGGGCTCCCTGGACCTCCTGGCTCCAGCATCCCTCACCCCTCCAGCTCCATCCCAGCTGGCATCCCCTGTGCGCCTTGCCTTGCAGTGGGGCTGCCCACCCTGGCTCCCGGCACCAGCCAGCCACCCATCCCTGACCCATTCCCAGGCTGCTGGAAGGGGTAGAAAGGAGGACGAGCGCTGAGCCCCGCTACCAGTTAAATAGGGCACTCTGTGCTTTTGCAAAGGGAGGGGAACAAGCTGTTGCCTTCCTGAGCACGAAAGGCCACCGTCCTCAAAAGAAAGCCTGCACAATAAATCATTTCTGAGGATTGCTTGGCAAACCTTGGACGTGGGAATGTGGAAGCCAGTGGCACTGCGAAACACCTCTCATCTGGACCTCTGAAGGAATGCCACAGTCTCCATTGTTTTCTTCAGCAACACCCTAGATGATCCCAAATACCAGGATGCCCCACTGCCACTCACAGGCACAGAAGGACTCAAGAGGCCATAAGACCTTCCTTGCAGTGCTTTCTTTTTACGGTTCTTTCATCCCACGGAAAGCTGGACTTCCAAAACTGGACACAAAACCTCCCCAAAAATCCCCTTTCAGGCTCTAGCTCAGCTTCCCACCTGCCGTCACTTTCCCCCGCATCTCCCCAACCGTTCTTGGGAGGCTCTCACAGCAATGAACCTGGGTTGCAGCCAAGTTGGCATGAAGTTTGCATGAATCTCGAGACATTTTATGACCTTAGTAATGTTTAGCTGAAAAAAGTAGGGCTGTTTACAGCCCAGGCCCAACCTAGCTAGAAGCATTTCTTAGTAGGGTGGTGGGTACATAAATCCTCTCACCTCTCTGTCATTGACCTTTCTGTGGGAGGAGAAGCAGTGCAGAGGCATGTGGATAGCAGAGTATGCTCATGTGCCGTTGTGCCGGCACCGTATCCGTTATGAGCTTCTGCCCTTGTTCTTAGAGGACATGTTCTGGTAATAATATACCCCAGTGAACTTTTCCATCATGAGATCATGATTTCTTCCACAGGAGACGCTGTGGCATGTTACAATTTACTGGCCTTTAGCTGACCAATAACAATTTTCTCACTGTAGCAACATAATGCTGCAAAGTTTTATGAAGTGAAAAAGTGGTGACCACACTTTTAAACAGAGATTCACTTCTACTTTTGCACCTGCAAAAAGGAATTTTTTTCTTGCATATAAGTGAATCTACATTTTTACGTACCGGATTTTATATACCTGATTTATGTTTCCCATCAGACAGCTCTGAAGGCCTAATACTTGGACTGACAACCATGAAAAAATTGTGAGCACAGGGACAAAAAGCAAATGCTAATTTTGCTACTGAGAACCCTGAAAGGGAGATTTATACTTTTGAAAATGCCTAAAAAGAGACTCATGATGTTGTGAATAAAGCGTCAATATATTGTAACAGGACATCACTGTTGATTTATATTGATTTAATATAATTATGCTTGTAAAGATCATTTCAAAGAGAAGAAATTCAGAGAGAAGTGCAATGGATGACTTGAGTTTTTGTTATTTCAAAACAATAAAACCTGCAGAATTTATTGCTGTATAATCAAGTTTTTATTAACACCAAATATAACCAGAAAACAGTCTATCTCCTAAATCTTTTTTCAGAACACCTTCTGGCCAAAGTTCTTCTCTCAGCTTTGTTCAGCTCAGATACTAGATTGCATGAAAATGGTTCTTGGTGAGAAAATTGCACCCTGCAGAGAGAGATTTAAGGAATTTTATCTATTTAGCTGATCAAAGAGACAGCTAAGAGACAACTCGATTTGGGTTAAAAAGTGTCTGCACAAGAGACCATCTAGAAAGAGAGGTTCTTTACTCTGAAATGTGGAAGTTGTAGTGTGAAAAGTTAAGAGCAGAAATAAGCGTTTAACAGTGAGGTTGTTAGCACTGGAGTAGATTTTCATGAGACTTCCAGATTTCCCATTATTTGAAGTCTTTGGCTGATAACAGATCTTTTCTAAAAAATATGGCTGGTTCAATCACAGATTATTTGTGGGGGCAAATAAAAAAGGAATGATTGTGTGAAAGGCTATTGCCCGTGACTTGGCTAAAGCAGATCTCCTCTTCAGGCATTCACGTAACTGTTCTCAGGGCCCCAGCCAATTATGTTGTCTACACTGGCAGACCACAGCTCCCTTCTCTCCATGACCTGTCTCGAAACATGTCTAGGGTAATGGCTTTGGTTGCTGTACTGTGTAGAGGTGTAGCCTCAAACACAACTGTTTTGTGTTCCAGCCACCACTTTCAAAGCACCTCATTCTTCAGGACCACAGGTACCTGGAAGAACTAGTGCTCCTCTGTAAGCATTTCAAGGACGTGGTTGGCACTTTGAAAAGGTAATGTGCCTTGGGGTTGAGATGGGATTCAGGAACAACTTAGCTCTTTAGTCAGTACCAAAAGTGCACAGAAGATAATACACAAATTAAAAAGTTCCACGTAGTTTTCTTCCCTTCAATGTCCTCTCTGTACTGGGGTAATATTGAGTTTGGGTCAGTTCTATGGCTAGCTCAGCTGATAAACAAGACTCGCTCCCAGTATGAAAATCACACTGGTTTCTTCCCTTTCCTCCACCAAGCAAATTCTAGCTCCTAGGAATAATTCCACAAGAGTTTCTTCAAATTGTTTTTCTAGTCTCTTCTGTTCTTTGCCTTGTCCTATTTCTATTCTCCAGTCCATCTCTTTGCAGATATGAGCTGCATTCCCACCGACGTCATTAGCATATCAATTGTTTGCTCAGAGGACGGTCATTATGACTCTCTGTTATTACTCCTTGCCCTTAGACTAGTGCTAAAGGCCTTGTCAGAAAAGACAGAAACAGAAAACATTGCATGATAGAGCAACAACCATAGCAACAGCATCACATTAATCAGGGTCTGTTGTCTGTGCAAAGACAAACTTCCCAAACCATCAAATTGTGTGATGTAAGTCACCATCAAGTTCCCTGTCAGCCCAGAAACTACAAATCCCCCAGATATTTGCCTCCAGACCTCTCTTCTCCAGGTGAGAAAATGAATCAGCTGGGATCAAGGTTAACCCCATGTAACCCTTTCACAGGACCATCAACACTTACTGTCAGGGTGGATGTCAGAGCAAGGACTTCTGGGCTGCCTGAAGCATTTAGTTTATGGCCCCCATGTGACTGATGATTTGCATTCCCCCACTTTAGGAAACATACATCTGACACATGGGGCTGAGAAGCCAACCTTAGTAATGCCAGAGGACTTCCAAAAAACAGGCTGATTGTAGTGTTAGGAAAGGGATAATAATATTTCACTTATATTGAGCATATATGCATTTACATAATTTATTATAAATAAATACATTTTTATATATAAAATGGGGTCTCATCATCTGTTTCAAGAACAGTGACATGACTGCAGTGTTGTGAAGCCGAAGTGGACACGGAACGCCTTTACCACTATTGATTTGTGAAGATGTGAAAATTCTCAGGCAATAAAATGTACCCTTGAAGTAATCAACTCAAGCTCAGTCACTCACCATTGCTGCTGCTCCAAGATAACTGGGTCAGGGGGTGCACACAGAATCCTGTGCACAGCATTGACAGGTCATGCACATTGGGAGGCACAAAGACATTTACATTCACCCCTATCGCTTGTGGAGAGGTTGGGAATTGTTGCTGAGTTATTTAGGAGAGGAAAATGAGGTAAGTACAGCTTCCAAGACTGAAATTACCTGTAGGAAGCCGGACAAATTCATGAGAGGGGACAGGTTAAAACCACTGACTCCTGATCTTCCTGTCTTATGCTCTCCCTCTCCTATATCTCCGGGAAGTAAAAGGCTTGGGCTGCATTAGTGAGGACAATACCGAGGGAGGGTTCCTGTCACTGCGGTGCAGTCAGGGAGGCCCGTGGGCCTTCCTGAGCAGGGGCACTGATGGCAGAGCTCAGCACAAGAACAGCACTGCACAGCAGGTCCAAGAAGGAAGGTCTCTGTGGCCAGCTGGCTTAGATAGTCCGCCTGGCTTATCATGGCTGAAGACAGTCCTTCAGCAGAGGGAGACCCTGGGCTTTGCAAACGCCATGGGCTGTACCCAGAGATCAAATAGCCAAAATACAGCCACAGAAAAGGTGCAGGGAACAGAGCATGATCCGGTGTGCTGAATGCGCTCCTTGACCAGCAGAGACGTGCCCTCCCTGTGAGGCAGAAGGGGAGGCAGAGGCAGGAGGTGCCCGCTGTACAAGCCCAAGGCAGCCAGCGCTGGAGGAGGAGACCGGCATAACAGGTGCTGCTGTTGTACTGAATTATCAGCACAGAGGGAGTCCGGCAAGAACAATCTGGGCTTTCAAGGGGACGTGGTGGGAATGCCACCAGCTGCCAGAAAGGACAACCAAAACAGAAGAGTAAATCCTTCCCTGTAGTTCATGTTTGCCTTTTCACTGAGCCTCAGGGCACGGGACCATGTTCATGTCATGGTGATGGCGCTGTGGTTGTGAAAGGCTGCCAGTTAGTAGGCAGCTGTGGTGTCAGACCAGAAGTCAGCTTGTCTCTCCAGAAGAGGACTTTGGATGTGTGCAGACTTGGACTCTACTAGGCAAGCCACTAGGCTTGCAGGGAGAGCAAAAAGAGACCTCCCTGGGACCGAAGCCCACTGTTTTCAGTTTGTGGTTATGGCAGGTTTGTTTGCAAAGCAGTATTCAGTCAGCCACAAGTCACAAGGTTCAACCCGCTTGGACCGTGTTTCAGGAACCTTAAACAAACAAACACCAAATCATGAGATAAGGAAAAAATAAAATTTCCTGAGGAAATACTCCCAGGCACGACAGCAGAAGACAGTCAAACTTCCACAAATTAATGGGTAAGCCAGGTTCGACTCCTGGGCCTTCTCTGAATCCTGAAGTTGACTCTCAGCCTATGGTTTACTGCTGGTCTACAGTGTGTCACTACTGGGCTAGAGAACTCACGGCACTTCGTGGCTCATCCTGCTAGGACCCACGTTGCCCATGGAGGCAGGATCCAAGTCCTGGCCAGTACTGTCCTTGTGCCCGAATGTCCCTGGCCTGCAGACCAGTGGGCTCAGCCTAGGTGTGAGCCAGACTATGAGCAATGGAGCTGGAGTGCAATCTTGAGGCTGGAGGTAACACGATCCTACAGATGTTCCCTTAGCAGTGAAGTCTGGTAACTTGTTTATGTAAAATAGTGCAGATAGGAGTCACCTCTTTCTTGGGAGAGAAATGGCGAGCTGCCGAGGCGAGCGTATGGTCTGGCATGCACAGAAGACGTTAGGAAGCCAGTAGGAGACCTGGATCCTATTCTCAGCTCAGTCGTTGATTCATGGACAGTTGAACAGGACACTTCTCCATGGACCAGCTCCATATTTAGGCAATGTGAAAGATTAACTCACTTGCTTTTTTGCAAAGTGCTTTGAGATCATCAGATGTCAAGTGCTCAGCTGCGCCTGAGGGACGTTCTGTCCCGCGCAAGGGCACTGAAGTTCCCAAAACAGGTGTGCCACTCCACTGGCAAAGGGACACCACTGACCTTTACAGTCTCCTTGTACCAGTGGCAGCATGATAGCGCAAAGCTTGGTGGCCTCCATATTTTTTCCAGGCAGGGCCATAAGAGCAGTTACTCACTAATACATAAGTCTATAATATAAATTAAAATAAAATTTATTTATATAAAATAAAAATTTAGCATCTATCCAGGCACTTGCTACTGACTTTTGAAACAAACAGTAGTTCATAATGTTATTAAAATATTTCTCCGTGAATTCATCTTTGTTCTTCTGTGAGTGAGCTGTTCCTTGGGTAGATCTAGATTTCCTCCTAGAAATGTTGATGAGGTTTGGCTGTCAGTTTTGACATCTCCAGCCTCTATTTCCCAGATCTATCCCCCCTTGGCTGAAAAATCAAGTCCTTTCTGAGGAGCAGAACAGACAGATATTCAACAGAGTAACTATCACAGAAAGCAAGGGAAGAAGAGCTAAAGGCGTTAGGAAAGGTTTCCTAGAGACTGGCACCAAGCACAGCCTGTGTTTCTAACGATGGGCTGCACTTACCATCCCTGTCAGTCAGCTAACCTTCCTGAGTGCTGACGCAAAGATGATATCATCAAAAAATAAAAAGATCAGACATAAGAATGTGATTTGCAGATAATTCAAATTACAAATACAGTTTCCTTAGAGCAGGTTGCAGTTCAAAAGGCATTTGCTGAGATGTGGCATGGAGCCATACCTAAATGAGTTGCTTTCCAAAGTTACAATGGTCAATCAAATCTAAAACTCCCACTAAAAAAATGAAAAAGAAGAAGAAAAGTGAGTAACATAAGAAGTATCAATATGCCTTTACTTGCAGAGGACAGTATCAGGACCAATACAACCAATTTCCTCATGGGCAGCCACAGTGAGGGTTTTCAATACTGTTTAGAAGGCAAGTGTCTGGTCTGTGCCCTGATAGACTGGGAGCATTTGAGACAGTAACTACTTCTTCAGACACTTGGATCTGCAGAAACTGAGGCTTACCCCCTCTGGAAGCAGGCAAGGGGAGAGCTGAAACACAGTCGCTGGCCTCTTTGCTTTGCTGTTAACCCTGCTGCCCTTAACCGAGGGCTCAAGCCCAGGTAAGCAGGTGTGTTACCTGCAGGGTGCATGATATTTACGGTTAACTACTATTGTGGCATCTAATAATATAGAGCATCACAACTGCTAGCTGTATATGCAGACTTCACGTGCCTCTGTTGTTGCTGTTTGCGTCAGCACAGGATCCTTCTCAGATGCTACTGTTTCAAGGAAGGCTTTATGAGGTGTCAAAGATGCCAGTCACTGTGATGATATATGGTACACCACGCTGATAGCGTTCAGCCCTAATGCCTGCCAGTGTCACTTCTTGCTTGTAGAGCCGCTTGTAGGGCAGCTCTTTGCTGAGGAGTGGGTGAGTTGTGACTGCTAGCAGAGGGGAGGCAGGGGAACAAGGCAGCAGAGGGGGCAGGACAGGGATGATACAGGCAGACAAGCTCATACTCTGCTGACCCAGGAAACATCCTTTTAAAGCACAGCAGAACTGGATAAGACAAGGTGGGTACCTATAAATGATGTCACTGAGCTACATTTCAGGTTCTTGACTGCCACTTGAGTCTTTACGAGGAAGGTGAAAGCTACGGTCTCCAGTGACGTATGTGGTCATTGGTTGGGTTTAACTGGACTGGTGTCTTTTTTCTGCATCAGGACCTGGGATCATAATTGCACTTGCATTAGTTTTGCTCTCAAACAAGCAAAAATGAAATTCTTCTGAAACTGAAGCAGTCTTTACCATGCAAATCTCTAGTGACTGGGCAATTGTACCTGCACATTAGGAGAATTTGGGCTTATAAAGCTACTCTCTTTTGCTTGCTCATGTTTTCCTTATTCAGCAAGCTTTAGCTGTTCTGTGGGGTATGAGGATAACCCACAATACCTAGTGAGGAATTGTCCATGCTCAATGGAAGTAATGCTGAGCAAAGAAAGGGATACGAGAGACATCCCCTTTATTTTTACTTTCACTTCTCTCACTGGTCAGCACAGCCGGACCCAGTCCTGCTGGTGGCTTCTCAGGATCCTCCCAGCCTTCTTCCCCTGGGTATTTTGGGAAGAGTGAACCCCTGTCATCCCTGGACATCTGTGGCAGGCCAAACACCCGTCTCTCAGCCCAGAGCATTCCAGCACAGCTCTGGGGCAGCTGCAGAACACTTGTGGGCCCTCTCGCATGTTCTAGGGGCCCATTTGGGAAGTCTATAGGAAGGCTAGGGTTAAAACAGTAGCTAAAGCTTTTTTTGGTGAGATAACCTCTAAAAGAAGTGTGGCTGTGAAAGCACGGCCTTTGCAAAGTGTCCAAACTCCATCAGTAGCATACAGCACTGGTCATAGGCTGCCTCTGCAATGAACTGGACTCCCACAAAGGCAGTTGTTCTGCTTCCATTGTCCAACGCTGTAAAAAAAGAAGAAGAAAAGCAGCATTAAAGGAACCCATTGCACACGAGAGGCAGGGCATGTTGAATTAATTTTTAAGGTATTGGCCATATGGTCATTTCCATTTCAGAAAACTTGCATTCGGCAGGATCCCAAGCGCACGCACAGACAAAACAAATGATAAATGAGCATCTGCTTGCTTAAAACCCAGTGTTTGACACAGTTTGTTTTCTTAAGCAATTAAAACACATCTTGGCAGTCTCCATCCCCTTCCAGAAGGGGACTAGTATCTCTTCCTTTCACTTTGATTAAATGTTTGCTTTGATAAAATACTTAGTAATACGATTCTTTTAAAGTTAACTCATTCACAGAAGAGACTTGACTGATGGAGGAGGATTTATACTTTTGGGAGCCTCTGTCATTTCTTTACTCCTTGTCCTGACATTTGAGGAGACTTACAAGTTTCCCAACAAAACGGGATTACTTTAAGAAGAAGAGATCACTGTTCAACTAAAGCTGATTTAAAAATAAAAAAAGTCTCCTCTAGTCTTATATCATCCTAATGGACAACTGAAATGTCCACAAATACTGCCAAGAAATTGCCTGTTAATTTCTGATGGTGGTGCAGGTGTGGTTCCCTAACACAAAGGGCATCCTGTTTAAAGTCTAGAAATGCCACTGATATACCAAATGGCTACCATACATTTCAAACTTCCTCCTTTAGCTGCTCTGTAAATGTCTCGGTGTGTACAGTTGGCTCTTTCTGTGCCTTTCAGAGTTTCCCCACAGGTAGGCTCCAATCAGCAATAATTGGAAACAAAATAGGCTAATCACACTGCACTCCCAAGGGTTTCTAACTTAACATGAAAAGCCTATTGGAATGCACTAGTGATTTTTCTATTTTAAAAGGAAACTTATTATTTGGCCCAGCCCAGCAATATGAAAATTCAGTGGGTAAGAAAGAATTTTGTGAATAAACAGTGAGAGATATTTCATTTGGCCTCGGCAAGCAGAACACTGGAGAAGCAGCCATTTTGCTGAAATATGGTATTTATGCTACTTTGACATTGCACTTTGTTTAAGTACATTAAGATAATTTAACCACATCTGTAAGAGGCCGAAATGCTTGCTGTTCAGCATTTCTCTATCTGCAGAATGTGTGGCCTTGTCTGCAAAATCAGAGGGAGGCCAAAGGGAGACACGACGAGTGTGCTGCCGAGATGGATAGCTTTCCTGTGGATGCCTGAGGACCGGAGAGATGGTGCAAAGACTTCTGCTGACTTCAGGCAGTGTTAGTTTGGATGCAGCAGTTTGGTATGAACCACTGGTGAAAGACAACAGCATTTACATTGAATCCACTTCTGGTTTACTTTCACCATGAAATTGGGTGAGATCTGATAGTCTGCTAAAAGATCCTCTCTTGCAGATATTACTTTCTATCCATCCTACTCCATCTGGGCATGGCATTGTTTTAAAGAGCAGAATGGATTTTAACGGGAGGAAAGTCTATGTATTAGGGTATTATTTATACTAAGATCTAATAGCTCTGGCGTGCCAGGGTGCATTACAAAAATCGAGCACTGAAATGGACAGGGTAATTTCTGCTTATGCAAAACATTCTAATAATTTTTCTCCACCCAGAAATGTAAAAAAACCCCCTCTGAACTCTGTACTTTAACTTGCTATACAAATACTATTATGGCGCTACCAGCAGGGTTACATTCCCCTAGTTCAGAGAAGGCCAACTCGACATGAGTCGATTTCTGCACTCTTAAAAAGACTGAGAAAAGACTGCCAGATATGAAACTCCCCTCAAGTCTGACATGACTTAAGGCTCGCATCCTTAAAGAAATGCTGAACAGACGTCAAAAAGCAGCAAAGCAGTGCAACTGTTCAGTAAGACAGCTGCCCTTGCAATAAACTGTCTGCAAGTACATGACGTAGCTGGACTGTGAAGTGGTTCAAGCAGACCCATTTGAATGTGTATTGTAACAGCCTCAGCAGTGCACATACAGCCGGATAGCTCATCTCAGCCAAGGAATTGTAACTTCGTAAATTGGCCAGGTGTGATTGAGAGGCTCTGTTTCCACCTCCTGCTTAGGCAGGCTGTGATAGGTAAGCAGGACTCATGCTAATCTCTGCAACTGAGCAAACTTAATCCTTACTGGATCAGGAAATGTCACCCAAACTTGGTGCTCCCTGAAAGCAGAATGTGAGGCACAGGAAACAGAGCACGTCCTGCAGGTGCTCACAGCACCCACTGAAGCACATGTATCCCATGGAACACACAGCATGAAAATGAGGATGCAGGCAGAATCAGGTAGGTAGCAGAACAGGAGCAAGGAAAACCAGACATCTGTGCACTACCCACTTCACAGACTTTCCTAACTTTCTCACCGGTTTCCTTTTCTAACTGGAAACTTCTCATGCTTAGTTACCAGCTGAAGCCACATAGCAAAACATATGCGTAATTCATTCGTGCATATAGAGCTAATTACATGCTCCACTGGTTGGCTAAAGGAATTCACACATCCCACCAGCCAAATAGTTTTGGACCAAGGAGCTGAAAAGCTAAGGAGTTGATATTACATTAGCTAAAATTTTCAGTGAAAGCATGACTGTGAGAGGAAAAAGCCACATACATCTAGGAAAAGTTCTAATGCCCCTTAGAAATGAACCATCTGAGCAAGTTTGTTACAGATGATGTCCATATGGTATTTTGCAGGCAGGTATGAACTTGTTCTGTCTGCATTCAGAGCTGGCCGAGCACAAGAAAGTCTTGGACAAGTGAGGTCATTAACTTTGGTTGTGCATGCTGTTAACACAGCTCTCCAACTGGGCATGAGGAGACCTCCTTTATGCCTGCCTGTGTAGCAGATATTCACACAGGAGCATCCGCCTTTTACACTGACACATCTTTGCAGAGAATGGGTCTTTGTTTAAGAAGAGCCACCAACAATTCACTGCCGGAGAGACCAAGAAGGAATTCAGACATGATCCTATTGCGTGGAGCCCTTTGATTGTCATTTGTCTAAATGGCCAGTAACTGCATAAAGTTGCAGCTAAGTGACCAGGTTAAGACCTTTTCAGAAACCCAAAGGTCTAAAAGTTAGCTACTAAATCCGTATGCAGGCACTTCAATAAAGACTGTTTTTCAGAGTAGCCAAGCCTCCCAGCTCTTCCCAGGACAAGTAGAGGTGTGCAGCATTTGTGAAAATCACCTTTCAGGTGTGTGGCTATAGATATTGGGCAGCCTTCTGTGGGCACAATTGTTGGCACATGTTGGTGACACACCAGTGTGGCAGTGAGCAGTACCTATAAGATGTCAGCCCACGGGAGCCACACGAAGGAATTGAAATTCTAGCCTTGTCGCTCTGCGTCTGGCTGCCAGATTCTGACTTGGTTTTTGTCTCTTGCCTCCTCCTCCTCCTCCCCCACCCTCCATTTTAATTCCTTTCCACTGCTTTCACCCTGCTGTGGTCTTTGACCCGCTCTCGTCCCTCCTGGTTTCTTCCTTGAGAACATGCTCTTGCAGGGAAAGGAAGACAGAGTGAAACATTAGACTGCATGTTACGATGATTAAAAGGCATGTAAGAAAACCAAGGCTGTCATTTTAATCTCTCACTAATGTTCATTGGCATGTCTTTGAGATAGGGTACCGTGCTGACAATAGTGATGGACAGGGTGTGAGATTGGCCCCTTGAACCCAGGGGCCTCCCAGGAATAGATCATGTCTAGACCTGGTTTGCATCAAGGGCCAAACCGGATAAGCTGATTAGCCAATTAGAAATAGTTCAGCTAGTGGAGTAGAGGGACCAAAGAGAGCTGAAACTGGAGGTCATGTGGATATCACAACTGATTAATAACCCCATGGTGATGTGGAACCAGGGAGGGGCTGGCGCTGAAGGGGGAGGAGGAGTCCCAGTACAAAACCAGGAGGTAAACAGAAGATGTTTTGTGCATGTGTGTGGTTTTTCTCTGTAGAACCTGACCAAGAAGAAAGATCAAACATCAAACCTAAATGTGGAGAACAGTGCTATTTGATCCCCACCAAAATATTTCTAGCATGTCCTTTAAATGTCATGTGAAAAAGTCTCACTCTAGAGGCTTCATTTCCTACTTTTACCAGTGTATTGCTTTTCACTGCTTTATTCCCATGAATCCCTATTACATATGGATACTACTAGCACTAAATATGTTTTTCGTCATGAAATGCCTATAATTTTCCATTGTGGGCACCATTAGTCAGGGATCATGTGAATCATAGGAGTTTAAAATTACTTACTTGGAACATCATTGAAAGCCAAACAGAACCAATACAGAGGTGATAATGAATGGAAGAATGGCAAATCTAAACTCCCTTTGGGAAGGCACCATCTCTGCATCACCAGTGCCCTAAATCCAGGTCTTACCCAGTTAAAGGTGATCAGGCGACTGCTTACTCCCTTGACTCCCAAGAACATGAAAGACTATGACCTTCCCTGCAGTGTGCCTGGCTGGCAGGGTAGTATTAGCTATACTTGTTGCCTCCCACGCTGGGTAAGGCATAGGAAAAGATGGTCCCTCAGCATCGGGGACAAGGTCCTCTGCACCCTGCACTGACCCCCTGCTTTCTCAGTCCACCTGGAGACAGAAAGGGAGCAGGACCATGAAATGAGGGTCCTGTGTGTGTACACACAGGTGGAAGCAGGAGATGATATGCTGCCCTGTGTCTCACACCTGCCCTGCACCCTGCTCACATCAGCATTTCAGGGAGAGAGGGGAAAGCTGTGGTCTGCCCTGGTCAGCTGCAGCCCATCGGGTGTCTTCTACTCAGGCATACCTGAGGCATTCAGGAGCTGTCAAGCAAGACATCGTCACACATCCCCAAGTGACAGAGAACAACAGACTCCTAGTGCAGAGGGAATGCCGATTTTGAGAACACAGGAACAATCTCTGGGTTTTTTAAAGACAGTGCATGGCCAAAGGTTACTTAGATTCAAGGCAGGATGCAAGTGGAAAACTCCCTTAAGCTTCTTTGTTTTAAATATTGACTTTACCTCTGTGGTTCATAGCCCAGAGTTCTGCATTCAGCTAGCCAAACCTTTTGGAGAGGCTGCCCAAAGCTGTCTGTACCTGCAATTCACCTTAAACAAAGATGCATGCCAAAAGGCTTTCCAGGCTAAAGATCTCTTTCCCAGAAAACTCCTTCCAGTGTGCCACTCCTCTGACCATGAGGAAAGTTTTCCTAGTCATGCCTGATCTGCATTTTTCCTGCTGCATTTATGTCTTTTAGTTCTCAGACTGAGAGCACAGGACATTTCCTTCCTCTCTATAGAAGCTTTTTTTACCTGAAGGTTATTTCACATCTCTTCCACTGTTAAACAGCCTCCGTGCAAACTTCTGCAGTTCCCATTTTTCTACTACTCTGCACTATTATGTTGCTCCTGTCCTGCCTTCCTCCAAACACCCCATATCTTTTCAGAAGTGTAGTGCCTGAGACTGGACCGTGTACTCCCCCTGAGGCCCTCTCAGTGCTGAGTAGACAGTATCATCAAAGATCTGCTACCACTCATATATCCCAGGATAATAGCTGACATTTTCACAGAAGTATGACATGGTTGGCTCATTTGACAACTTCTTCTGTGATCCACCAGAGTTCTTCCCTGTCCTTTTCTGCAAACTTTCTGAAAATTGTTCCTCATTATGGGCTCATGCTGCTGATTATTCCTGCCTAAGTGTATGTGTTGCGTGTGTCCCTGATGAATTGCATTCTGGTTTTTTTTCAGACCATTCTTCCAGTTTGGCAATATCATTTTGAATTCTAATCCTGTCCTCTATAAGACTCACAAGTAATTCCTGCCTGGTGTCATCTGTAAATTTAATAAACATTCTCAATATTCTATCATGAGGTCATTAGCAAAAATATTCAACACTAATTCCAGATGGTCTCTTACATTTCTGGGCAACGCAGAATGTGTTGAAGCATTCCCATGACTGACAATTCCCTCCATTTGTGTTTCTGCTGAGAACTTTGGGTCTGGGCTGTGTGGTCACCAAGGTTAGGAAAAACTCTTGCATGTAGATGAAGTGAGCATTCCTGCTGGCATGGCACGCTATATCCCCTTCCCACTTAAGGACTCAAAAGAGCTGTATGTCTTTCCAGTCAAAAGGAAATAGATTAAATGCTGCTTAGTAAGATAGGCACTTTTCTCCCTCGTCTTCACTTACTCCTAGTGGTGTATATATTTCCTCAGCTCATCGCTATTATTAAAACCTCATTCTTGAGCTGAGACAAATCTATTTTTAAGGCAACTGCTTTTAATTTAAAGAAAGAGTCACTATTCCTGATTCCTGTGAGCAACTGGTGGGTTGAAAGATTTCAGAGTAGTGTCCTATGCACAAGTACACACAAAAATATAATGTTTGAACCTCACAAAAGAACTTTGTTACCTGTGAGACGATGTTTCAGGATGAGGATAATGTGCAGGGAGTAAAAACCACATGGTCAGCATATGCTCACACACACCCCACAACAAACTAGAGGAAGACCTTAAAACTAGGAAGGATAAGGCTATTCGTCATGACACCACAGAATAAACAAGAGGATAGTGCATCAGTCTTAGATGTTGGCATAGTAACGAAAGAAGCATGGTGAAATCAGCGTTTAATAAACATTCTCTATATTCTAACTGAGTTATAATATAGGATCAAGATTACAGCTTCACTGAAAAAATGGAGACATGGTTCACTTCTATGACTGGAATGCTAACAGAAAAGGATGCTGCATGTTTGAGAAGAATGGACAGCAGAGAGAGAAAATGGGTGTCACTTTGTGAGCCTCACAGGTATAAACTTGTTCTGAAATCCAGAAGATGGATGAAGTTAGCCTTGCTGAAAGTCTGCAAAGGTGGAAAAAGGATACCATTGTCAGAGTTTATGGAGTCTATTAAAGGCCATCCATCCATGAAGATACGGTGGTGTACGAGGCTCTTTGGGAGCAACTAACAGAGACGTCTGAAGAACAGGTCTTATGGAAGTGGAAGTTTTTAGCTACATTCAGAGACATTCATTGAAAAAGTGAATTCAGCAGTGTGCAACCTCTCCAGCACCTTTATGGCATAGGTTCATTACAACTTCTGTTTGGACTTAGAAGACACAAGAAGAGAGTAAAGGAAAAGTTCCTCTGGGTTTGCATCTCAGCACAAAGGATGATCAGTGTAAGAAAGGTGGAAGGCAGTGTGGATGGGAGTTACCAAAATAAGGTAGATTTATGGTTCTTGGAGAGGCAGGTCAGGAGAAGAGAAGAAAAACCAACCCAATGGGTCTGAGACAGGCAGACTTTGATAAGCTTGGGAAACTGACACATCGTATCTTGTGGGAAAATGCCAAGAAAAAAAGGACTTCAAGGGGGTTAGTAGTTTCCGAAAGAAAAAATGCTAAAGGCAGAAATGCAGATGCAGAAGAAAGACCAGAAATGGAAGACACTGACTTCTCGTCATTGACCTTCAAGACAAAAAGGAACTACAAGAAGTAAAACCAAAACTAGATGTCTAAGGTTGAGTAGGAATATAGCCATGTAAAACAAGGTCAGGAAAATTAAAATTAATTTAGCAAAGGACAACAAAGGTAACAGAATTCAATCATCCACTAAAAGCAAGATGGAAGAAAATGTTAGCTCATTACTCTGTAAAGCGAGAAGACAATGGGTAGGTTACAATAAGCAGATCAAAGTTTTTAATGTCTTTTTTTTTTCCATCCATTGTCCAGAATGGACAAACGTGAGGATGCAATTAGCACAGTTAATAGCAATGATAAAAGATAAGATTTAAGGCTGTATTAGGGAAAGAACAGCCTTGGAAGTATTTAGGAAAACAAGACTTTATGTACAGAGGAAAAACTGTTGTGTTACCATGTGTCTTAGCAAAACATCTGGTTCCAGAATGATCTTAAGTTGAAGAAATAGTCTGAAAATGGTGGGTGGGATGACGGAGCAGGACCAAAGGAGTTCAGGTAGACTCTGGATATTGCACAGGTAGTAAATTTTATGATGCTAAAAATGCAGAAAGACATTTTGGTTAGAAAGGACTCTCTGGGAAAGGATTTGTGGGTTATCTGAGCCTGAAACAGCAATGGCAGGCTGGTGTGGAAATGGCAAACTATCACATGGAACTGTACAAACAGGAATTCAGGCCTGCACAACACGAAAAGTGATATTGCGCTGTACTTAGTAGTGGGGAAGGCCTTCACTGAAACATTATTCCTTAAGCTTAAGGCATGCTATTCCACAAAATGAAGAGCAAGAACTGCCAGAAATGGAGAAAATGCAGTCTGTGAAAAGAAATCTGAAAGAATCAGGTTTATTTAAGGGAGAAGAGGCTGAAAGAGACATGGTAACATACTTTCAACAGGTAGATGGCTGCTGCAAAGTAAAAGGGGATCTACCTCTTTAGTTGTACAGATCATAGCAAAACTGTGGTTTTCCACTGCTACAAGAAAAGCAATTTAGGCATTCAAAGAAGATTTCTAGTAGCAAGTATAGTGATAGGTTGTTTGAGGAAGATACGGAATAGCCATCTTAGAAGGTCTTTAGGGCAAATAAACAGTTACCTTTATGAGGAATGGTACAGCTGATCTTGCTTTAGGACAGACAGAAATACTCTTTTACATTTTGAACCCCTCTCCCATTTGTGTCTGTGTCAACCTGGACTTCTTGTGCAGACACATCCTTGAATAAAGGGAATATATGTGACATCACAGAGTCACAAGCCTGGGAAGGATCCTCGAAAGTCACCTGTTCCACCTCTGTGCCCCACCACATCCGACTGGGAGCAAGCATGGCAACAGAACTAGAAGAACAAAAAAAAAGTGTGTTTTTTCACAGGCCAGGTTGCTGAGCTGCTTGGCCATTCAAACGTCCTGCCTGTGACATGGTTTCTCCAAGACCGTTCCTAATCCCCTGCTGTGTGCGGATCTCTACCTCATCATTCTTGCACACACAGGACCTCTGCTTTCAGCTAGTAAATCCCCTGGTTGCCGTGATAAGGCAAGGCAGCCCCAAACCTCAGGGTCCTTCACTTTGCACTGCACTGGCCAGGCCATAAGATAATGTAGAGTCAGAAGGGAGGAGAATAAATAGGGCAGACAGCTGTTAGTCAGCTGCATCAAACTTCCTGACCCCTTTTATAGCTCCATTAGGTTTGTTTGTATATACTGCTGTACAAAAAAGCTAACTGGTGGCACTCTGAAGGAGAATTTTTCTATTACTCATCTTCTTCCTTAACATGATTTCCTCTTTATTTATTTAGCTTTCCGCTCTCACTTGAGTTTGCAATAATTTAGTGCAGATGTTCTATCTTTCTGTAATTTATTAATACTCACTTGCTTTTCCCCCACTTTTCTATAAATATTTTTCAATTATTCACACTATGACTGTGTGACTCCCCTTGCTTGCTTTCAAGCAAGGGAGCCTCAGGCTTGCAAGGAGAAAATGCGCTGGAGGCGTCCTATCAGGTACTGTGCTGCAAGCAGCTAGAAGTAACAGACCACCCTTGGCCAAGGAAGGGAAGTGGGTAATCAGCTCACCCCAGCCACCCTGCATGTGCAGGAAACCTCTTATGTCCAGCAAGAGTGTAAAGCCATGCAGAAAACACGTAGAAACTAGGGAGAGCAGTTAGGATTAGATGGGAGATGGGTAGCTTCTCCTTGGGATGCTCTGTGAGGGAAGAGGGACTTCTGTTGTTTGCACAGAAAGTGGGAAGGTGGTGGTCTTCAAAAAGTCACTGAAGAGGTATCCAGACACTGATTCACCCAGAGCAAGAGGCAGTGAGGTGCAGAAGTGGCACTGCCCTGCGTGCCTGGTTTCAGAGTGAATGACAGGACAGTGGGATAGGAGTCAGCAAAATTTTGCCTTGGTTATGCATTTTCTCACCTGCTGAGGAAGGACTCTCAATGTCCCAGCCTAGGGGATGAGACCAAGCATTTGCCATTCACTCCTGCACAAAGCACAAATGCCACAACAAGTCCATTTAAGAGAACAACTGGGAGGGGAGGCTGCCCATATTATAATCTCGTCTTTATAACAGTCATGTGTGTAAGGGAGAGATCTGCATTTAGTTTTTTTCCTACTATGGGAAGGTTCAACACCGTGCCTTCCAATCTGCTAAGCCTTAGCCTAGTCGCCTGGTAGACAGGAGGCTGGGCCTGGAGGCAGAGGAGCTCTAGATTCCATCCTTTGCTCCATCACTGGGAATGTGTCTTGCATTAAATAATTATTGTGGAGAAGGCAGAGGTGGAAAGAGAAGAATAGAACAGAATCCAAGATGCCATTCAGGATCTTCAGCACTAGGCTGTCCACAGACAACACCCTATCTGAAAGGTGGCAAGAGCAATAGGAGTACACATTATTGATATTCAAGTCTTCCAGAAAGGTAAGCGCAATTCTTCGAGTGTCTCTCTGACGGTGGAGATGGAAAAGCACCTGTTTAAGAGAGTTTTCCTTGGAAGAACAAGATGGGCACCAAGAGGTGGTTTCGCCCTCAGTTTCCGCTAGACGTCTCTAAGACAACAGCAGACTAGCAGAAATTGTTGGAGTCCACAAGCCACTGGTTCTTCACCTCCCTGACTGTGCAGCAGGTGGTCACTAGCCTCTGTGGAGTTCAACAGTATATATATCACCATCTGTGCTTGCTGTCTGCACAGCACAGACCCACAATATCCAGCACACCCGAAAGCTTAAGGAAAGAATGTTGTTTCCCTGACCCCAGAACACTACAAATACGTTCTGGAGCTATTGAATGCATCAAGAGCGCTCAGAATAGCATTTTCCAAGATGTTTTTAACACTCACTAAGTTGTCTGGATGTGGATCAGTCTGGGTAAAGCAATCCTGCATCTCTTCTGCTGGGTTTCCAGAGGAGATCTCCAAAACCTTGTTGCTAACAAGGATGTCTAGGCCAAGGGAGAATAAGAATTCAGCTAGAAGAGCAGACAACATCTTTCCATTCCTTTTTGTCTACCTATTTCTCCTCACACTGTGTTGGCACTAGCAGGAGCAGTCCAGCATGCTAAATCAGCTTCAGGAGGGGAAAGTATTTCCAAATGTGCAAGATCAAATTATTAGGGTAGCAGAAACAGGAACTTACAGGAATTTTCTTCTTCTTAATCCTCAGAACAATTGGCATGTGCAATGCTGGCAAATGAGGATGCTAGTCCTGTGCTCCTGCTGCAGTCACGCACCTTATGGCCAGCCAGGCAGACCTGGAACCATGAGCACTATTCTGCACCCAGGTGCCCCATTTATCTGAGAAGAGGAGACCTTCATCCTGCTGCCAGGACTTAATACACATCTGGATGTGCATGGTCCTACTTACCCTGGCTATAGTGTGGTGATCAAGATGCTGAAAAAGTCACAGTGGAAAAAGCAGACACAAATTCAGAAGAGTGCATAATCATTGCCTCATGATCAGGCACATTGTGGCCCTTTGCAAAGGAAAATCACATTCCCTGCAATGCCAGAGAGTCAAAACATAATAGACTAGCAGCAAGGACAGGTGTTTTTCAGGACATAATGCTATATTCCCTGTCTCCTCCTTCACCCAGTAGCTGCTCCACCTAGACCTTGGGTAATATAGCTATCAACCCTGTTTCATAGGGTTCTCCTGCTATAGGTTTCTCATCCCCTCTTTCCCCTCCCCATGCACTACAATTTTCTCCATGTTTTGGCTGTGGCCACTGCCTGCTCCCTTGGGTGACCACGTGCTGTGGCATGTAGGCTCCTAACAGCGTGAAGTCCCTTCAGCTGACTAACCCTGTAGAGAAAGTTTCACTTGGTGGGCATAGTCCCATGCTGTGGTAGCAAAATGCCTGTATTTATATCCCAGAGCCCTCCCTTGCGCTACATTCACACAGATTATTTCATATAGGCACAAGGAGCAAAGCTTCATTTCTGCCACCCACAGAGACCAGACATGGTGCAGACTGTACTGTGGACATGGTCTCTGCTGTATCGCGGGCTCATGGGGCACTGCTGCATATCCTCCATGGGTCCTTGCAGCTGGCTCCTGCTGGCTCTGTGAACTGTCCCCTCTTCACTGAATGAAGCCAACAACGTCAGCCCAAATCCCAACTGCCATGCAGGACGTGTGCCCCGTGGCAAGCAGAGGCCCGGCGTCCCCGCTCGGTGCCTGCCAGTCTATCTCCAAGGTCAGCAGATGGGCACGTTTGCATGCTCACTGCAAGCATGGGCTTGTGGGGCAGGGATGATAAACTAAATGACAAGAGGGAAATTTGAGTGACAGTAATATCCATTTTGGCTCTTCCACGGAAGTGCTAGCAGAGAATTAAACATATATTCTGAAGCATTTTGCTTCTCTCTGTCCCAGCTCATTTCTTATCCTTACAAAGGCGGTTAGCAAGCCAAAATTGGCCTAACAGTCCATTAGGATCCAGTCTGCTCCAAGCTGCCCACGGTGCAAAACAATATTTGAAAGCTCAGATAAAACTTTGCTGCCGGGAGCTTAGCTCCGTTCTCCTGCTCTGTGGGGTGCAGGGTGCCTGGCATGGGGGGTGCGATGCCACACTCAGGACCAGTCGAATACGATATACAATGGTACAAAAGCCAGACCAACAGGGAAGTGGTGCTGATCCTGCCTACCAACCAACTTCTGCTCTTCAGAGTTTGTTGTGGAAAAAAAAACATTGTGACTTGCTTATGGAGCTGGTTGTTTGAAAATAATGGTTTGAAACTTGGGTGGCTAGGGGGAAACACGCTGAAGGAAAAGCAAAGGTGGTTTTTGTACAAAGGAAGTCAGGGGATGAAGAAATAATACAAGTGATTTCACAAAAGAGGAGCAGAATATGTTTTGTAAATTGCTAGGATAAATCTGTCTCCACACTCAGGAGGGAAAACAGATAATAGGAAACAGAGGACAAGACAAAATGCAAATGAAGGATCTGGGTAACATCATTGAGTTGTATGATGTCCCTCTGGGACCCTTTTTGGAGCCTATTAGAACCAATGGGTGACTTTCCACTGACCTCAGTGGGCCGAGTCCTGTTTCCCCAAAAATATGTCCTCCTAGGTAAAGGCAAGCTGCTCCCACATGTTTGAGAAATGAGAAGCAACACAGAGAGCAAAGGATTTTGGATACTTGAAATGGCCTTCTAGTTTGCCAGGCAACATAGTATTCTACATTATATAACAGTGTCTTCTTGTAGCTGCAGCAAGTTTCCATACCCAAACAGTATCTTATTTTAATCTTAATTATCTTATGGATAATTAAGTCCTCGACAAGACAAAGCAATGCCCTGACTTTAGAGGGACAGCAATGGACCCACACAAAAGAGCAAGCCAGCATGCCCACTTAGAGGAGTGTCAGATGCCAATAAGAAGAAAGCCAGCGTTACAGTTTGGGTGAAACTGCCCTCATGAAGTTGGGGTCAGTGTTCAGATTTTCAGGCCTTTCTATACCAGACCAGTTTCAGTGAGACTGTGGTGTCCCCCATGTTCACTCTATCTGCCTCCCTCCACAACTGTTTTATGAATTTCTGCAAGGGCCTGAAATGCTGCTCCAAGCTCCAAAGCAATGCGTAGAGAGACTTGTCCTTCAGCTTTCCTGCGGAGCACGGCTGCACAAACAGCACGGGAGCATTTTAGTCAGGAGGGGCCTGGATTCTTTGCGATCATTTCCCTCTTCTCTTTTGATATGGGTGGGACTGGGGAAAGTGTCTGCTTACATGTCCATATCGCAGGATTGAAAGCTCTACCTCCCAGAAACATATGGTCAAATCTTCGTTAGTCTCACAGGACACTGAAGACTTACCGGAAGGTAAGGAAATTAGAAAAGTTTTAGAAACTAGACTCCAGCATGCTCCATGTCGACATGATAGATTAGACCCAATTTTCTTACAAATGCCAGCCTGGCCTGATTGTACTTGGCCTAATGTTTCCTTTTGTGAGAGTCATCCTGTGTCGGGGGAGCGGTTGCTATTCTGAGAGGAATAATTCCCACAGGTATACAATCCACTCTAATCACTCATGTATACAACACTGAAAATTTATATAACAAACTGCAATAGTGGGCCCTTACCTGAGGATTTTGGTGTCACAGCTGGGGTAAGATAAAAAGTGTTGACAAGAGGAAACATGTACGGTGAGGTGTGGCCATGAAGAGCTTTTTGCTTTATAAAATGGGTAAGAATTATTTATGATGTGAGCAGGATGCAATTTAAGTAGTTACAGTCAGATCCTCTGAAGTACTCGATTTACCTTTGAAGATGTGGGTCTTAATGATTATTCAGGGTGAAACATATCCAGTACAGCAAGCTGTTGTTTTTTTATGGTCTTTTCAGCAACCTTTTAGGTGACGAAAAGAAATCCAAAGACTCAAGCTTCCTAAGAACCCAGAGTTACCATCTGAATTGGCAGAAGCACAAAGAGGAGATTGAAGCTCCCTGGATGCTGAAACTTAATTAGGGATGAATAAATCAACCTTGCCTGAAAAGTCAAGAAAATACCATATTCGGTGGTGCTTGGGATGTTTTTGGTTTTGTTCTTGTTGAATGAGAGCCAGTAACAGGACAAGCAAGGAAGAGACAAAGAGGGCCAATAAAACAATGTAGCAGAAGTTATCTCATAACGGAACTAATGATAACGAAGGCACAGCTTTGTTTTCTTTTGCAAGTATCTCTGAGAGCTTTCATGTGACAAACCCACACATCTGTTTCACCTACACAGGTAATGCTCTCACACCACCGTCTGTATCTGACTGTCACCATGATGGATGGACATCAAGTCCTACTGTATTGCTGATACCCCAAAGCCCTTAAGCAATCTGATATTGATAATGTTGCAAGGCTAATCACTTAATAATAGGACTCCCTGCAAACCAGACACCTCTACCACATGCTGTGGGAGGAGAAGATGCTTTGCATACATCATCCTGTCAGCTGAGTTTATTATTCTTGCATTCAAGATAAACTACAGCAGCCAAATGCTGGCCTGTATAAATTCCAGCCTCAGGAGTCCAGCAGGCACCAGGCTCCTTGTTAAACACACACACACATGCATAAATCCCACCGGGTAAATAATACGACATCTTCCTATTCCCAGCAGATCTTTCAAGAGCTGATGTTTTCTTTGTTACCTGGGGTGGTCCTCAGACCAGCTGTATAAACCAGGGATAAGGAGTGAGTACATGGGCTGTGCAGAGACAACAGGCAGGAGAGACTTCTGGCCACATGCAGACCTTGCTGCTTTGTGCTAATAAAGCTTTGTTGTATGGCATTTAAACAGACATCAGACAAATAAGCCTTGGGCTTCAGAGTCTTTATCTCTTCTGTTTACCTACCCCTAGGATTTACCACTATATCTGTTAGGCAAAGAACATAGGCATCTAAGAGGCACAGAAAGGATACAAAACCTTCAGAGCTCAAGCCAAAGTCTTCTTAATGGGTTCTGCTGAAGACAATAATTCCTTACTGTAAAACATCTGTATTGGTCTCTATTGGGATGATGAGCAGGCAGAACCTTACGCCTGGCTAGGAGGGTTCACGCCTACATTACCTGCAGAGAGGATCCTAGGAACGAACAGAAGTGAATCCTCTCAGTCCTCTCTTTGAATGTATTTAGCCTCTCGGTGATTCTGGTTAGGTTGTTAGAATATGGTTGCTGACTTGGCATTGTGACTAGTTACCAGACTCCAAAGGAGTGGAAAAAAAAGAAACCTTTCCTGAAAAGTTCCTTGTTGTTGGAGAAAACAATAAGTAAAAGAAAAAATCTGTTAGGATAACACTGGCTTCAGCAACATCCCCCCAGGCTTGAGCCAGAATTGACATCCTCTGTCACTGACTGAGATGCGTTCTGAGGCTGTATGAATAGTAGGTCCAAGTCCATGGTCCAGGAAGAGTCTGGGTGTCCAGTACACCCCCAAGGGTTTAAGAGCAAGATTTGTTTCCCTTACAGGAAACTGTCCTGGACAGCAACAGGGACCAGTGTGTGGGTAGTGTATGAAGCCACTATAGTAGGTCCTGGTATGACTTTAAAGGAGGAAAATATTTTCAGGTTTCCAGTGTCCCCGCACAATCCAGGTCCTCATTTTCCTAAGGGCCAAACCTAACGTCTCTGTTGAGACACTGAATGCACAAAGGAACCCATCCTGCCAATTCAGCCTACTGATAAAAAATGAAAACCAAACCAGTCGCAAGGATACAGAACTATGGGAGCAGAAGAGTGAGGTAGTGTTTCCTCTCCCCAAAGTGATAAGTAACAGCAGCTGACTCCAGAGCTCAGCCCTGGAGAAGATGGCTTTTATCAGTACAGCCTCCCCAAAGTTTGCAGGCTTAAAGCTCTCGGGAAGTAAAGTTCTCTGCAGTTACTGAAACAGCTTTCTATTTTCTGTCTCTTTGACAGGGTGATCATAAACAAAAGATGTTGATGAAAGGGGCTGACTCACCCAGAGAGAAGTAAAGTGAAACTGAAACTGCAAAGTGTGCCCTCTTAAAGCCAGAGCAGCACAAGGACAACGTGCCAGACTTTGGAGCACTTGAAGCTCGGCTAGAGATTTGTCCCATTACAAGAAAAATAAAGGTGTCTAAGCAAGATGAGGGAAGAAGGGCTTAAAAACTTCTGATCAGCTCTTTCTCTACACTCGTCTTCCTCCCATCCTGCCCTTTCCGCAACCATCTTTTATTTCTGAAGAGCTGAGATTTGGCGCAATGTACGAACAGAAAGTAAAATGCAGAGGTTTATGCACTGCCGACTTCTTTACTCAAGCTCTTTTCTGCAGTCCTAGAAAGAGGCCTGAAGGAAGGTGAGACTCCTTCCAGAGTCCAGCAACAAGAGGGAAATGAAGCAATGTCTCTGCTAAGGGCTGACAGCAAGATACTGTGTTCGGGAGATACCTTGGAAGCTGCTCTGCAGCTTTGCACTTCTGTCATTCTGCTCCCGGCCAGAGAACAGAGCCATGGAAAATGCTTCCTTAACCAAACCCTAGATGGGCTGGAAAATCAAACTAATGCTGGTTTGATTTTCCACGAGAACCTAGAAAATCTGATCCCAAGCCCCACAGCACGTTCGAGCCTACGCTATTTTTTAATACCGCTTTTGGCAGCACATCAGGTGAATGGCAGATTCCATGTAGTGTCTCATTCTCCTTATAACTTCCAAGCCGTGGATGTCACGGGCATGCTGCCTGTCTCAGTTTTTCAGCTGCATGTTGTCACTGCTGCAGAAATTTACATCTTCATTTTTGCCTGCTTGTATCAGCAGCTGCGTGGCCTGATCTCCTGGTGCTTGCAGCTAACCTCCCCTATACATAGACACAAACTTCTATACTCCCAGGAAATGGCAAGGGCACCTTTCACAATCTGGTCCTCAGTACCCTGCCCTCACGTAAGAAAGCATGGCCCCATGCTGAAAAGGCTATGTACGTGGCCATGAGATATTCCACAAAACCCAGCAGCGGTCCACTACCTCGAGTTTTGCAATATCAGAAGTAAGCAGCTTGTTGTCTCTCTTTGGTTCCTAATTCTTCAGCAAGTAAATAATTTCTTGTAGTGCTGTGGTCTGTATGCAAGTACTGCAGTGGAAGAATCACCCATGGTTGTGGGACCCTGCCAGCTTCTTTCGCTCTGAGTGCCCTGATGGGATCTTTCACGAGCAGAGATGCAACTCCCCTTCCTCTGAGCTGTGTACACAGACTGCAGCAGTACGAGCTGGATCCCATTACTCTGCTGAAATCTTATATCAAGCATCACAAACTGAACGAGTAATGACATGACTGGCATTTTAAACATCCCCCGCTGAGTTTTTATGACTGAGAAAGACAGCAAAAGGGACGAGGAGTTACAGTAAGTTTTACCTTTTGGCCTTCATGTTACTCAGTTCTTCTCCATGGCCTTCGGCTCCCCTGTTTCCACAGGCTCTGTTGAGGGCTGGCGCTTACTTGGGCCGGACAGACCTCATGTGTAGTTCCCTGACACTAAGAATGAGCTTCTTGGTCCGTCTTCTTGGGGATCACCCTCCCAGCACCGAGCTGGGCAGGGTCTAGGAGGAAGGGAATGCACTGAGCAGACATGACTTCAGGCTGTTTTATTGTTTTCAAACCCATTGCACAGACACTAGAAAGAGGATAAAACCTGAAGCTAGAAGGAGGAGAGCTTTGCAGTGATACGTTCGCTGCTCAGGAATCTCCCCAGCTGCAGCAGCAGCCATGAAACATGTTCATAGAAGAATAATGAAATTTTCGTCTCTGGGCTTCAATATTTGGTGAAAGACAATTCCTAACACCAGAGAGACATTTTACCTGGCTTTGCAGAGCTCCTGGTTATGGCAGGGTTATGACCTTCACCCTTGGCACCACCCAAACTTCCTTGGGGTGTCTGAAGCAGAGCTGCCACCCCACGTCCCCACTCTTACCCCTGGAGGGAGGTGGCCTGCTTGCTGTCTGCCACCCACCGCACATCCACGTGCCTTTCCCAGGGTGGCATCTGTTGGCTTTGCCTGTCAGCATGTAATGTCTCACAGTGAGTCACTGCCCCAGGGAGTCTGTGGTTTGTGCCCTGACCTCAGGAGCTCCAGGATCTGCTCTGGGTGGGTGCAAGATGTAGGGAGGGGGGAAAGACCTCCTCACCTTCTTCTCTATGCAGGGGGCTTCTCTCAGGTAGGACACGACACCTATCAGCACACCAGTGAGAGCCAAGCAATCTCTTGGTCAACCCATCCAAAGACAAGCAGCTGGAACTTAAAGGGCTTTCCCACCTTTATGGGTGAAGCCTGCTTGCCTTTCATCCCACGTGCAGGGAGGAGGTTTCAGGCAGCGAACATCAGGGCAAATTTTGTTTTGCTTCCCTGGTATTGTCCCAGACACGATGAGAACCACATCTGCTAAATGTGTGGGCTTGGTTGTTTATTTGAAGGGGTGATTGTTTTTTATTTGACCACAGTTCTTTTTTAAAACTGTGTTAAAAAAGACCTTGTCCTTATGAGTAATAAATATGTGATAACAGTTTCAAAAGACTTCAGTCTGGGATCTGTGCCCTTTCTGATTGGTAATTTATATAACCTTTATGTATTCAACCTAATATGTATAATCTAATATAATCAAATATGTATTCACAATGTGTATTCGAAATTACATTGATCTTTCTTCGTATCTTGATGTTAAACTCTATTTTTCTCTTCTGTCTGTTTTGCAAAGTCAGTCAATAAATAATGGATGGTTGAAGGCATAAAGTACTATTTTTAGAGCATTTTAAAAATCATTGTAATTCATATTACAGCAGGAGCGAAGCATCCACAGCTGTAACGTACTTGTCTCCAGTAAAAATCTCGCCAGACACAAATGTTGGGGAGGAGACAACCAGTTATCCAGGTAGACCAAAGTTTCACTCAAAGCACAGAGCCTGCTTGCAGGGTGAAGTGTGGCTGTAATAGAAGCACTTTGTGATGAACTTGACCTCTCCCAACCAGTTCCTTTACTTGCTTGCTGTTTGCTTATTTTCAGAGCTTCATGAAAATAAATTTTATCTTGGTATCCTGACAGAACAAGGTTCATGAATCTATGGTGCTCAGCAACACCATACCCTCCCAGCTCTGAATCCATCAGCAAAGTAACAGCAACTTCAAGACATCTTGAATTTCTATCTGCTTCATAAAAACTGGCATCTAGTTAAGGGAGAGAGAATAAAATCGCTCATCTTCCTCAGAGTAAAAGTTCTGGTAGGAGCTTGGACATACTGTTAAATATCAAAGAGTCTACAATGGACAGAGCCATGAGAGAGAGACTAATAAATTCTGCTGCTTACATAATTACTTGACCTTGGTGTTACCATTTTCAATGTCTTTCTTCTAGTTGTGGAGCCCTGTGGAATCACCCTATTGATGGCTAGCACCCGCCTCAGAACACTGAAGGTGGAACAGCTGCTGAAAGGCCATGTGCAGGTCCTGGACCCATGCAGAGGACACCTGTTTTCAGCTCCTGACTTCACCATGTGTTCTTTACATCACCCCAGCACAGAGGCATTTCTCTTCCTGCTTCTGCCCCTCCGCACTCAGATAAGAGATGAAAGATCTACTTCTCACCCACCCCGTGAGAGGCTTGTGAGGCCAACTGCTTTTTCTTGGCAGGCTTGGGAGCAGGAGAGAAGAGCTAAATGTTGCTGGTGAGGCTACAGACTGCAAAAGGGACGCCGAGGAGAACGTGGGTCTCAGGTGCATCTGCCCTGGGAGGGAAGCAGTGAGCAGGGTTCAAAGGCCACGAGAGGAGATGGGCCAGCAAGCGGAGGCAGGAGAAGCTGGGGCTTCTGGGGCGCTTTATTTTCCCTTACTCAGTCAGCAACCAACAGCCAGCATGGTGAGCTGTGCTCCCCCAGCTGCAAAGTAAACAAGTGTGAGAGAACAACAGGGATGTGTTTACTGTACGGAGCCAAGTACAGTAGACTTCAGAGGATAAAAATACCCAGTGGAAAAACACATGGGTTTAAGTAAAACTTTAACCATCAGGGGCTGCCTAGCCAGCAACATGTGTATCCTTCACAGGCTCTCCTGCTTGCGGAGAGCTTTGAAGCTCCGTAGGAAAACTCCAGCTCTTTCTGATTAGCGGCTTCTCCACCCCAACCCCTGATAATTACACCATAGGTCTGCTTCAGATTATAAACTCGCTCAATGCAGAAAGGCAAAAGGGAGCGTGGACAGTCCATGATGCAGGGAGAGCCTGCAATGTCCCCTGCACCATGTCCCCCAGATCTCAGCAGTATGGACAGCCCATGATGCAGGGAGAGCCCATGACATCCCCTACACAATCTCCCTCAAACCTCAGCAGGTTCTTGTGCACTGGAGGCTCTTTTGGAGAAAAATGTAGCCCAGAACAGGGATCAGCAGAGGGCATGTCCATCTTTCCAGCCCAAAAGGACCCAAAGACAGGGGAAGGCTAGCAGGTGATGCACGGCATTGTGCAGCCCGAAGCAGCTACCACGTGATTTCTGAACTCTCCCGCAAACTGAGCGGCATGGCAAGGCCCCAGTACTTACCTTGGACTTCAGGCAGGAGCAGCAGAGTGAAGGCAACCGCTACAGCCCAGAGTCACTCTGGGCCAGGGCTCCCACTGGCATTACTGAAATGAATGGAATTGCACCCTCCGAATTACACCCACTCGAGCTGCATTGGACTGAGGCCCTGGCTGAACAAAACACTTAAGCACGTGCTTAAATATAAGCACATGAGCAAACAATTTCAGGGCAAATACTTCTGTGCTCCAGTGCTTTGCCAGGTAGGTGCTGTTCTCAGCAGCGCACACCTGGAGGGAGGTGGTGCCATTTTTTACATGGTCACTTTTCTGACTATATCCAGGTGAGAAAGGAAACTTTCCACTGGCTGTGGGCCAACAGGCACTTCAGGTATGTGTCATGTCTTCACAAAAAAAAGGTTTTTAATCTTATCTGTCTCATTATCACCCTGACATTTGCTTTGGCTTTGAGTTTAATTACCTCTTGAATTGAACAAAGGTTCAGATAGGGCTAAGATAATAAGAAGTCAGTAAAGCTGATGTATATAGGAAACAGGGCCTCCCTGAAGGTGTTAGCCCATGCAAGCTGACCCCCAGTTATGAGAAAGAAAAGCCGATAAGGGAGAAAGCTATTAATCAATGATCCAGAAAACCTGGGGATGTGTAAAGAGGTGTCTGATGTTTGCATCCTACATGCCACCTGGGCTGGTACAAATACAGCAGACCCCACTTAGATAAATACCTGTGCATCAGAGCACAGCCAAGCAAACAAAGGGAAACCCCGGAGGGAAAAAAGAAAGAGATGGAATAAACAAGGGAAATAAGTATATTACCATGGAAGCCAATATTCAGAGTAGAAAACTGCACAATAGAAAGGATACATTACCAGTCACCAGAAGCAGTGATCAAGACCCCCACAGTGCTCCAGGTGCTTTGTACACAAAGTAATTATGTCTCAGTCTCAGAGACACCTCAGTCCAACTAGACAAAGATGTGGAGGGGAAAGTAGGCGCAGACACTTGCCTAACAGCATGTGTGTGCAGCAAGGGCCAGGAATAGGATTAAGAGATTGTGAGTTCTGGGTGCCACATGAATAAGAGATGGAGTATGCTTGCAACCATACAGAGCACATCTGCACCACCAGCCTCTTATGGACACTCTGCTGCTCCAGGACAGTTTTATTCCATATTTTGGAGGCTCCCTGACCCAGCAGGCCGCAAACCTCAGTTTTTGAGGAGCCCTTCCTTCTCGACCTGTTTCTGGAGCAAGTTCCAGCTGGCTGAACAGAAGAGATGGGTGACTGGGAACTGCAGCAGCAGAAGGTGGCAGAGTTCTAAGTATGATGCTGGACCCACAGTCCAAGACCGTACTTTTGAAAAAAGCTCTTTGCTAAAGCTGATAAAGAGACAAGTAGAGTCCTCTTGTTACTCCGAGGTGCTATCCATGCACAATGTTCCCACTACGATCTGAGCACAAAATGAGGTTATAGTGCCCATTCAAAATCCACACCTGAATGAGATAATGTAATTTTGAGACTGCACTTTGGAAAAAATCCTTCTGACATTTTTGTTTTGATTTTATCGAACAAATGAAACAGAAATGCAATCTTGTCAAAATAAAACTTTAACTTCATTTTGATTTCATCAGCTTGACCCATGTCATAGCATGCTTTAGAGTCAAAACAGTAAGACTATCATGCCATGACCCGTCATAATATTATGGCACGGCAATTTAACAGACAAAACTTTAGGACTTTTATACCGTGCTGTAAAAATCAAAACAAATGTTTCAATAAGCTGGAAAGACTTGTACGTTCTTTGAAAACACTGTGAGAACTGACACCTTCCCACAGACCATATCCGGGGTATTGAAGCACTGCTTTCGAGGGCCACTTGATGGCCAACAATAACCAGATCTGACCGGCACACATGTCCAGCAGCTCCACATGGAATGAGAGTGGTGGAGCCAGGATTCTTGCTGGTCTCTGCCTCATCCCAGGACGTGCATTCCCTGGAGACTCATCAGATGTGTAGCCCTTGATTTTCACGCCCAAGATAAAGATGCATCTGAGGAGAGCTTTGAGTGGGGCTGTGAAGCCTGGGCAGGGCCTTGCTCACCTGCTCTGCTGTAATGATCCATGATACTTATATTTCCTTTAGGGGAAATCTGTCAGAGGCCAGAGCTACTGGTAGAAGCTTCTTCCAAAGGTCTGTCAACTCTGCTTGGCTGAGAAAGAATAGCCCCTAGCACCATTTTAGGGTCGCAAGCAGAAACGAAATAGAGAACAGCAGAACCCGCTGATTCAGGCCCCTACTAATAGCTGTTCCTCTCCCACACAGCCTTGGAGTTTGCTCCTACTGGCATCACACTCTATGGTATCGCCTGGATGGCAGGGACATCTCAATGCCCCACTCTTTGTCAAAGACCTTTGCGGACATGTTGTAAAAAGCATGTGATTTAAAACAATTTACAGTCATGACTTTGACCACCATGCAGCCTTCAGCAGCACAAAAAGTCGAAGTCTGCTGCCTGTGGACTTCTTACAAGGCAGAAGTGTTCTACAGTAAGCAGGCAAGACTAACAGATGACCAAAATACAGAAAGTATCAGGAGAGATGTTTACCTGCAGAAGTAACAGGACCTGTTGAACAAGGTTCTCAGCAGATGCAAAAGTACCAGAAACAATGGCTTATTCCCTCCAGAAACACAGCAAAGTATGAGTTTTATGGAAAGACTAGGTCCTCCAGATACATCCCATTTCACCTTGTAGCAGAGGTAGGAAAAGCTGCAATTACCAGAGATGCCCTGAGCTTGAGAAGAGATGACATGTGGATGTGGGGGAGGTGTTACATGATTGTGAGTCTTTGGGCAATTCTGGCTTATCAACTTAATAACAACATTTATGATTTTATTTCCTGCAATGGATTAGGACTCCACTTTCCGAGACCATATCTGGAAAACAGGAGCACACCACAAAAAGGGGAAAGATTTGGAAGAGCTCTATGCTGGTTAGGATGCAGGATTGTTTCCAGCACAGCCATTGACTCTTGACAGCTCTTCCACATGGAAATAGAGAATGTGAGAGTCCAGCACAAGAGAAGCAACAAGCAAAATCTGCTTTTAAGGGGGAATATCTTAAGATAGGGGAGCTGAAAGACTGGAAGAGAGATGAAAGCTTGCTAGAAGACCTTTGCATCTGCCAAGGACATTGACTGAAATCCAAGGATTTCGAAGACTAGCACGGCTCACATGGGAACAGAAAAATCACTTCCGAGTGATTGCCATTTTGCCTGGATCTGTTGGCCACTTGTACTCTTCTGGAGCATCAGTTTGCCTGTAGAGCTTGTGCTCCTTGCCTTACTAGAAGGGTGTCTTAAAGAGAGAAGTCAGGGCTGCCTGGTCTACACTCTGAAGACTATTTTACATCCTGCCAAATCTAATCCCTTGGGCTGTAGCCTATTCCTGGTCATCAGTACCTCTGGCAGCCACATCCCATTGCCAGGCGTCATTTTCTGGGGCAGGACGCTGGGGCTGGTGGTGCTGGAGGCCAATCCTCCTTCATGGTAGGAAGGGAAGAAAGGTCCCTGGCAAAGATGTATGGAAATGAGCTGACGTATCTTGCAGGTCAGAATGGGACTGGATGCCTTCTTATCATGCCTTGGTATTTTTTACCGTTGTCCAAAGTTATTAGGTACATCTGATTAGGCTAGAGGCTTGTTTACCCCAGTAATCATTTTCTTCCTGTTAGGAAATGCTTAGGGAAAGCGTATCAGACACAGACCAGAAAAGAGTCCTCTTTTCATTCAAATATTCTTCCAACTTTCGGCAAACAGCACCAAAGAGGTTTCCTGAGTTGGGCAATGTAGCAAGTGCCGTGTGGAGTCTACCCGCAAGAGCCTCCTGATCTCCTCTGAATCTTCTGCCGTCCTGTGATTCCCCACAGCAAGCTCCATCTCAGGCTGAGAGGACTCTTTCAGCCTGCCAGGAGAGTACTGAAGTCTGCACAGTTCTATTCTACAGAAATTTGTGGAACCCTGCTGAGTCCTGTGGTGCCATTGCAGTGCCACCTCCCTGTGGGGAGAGCACCCCTTGCTGCCTTCATTCCCCTTGCATTGCTGCAGGCAGGAGAGCTGGAATGGAGGACATGGGCTCCTCACCTGTTAGTTTCTTCTCTCCAACTCTGAGAGACCAACCATCCATCCCCACCCAAACTCAATATTTAAGATGTGATTTCCATTAGGAGTACTGTTTTCCAGCACTTTGGGGGTTTTTGTTTGTTTGTTTGTTTGCTGTGCTTTGTTTCTGGTGCCTCACGTGCTCTGCACAATAAAATAAAAAAATAAAAACAAAAGAGAATGAGACAATGCATACAAACCCCTGGCTTTTCCATCCCCTAGCTCCTTGCAGTGCTACCAGATGTTGTCCCACAGCAGCCTCCTGGCTGGTGGTTCTTGGCATGACTGATGCCTCCCACTCTAGCCTACTTCAGGCCAGCTCAATTGCTGGCTCTCAAGGCATAGGGCTGGTATGTCTCTCAATTTCCACTCTGAAGAGAACAGCCCATGCCAGCACAATCAAGCACTCAAAAAAAAAAAAAAAAAAAAAAA
>Ga0065711_1000256_pt1 | contig 78406 bp, 44 predicted proteins | sample Hoacrofraction12_FD_59098 | JGI IMG/M metagenome (GOLD analysis project Ga0065711, IMG submission 59098) | Hoatzin crop microbial communities from Cojedes, Venezuela - Epithelial fraction 12 v2 (version 2) | ecosystem: Host-associated > Birds > Digestive system > Esophagus > Crop | place...
CCCCCCCCATCTCCATGAGTTAAGCAACCATGATGGAAATAAAATGGTGTGTGCAACCTCATTAGCCTAATTATGCTTTACAGAGCATAATCTGGGTCAAGAGACGCGACCCGAACCCGAGAGAAGTCAGTGGGTTTAAAGAATACTTGACTCCTCCAAGTGACCAAAGCCCAGCTTTTCAAACATGCTTTTACTCTGCTTACTAAGACAATGTCGTTTCCAGCCAGGGAACAGAAACAGCACCATGAGGCTAAGGTGAAAAATTACATACTATTGATAAGGCAAGATGATTGGAGCAGATCAGACAGACTTGTTTTTATTAAAACTGATCTTTGCATGAAACAGTGAAGCAACTGTGAATGAAAACTGTCCCAGATATGTCTGCTAATAAACTATGAAAAGATAATGAAATTCATCTATTCGTCTTTTATTAATAGCACCATAACCAGCCATAGTGACTCTCCCCCTTCTTCCTTTGTGAAGAATATTTACTGATATGAGTTTTGACACTTTCCATCTTTGTTCTTTATAGGCTATTTAAAAGGCAAGAATTTTAAATTTGATCAATTGTGGTGTCTTACATGGACAGGTACTCAGAAGCACACAGAGAATAAGATTTTATGCCCTGATACATATATGTCACGTAGTTTTCTGAAGACTTGCAACACCTAGAAGGAAAAAGAGATCATTAGATAGTGAAGTCTTCAGGTTTATAAAATGCTTGTGGATGTGCAATATGATCTTTTTTTCTTTTTGGTAATTATCTGATATTTCTCTCTCTAGCTTGCCCGACAAGAGAAATTGGATCAGATGTCTATATTTCTGTTATTTGAATTATTTTATTATCCACCAAAAAGGTGTTTGGCAGTGTGGGTAAGCAGAAAAATAATGAAATGAGTTGGGAAAGTTTAATAAATATAAATAAAACTTGAAAACAACAGCTTAAGGTTTTTGTTCCTTGGCTGACCCTTTGATTACTTCCATTTGTCACTCGTGCATGAAAGTATGCACTGCAGCAAATAGAGTGGGAGAGGGGGCAAGGGGAATAAAAAGTGGCATAAATAAAAAGGAAAAACCAGATAGAAGTAAAACTGGACTTGGGTACTCAAGTGAAGAAATACCTTTTTGCTGTAACTCATATTTAGCAAATGTATCTGTTGAAGAACACGCACTTGGCTGAGTTATTTCTTACTACATTTGAAAACTTGCTGGTTTTGAAGCTGAATAAAAAATATGGTCCATATCTGTTTCTTGTGGGTGCTCCTTCCCATGCAAGACCTGACATACCACTTCTCGAGGTGGAAGTTGCAGCTGTGGGGGAATAGCCTGCTGCTGGACCCCACAGACATGCACTAGCTGTATTTTGAGAAGATTTGGCCGCCTGATTACATTTCAGGGTGGAGAAGTTACCCTTAAGTTGAAGATCCACTGCATTACCCTTGAAAGACAGTATTTGTGAGGGGGGACACATGACGAGGCCGCACCAAAGCAAAATTGTGCTAGCAATCTGACAAGGAAGAAAGTCGGAGAAGATGAGCAGTGTTACCAGGAAATCCCAGCCAGAGGGACGAACTGCTGGGTGATACTGGATTCAGGAGGCTCCTTTTTTTCCAGCAGCATGCTTCTAGGGAACCTTTACTATAGTGTCTCCTATTCCTGTTCAAAATATCTGCTTTGTATGTGTTAGCTTAAGGGTATAAATATGAGTGTATTTATATCTATATTGATATAAATCTGTAGTGGCTGGGATTCTTTTAGTAGCTTTCATAATTTCTTTTGAACAAGCAAAAAGGCTCTTACAAAATTCCTTTTGCTTGTAATTGTGGTTAGAAACCCAGATCTTATGACATGAGGGTTGTCATATAGTCTTCTTGCTTGCCACTGTGGTCTGCATTTTAGATACCTGCTAATGCCTCCACTGTTTGCCTGCCAGAAGAAAAGTAGTAAGACTAAATATGTGTTGGTTGTGATGCCTCAGGTTTTCCAGGTTAGTGTACCCCTGTTGCTTCCCTCCAACAGAGTCATTGCCAGGGGCCAGCAAATGTTTGTTCATCCTTATTTTTCACCAAGCGGCCTATTTTTAAAATTTTTTTTTTTCCCTTTCAGAAAACTGACCCATCTTTCGCTTGTGCAATTTTGCCCCACAAAAACAATCCTTACATTTGTGGGAATACAGGTGAATGCAGGGTTCTGACTGGAACGTTCAAATAATAATAATAATTACCAGACTGAAGGTGACCTTCAAAGAGAAAGTGAAAAAATTTAAGTTTTCTAGCATAATGCTTTTTACAGACTTGAAAACAAAAGCATCCACAGGCAAACTCATTTTGCTCCCTCCATCCTCAAGGAAAGGCTGATTTGATATTTCATAAGAGCAACACATATTGACAAACAGAGACCACAATCTTCTTTATTAATGACTGCAAGGTTGTGGTGTGAAAATTTGTCTCAGTCTTCAACGCACTGCAAATGTATTCCTGCATGGCAAGCCTGAAATTGTAGTAATTCTGTTTTCTATTATGTTGTGAATTGACCTTCTACAATAAGAAGGCAGCACAAGAGGACAGCCTGGATAATACTGCTGTTGCTTCTTGGATTTCTCAGGGACTTGATGCTTCCCACCTTTGGACCTTGTGAATTTTGCAGCTAATAAAGAAATAATAAATACTTTGTACAGCTAAAGTTCAGGGTAGTTTAGATCAAAACTAAAAGGGGACTGTGACAAAATGTAGCTGAATTTTAAATGAATATAAGACTATTATAACCACTGATGTCTTGAATCCTAAGTTCTATATTAAGGTCATGATAATGCCTTAGTGTTTTACGAGCCTTTGTAGTCTTAGCGGCACCATCTCTTTAATCTTAACTTTGCCTCAAGCCAAAATAAATCTCAATGTTGTAAACTGTATTGTAACGTAACTGCCTTGTTCAAGAATGATCATTTTTTCTAAATGTCACTAATGTCTTGCTGTGGAAAAACAATAAAGAAAATCTTACTCTTTCTCTTGAAATGGAAAATCTGGAACTATTGTAGCATTTCTTTGTGAACTGAATCTTTATTTTTGAGCATTTTATCCCCAGTGTTTTGAGCTGCTTCAGTTATTTTCATCACTGCATAACTCGGGTTAAAAAGACTAAGAAAACCGAGTGCCATCTTCAGTGGCATTCTTTGATTGTGCACAGCTTGTTTGTTTAAGCATCTGCCATACCCCTAGGTGTATTTGAATAAATCAAGATTGGACCTCATGAGTGTCTGTCTGAATGTTTGAAAAAGTACTGCCTTGGTCAGATGGAGGGAGACAAAGTAGGAAGTAGGGTACGGACTTTATTCAGCAAATGTCACAGCTCTGTAGTTTGATTGCCTGAGTCAAGAGAATGTAAGATAGTGCCTATGCACAACACAGAGTATAGAGGATTCATCAGAGGAGCCCTTCTATAGGTGGTGCCTCTCTAATTTTCCGTAGCATTGTTCTGCCACAGTTCTTTTCCACATCCTTTTTTTTTTGCACTTTGTTGTTATGTTTCTTGCATTGGCATGTACATATTCAGCACCTGTTTCTTGTTTTCAGGCTCTTGAAAATTGGAATATCGTTTGGAAATGCAGATAAACCCCTTAACAGTTGACTGTGACTGAATTTGTAATCTCATGCAGCATTCTTTGATGAGACACAGGGTATGTCCTGGATTACTTTGTACATCAGCTGATTTCCATGTTGCTAACCATCCCTGGAAAAACATGGCAACAAAGTGCATGGATGGATTAGTATGATAATTTGTTGCAAAATTCAAACAAACTGTAGGCAATGCTTAATAGCCAATTTAATGTTTGGGACTGTCATAGAGGAATACCATGGGGAGAATGCATGTTTGGAGACTGCTTATTACAAATAATAATTTTATATTCAGCCTCTCTCATATTCTGGATGTTTTATTGAGCCAGTAAAACTACAGGAATGGCAATAAAATTACATCTAGCTGTACTGAATTTCTGCCTGCTTTAACCATACAGGCACAAACAAAGCGAACGTGAAGAAACATGGCAAAGATGGTAATTCCTTCTCACGCAGGCTGTGTTGTGTTATCATGGGCAGATGGGTTTACAGCACCTGCACGTCTGCAGGTGTGAGTGGCAGTGAAGAAAGGGTACACGTGCTTCACATGTGGTTACCCCTGAGAAAGCACGTGCTTGTTTGGCTAGTGAGCATGGTAAGCTTCTGTCGCCACGTTTGCAGTGCTAGAGAGAAAGATTAAAGTGAGTGTGTGTTTTCCTGAGCTTGTTCTGACCACATCTCTGTGCTATGACACTAGCATGCAAAGAAAATGGCGTCCAGGGCTGTTTCTGCCTCTTTGGAACCCTGACATTTCCATGTAAGACTCTGTTGCAGGTTTGCGTGGCAAGGTTTTGGTAGCAGGGGGGCTATAGGGGTGGCTTCTGTGAGAAGATGTGAGAAGCTTCCCCCATATCTGATAAAGCCAGTGCCAGCCGGCTCTAAGATGGACCCGCTGCTGGCCAAGGCCAAGCCAATCAGCAACAGTGGTAGCACCTCTGTGATAAAATATTTAAGAAGGGTAAAAAAAACAGCGGGGAGAAGCGGCAGTCAGGAGAGAGGAGTGAGACAATGTGAGAGAAACAACTCTGCAGACACCAAGGTCAGTGAAGAAGGAGGGGGAGGAGGTGCTCGAGACACTGGAGCAGAGAGTTTTCCCTTGCAGCTTGTGATGAAGACCGTGGTGAGGCAGGCTGTCCCCCTGCAGTCCATTGATGTCCATGGTGGAGCAGATATCCACCTGTAGCCCATGGAAGAGACCCCATGCCGGAGCAGGTGGATGCCTGAAGGAAGCTGTGACCCCCTGGGGAGCCTTGTGCTGGAGCAGGCTCCTGCCAGGACCTGCGGACCCATGGAGAGAGGAGCCCACACTGGAGCAGGTTTGCTGGCAGGGCTTGTGACCCCATGGGGGATCCACGCTGGAGCAGCCTTTTCCTGAAGGACTACATCACATGGAAGGGACCCACACTGGGGCAGTTCATGAAGAGCTACAGCCTGTGGGAAGGACTCACATTGGAGAAGTTTGTGGAGAACTGTCTCCCGTGAGAGGGACCTCAAGCTGGAGCAGGGGAAGAGTGTGAGGAGTCATTGCCCTGAGGGACAAGGAGCAGCAGAGAGAATGTGTGATGAACAGACTGTAACCCCCATTCCCTATCCCCCTGCACTGCCCAGGGGGGAGGAGGGACAGAAACGGGAGTGAAGCTGAGCCCGGGAAGAAGGGAAGGGTGGGGGGAAGGTGTTTTAAGATCTGGATTTATTTCTCACTATCTTACTGTGATTTGATTGGTGATAAATTACACTTTCCTTTTCTCCCCAAGTTCAGCCTGTTTTGTCTGTGATGGTAATTGGTAAGTGTCCCTGTCCTTATCTCGATCCATGAGCCTTTCATCATGCTTTCTCTCCCCTGTCCAGTTGAGAAGGGAGAGTGATAGAGCCATTTTGGTAAGCACCTGGCATTTATCCAGGCCAAACCAAAACAGACGCCCATGCCATGCAGGATTTTGTTACTTTGATGAGTTGCCTGTGCCTGAAGGACGCTGGTGGACAGTCATGCTAGCACAGGCCCTGAGTGGTCTCACTCTTTGCTTGTACCAGAGGGACTGTTAAGACAGACTCCCTTCATAGCAACAGAGAGAGCCACCTCCAGTGGATGATTCATTGTATCCCAAGTTAGTATGTGAGATAGATGAGGATAATTGTCCTCTAGAGGCACCTGCCACTCTTCATTGCATGGAGGGAACCCAGTTTGGGTAAAAGCTGGGTAGCATAATGAGAAACACAACTGGCCTCTTGTGAGACATCCCAGCCTGAAAAGGCAATCACTTTCGTAAAGCATTTGTCATGGGAACACTCAAATATGACAACATTCACAGAGGGAAGACGTGTTGGTGTGACTTTAGCACAAAATACTCTGAAGAAATTCACCATTTTTTAGCCCTGGAGGAAAATCTTACCTCTCATAATAACCTTCTTTGGCACAAGTTAAACAAATGTTGCTGTGGTTTTTTAACTGTTGACCATTGCAAACAAATTGAGGTAAATAGTCCAATACTCCCTGCCAATCACTGTTCAAAACCTGAAAAGGGACAGCCTGTATCCATCTCAGTTTTTTTTTTTTTTTTTTTAAACTTGAAACTGCATTGCAAATTGCTGGCTTTTATCACCACTTCTCTGAAGCTCAAATCTGCTCTCTAAATGCGATAAAATTTTATTTAATACTCTCTCTGATGTATATTTATATCTCTAGAATCTCTGTAGGATGGCGCTGGTCATCCATGGCAGATATTAGAAGTTTTTCTTTCCACTTATTCTCCTTGCATCAAGGCAAGTGTTAGGATAAATTGCTCCTTTTCTGCTGCTATGTTTTGCCATCATTCAACAGTCTTGTGTCAAGGCAAAAGTGCCTATCGGTTTTGAATCATGTATGCTTGTGCAAATTATTCATTAGAAGTGAAAAATTCTTGTGGTATAATATGTTCAAAAAAATTTTTCCCTTCACGAAGATATTGCTTAGTAAAATTAAAGATGGTCTGTGTTTACTAATCCAGTTCATTCTGTTAAAACAATGATACAAAAGGCTATTTGATCTGTGCATATTAAAGACAAAGAATTAGTTTTATTTATTGTAACAATAGGATCTAAAGGAACAAAATTTAAAAAAAAACCAGTAAACATGAGTAGAGTAAAATATTACCTTGTGGCCCAGAATGTAAAAACTTATGATTACGCACACACAACCTCAGATACTATACTGAGCATCAAGGGTTATGAGTTTTATTTTATTCTGATATGTTTTTAGTGAAACTTGTTGCTTTCAGACAAGGATCTGGAATTCTGCAACCCTCGTCTCCCTTGTCTTTCTAACCAATTTATGGCATAAGAGCTTCTGGGTGTAGAGTGCCTTTCAAAAAATTTTGTGCAGTGTTACGACAATAAGATTCCAGCCCTATCTGGGATCTGCTGGAGTTACTGCATTGCTGAAAATAATGCTCTGAAAAAGCACTGTTAAATCTTAAAGCCCCTGGGGACTTCAGGTTAGCGATGTGATGTACGCAGGCTCACCAGTCTTACCTCTGCAGAGATTCTGATTCATGCTCTTAAGGGAACCAGAAGTCTTGTTGCCTTAGATATTTAAACTGTGTAACTTTAACCAAACTAATTTACGATGATGGAGATAAATCTTTGCCCTGGGGAATGGTGACTGTCAGGACACTGACCCAGATGGGCCACTGCTGTAACTAGTTGTGACAGCTGCTGTACTCCTATCTATCAGGTATTCTTCCCAACCCAATCACACAGGGAACTGTTTCTAAGAAAATCTTGTTTAAAGCGTGTCTGATGGCAGAACTTAATCACTGATGACATAACCAAATAAGTTGGTAGTAGCTCACAGTGAATAATGCATGTGACAAAATTAGCCGCCGTTGCTGAGTACAGGCAGCTGTCAGGCAGCTGCCAGCTTCTGCCGGGCAAAGCTGCTGTGCAGTGTTTTATGAGCATTAGTTTCTGTTATTTTGTGACTGGAAAACATTTTACAGTGGCCATTCAAAAACAGTTCCCCTAAGTACGCTCATGTGTTGGTGACTGTTCACAAATTTAAAGGAGATATATTGTTCTGGTTAAAGGAATGATTGTTCCATAACTGGAACATGATTGTTCCAGTTAAAGGAACTTAGGAACTCTGTCTTTTTTTCCCCAGAGTGGAGCAGAATGTCCATACTGATGTTTATTTTACCTTTGTGCTGTTTATATTTATCAGTGGGCCCATTGATAACTTATACATAGATACTTTGTCAGATATTTCATTATAAATATTGGGAGTAGGATATAATTTGTGTTCCTCTACTTGTGAGGCACCCAACTAATAAATTACCTACTTCTTAATATGTTTATATTAGAGGATTTTTTGAAATTGTTCGTTTCTTCTGTATCTAATTATTATGTGCAACAATTTGGACAACTTATTTTTCTTTTTTCTTTTTCCTTACATGTACCACAATGTAACTTTTGCCAAAATGAATTTGATTTTAATCAGCCTGAATTTTTTTAAAGATTGGATCCCAGTAAGTGAGCCCATTTCTTTTACTGTGGCTATTTTTATGTTTAACAGTCCTTGGAATATAATAGTGAAATCAAGTCAATATTTTTCTAGGTACTTATTGTATGTATTAGAGTTCTTGTAGTTGTTACCACAAGGTTACAAGGATAGAAGCCAGCCATTTTATGAAAAAGTATTGAACATATCATGCCTATGCATTTACATTTGAGAGATGACTGCATCTCACAGATGGGTACAAGAAATGTCAGCGCCTGTAACCAGACTCACTTTCCCAAATGTGAATCTCAAGAGTGTTTATAACAATATGTGTCCCAAACTCGATAAACTCTTTTTGTGATCATTGTCACTTAATGATGCAATTAATTCAGTTGCTTTTGACTGCCTGCATTTGGGTGGGGTGATCCAGGTCCCTTCACTAAGCTTAAAGGCAGAGGAGAATGCCATGGGCAGACCATGGCATTGTGCTCCTCACATCTGCTCGTCACCACTGGAGCCCCTCCCCATGTTCATCTCTTTTCTTTCTGAGGCTTAATATTATGAAACAGAATTTATTTTCTCAGTTATCACTACTGATCAGGCATGTTGCTCTCCTCCTTAGAGGCTGCAGATGGAAAAGAAATGCCCTCTTTCTTTGAAGCTAGTGAGAACTGCCTGCAAAGTGAAAAGAAAAGCATGCTTTCACCTTAGAGACACAAAACCTTGTTTGCTTTGTCTTACAGGAGATTTAATAGTTGTGAAGTTTGTGAAAGAGAGTATGGAAATAATTTCAGAATATTATACAAAGTGCTTTATAGAATTGTTTTGCTACATACAAATAAAATAAGCAGTTTTATTACAATAGTATAATACTTAGAAGCAATTGTTTATACTGGCACCTGAGAATATTCGTATTTCTACCCAAGTATTTGACTGATTAACCCTGTTACATGTGTGATGGTTAGAAAACACTTTCCTCTGGGAATATTAAATCTGAAGTTACATTCTAGCAGACTCATAGCTCTCAACGTCTCCCCGTTTCTTTTTAAACAAACCTATGTGAGATAGGGCATGCATGGCACCCGCAGTCCGTGTGTTCTGCTATGGGCAACAAATGCTAAGCTGCCCGTGCAGATTGCATATTAGGGAGTTTAGCTACCCAAACAGCAAGTGACAGTGCTAGTAGCAAACCCAGGTAAGATTAATGACAGAAGGCCGGGAAAATTTTCTGTGAAACTGAGCCACTTTGTCTGCTGGTACTAATCATTGTAACTCATTACAGGATAGTTCTAGCAGCACAACAAACACCGTTGCCAAGCTTTATAATTCCCTGAGCTTGTTTACCCACTTGTTTAAGAAGATTGCATGCTTAGTGCTGTTTATTCACGTTCTTCTTTATAATTTTCTAGGGTTGGTTTTGATTTTCACATGCTGTTCTCAAGAGCAAGTGGATATGTTACCTCTTTGCAGCTCTTGACATGGCAAAAGCTGCTAAGGAGATGGAGTGAAAAAATTTTAGAAATTTAAAGGAACTCTGCTGCATCACAAGCAAAGGAGCAACGCTGTAAGGTTGGAAATACTTTTTTAGCAATTGAGCAGAGGCGATTATGATCTGCTTAGCTTCCAAAGACACAGTTCTTTGGGTTTTGTTAAAAAGTCCTAGTTTTTTTTCCTTCTAACAAACATATCTTTAACAAATGAGTTTATACTATGTTCATATACACTGGAAAATTCACTTCAGCATTGAAAGATAAATGATTGCCTTACGATAACCAAGTAGTACACTTATACTATAATTACTGTTTTATATTTTCCTCTTCCTTCAAGTTTTTTTAAAAATATGGATGATACCTGAAATTATAGGAGGTTTATGAAATAAAATATATGAAAAATTGTGTCTGAGTCCTCTAACTTCCACATGTATTATGTTTTTAGGCTAACCACTATGCTTCTTCTTTGTTATCAGTTCCCCTGAAATTCTCTTTTAAAGTCTCCATATCATATTGCTATTCATCTTTTCTGGTAACAGGAAAAGAATACCAGTAGAGAAAGATCATAATGTGCTAGGAGGATGTTTGTCTACACATATTACTATAGTATCCAGAAAGCCTAACTGGAGTTTGGTAAATGCTATTTTTAAAATTTTGAATTTACTTCTCAGAACTCAAGAATCTGATTTTGAGTCAATCAAAAATAGACAAAACCAAAATGAGGTTATTTCAAAAGTTGAAAAAAAATAATGCTTTGAATGAGGTCTGTTTGATCTGAAATTAGCTATTCTATTTAGGGCTCAACCAATTTATGAGGACACAAAACGCGAAAGGAATGTTATTTTTAAGCATGAACATTTTGAATAAAATCACCTGTCAGAATACACAAAAGTGAATATTTGAATTGAATTTATTCTGTATGAATAATAGAAACATTTGGGTTACTGAATCTCCCCTTTTCTTGCACCAGGAGGTGATTTATGATCCTAAATTCAAGTTGTCTGCCATGTTTTCAGTGTAGAAGCTGACTTAGGTTTCTTAGCTGTTGCTCTGTGCTCCTGCCTTCAAGCTGGGCTCTCTTCAATTTTGCTAACACAGGCATTTCCAAATTGATTCACTGTCATGTTCTGAGCAGAAACAAACCCAGAAAGTCTTCCCATGCTCTTTTTAAGACTATTTTTAATCTGGCTCAGGAAACAGTACTGTTTACAAAAGACCCCCAGGAGTAGCTGCTGTGCCACAGCTGTGAACTGCAGTTTGGTGGTGGTTTGGGGTGGCTAGAAAGGAGGAGGGGCGCAAGAAGGGAGAAGGGAGTCATGGGCTTTTAAAATTAGTTTGTTCACAGCAAAACCAGAATGTGACTGCCTAAATATATGGTTCTGTCACAGAACAGGTGATAGAGAGGAAAATGGGATTATTATCCTTGCTTAAACCTGGAGATCTAAGCTGAAGTACTGTAAAGCAGTCCTGTAAGCACGAGTGACTTTGACACACAGCTCACATCAAGCGTGTAGATAATCCTGCTGCAGAGTCAGGTTCTAAATCACACAAGACTTCTGGCAGTCTCTTTTCTGCTTTCAAACAGTATATTTAGCACAACTTCTCATAATTTTAAGAAGAAAAGGTGTTATCATACAATGCATGAGTGCCTTGAGCTCTGTGAAAATGTGAAATACAATTTTTACCTGATGTATCAGTGCTCTGAAATTAGTTATTTGAAAGCTAATTATTATTTGAAAGTTTCTTTATTTTTGTTGTTTTGGTGGGCCCTTTCAAAATATTTGATCATCTTAAAGAATTTTCTAGTGAAGGAGATCTTTATTACAGACCTTCACTATCCCTTCCTGCTAGCTAATATCTAGCAACCACAGGAAAGGAGTTGCAGCCTGAATGAGGCCGACAGTATGAACTAGTTGTCTTTAGCTCATCTCTTCCTTTGTCTGTTGGACAAACCAAGGGAAGAGCAACTTCCAGTTATACAAAAGTGTTACCCAAACTGGTATTGCTCTGATCAGGAGGTTGAAGTAGGTGGCTTGTGGAGGTCCCTACATCTTACATGGTCCTGTGACTCTTCCTTTTTTTCATGAAAAATCCTAGTTTTCCTAGTCCTACTGGGTTTCTTTTTTTTCTGTGAAAAAATTGTGTGGAAAACGAAGTAGGTTATAAGAAAGAAAAGACAGATGGTAAGAAAAAGGAAAAAGAGTGCAGCAGTGAATACCCAAGGCTTTATTCACATAACACAAGTGTGAGTAACAGACATAGCTGCCCCATATTTCTGTGGTCCTTTGATATTCAGTGAGGAGGTTGACTTAAAGACCCTAAATTAGCTCTTGCTCTGAATTGCCTCCTGGAGGAGTCTGTCCCTCTACACTGGCTTTAAAGGAAGCCTGTGAGACTCACTGGATAAAGTAAACGATGTGAAAGCTAGCCTCAGTGGATGATATTTTGCTTTATGGGTTGCCTGTGAACTCCGAGAGGGACTTTGTGTATACTTGTATGGTAACTAGCATGATGAGAGAGGATTCACAAGAAGACCTCTTGTCTGCAATCATAGTATATTAATAACAAAGTGGGAATTTCATATATGAGACAAGTCATTCAGACTAGCAAGAACTATAAATAATATTTTGCTTAAGAAGATACAGTGGGAAGAGTGATGAACAGTGTCATTGCAAATAGCCCAGGTAAAGCTCTGCTTACAATTCTGAAGGAAAATACAAAGAAAATTCCAAAGGGCCATGACCAAGCCACTAACAAGGAAAAAGAGATGAAAACTTGGAGCAGCAGTTGGAATAACCAGGACTGTTCTCCTTTTTTCAATTTCTGATCATGTCAATAAATTTGATGTCCAACATCTAGCAGTGAGATGCTGGAAGAATGGGAGAAAGCAAAGAAAATCTGACAAAATCTCATGCACATATCTGAGCTATGATTTTGCCCTTGAATTGGATTCCAACACAGCGTGCTGTTCAAATGACCTCTTCATAAAGAGACAGGCCAAAACTGCAGTAAGTGGAGACCTGTGCTGGCCTCTGCTTTCTCTAAGTAATATATACCCTGAGAAAGGAAATAACTCACGGCATAATCAAGTTAGATCTATAATTTCTAGGGCATTTTGTGCTGTCCTTTCAGATAATGTAAGGTCAGTAGATAAATCTAAAAAAGTAAAATGTCATAAGAAGCATCAACCTTGTCTTCTCTAAGAAGAGATATTGACATAATCCAAAATAAAGATATATAAGATCATGTCCTTTCTAACAATGTTACCGAGTTGTAAGATCAAAATGTTCCGTAAGAGTTTAACTTGTACCACAATCCGCTTGACTACAGTAAGGACTTAAACCCTTCGCGTTTCCTCCCCATCCTGTGGGTTCAGCAGACACAGGTCAGGTAGAAATGGCATTGTCTGCTACTTCGGACCAAAGCTTTTTTTCCAACATTTTGCCTGATTACTTTGTTTACTGGAAGATAAGGTTTCTATCCCAATTCCTGCTGTTGTTTTTATCTTGGCTGAGCTACTGGGCGATGATGCTGAGGTAGGTCTCTCTCCACTTATAACTGTGTAACTGAGCTTCTCCTGAATCTGGCGAGTTGATGTATTTTTGACAAGCAGTCATTCTTCACTACGCTTTTTTGGAAAAATGTGCTGTGAACAGAAGTATCTGTAAAAGAAATAGGAAATTAGAAAGGTGAGAGTAATTCCTATCATAAGATAAAATGACCGAAAAAACCTGTTACAAGGACAGCCACAAATCTTTACAATGCAAGGCTACTGTTAGAGACTGGATTGCTTCGCTGAAAAATGTCCAGTCCTCTAGAATTCTTTTTCACCCCATTCCATAGTATTTTTGGCAACGAAATTTTTTTTGAGGAATTTTTCTTTCTATATATGTTTTAGTTAGGTGGGTGTTAACTGAGAAGCCTGAACCTGCATGTGTATTACAAGGACTGAGATGTGAATTCTGGCCTTCTCAAAGCCATAACTTGCAAATGAGCTAAGAAAGTTAGATACCTAAATAATAGCATGGGTATAAATACGTGTGTATGTATGTGTGTGTATATATATATATATATATATATCTTCAAGCTAAAAATAAACTCCCAAAGTTTTATCGTCATTTTAAACAGCTGCAGAGTTCATTAATTTCAAGACATAATTTCCATGTTTTCTGGTTTCATTTAAAATTAGAGTCAATTTCAGTTTTGTTCAAAGGTCTTCAGATTTAGAATCATAAGAAGGTTTGGGTTGAAAAGGACCTTAAAGATCGTCTAGTTCCATTTTGTTTCTAGTCCTCAAGTTTCATGTGGAGAATACTGGGATAAGACTGTTCCAGCTCACTACTGTTCACAGTCTGTATGAAAAAGCTTATAAAGCATTGATTCTGCATGTCATCTAGATGATACCAGGTGTGGCTCTTTACCATGTGTGCTTATAAAGGGTTTTACTTTGACACAAGAAGGCATAATTTTCAGTTCTTAACACTCGCGCAGAATCGGTTGCCCTGTAGTCCACTGACAGAATATGTATGATCAACAAACTGGAATGATTGCTTTCTGAATATAACAGGCCTTATACTAAGACTGAGCCACTTTTCCAGGCTTGTACAGAGAGCACAAGCTTTTAAATGTGCATGTTAAAGTTTGGCAAGGGCTCTGATAAAAAATCAGAACTTTTGAAGTTCATCTGCTGCTATATAGAAGAACAGGAATAAGGACTATTCTTCCCTTTTAATTAGCATTGGCTGGTGGATGAAGCAGTAAGAGATAAAGTGTTTGTTAAAGCTTAAGAGTACACACAGAGAAGTCTGAGTCAGTATTGTTACATGAATGCATGAGTGAATAACAATGAGAACCATATAATGAAAAGTTTTTTCCTCTCATTTAATTCTAATATGCCATAATGCGAGCTTGTGTGGTATGGAAAGCCTTTTCTTATATAATTACACTGTTGAAAGCCCCCCAAAAATAAAAATTTTAAATTCTGAAGGCCACAGAAGGACAGATAAATGAATGGCAAATTCCACTGAGCATTTTATCTGCTTCCTGCCATTCTCTGAACAGTGCCAGATACAAACCCCAGCGCTTAAAGGTCTTGTGAAAGGCTGTGCATATGCTTGTAAAATGTGTATTAATTACAGAAAGTAGATTATAGTCTGCTCAAACTTCCTTTAGTTTTCTCCAAATGCACAAACACCTCTAGCATTTTCCCATCTGGCCTAGATGGCTGCATTTAAGATTGAAATTACTGAACTGTCTTTATGAAATTAACTGGCTAATGACTCTTATTTCTTGCAAATAGACTTTTAGCTTCTCTCCTGCTGTTTTTCATATCTCTTTCTATTTATTATAGACAGAGCAGGTGGTGAGATGAGCCCTACACTTCATTCAACACATACCACTAGAAGATAACCGATCTGAATAGCTAAGACCTCATCACATGCACTTGGGATAAATCTTTTCATGTTCGCTATTCATCTCACCAATTTTTTTCTTTCCAGAGAGCCTCAGCTAAAACAATTAACTTATTTCAGAATATGAAATTAGGGAAACATGTTATTCTGTCCATTCTACAAAAATTCTTATTTGAATATTATTTATACTTCAGCATTTAGGAATATGACATTAGATGAGGACAAGGAGAAAGATTCTATGTACCCTATGACATGAAATATTTTTTTGGTAGTACTTTGAAAATAAAATTCTAAATCTGATCACACCCCCCCTCCCCAAACCAAACAAAGTAGAAGTTTGTTAATTTTATAAGCTAAAATTTTCTGAAGATTGAGCATACCCCACCCTCTCCTACTGCTAACTGTGGCATGGCCAACACATTGGGAAGAAGTCAGTGAGACCTTCCCTGAAACCGTTTCTCTTGGAAGAACCAAGATGCTGCAGTGACAGGTACACTGGCTGGGTGATGAAGTCAGGGATGTGCCCATGCTCCTCTGTGCTCCCACTGCTGCCCTCAGTGGAAGAACAGGGAAAGCAGAAAGAAGGGCAGGCTGGAAAGCATAGTTTAGGAGGGAGAAGGAAAACAAATAGGGTATGAGTTTAGGGTATGAACAAGGATGTGGAACAAGAGGTATCAGACGATACCAGAAGATCAGGCACAGCTGGGAGATTTGAGCAGAATGGGGCTGGCAGTCCAGAAGTACTGAATGTAAGCAGCAGAGGGAACATTCTTGCAGACCCCAGAACTGAGAGGAGTCAGCTGAAGTCTGTCTGTCCCTGAGGCTAGCCTATTCCTTCTTTTTTAATTCTTTCTGAACATTTTGCAGTAGCTTCCTGAAATGGAGGAAGCCTGGCTGGCTTGTTGGTTGTGGGTTGGGATTTTTTTTGACTCAAGTTTTTGTTGCTATGGACAAAGGTAATTTGCACCTCTCTAACATTTAGCAGGATCATTGGATCATCTGCTGGATCCCTGGCAGAGTTTTGAATGGTCTCGGAGTCAATATCAGCTTAAGATTTACACAGTTACAGTAATTTGCATACACACTGCTTTGCTATTCCTACAAATACTTAGAGAATATCAACAAAACTGTTTTTTCTTTTGGTGATTCTTACGTGGAGAAACTTTGTGTCTTCTTGGTACTCTCATTTAAATGGTTTTACCAGGCTCATGAACCACTGTGGACATATATCCTCTCTTTCTTCAGAGTGCTGAGAAGAAAGCAGTTCCCCATTTTTGAGGTAGTAGCACAAATGTGAACAAAAGCAGCTTCTCCCCATCATGGTTAATGACATGTTTATGTTGTGTATGCATTTCATTTTTATCTCTGCGTATGTTCTTGAGAGTTCCTTTTCTATGTACATGAGAGGCATGTTACCTTTGCCTTAATATTCAGCTACAAGTTGGGCTGCTTTGCATCAACCAGTCCCTGATTAAGCCATGTAATGCAGCCTCTGTTGCTCCATCATCACAGAGCGCTACTGTCCTAATTTCCACAGCACTCATAGCTGCTCTACTCACACCCTACACGTTCAGGATTGCCCTGGCTCTGGTACCTCGAATCTGGTGTTATGAAGTGGATGTTGAAAGCTCACAGCATGCAAGATCCACCCTTTTCTAGATCACCACTGGCTCAAGGGGTTTGTCATACTGTGGAAGGAGCTTGCTAAGCAGTCACACCGGCAGTACAATTACTGTAGGAAGCCTTCAAGGGTCTGGGATGATAACATGTGCTGCAATTTTTGAGGGAAGGTCATTAATATTTCCTTGCATTGGCACATTGTAAACCAAAATATGTTTTCTGAAGTCTTCACTATTTTCCTTCTCATTTCTTTTGCCATCAGCTTCCCCTAAGAAGTTAAACAGAGTGAAGTCTGCAGTTGGCTTGGTTCATGTAGACTGATTTAATTTTCTTCTTTAGCCTGTGGTCCCGCATAGAGTGGGTCATACAAACAGGACAAGTGAATCACAGTCTGGGAAATCAGCTGACAGCTCCAGCTGAGTGCATTGGGCTTTTTGCCTGCATGTAGGCACTTAGCTGAATCAGGACCTGAGATAGGAGCCTCAGATCTCAGCAGGAGGAGCAGCTCTGCCTCTGTGCTGGGCTTTTAGCTGTATTTTAGCAGAAGTTAATTTGATTGTAAGTTAATATTCACACTTCTAAAATCAAATACTAGGGCTTGGATAGCTCTACTAATGTGTTTTGTAAACTCCATTTGCACCTTGCAAATCTTAGTGGGAGTTTGGCATTCACTGTGAACAATAAAACATTTGGCCAGCTTGCTCACAATTTTTTGTGCTTTGCCAGAGGTACTTAAACCTGAAATAGTGCTCCAGAAAAATGCCCAGAAACTGATTTTTTGTTCCTCTGGCTTAGTGCTGCTTTATAGTGGCTTACCAGCTTCTCCTTGGAGAGTGGAGAATAAAAAGGAGGGTTCATATAGTATTTTTCTTGTCCTTAACTGACCTCCAAAATTCTCTTCTTTGATCATCAACAGCTGAAGCAGGTAGACGAGCTCTTGGCTAAATTTTGTTATGGCTGAGTGTAAATTATAGAGATGCTGTCATCTGTGTCAGATACTTTGGGTGTTTGTGGCTTGCTCAGAGAAAATTTCTGGTGTCACAGTCATACTGTGCAGTTTGTTTCAATTAGATTTAGATTTGTTCCAGAAACATTTGATTTGTGGAAAGTTTTTCCTTGCATAAGTGTCTGCTGAGCTTTTAGAGGGCACAAAAAAAGATTTAGTTTCTCATGAGGTGCCTAAGACATTTTGTTTATCAGATCTTACGCACACAAGTGCTTTAGAGCATTCAGAGTAGTGTGGAGAAAAGGGAAGAATTTGGGAATCCTCCATTCATTATAGGTACCCATCCTTCTATGGTCACAGGTAAGGGCCAGGTGAAAAAGTCTCCTGTGCTTGAGAATGAGTCTTTCTGCTTTGCTCTGTGTTGGGATGCTAAGGATTCACATGCAGATAGCAATAGACTGTGCATCTGAGTGGGCGTAGCTGTAGATACCCTCTTGGTGTAAGCTGGGCACAGAGGTGACTTCAGGCTTTACAGTGTCTTGCTCTTGTAGCTAGCAATAGGGAAATAATATCTGGACTTTCAGAAGCTCCTTTATTTTCCTGAATAATATCTTTAGCTATATTCAAATGACTAAGTTTGAATAATTTTGTGTTAAAGCAACACTGCAGGCTATAGGTGAGCTGTAGGAGTATCTGCTTGGAATGTGCTGATCTGTCCTACACTCCTGGGTTCTCCTGCTTGTAGCAGTTATGACAAACAGTCTATCAGAACTGTATCATTAGTACTAGAAGTAGAGTTGAAGAATCCAGGGAGATTGCTGGCTTGCACCAAAGCTGTGTTTATTTTTTCTCCAAGGTCATCAGATATTTCTATCTCATCTCTGAACTGTCGTCACATGCTACACGGTCAGCAAATGCTTCCCAGCAAATTGGGTAGCTCTTTTTGAGCTCATACACACAGTTGTATGCTGTTGAGAGGAACAAGACTGGAGATGCTGCTTCTCTGGCAGCTTGTGACCTGTTAAGAGCTGTATCTGCCTCAGAGACAGTGATTCATCCTTCAAGTTAGCACGAGAACTTACAAATGCCCTTGCCTGCCAAGGTTGGGTGGCCCAAAGAGTGCTGAAAAGACCTGGAAATAGTCCTTATAATTACTCCTTTTGATTTAATTCCCATTGTTTTTAAAGATCAGTGAACACTGACTTGCAGCTGTTAATCTCAAGACTAGGCAAATGCAATCGTTTACGTTTTGGAGGCCAGGTAGGAACATAACTTCACATTAACGTCTGACTGGTATGTCTCACCTGGACATAGATAGTTATGGGAAGGCTATTTTGCTGGCCGGGCCAGTCTAAGATCTCCAACCTTTTTTCTTATGCACTAGGCATGAAGCTGTTTGCTGCCAGGATGAAATTTCAAATCGCTCACTCTGTCCTCCTGCATTGAACTATTTTAATAGTATAAAAGCTGTACTTTGGAATGGCTTAATGAAGATTGCCGGATGTGTGCCATGGAAAGCTGAGGCTGCTGAGTGCTGCTGGGGATGAGGATGTGTGCCTTCCTCCCACAGGGCAGCAGGGCCTCTCCTTTTTGCAGAGGCTTGAATCACAGGCTCTGCAGGCAGAAATGATGTGCCAAAAATTAGAGACCCTTCCCTAATGGGAAATTCTAGAGTTAGACCAAAATTCACAGATTTTGAAAAGCAGTTTCGATATGGCCCTGGCAAAATACAAATTCTCCATTTAGTGTTCTATACCAACTTAAGTGTATGCCTACATGCTCTTTTTATTTCTTTGGTTGCTCTAAAAGCATGCCATGAGTTGCCTTTAGACAAATTTTTTCACTGGTCTGTATAGCACATATTTCCATGGAATTAAAAAAGGAATATTAAAAAAAAATTAAAATTTTATTTGCACAAATTTGTTAAGGAGAAAAACCCTGAATAAAATTTAATTATAAGGTCTTCTTGCTTTTGATGTTTCACTGTATTAATAGCGAAAGATTGTTATGAAACTCCGCATTTATGTTGAGTCTCAAATACAGCTTGACACTAGTTACTGATGGCTAACCCAGTAAAAGCTGGAAAATCAAATGTCTGTTGAGTATTCTAGCACTCCTGTTTGGTTACTGCTATAACTTAGACTATATACTGGCTCCTGCTGTAGCTCCTATTTTCAGGTAAACAGGAGTTCATTTTACCTGTAAAAATTTTCCTGCTTTGGTCTCCAGTTTGAAGAAAAAGTGTTCTGCAAGACAATTAAAATAACCACGTTTCTTTAATTAAAAATAATATGCTCACAGCATCTCCCAGGCACCCTTGAGCTGTAATGACAGAAAGTTAAAAGCTAAAATTTGTCATATCTGTATTAATTTCTCAACCAGATTGTCACAAAGACTTGAAGCTTGGCTGCAGCAAAAAAAAGATCAACTCAATTAAACAAAACTAATTATTAGACACATAAACTCAGCAAGGAATATTTTTTTAAAGCAGGAATGTTAATGAAATCTCTCAATTATTTTTTGAAACTAAGCTGACTTTCACCCACCTCACAGCGCAGCTGCATTAGCATGAGTCCAAATTCTTGTGTTGCACTCGGCTTTGCAGGGAGACCATTTAATTACTGTCTGAGGATACTTACTTGTCTCTGCTCACACAGAGACAATTCTGCTTTAAGAAGTGCTACGTTTGATCATATGTAAAAATCATCTGAAAGATTTAAAGTTTCATAGCACAGATGGAGTGATTTCTTAATTTGTAGCTTATTTGTAACTTACTTAAACACTGCTTATGTATATTCACATTAATCAGTTCAGTTCAGGTTGTCTTAGTTTATTGAAGAAATTGTTGCTAAATCTGGCACTGCTTGTACCAAGTGCCACAGAACGCTGTGCATCTGGGCACGCGTAGCTTGTGAGTGGCAAGCAGCAGAGGAGACAAGCTCAGCTCATGTCCGTGGCAGTGACCGTGCAAAGGAAAATACATGGGCTGTGTGTGCAGACAGAATACTTCCTTATGCACTGTCTTTCCCTCTGGTTGCTTTTGCTGAACAGCAACAGTCACTTGTTTTTTCTATAACCTGCTGAGATTTTTCTTTCAGTGCTCACTTTCAAATTATATTTGCATCTTTTAGATTCATTCCATACAAAGCCTCTGAGTCAGAAAGCCTTTCCTATCCATCCATGTGTATGCATTGCTAGTGCAGGTTCTCTTCACATCTTCATTTCTGTCATCTCCTCCTTTGTGATTTGCCTTCTCTCCTTGCTCATGTCCACTCACAGTGTTGTTGCAAAGGTAATTTCTCTACTCTATTAATTGGAAATGAGCTGTCTCTTTCGGTACTTCAGCTGCCACCCCTTTTCTCTCAATCAAACATGAGTCACTTCTCTTTATTTTCAAGACCCTTTCTCATCTCTCTTACAATTTCTTGTTTACTACTAAAATGTCAGCTTAAATCCTTGATTGGTTTGATGCCGTGATGAACTGGAGATGCCCACAGACATGATTTTGGTGTTTTGAAACATCTTTTGACTTTCAAAGGTGCATTGCAAGATACTGTTGCAAAATGAGTAAGTTTGTAGGTGCTTCTTTCTCTCTCTTTCTTTAATTCAGCAATTACCTCCGTGTTCCTGATTCCCTTTAAGAAACAGAAAGTAGCAGACTTGCATCGAGAAAGTATTGGGAGCTGAAATTTTAAAGACTCAAGCACTCTATTCCGAATACATGACATCAAAGAAAATGCATTTCGAGATTTTACAGGTTATGGAAGCAGAAAAATGTTCATTGTAAGTAAAATCAATATAGTTTTCCTTATTGCATTGAAAAGACCACAGATTCAAAGACTGAGCAAGCTGAAGTGAGGGAGAGGCTTGGATTCGGGGGGTTTAACGTCTGGCTGAGGTGTGAAACACTCTCAGGTCCTCTCCTTAACCCCAGCCCATTATTCCCAGGAGCTGGAGCATGTGCCCTTGGAATTTGTTTTGTGTCCAGTGGACAACTGTGGAGGGTCATGAATGGTGTAAATCTCCCCTCCCTTCTTCACCTCTAAGGAGAGGAAATGATCCAGCCCAAGCATTCACCACTGCATGAACCACAGCGTTTACTTTCCAAAGCAGCAGGAAGGCACTTGCTAATTTACTCTTTTAAAAATGATTTATTCTGCAGAGCCATCTACTTTAATTACTGTTCGAGCTTTCTAGAACCACAGGACTGGCTAATTATTTTCATTGCCTCCCTTTGGTTGCTTTTGCTGTATAGATCTGTTGTTTAATGAGTCACTCAGAGGCCAGAAGGCATGCTGAATTCCTGAAGTAGAGGGTGTCTAGACAAGAATGCACGAGCAAGTATTTCCACTGTAAGCAATGAGGCAGTGTTTGTTTGTGATAAACTGGTTCTGAATCATCTATTTCTAAGCCTGAGGTGAGGTATACAGGTTTTAGCACAGGGACGAGAAAGGGGGGAAAAGGAATGTAGTGATGGGGGGTGTGATTTCATCCATTCCTTTAATTATTTTTATTTACAATGCCCTGACTGAGTGCAGAGCCCCACTGTGTCACATACTGCAAGCACATAATAAGTGACAGTTACTGCAGTTTAGCCTCTATGAAGGTAAGTAATGATTAAAGTTAACATTTATTCGTTGGCAAAAATCATACGTGTGTGCACTATCCTCACATAATTGTATTTGGCATAGGTTTCTAGAACAAGTTATTGGCTGCAGATTTTATTAAATGTTTACATTACAAGCTGTTGATTACCACTTTTTTTTACAAATACAGTCAACACAATCATCCATACGGTACTTAATTCATTTGTGGATTTACTGTACCACACACAGGGCACCATGCCGGCTAGCTGTGCGTGGAGCTAGCCGAAGGCTAGGGGAGTTTATTTTAAACTCATGTGTGATGTTGCACAAACATGGCTGCATTGCGCACAGGGCTGACTGAGGAATAGAGCGTCGTTTTACCGGGGCCACAGGTACAGGCGGCCGAGGAGCTCCAGTCCTGCCCCAGCCCACCTGCTGAGCCAGGGACTGCGTACCCCCAGCAAGCTCACCTGGGGACAGCTCATGGGCTGCTGAATCGTTCCCCTACCTCACAACCCTGGGAACACTTTGTATGGATAAACTACAGGACTCTTTATATAGCTACACTGCAGAGACTGTCAGCATAAGAAGAAGAAATCAGCTAGAACTGGGTTGCTGCTAATAAATTCTGCTGGATGTGAGAGACCCTGAGCAGTTGTTGCACTGTATTCTTCAGAGCTTCCCTTGAACGTAACATTTCTACCTTTTTCTCCATTTCCCAGAATATTCCAACCATCTGCCCTCTCTGATAGTGCAGGGTATGCTACAGGTCTGAACAGCAAATAGTTTTCTTGTTCTGTGGAATATTTCCCTACTGTCTCACAGATTGAATTTTTTGAAAGGCTTGCAAAAAATTATTCCTCTGTTTCAGAGTTACGTTAGGGAGAAATGGCATCTTGTATTGATACCAAGCAGTTTCCTGGTTGTATTTCTTTGAAAAGAAGCCCTTAGAACAGGTCACTGTTGGTACTGATCAATGAAGTTTGATGACATGGTTAGAGATAAAATGATGGTGTGTTTCATGGTTTTTGGGTAGAAACAGAAGAGAGGAATTGAAATGCCGGGCCTATGCACTGTATACAGGGCTGTGTATTTTGCATAACTGCTACAGAAAAAAAGAAGAATTTGTGTCTACTGAGCCCTATGCCAAGTGAGCAATATGTATTAAAAGAAAAAGAAATATATGAATAATAAAAATAGTTTTGTATCCTCCCATCATCTGTGGCAGTTTTCCCCATCTCTGGTGTCAGGCCTTATTTTCTGAAGTGTGTTTCTCTTCTGGTAGTTAAAACCATCTCTTTTATCATATGTCACGAAACGATAGCTCATTCTCTTGCCTCTAAGCTATCACACACACTTCGAACGAAACTCATCAATATAAATGATTGTGTCTATGTCTGATTGGTTTCTTATGTTTAAAAAGGAGGAAAAGGGAGATTGATTGCACAGGCCATAAAAGTAATGATGCGTTTAATGAAAACATACATTTTATAGGCAAAACACGCTTAAAAATTACTTGAAGCTGCTACATAAGAGTTAATGAAATTAAATGGTCTTAAAAATTTTGCTAATTTGACCTTGGGTTATCCTTTTGAGCCTTCATCCAGTTTAACATTTATTTGCACACATGGCATTTATTTTTGTGCATTTGGCCTATCCTGAGAACTTTCAGCTCTCCCTGTCAAATACTGTAGCTACAGAGCTACACTGCAACGGTTGTACAGCGTGAAAACCAGGCTGCTGGCTGCGTGGCTGTCCCTGAAAAAACAGCTACCCTTCTTACCCCAGTCCTTCCCTTTATGGCACTGCCGTAAGTTTGTGTTAGGGAGATATTGCCCTCTAAATTGACTGTTGTTAGGTACTTCTTTTCATACCAAAACCAAACTATGACCAGGTCCAAACTGTAATGTAGTTGCATGGCTGATTTTCCCATAGGAAATGGTGTCAGAAAGTCGATATGCAGGTGAGTAAGTAATATGGCATCGTTACACCTCCTTTTCAGGTGGACAGCTTCTAGATTGAGATTGTGTCAGGCCAGTCTTGCTGAGGTGCTGCTTGTTCATGGAAAGGATTAGAGGGACATAAAGTGCAGACTCTGGTCATATCTACATCGAATCCACGGTTGTGCTGATGGCTTCTGTCCTAGCGACCAGTCTCCTGCCAAGTGATACTGAAGGGCTCATGTCCACATTGGTCAAAACTATTCTTCTCTACAATGAATGGGTCATCTCAATGCCGTCTAGCATTTGGACTTTGGTCACACAGAACTTTGGGCTTTAAGATGTATTATTATTATTATTATTATCATCATCGTCATCATCATCATCATCATTATAAGTAACAGTAATAATGTTTTTTGTTGCTTCCAGTTGTGGGTAAGCAGAGAGAGGGCTGTGTTGCAGCGGGCCAGAACGGTGTTTGTGTAGTGTGATTTCCCAAACCTATGTTGTGCACCCTCAGCTGTGGTATGAGGAGAGTGGGGAAATTCGTGACCAGGAGCAGACAGAGCTGGGAGGCTGCATGAGGTGCAGTTGTGTGCATACTGTACAGAAATTAGTCTCTGCAAAGAACCTCATCTAGATTTCTTGACGAAGCGGTCTAGAGCTGAAGGGTGAGGTAGCACATTCATAGTGTATATGAGCAGGATCCAATCTTCCCATGCTGGTAGAAGGGGCTGTGACTATGTGCATCAGCTCCCGAGCGAGATGAATGTTGTGCCAGGGGTGGCACTAGGACAGAACACCTCCCTGCCAGAACAAAGACCATGTCATTGCTCTCAGCTTCACTGGCGTTCCACCCTCATGCATCCAGAGAGCATCCTCATTCGTTTTCACTTTAAAACACTAATATGCATATTTGAAAAACAAATTAAACTCACAAGCAGCTGAAAGCTTTCCAGATCGTGTTGTTTTCATGCTTTTCATACAGATTTCCTGCATCAGTGTGATGCAGCATATTTCTAAGCTGACTCTGGTAACTCATCAGAGCTATATCCTTTTCACGAGGAAAATAACATAAAATTTCTAGATCACTTTGTGTCAGCTACAGAACTGAACACTTGGCCTTGAGTATCTTATCTGAGTAGCTGGAAGGACATTAGAGACGACAAATCCCTACTGCTGTAAGAAGGAAGAAGTCTTAACCAAAGATTCAGTTATATCATGTCTCTCCCATCATCACTTTGGCTATTTACGGATACATGTGAGGAAAGGCTACGGTTATCCTGAAATCTCAGCAAGCTGCAGGTACCTGGGAGCTGAGGTATCCTGCACTTTCCTCTGACCATGGCAACACCCACAAATACCACACAGATACCACAGAGTATTTACTATAGCAGGGGATCTGGCTGGGAACAGCAAAGAAACAGCTCACTCAGCCACCCCTCTCACCTGCAAAGGATCCAGAATGGAAGATGACAGCTATAGCGCTTACTTGTGTCTACTCTTTATGGCCTGAAGTGGCAAAAAGTCCGTGTGCAGCTCTGTGAGGCTCTGTACCTGGCTCTCTGGAAGGTATGGCCTCATCTCTGAGCTCTGGAATGGGGAAGAAGTGTACCATAAGAACCATGAGAATCTGAATCCAGTCTGACGGTCACAGAAACCACTAAAAGGCAATTCAGGGAAATCATGAAATCGAAGCACATGTTCAGCAATCCTTCCTTACTGTGTTCTCCTAACTTCAGACAACCAGGCTGTCAGAAGACAAATTTAACGCTGGGCTATATTTCTGGGTTTTTTTGAAACTGAGAAAATGGAGTGGAAAACCTTGTCTCGTTTCACCTAACTTTAATATCTTTGAGTAACCCGGAAAACAACCTTTTGGCAGTTTATTCCTCTATACTTCTCTCTCTCTCTAAGCTTTCTATATGGGTGAAAATACTAGACTGTTTCTTTAAAGTGAGAACAGTGATACTCATCTCTTTTTTAAGATACATTGTGATCTACTGGGAGAGTGCTTTATAGCAGATCAATACTATTTTACATTGCTCTAAAATGATATGAAGACTTCTTTTTTTAACAAATTTTTTTTTAAGACAAACGTTTGCAAGAGTTTATGGAGGGGTTGTAAATCACATGAAGGTCTTTAGATTTCTACCACAAATCCCAGCTTATTATTTATACTCAACTGCCCCCTGTACTGGTAAAGTAATTAAGACATAATGGTAGAGGTTGCTGCTGTGACTGCAGCATGTTCTCTCATCTGCAATTTTAAATACATAGAGAATATCACCTGTCCTCTGGGAGGTTTGGGTATCACCTTCGAGCCCAAGGTCCCGCTTGTATTGGGGGAAGAAGCCAGTGGAAGTGATGCCGATAAATTCAGTGCAGGATGAAGACTGGACCCTTGTCATTCGCCATCCCACAGCAGCTCACTAATGAATGGTTTGCTTTCGTTTCACCAGCTCTCCTCCATCCCCTCCGGATGCCTGTGCCCTCCCCAGAAATTTTGCTTGCCACCTTTGTGGATCTTGGGTCCGTTGAGGACCTTAAGGTGAGCTGAGGGCTTCAGATATTCATGATCAGTGAATTTCACTGTGCAAACAAAACCGTAAATCCACAGCACGTGAGCAGGTTTGGCACATTTCAGAACAGAGCTGCTTTTGTTCCTGAGGTGCCTATTGAAAACACAGCATGGACTCTCCGTTCGCTGGGCTCTTTCATCTTCTGAGAGTGAACTATGGACCTGGAGTATTTTATTCTGGCATCCACAGAATTTACAATGCCTGTTTTGAAGCAGTCTTCCTGATAAGATGTATTGAGAAAACAAGGAAATAAAAGTAGACGAGATACTTAGTTTATGCATTTTTTTCACAGGCTATGAGACCGATACATTTTCCAGCTCTCAGAATAGCACTATTATCCTTTTAAGAGACTTTAGAACAGAGAGATGCTGAGGCCCATCTAGGTCAATCCCCTCTAAATCTTTAGACATTATGTGATTATTTTTAAAATACGCAAAATGCAAGAAATAGTTTTGAAAGTATTAGAAATTTACCAGAAAGCACTAGAGAAGAGCTTTAGAGAAGCTTGTGCTTCAGATATACCTGTATGAGTCCCCACTATTGGTTTCTTCTTTATGTTCCTGGGTGCATACAAGCTACTATGTAAAATACTGTATAATTATAGGCTAAAATTTGACCAAGAATCTACACAGTAAATTCCATGTTATTACAGAATAGCCACGAGACACTCATTTCTGTCTTCTACACTACAATCTTCTTGTAATGCTGCAAATTATATAGTAATTACAGATGGAATAACATGGTATCTTCAGCATGGTACTCTGCAATTTGCAGTAGCAAATGACTGGCCATGTTCTACCCTAATGTCAGTGGGATTTCTGTGTCGAGATCAAGTTGTGTATTAGCAGGACAGACGAGTTGTAATAACATGAACAAATGCAGGAACCGGAAAGGAGGTTAGGAAGGCTTTATGCTGGTTTGTGTTTTCCCAGATTTGTTTTCAGATGTGCCTGCAGGGGGTATGACACAGCTATTGCCTTTATAGCCTCTTCTCCAACAGGTCCCATGAAACAGGGCTTTTGTTATGGATGTCCACACATTCCACTGTCCACAGTGCATGGTCATATATTTTTTTTGGCTAACACGTATATTTAAGAATTTTCTATTTTTTTAAAATTCTTTTTCTCTTTTTGATTACAATTGCCATTTTCTTTCCTGTGCTTGGACCTAGAACTTAGAAATTAGTCCCGTGATTTCTTCCAGATTTGTTCCATTTCCTACAAAATACCTGGTGCTTCTTTTCAGAGAGCGGTGAGCAGAGGACATCTGCAGAGGAAATCATCTCCTGCCCCGTTGTCTCTTCGGTATATTTTACTTGCTCTCTTACTTCTGGGCAGGCCGTTTCCAACTATATGCCCTTATGTCTTCAGTGAAAGGGGAGCTTCTAGGCAGAGGATTGAGGCTGGCAAATGTAAATGCAGAACAAAGCTCTATTAACTTTGTGCTGATGCTGCATAGGGAGTAGGGAAAGGTACAAAGCCTTCTTTTCACACCAGGTGTGCTCACGCAGAAAACACAATGAGCCTTCTTCTCCCTCTGAAGTGTTTCTTCCCAGTGCGCTGACAGCTCCCCCCTGACCTTGACTCCTTGCTGGTGCCTGCTGGGAATCTGCGTGCACAGCCTCAAATGAGCCCTTGGAAAGCTGAAAGGCACTGTGTTTCTAGCAGGTGATGCTGCCATTAGACCCACAGCAGGCTGCCTATAGGCACCAGGTGCAGAGCCATTGGCAGGGTGCAGAGTTTTGTACACTGAGTGACGCTCCAGAGCCTGCACCGTGGGAACAGTACTGGCAGTCACTGTGGTACAGGTGCAGACAGGATAACTATCTCAAGCCAGTCAGTCTTGCATGTCTTTAGTATCTTGACAAGATGGAGGCGACTGGACAATTTTCCTTCTATTCTTTAAGGTACAACAATTAGACTGACGTTTGCCACTGTCACTGCTTAAAGCAGGGCAGCAATAAACTGAGTGGCAGATGCTCTCTGTTAACCCCCACCCTCCCACCAGAGGAAGTGAAAAGGAGGAAAATGGAGAGAGACTTACAAATTGAATATAAAAAGTTTTTCTAATAGCATTAATAATACTAATTATAAAAGAAATAATGCAAAATACACAAAACTGACACTGAGTTTCCTGGAGTTGGGCGCCGGGGCACTGGCGTCCCACCAGCAGCTGCCGGGCAGCACCAGGCAGTCCCGGACTGGCCTCGGCAGTAGATGAGAACTGGACTCAGGAACACACGGATTGGAATCCGGATCAGGATCGCCGGCAGGACAATGAGCAGGGTCCTTTTCAGAAGGCGGCCATGGACAAAGAGAGTGAGACCCTCGTGATCCCCCAGCTTTAAACTGAGTATGACGTGCATGGCATGGCATACCTCGTTGGTCAATATCAGGTCACCTGTCCCGTCTGCCCCTCCTTGCAAGTATGATCCTTTACGACTCCTCACTTGCCAGACCATCAGTGAGCTTGGCTGCTATAGTAAGAATTATAAACAGGGGCTTTTTTCTGCATTCTTTTCCTGCCATTAGCTCAGTGTAATTATAAACCTCAGGTGTTATCAGCTTTGGAATGGACACTGTCTGTAAAATATGCAGCCAACTTCAGAAAAATGCAGCTACTAGAAGAGCTTAGCTGCAAGGAAGCTTCACGAAAAGAGAATCGGTTCTATTTTAATCAAAACCAGGACACCTACCGTGTAGTATCTGAGTATAAGTCAATCCTGTCATGAATGTGTGACATTTGGGCCTGAGTATCTAAAAAGGAAGAAATTTGAGTCCTTAGTCTCTATGATTACTTCACAGATGCAGTCAGCCCTCTCTTTGAATGACTATAAACTGCTTAGTGCTGCTCACAAAGAATAAGGCGTAGAGAAGACACTGATGAAAGCACAGGTTGTTAAGAAGCATTTTGATATCTCTGTTGAAATCTAGCTTTGCTTTCCATGCCAGCTACACACAATTAAACAGATTAAATTAGGCTGCACTGAGCTCTGGGCTGCCACACCAGGCTACTTCTGATACCCAAGCTGCTTGTTTAAAGTTAGCTCAGAAATCTCTACAGCCCATTGTAGTTTTCAATCTGCAGTGCATTCCCATAGACTGATATTTTCCCTGTGAATAAAACCACATGCAAATCTTGTATTTCACTGCAATAAAATAGAAAGTGTTTAAACTGTACACAGAAGATGAGCGTGCCCATGATGAGCATCACCAGCTTGCCCAGTGACGAGCTTTCCCTGTGTTCACAGCTACCCTGAAGTCAACGTGGTCATGGCTAGGAGGCAGTCAGCCTGAGATCCTAGACATTCCTATACAAAGTGTTTCTATGAAAATGAAATAATGCTCCAAAATTTCAATTTCTGAGAGACACAGCTAAGCTCTGGCAACAGCAACCTGTCTGGCGATTGTCACTGTCCAGGCTAAGCCCCCCGCCTGTGCCAGGCACCAGGCTGGTGCAGCAGTCCAGTCCTGGGGGCCCAGAAACCCCCTGGTGTGAGCAGGCTCAAAATGGCCAAAGGCTGATCCAGATGACTCAGTGATGCACTTTTTTAGAGTATGGAAATGTTGTCAATGATGATTTTCTGTGATGTGAGGCCCAGCTGCTTTAATGTGTCTTCAACACAGGCCCACACAAGCTCTTGATACAATAGTTGCATCCTACTTTCTATCTAATTTACAGTTTGAACCTTTGGAGACAATGACAGTTAAGGCACATCATTATATGCTTATCAATGAACTGTCTGCATAAGACATACTCTCTGCTGCTGGAAGGTATAGAGCAAGAAAAACCTGCAAAAAGCATAATGCAAAATTCTTTCTTTCACTCATTCAGAATGATCTTGGCCATTGCTCATGCCTGTCTGGCGACCCAGAGCTCTCGGGTCTCCTATAGTCCCCCTTCAGCCTTCCCGGAGCCAGAAATTAAAGAGATCGAATGCTTAAAGATGTGGACCAGAAACAGAGTTACAGCTTTCTCAGTTGAAAAGCATGTTTACTCTTCATTTCATTCCTGTCTCTCTCACCAGTCCAAAAGAAAGCCTCTTGGTATGCGACAAAGACTCATTTAAATGGGGCACAATCAAAGTTATATTTTCCATTCACAATGTCTTTGCTATCTGTAAATGTATATTCTAAACACCTCCTGAATATTCTCAATCAAGAACAGTAAAAAAAGAAAGAGTGTAATCAAAACGGCATCTAAAAATTAGCCTGCTGACTGATATGGATATGTACAACTAATATGTGTATATCTACCCGTTATTCTAGTCCTATAGTGTTTTCCCCCCCTTTTTCTGGTTTCAGGCAGAGCAAGGAAGAAAAGACATGTGCAAAGAGGAAAGAATGAGTGAACAGAGAAAGAGGCAAAATGTGTATTTGCAAAAAAATTTAATTTTTCGGACACCTTGGTATTTGAGTGCTTTCTTTTCAGTCTTCTTAAAAGTGCCCAGTTCTCAGACAACACCTCTCCTCCCAGAGTGATGGCTGCCTGATGTGTCAGTGCCAGCTGAGCACCTGCCATTACTTGCTATTTTGGGAAATCTAGGCCCCAAGTATTTACATTTTGTCAGATTGTCATTCCCATTCAGGGAGTTGAAGAAAGGTTTGCATTTGCATTAGTTTTACTTGTTTGAATAGTTTTCCCATTCTTATTATCACCCTTTTTCTCAGTGAGAGGTTGAATTTCTGGTGTGATAATAGCCATGCACATAAAAATGAGAGCTTAATACATTCTAGCAGGGAGTGACTTTTAATCATTGATGAAGGTACAACATTCTGAGTAGGTCTTAAAACCACCAAAGCTTACACGTGGATTTCTTTCCTCCTCTTCTCTCCCTGCCCCCCCCGCCCCTTTTTTTCTTTTGTTGCTTTCTGACACCTGTAATGCTGGATTTTTGATACTGCAGGGTAGCTAAACTGGGTGGTTGGAAGATACTGAAAAATATCACCACTTAATGGTCTAAACACCTTTTTTCCTGTGAGAATTTATGGTGTGGCCAGAACATGACTTGGAAGATTTATAATGTGTCATTTGGGTGACAAACAGGAGAAATTAAAAGTATATGGTATTTTTTTTTTTAATGGATACAGCAGTCAAAGTATTTGAAGAAATACCTCCCATTGAATGTTAACTGAGTAATACTATCTAGAAACACAAGCTCTGCTAGTGTAAGGGTCATCTAGAAATTCCTGCTATCATAGAAGGTGCTGAACATCTAGTCGAAAAAGGATACACTCCTCACACCGATTTGAATTTACTAGAGAAATACAGGTTTGAATAAACTGCATTTTTGCTCTCTTCTAATTTCAGCCTGTAGCAGCACCCTCTGTGTGTATGTATAAATATTGGCATCTAGGACAGATGCTAAGTATGAATTAATATTTGTTAATTTCTACAGGTTTGTGGTATTATGTCTTGCAATTAGTTGAGACATGTTTCAGCTCTAAATCAACTCCCAAACAAAAAATAATTGAGGGTACTTAAAAACTAGTTGCAAGTGGATGATCAGACTCTTCAATTAATTAGGAAAAAATCAAGGAGATGATGGAGCATGTGTTGCAGAATCACAAACAACTGCACCAAATAAGCTCAAATCAAAAAGAAGCTAATAAGAAATCACATAATTACCTACAATGTACTCTTGAAAGACAAGAGGAGTACAAAGTATCTACTACTTCCAAAACAGAAGGAAATGAGACGGTGGAAGATACTTGAGTATTTCAGTGTGCTTCCCCATCAGCAATGAAGTACATCTTCTACATGGGTGTGAGGACAAATAAGAAAGTTTCATAAGAATATGCATATTTGTTAATGAAAAAAAATATTCATATTAATTCATCTCTTCCACAAAAATCAATATGACCAAAATGACATCTAAGTGGAGGTTGTGCTTGAGTGCTTTCTGCATGTACAGGTATATGAGGGGGATTGTTGTTCTGTCCAGACTGATGGCAAAACAATTTTGTTGAATGCCAGAACTCACAGCAGTTTTGAAGAAAACTAGAGCTTTACCACTGGGATTAATGTCCAGGGTCATTTGTGTGTAGAACAAAGTCTGAGAAAGAATAAGCTGGCAAAGCTTTTAGGCAATAAACAATGATCACCCGCATTTTAACAAACTGTTTTCTCATGAAAAGTCTCACTTATTTTTATTTGGCCAGTTAACAGCAACACGTCAAGAGACAATAGCTCTAAGTCCCAAATATAAAATGCAGATCTAGCTCCTGTCTGAATGTCCTGTCCAATACAATAGCAAATGAGGAAATAAAATTCCCACTGAAGCATGGGTTTAGCAAGGAGAAATGCACCTTCACTTCACTCCATTAGAAAAGGTGCACCCCATTGCCTGTAAAGATTCGTACTGTAGTTAAGTATCTCCATTTTTGAAAACCTGAACAGAAACAATCTTTTGAAAGCTGAAAAACATGACAGAGAGTAAAATTAATTATATACACATGTTATTTTTTTCTCTTGCTTGTCTCTAATGGACAACATTTCTGGAGCAGAAGAAAAATTTTTTTGTTTCCACGGCAACAATATCCACTCTTCTCCTTTCTTTCACGAACCATGGCTTCTGAGCATATTTAGGAAAATTGAAACATGGGTAACGCGGAATGGTAAAGCCCAGTGCAGTAAATTTTCATCTAAATATTTATATTCGGTCTTGCATCCATTGGCTTTGAAAATTTTCAAGGTCATGTTATTTGTTTGCTGGGCTGATGGTGTTTCCATTAAACACTTAGTCCTGTTCAGAATGAGAAGTCTTATTTAAACGTGTCATGAATGTTGCTGATGCTACCCTAAAATAATTGAAAAAATCAATGTGGGAAGCAGCACTCAATAGCACCTTTCAGAATGGCAAAGCATGCTGCTGTAGCACTTGAGGACTTCAGGCAACCTGTGTATACAGTATACAAGAATATACACTGGAAAGGTCAAGTCTTTAATTTATAAGCGACTTGAGGGTTTCTCTCTTCTCTGGGCCATGCTAACTGTGCTGTCAAAGTTCAGCAACAGTCTGAGCAGAAAACTGTTCAGCTGATCTGCTAGGGCTCTGCTTTCTTCTTTTCAATTCCTTCTCAGCGCAAACCTCTTGGCTACAAATTCAATGGCTTTCTTGTCTGTTGAGCTTGTTTCTCTCTGAATAATTTCTTTACGCTCTTTGAGCCAGACTTTTAAGTCTTTGCTCCAGAAATATTTATTTGCAGAAAATGAAAAGATTTTAAGAGGAGAGACTGAGACCCACACCAAAATTTACGCAGTGGTAGAACCTGGCTGTATTAAGCTGTATATAGATGTCAAGCCTCAGCTTCTAAACAGAAATGAAGTGTTTTTATTAGAGTAATTTCAACCCAAAGCAAAATATGGTATTTTGTTTTTTTGATGTGAAGAAAAAACACCCCCAATATTTTCAAATTTAAAATATCACTTACAGGAAATATTCACTGACCACATTTTCTCATTTAAATAATGCAGACAAAAAAATTCTCCAGCAGTTCTCTCTGTAACTTTAATAAAGTGGTTTGAATACACAAACCAAGAGCTGTTGAAAGGGCTAGAACTTCAGACACAAAAATGATGCCTCTGATTTTGTTGCCTTCCTGCCTGCATAACCATTAGAGTTAGTGGTGCATCGGGAGCACAGCGCGCACCCCGTGCCTTCACCTTGCTGCACAAGCAGCCTGTGTGCGGAGGGCTTTCTTTAGGGGTGCAGCAGACTGATTAACTCAGCTGTAGGTGCAAGGTGACAGAGGAAACCCACATGGCTCTTAGAACTGTATCTGCCCCCGTCAACTTTGTGCTGAAGTGTGTCAGTCCTGGAAGTGTCGTGGGTGCTGCAGGTAAGCCAGTTAGACAGGTGGGTGGTGGCGGGTAATGGGGGAGACGGAGATTTTTTTCTCATCAGCCCTTTTAACCTAAGGTTTTTTTTTCAGTTTACTTGTTCTTACATAAAAGACATCTTAGTTATCCACTCCAGCACTGACTTCTAATTAATCACCACCTAAGAACATTAAATGCCGGCTCAGATAAGATAAATGATCAGCTAAGTTGAAACAAGAAAACAAAGTTGTGCTGTTCCAGGTGGCCCCTCACACCAGCCAGCTTTTTACAGGCAGCTGCTCTGCATGCTGAGAGGCCTCAACTGTCTCCAACACTGGGCATAAGGAAAAACACTGCAGTACATCCACTTGCCCTAACAAGGACTGTGATGTTTTTTGCATGCACAGCTCCTGAAGTGTGCTATTAATGCATCTTTGAGAATAAACCTATTGCTAACTGTCGGCAGGATCAGGATCCTTATTAGGACTTGTCTTTATTACCACAAAAGCTGTGTTTTACCTCAGGGTGCTATGTATTTCAGGTAGCCTGAGGTAAAAATACAAGTGGAGGCAATGCAGAAGGTAGCTTTGCACAAGGGTGCAGATTTTGTCTCTGCTGTGTTTTTAGCTTAGAATATCTGATGCATGGTAGGTACCCTGAGGTGAAAAGGGAAGTTTTGCTGGCAGGGAATTTGAGGCTTCTTTCCCCTTGCTTTTTCACAAAAATGGCAGAAGCAGTACTCGTTCTGCTTGCTGCAATTCTTTACGTGTTCCTATTTTGTAATATCTTGTGTTTAGTATTGAAAATGAATCAGCGAGAAAAAAATACCAGGGGTGCAATGTGATGGATGCAAAAACCTCACCGCTGAGTTGAGGCACTGAATGAAGAATGACAATTGGATTTTATCTCAAGGCATAAAATCCCCTGAAAAATAGGTGTTTGTAATGGAAAGGCCATTGCTGACACAACCTTAACTTGAACATTGCCAACAGTCACACTACCACTTTATATAGCAATTTAACGGCCAGCTTTTCTTCTTGCCAGTGGGAACATGGCCAGTTGAAGTGATTGTGTTTGCATGCTATAAAACTTCTCAACCTTGGAATTCACTGATGTAATAGCGCTCGCTCTTCATTAACCAAATTTGAAATAATGGCCTGAAAATAGAAGCATGTGACTGGCATGTTGTGTTTACACTGGTGCTGGGTACATATAACCATCATCTTACCTCCGGAGTTTAATGGACTTAACGAACAGTTAAAAGTGTTTTAGGCGGTCCGTGATGGGCAACTGCAATGTCAGTCAACAGCTGCAACTGGCATTCCATACTTCTCTGTTACCCACGCGCAGCAGAGCCTGGCCCGCAGGAGCTGCTGCGCTTTGTAGCTCAGGCAGTGCTCCTCAGCCTGCTGTATTTCACTGAGCCTTCGGATCTAAACAACCCTCTTGCTTTCAAGAAGTTGACATGATATTGTATTATGAAATGATTAAAATGAAAAAGAATCCCATGATTTACATGGGTGCATAACCTACGTAAAAAATAAACAGAATATATATAAAATGACTGGTTTTATATTTATTTCTATATATCTACACACATATTACACATCAAGAGTTATGTAATGAGTGAACTGAAGTGCACCGGTTTGTGTATGTTTTAGCACACAACTGTTATATTGGTAATTTTCTGAGATGATCTAGAAGTCTGAAGTACTGAAACAACTAAATATTTTAGCTTTATCAATATGATTTTCATTTGACTTTATTCTTCATGAAAATCTCATAGAAAAGGATATGTTTTCAAATTTCAGTTTAACTTTGTATTTCTATCTGAAAATATGTTTTTCAGCTCACCCCAATCCAATTGTACCAAAATCCAGTTGTAATTCTTCATTCACTGCCTCAACTGGGAGGTGAGGTTTTTGCATCCATCATGTTGCACTCCCAGTATTTTTTTCTCATTTAAAAATTTTCACTACTAAACACAAAGGATGACAGGATAGGCTCTTGTAAAGAATTGCATCGTTTTATTTTAGGCCTGTCCTGAGCAGATGCTGCTTACTATGTCATATGTTGAAGTTTTTTGTAAGACATTCGTTCAAGTTACCTGCCTCGGGGAGGGAATTACTCCAGTTAGTTGGGACCAAGTCCATCTATCAGTAACTTATTACTCAGCCCAGTATGCCAGCGACTGAACACTTTGCTGTCCAACATCTCACATAGGGTCCCTCTGACCCTGTTGACAATACGGCACCGTGAATAGCAGCATGAGGACACCACGCTGTCACAGCCCCGCAGAGCTGTTCTGTTCCCAGGTATGGCACTGTACTAAGTAGGATACAGCGATGCAGGTATGGCATTGTCACTTGTTAGGATACAATTCTCCCTAGCCAGGATCCTTGGAATAAATGCATCACAGAGCGGTGGGTGCCATCTGGGAGCTATGATTCTTCTTTCTAACAATAATTGCTTTTAAGGACTTTGGAAGTGGCGGGGATGACACCTGAATGTGTTTATCACAGACACATAGGATGAGGTCTCTGTACGCCCAGGAATTAAAAAAATTTGACACTGCCTGAAAAGGGGGTGGGCAGAAACAGACTTTTAAACCTCCTACTGTGTTTAGAGACTGACTTAACTGAGGTCTTAATTTTTGGGAGAAAGTTGTTCTACTTGTCATGTGCAGGTGTTCATGGGCAGAGAGGTACAAGTGGACAGCAGAAGCTTAATCCTGCTGTGTATTGTGTGCTCTAACACAATACATCAGGGATCCCCTACTCCCACACCTGCCGGCGTTGCAACTTGAGGTGTGTGACTGTCCATCATTTAGTGCTGGCAAGGATGCACAGCCACCATGCACATCCACCCAGAGATGCCAGTTCCGATTCATTTTTTCTTCTCATTCAGCAAGAATCCCAGTGTGGATTAAGTTTGAAGAACTGTATTTAAAAATGAAAAAAAAAAAGAAAATAATACAAAACCAAATCTGTACTGACTTTTTTTTTTTCTGCCGAGCATATGCAAGTGGAGATTCAACTGTATTTATGCAAATGCAGCATTTAAAGAAGCTTTTCTCTTAGTCTTAATTACGAAAAGCCGCTTGAGTCTTTCGGTCCACAGTGAGATATGTTGCTGTTTTTTGTAACTGAGACAATTTGAGTTATCTTGGAAATCTTGAGCTGCCTTCTGCTTGATGCCCAGAAGACTGTGCTGCAGCTCTGCTTAGGGTCAATTGTTCCTTAAACTTCTTTTAGACTCTATTCAACACGACAAGCAAATCAATCTTTTCAATTCAGGAGCTGATGAAACTCAACATTTTATAAAGCCTTACCAGGAGACTATGAACTGAGCAGATGGCTTTCAGGCCTATTCAAAGTCACTCTACACTGCTTTACTAGAATTTCTACAAATGCAGTATACTAGCCTATCTGAGTCTGCTAAACACAAATAACCAGATCAAGCCAAACAATATAACATCCTTTTTATAATGATGTGGCTATGTGATGTACTTTTTCTGGTCTCACTCTCTCAATTCTTTGTGTATACATATATATGCAAACACATTTTGGATTTAAGAGCCATCAGGAGACTATACTTATGTATATACACATGCTACTGGGCATAACCAGGTTTTATATATTGAGTAGTTTCACAAGAGATCAGATGGTCAATAATTATTTACTGTCAGATGACTGAAAACCGTATTAGTTTATTAGATTTTTTCCAAACACTGGAATCAGATGGTGATATAAATTTATAACCTTGTCTTAGTACATAGGAATTTTGTCATCTTTCTGTCACTAATACTAAAACCTCCATGCTCAGTGAAGCAACTTATGATCCTGTTTTGCAAAAAACGTAACTGAGTTATTCTTTCAATACTGATCCCAGAGACACTCTCTCTCCTGATAAAGCGGTGAGTGAAGTTTTGTTTCAGGAAGACTCCATAATTTGCAGTGAGTGCTTGCTTAACCTTCAAGATGTAGGATTTGATGGAATCTCATGATAAGCTATTTGAGTGGGGCTATGTAGAACAAGATAGCAAAAATGCTTCATAGTTATAGGTGTGTAGTCGTGGCGCATCCAACAAAGCAGAAATATAAGAATGTATTAATATTAGATATTTTCAAGGCATCCCAAGTTGTGCACTGAAAGCATCCTATATATAATTAGTTACTTCTGAAAAAACATAGTCTGAGGGTTTGCACAGTTCTCTTTCTATATACAGTTGGCCAAATGTTATGGTCAGCCATGGACTGAGGATCTATTGAGTGTTCAAAGAGCAGCAGAGATGAGGCCCTCAGCTCTTGAAGTGCTTCCCTGAGAAAATCTGTGCATTTGGAAAAGCTGTCCTAAACCTTCAGAATTTTAGTTGAAATGATTCCGGATTGAATAGTGTGGTGGGGCTTGAGATGAACAGGAAATAAATAATCCTGGAAATCCATGTCATTTTGAATTAGAGTGAATTAAAACTTTGACACAAAATACCTACACCCTCTACCAGTGATCCTTTTCTCTCTTCTTCATCTGTTTCATTTATCCTAACAAGTACCGGAGATTTATTATTTGCTTTTGGTATTTTTGGATGACTTCTTATCCTGTGTTTTGCTAGCTTTACTGGCTGGTGTCAGGTGACCCACTTCTGCCCCTGTCCTATTTCTGTCCTTCCAACTGGCAGATGTGTTTATTTTGTATTTCTGAGAGTCATGAGAGAAAAATGCCATGCTGGGTGACTGTATTCTCAAGTCTCACATGGTTTTGAGAAGAATCAAGGGAGAGAAACCAAAAGACTTTTCCTTTGTATTTCTACAGAGCATAAGTAAAGTAACAATCTTTTTTGAGAGAGTGATTGCATTAGTGTTAGGACAACCCTTGAAGGTTTACAGATTTTAAGTTTCTCAAAGAAGAATACTTTCTTTCAAATTAATGATTGCAGTGAATTTTAAATTCCATATGACTTTGAGGTCTGCTTAGCTTCATTGTGCCAATAGCTCTACCATCAGAAAGTTTATCTGATATACTATAAAGTTTCAGATTTTATTTTTTCTCCATCAACCCTTCAGTTAATTAGAACTTCTGCTATCCTGTTTTCTATGTTTGATTGAAACCTGAAATTCAGATTAGCTGATCTTACAATGACTTGAAATCAAAATCATGGGAGCTGTTTGGTTCTTGTCAAGGTTTAGTTTAGAATTTCTTTTTTCTGATTTATTTTTTATTTACAGTTTTATTGGATTTTTGTGAAGAAAGGTGAAATACTAACAGGCAACACATAATTATAGTGTTTTGCCACATTATGCAGAATTTAAAGACTATCAGTAGGTGATTTTTCATAGCGTAAAGGGAAGTTGGCATCCATCAGGAGTAACTCAATACTTTCCAGTACTGAGTCTTCACCAACTCAGTAAATCAGAGCTATTTTTGACCTCCAAAAATGCTTTACTACATGATTAGTGTCACTAAATATATAACACTGTTCTTAGATTCTTGATAATCACAAAGTTCAGACTGTTGTTTCTTTTGGTTTTGATGTAATGTGTTTATTTTGCAAACCACCAGAATTCTACTCTGAAAATCAGTAATATGCAGTTTTTACCATTTATTTATTCCATTGGGAAAAACTCTTTAACAAAACATGTCTATTGCTGAGGTTTCAAATGCGGAAAATAGTATTGTTGGGTCACTAAACTTTGTGACACAGGATAAGATGGAGAAGTTAATTCTTCACAAGGTCTAGTGGACATCAGACATTTTTGATCTCTTTCTTGTGGCACTGTGAAAAGAACAGAAAATAGCACAGACAAAAGTAAGCTAGTGACAATGATCTTGAGAAGAATGGCATGATCCTGAATTTATAATGTTAAGGTTGCAATTTGGCAAATTCTCTCAGATACTGAACACTGCAAAGGTTTAACTACTTCTTCCTCTTAAAATAAGTTATGGAAAAGGTGAAGGGATTGTAATGTAATACTTGGCAGAAAGACTCTGAATGCACTTAGATGCAGTAGTTACATATTCTCTGGTTGTCTTTATCCATATGCTAATAGTCTCCTACAAATTTGTCAGACCCAATAATTCAACTCCCAAAGATGCTTACATTTGGTGCGGGTTTAAATAGAGGTATATCTGAAAAGTACTTCAACCTGATGCTTTACAGAGAGGTCATCAGAAGTTCCAGATCAGTTTCTGTTATAAAATTCTGTTTTTATACTTTCATTAATTCCTGTAACATTCACATTTATGACATAGCTTCCCATGCTTGAGAGAGTATTTGGATTCAGCAGAATCCTTTCAGCTGTCTTTGGGTTATAAAAGAATCCTATTTAAATATATGAAGTAAATCCTACTTTCTTGTCCAGCTAGGAGGAAAGGGAAATGTTTCAAATCAAACCAAGTTTTAAACCTCAAATTGTTCAAGTACAATAGCTCATAATGAGCAGCTGAATCAATCGGAAAAGATTTAAGGAAGTGTTCACATCATCCAGTCTTAGGCAGCAGATATGATCAGCCTGTTACCAAAACTCTTCCTATTGTCCGGCTTTCCAGAGAGCTCTGATTTACATGGTCTAAATCACCTCTGAGAAAAATCCATTTCTCTCTCCACTGGCGATTGGCAAGAACCTAGAGAGAGGAGCTGTTTAAATTAGATGGGTGGTATGCATACCCTCTTTCATCACAGGGCAGATATATTGTCAGTCTTTAAAAGTGTGCTGTAATATGTGCATGGAGTGGAACTGATCATCCTTTCCCAAGGTTTCACAGAGATTGTGTATCATGCCAGAATCATGTAGAGGACCCAGAGCTTAGCATTTAGACCGTACAGGATTCAACAACATATTGCAGTCTAAACATGTTGTTCAGTTAGCTGTTCTGGTATATGCACAGAGTAAATATGTCTTCTTTATTATTGAGGGGTACCCTTCAGAGCTGGGCTTCCCATTGAAGCTAAGGAGCTCAACTCTCCCCCCCTCATCATGTCACCTAGAGTTGCATTGCTCACTTGACATCTTATAGTGGAGGAGTAGTTCTAGAGCCTTCTCTTTATTTTGAGGGTTTCTGTAGCTTTGGTACCTTTCTTTTCTCCTTTTTTCCCATTAGACACCGTCCAGTGCTTCTCAGTCACTGAGCTGCTGTGGTGTTTGATATGGGTTTTTTAGTTTGCGGCAAACACACGGACATGCTGTTAAGAATCTGTCTGTTGGGCTCAATTTGAGCTGCAGAAACATGAAAAGCAATGAAAATGCAGTGCTGTTGCTTAAAAATAGTCTATATAGCACTTGTAGGCAAGAATTAATATACCAAGTGTTTTCAGCCACAATTTCTATCATGAAGCAAGAAACCTTGATTGAATTAATTACTGGTTTTAGTCTTGCATCATTGTTTTACTTTCAAATTATATTCTTCAGAAATACTTGATTGCCATTTGTTGTTAACTACAGAGTCATGTTGATTTGCAACCAAATGTAACGTACACATTAAACCTACACACTGCTAGTCCCTAATTTAACATTTTATCATTAAAGCATCAAATGACATTTCTTGTTTATTGCCTGATACTTTTACTTATCCTTTGTGCCAAACTATTGTGGATGGAAATAGAAATTTTACTAAATGGGAGTTCTATTTAATTGCAGGAAATGCATCTTTTAAAGCCTTTTATTAATGAAATAAAATTACTTTAAGCAGACAGATGACATGTTTTTAAATCAAAACATTTTGTAATTTGAGCTAACTCTATTAATGAGAAAGTATTCATTGTGGCTAGTGAATTAAACAACTTGCTTACAGTTACAATTTCCTAAAGACTTTAGAATAATTAGCTTTTATTCTTTCATGACTTGTTTTTGTTTGTAGATTGGATGAGGAAGACGAGATATCACATTCTAATCCCACTCAATTTTTATACTTCGTATGAACTAAATATTGTATAAAACTGGTAAACAGAACGAAGGGGGGGGAAAATCTTTCAGTACTTGACAAGGTACTGCTAAAATAGCTTAGCACTTCAGTCAGAGTTTTACACGTGATCTCACCTGATGCTCCCCATCAGTTTACTAGTTTTAAGTATCTTAAAAACTGAGTTACAAAAATGTTCTACTTGTATGCTGGTTTTAGCCAATTAAAATATTTTTACAGTATTGTAAGAGGACTAACTTTGCTCATTACTGCAAATTTAACTTTTGAAACATTTTTTTGACCTATTTAAATTCTTTTATTTGAATAACATTCTCTTAGATTTTAGTTCCTGAGTAGTACTTGAATGTGCCTAAATTCAGACTGATTTCCTTTTTTTTTCTTCTTCAGAGAGTATAGACCTAACTTGAATAACTTACAGGTTGAGTTTTGTACTGAAGATGTTTGAGAAGCAGCTCAGAGACCAAAGCAATTTTGCCACAATTGCCTAAGGTACAAACACGACTCCTCAAGCACATAATTGAAATTGATTTAATGTGAAATCAATTGAATAGGATTGATTCCAGTTGAAATCAAGAAGACTACAGAAAAGGGTCAGAATTTACTGCTTGATTCAGGGTGCCAAATCTTGTGCAAATATTTCCTAGCCATATAAATAGAGAACTTGAGTGCTGTATTAGGAAAGAATGTTTATGTATATTTTTCCTTTTAGAAAGAAGAAATTTATACAGGAAATACACTTCTTTTGGACAAAGATGCAGAGTTTTAAATGTGAGTGCTGCTGTGAAAAACAAGGTAAGGCTCTCAACTGTTCATATGATCAATTTGAGTGTCTAAGTTCAGACTTTTTAATGATTACACTCTGAATATAATGAAAATGCTGTATAGGTGTGTAAGTGGTTCCCCAGACTGGTTGGGGTTAATGTCTCCTACACTCTTTGTGTGTGCTCGAGCTTGTGTGTGTGTAAACTTGTCATTGTTAATTAACATCGTAACTCTTCCCTTGCATCACAAGTGTTTTTGATGGAGGACGCAGAGCTACTGTGCCGCTAGATGTTGCTCTAAGACAGCGTCTAACAAAAGAAGAACCCTAAAAAAGATGCCGTCTCTAATATATGCGTTAATCATCAGTTCTCTTTAAAAATAATTCACAGATTAAATCTCAAGCTTTTGAAACGGGTTCCAAAAAAAAAAAAGGGGGGGAATGTGTTTGTGAAACCACCATGAATCGCTATTAAAACTTACAATGTCACAGCTACTGCATGTCTGGAAACAGAGTATGAAAAGGAATGTTATTTCATTAGAAACATTTGGTTTTGTAAGACTGTCTTATTTAATTCTTGAAGGGCTTTCTGTTGAGTAAGTTCGCATCCTTTGAAAAAGCAGAGCGTAAATTCCTTAAGTCTCTCTGTTTGAAAATCTGAGGCTCATGCCTGCTTGAGGTCAGTGGTTAAATGAGTTTGCTGGTCTTGGCTGAAATACTATGGTTTAGTTAACTTCATTGGGCACTTGGAAGTTAAACGAAGAAATGCTAGTTAGGTCAATATGGAAACGAATCTGCAGAGCTGTAAGAAGATGCTTGCACAGTGTCTGCAGAAGCAGGTGTGGTTTTAGTCTAGGTTTGCAGTATTTCACCTGCAGAAGCAAAACAGATTAATAAAAGGGAAGGAAAAAACTTTGAAAAATAGAATATTTGCTCTTATGCAAATCAGTGAAGGTTGGGACCAAGGTCCTTAGTAAGATTGTTCAGAATGGCAGGACAGATGTGTGTAGATTTTTGCAGGATAACAGCCTAAAACGGCAGCAGGGCAGATGACACAACTAGATACTTCCTGGAGTGAATATTCAGTCTTGCTTTGACCCCACTGAACAGTTCTGTGTATGCTTAGCTTTGAGTAGTCACATTGTCTAGATTTTCAAGTTTTTCTCATTTCTACTTGATTCACCCAACTGAACAACATACGGATGTGATAAACATCAAAGACAGGTTCTTTTTTTGAGAAAAGATTAGTAGCTCACTGATTAAACATGAAGTGGGCATTGAGAGATCATCAATACTGTGAAACGGATTTCTGACATTTTAAAAAAGCAGCATGTACCCTTGTCTTTGCCTCTGTGGTGGGTCTAAAATGAACAAAGTCTTCGCTGATCATTTTGTTTTTGCATTTGGAGGTGATATATTCTAGCAGTTATGCTCTGCAGGAAATGGTTGAAATTAGTTTTCATTAGTTCATTTACACTGTACTCCTCTGCAAGATTTCAGCTTGACCTCATTATACCATCTAAATCTGTAAAAACTTTATTTAAGCCAAGTGCTTACAAATATGTAATTTTGAAAAGAATTTCAGCAAAACAGCATTAAAATACAATTCTGCTTAAGGCCTTTTATGGACTGCTGTACATGCATAGTCAAATATTTTAAAATTCTCTTTATTTTATGATAGTTTCTCTGTCTACAGTATTCAGAAATACCATATGAGGATGTTAAAGTTACCTTCTACACATCTGCTTTTTCTTTCTTTTCCTGGAGACACAGGCAGATGCACGCACATGTGCACACACAGAGCACCATATACCAAGTTAGGAACTAATAAAGACGTCAACCACTGCAGTCTGTTATGAGCTGTGACACATAACACAAAGCACCCTGCCTACTCCTGATATTGTCATTTTCTGTAAGTGCTAGCTTCACTTCTGTTTTTATTAGCTGATGCATCAACACCCTGCACCCAGGAAGAGATTCAACAAAGTCAATTAATTAGGCTACCCTTTTAGGCAGCAAGGAAACAAGAGTACAGGAGCAGTCTAGGGCCACAATCCTGCACAGCTTGCATTATCCTGCTTCCCAAAGCCTAATTAGCATGCTTGTTTTTGGGGGGTTAACAGAGGCAAAGAGAGATATTGAGGTTCTCCATTCCTTGCAGGGCTTTTGTGCCAGGATTTGTTTGGGTAATGCAGTGCACTGCCAGGACACGTGCCTCCTGAGAGCGCTGCCAGCCACTACAGCATGCAAGAGGTGGGAGAGGAGGGGAGCAAGGGCTGCCAGCAAGAAAACCCAGCTGAGGGAGAGTCATGCCCCATTTTCCAGAGAAGCAGTAAAAACCACTAAGGAGACTCCTCCATCTGCACAGCTATTACATATCAAAGACAGTGTCTGCATTTTCAGTAGATATATAAAGCTACTGTGTTTGAGATTTATTTCTGGCTGGCAAAAATAGTTCTGTCTTCTTTTGGGCTGTATTAGATGGCTTTCTTGTTTCTGTCATTCGGAAACAGCGTCATTCTTTACAGACATAACGTGCATATTGCTGACATTGTTCCAAAAAATAGATGGTCCAGGGCCACCTTTGGGGAATTCTCTAAACAGAAGAATCAGAAATAATTATCTCACGCTGGGTATTGAAGCACTCTGTATGCTGAGTGCTGAAGGAGGACCTGGAGAAGTCCCTGTGCATGTATTTACACAACAGAATATCACTGCTTTGAGTGGTGGTTCAGCCCGGTGGTTCAATAACGTTCACTCTTACAAGCCTTCAGTGTGTATTTGTGTACCAGAGTTTGCATTCTAAAGGGCCTGTAAATGTGCACCACTCACCAGGAGGAGGTCAGTACCCTCTCAGCTTTACCGCAGGAGCAGGGATGCAGTTTTGTTTGCTTCAAGAATTTCCCCCTCTCAGCAGTGGGAGTAAAACAGGGACCCTGTTGATGGAAATGTTTTCTGCACTGAAATCTGAATGCAGCGGAAAGAGTACGTGCTGCTTTGTGTTCTCTCTGCACCTCAGCAATATTGGAGAATTTTATGCCTTCTTTTCTCCTTCCAAAATAGAAGTGCTCCGGACAGCATGGAGACATAGGATGGATAGGGGTGCCATGTATTACTCATTTAGAAGGTACTGTGAAATGACTTATGAAAAACACTTTCAGATTTTTTCCCCACTCGCTCCTTCCCCTGGTGTGGAGAGAGGGAAGGGGAAGCAGCATGGTTGGGTCTGCACGACAAAGGCACAGTGGCCTGTCCTGGAGGCTCTGCCTCTTGTGGAACAGCTGGTGTGGGGCCAGTGGTCACGAGTCTCCTCTGCCCACAAGCATCTCAAGTGCAGCAGCAGAGTGGGGCAGGCTGCGGGGGCCACAGAAACACTGCACTGCCCTTTGAAATGATGCCCGTATGGGGATGATGCGCGCCCTGCTCCAGCTCTGCCCGGGCTACATCCTGGGGCCATTTCCTCTGCAGGGCTGCAAGGGGTCTTGCTGGGCGTCTTGCCTTTGCCCGTTATAAAATGAGGAGATGGGGTGGGATAAAGACCCTTTAGCTATCTATCAAATCTGCACTTTTGCATAAGATCCAGAGCTTGGTGTGATCCTGGAGGACAAATGGTGAGCTGGAGAAGGTGCAAGATGTTTGAAGGCCAGACAAAAAAAATCTACTCAGGTCCTCTGATTCTGATGCCTCCATGAGGTCTGGCTTGGATGTGCCCTTCTGAAAACTGCATTAGGAGACAGTTGCCATGCAGGGATGAGGCACAAGTAACATTATTTAAATTAAAATGGGGTACTTGTTTTGGTAACACCTAATTCTGGAGGTGGTTTTTGAACAGTACCAATGCTAGAAATTCAACAGCGTAATTTATGGTAAGAACTTACATTTATTTTTGTCTTTGAAGAATGGCTTGGTGGCTTAAGCACAGAGCTGGATGGGAGATTAGGTAGTTCCTTTTCCCTGCTCTGCCCTCCCCAGTTTGCGTGCGGCCTTGGTGGGACAGGCTACTCTTGTAGGCACATTAATGCATCCAAGGCCTTTGCTGGTGAGACCTAACTAAAGTTCTCTGAGGCTATGCATCAATGGAGCTAGAGAAGCACAGTCCTTTCTTTCCTATTATTTCAAAAACTAAAAATTAGAACTTAGAAATTCACCCATCACTACCAGTTTGTATCATCTGCGAGAAGTTATTCTGTGCTGCAGGCACTCATCAGTTATGAAGAAGGATAGGCCCACCATGTAAATAAAGTAAATCCATCTCATTTTACATGGATGGTCAAACAGCCATCTTATGGTAACTCTCAATCACTGCCAAAGTGAATCAGCCTCAAACCACAGGAGAAAAGAAAGTTTCTATTCAGTTTCTTCGGGTCTGCATTGCAGAGTCTGAAATCAGCTTGAAAACATGCTGCAATGTCGTATGCTGTAATCCACAGCTCTGTTTATATGGGTGTGTGTCCTGTGTGCTGTGCGCTGCTGTAATTCCTGACTGCACTGGGAGTATCAACGTTTGACTGCAGCCTTAGCCCTGACTTTACTGGCGTTGTTGATTTTTATCACTGTGTAATGCAGATTTAAAAAAAAGACCCACAACACAGAACAGCTATGTGCTTTGTAGCTGATCCTGTCTTCAGTTTGTTCTTTACTGGCGCTAGAAACCCCTTCAGTTTTCGGCAAAGTAAAACAAAAATATCAAAATAAATAACTCGGGGGCTTTTGGAAGGGAATGAAAGCTGTTTCTTGGTCTGAACACCTGCATTGTAATAGAGCATTAAATGTACAGCAGCCTCAGACAGAAAATATTATAACCAATGTGAACAGTACCTCTAGGGAAGGGAGAACCTGTGAAAAGCACAACAGTGAATAAATATAGGGGTGCAATAAATATGCATTTAGTTATTTCTTACAAAATAAATGATGTATTGACACAAGAAGTTACACTCCAATTTTCTGTCTGAAATGTTACAGAAGTGAATCGCTTTCTTTCTAAAGGGCAGCATGTAGCATTGGTCTTGGGTTGCTGTCATGACATTTAACTCATTAGCATGCAGGTGCACTTGCTCGGTTTCATGCAGTAACTGTCTCCTTTCACTGTGTTTATAGATAATCCAGCACGTTTGCGGGCTAAATGGTGCTCTGAATGTTCGCCCACAAAGCAGTGAATGAGGCAGCACACTGCTCAGGGAGATTCCAGCACAGCTAGCCAGAAGGTGAGTATCAATGGTGGCATTAAAACTGAAAAATGGCTTGAAACAGTTTGTAACCGACTATCATGATAATTAATTGTAGTTAATGTTTCAGTCACTCATTATTCTTCCTGTTCCTTAAAATCAACTCTCTTGTTTTTTAGCAGCTGATCAGTGGTTAGCGTTATGCATCCAAGCTGCTGGTTTACTAAATATAATGAATTATTCTGCTTCATGGGGAACCAGCCACGCATTTGGTGTGTGAAATAGGAAATCCTTCATGAAGAACTGTAGGCACAGCGGGGGCTCTCGTGACTCCACTTTGGCACTGAGCAGCAGATGAAACACCAGGGCGAGAAGGGGCCCTGGCTCCTGCAGCTTTGTGGAGCCGCCTTCTTTTCCAGCACTGTCAGGGATAGAAATAGGGCCTGTATCTATCTTTGTGGCTGAAAGGATCTGGGCTCAGGTCTGGGACTAGCACATATCTCCCAGGCAGCCAACAGTGATATCCCTGTGCCCCAGCTCTCTGTAAGCTGCATGGATGTAATGTCTCTGTTTCACATTCTTGTTGGGAGATATATCCTACCTAACCCTTAGTCCTGCAAGGGCTGGGTATCTAGCTCATAATTGGGGTTCTCCCCAAGAGGGGGGAAGATGTTCGTCTCAGGTAAAAGAAGAGTCTTAGGCAGCTGGGAAAAATGCCCCTCTGTGTACACGGCTTTTTCTTTTACTTTGAAGGGAGCCTAAGTAACTAGCTCAGGCTCCAACATGATTTTTAAACTGTTGAAGTTAGGTGAGGCAGTTCTACCTGCTGCGTCTACCTCTTCTGTTAAAATGGTCAGCCCTTAAGCTGGGGACAGTCTTCTGCCACCTTGGGCGTTGTTGTATGTCTAATATGTCAAAGTCGTCATTGTAGATGGAGCCTCTACATGCAGCTGTAATATGAAGAACTGATAAAAGGCCTATTAGAGGAGCTGACTGATGTTTAATACCTGACAACACCACCTTATGCCCACATAAACAGACAGGTAATGGAAAACCTCTGGATATTAACCTAGCACAGGTTATGCAGCCAGACTCAGACACAAAGTCATGCTTTGGCAGTGTAACAAGCTGCTACATGTCTACTGAGCAGTTCTTAATACCCCTGTGCTGATCTCATGGTCATCATCTTATGAATGCTCACTTGAAAGGCGTGCACACAAATGGATGCCTCAGACTGATGCACAGGAACTTGTTAAGTGTCTGTTATCGTGTGCCTCAGCCCACAGACAACCCCACACTAGGGCTTTTTGTACGTGGGTTTCATGCTGACACCGGGGATTTATCAAAATCTGCTGTGCAGCTATAAAGATTTTTGCTAAATTCGCAACAAACACCAAAGTTTAGGATACGGGAAATGGAGCAGAATGGCTATTAGGGAAAAGTTTAGCATCAGTTCGGTGATGTTTCATGCATGATTTGGTAGGTAAAGGTTATCAGAAAAGTCAATACAAGTGTGCTTGGAAAACATAACATTAGTTAAACCTCTTGACATGTGTGTCACAAAGCAGCAGCAGATCATTCAAAGCTGACCATCAAAATTCTGTTGCTCCTGAAGGTAGAAATGCCTTGTCATACTCCTGGGCTGCTTTATGAACCTGCTGGCCTGCTAACCTGAAAGCCATCTCTCTGCTCCCAGATGGCAGGAGTTGCATTTGGAATGGCATGCAGTGTCTCTCATCTCTGAAATGTGCCAGTTTGGCACTCTTTGAAAGCAGGTGAATGACCAATGTTTTAAAACAGGATTTTTACGCTCGTAAAAGATGCCAGCTTTAAGCTAACAGAAACTCAAGTCATTTGCTTACCTGTGGAATTTGCACAGCGTAGGCACTGGCAATGGTCACAGCACCTGCACAGATGTTTCTCAACTCACCTTAGATCGAAGTCAAAACAACAGGTACCTTGAGATCCATTTCCACCATCCTCAGCATGGATATTGCAAACATGCTAATGCTGCCATCTCACAAGAAAATGCTAAGCATTCGTAAAGGAGGGCTAAGGGGCCCATGCCGTGCAGCTCTGGCAGCCTGCTGGCTGCCTGCTCACAGGGCAGCCTGGAGTCCCTGTTCTTGGGTTCCAGCGCAGCTGCTCCAGATGCTCTGCTCTGCATGAGGAGGCCACAGCAGTCTCCCCTTCCCTTACGCTCCCCTCTTCTGTTGACAACCCCCTTCCTCGTTCACAGACATAGCATCCTACAGCCCACTGCCCTCAGTCTCCAAGCCAGTGCAGATCAGACTCAGCCCAACAGGGCTCCTGCCTGTGAGGGTTTTGATTTTTGAGATCACCTCTTGAGGCAAACATGGTAGTTAGGAACAGGAGAAACATACAGACTGCATCAGGGTGAGAGAAATAAACATGCTGTGCCTCGCACAAGAAGAATGCACATCTATCTGAAACAAGAAAACAGCAGCCCACTTATATGTGCAGTGCCAGATTTGTCCTATCTATTTCTGACCTTTACTCCCAACTGAGAAGTCTCCTCTCTCCATACAGTGCAGTATGTTTCTTGGTTCTGCTCCTGGCCTTTTCTCTTTTTGCCTTAATACAGCCAGGGAGATACTCCTATCTTATATGAATGTCATAACTGCTTGCCAAGTGAGTGTCTAATTAGGTCTGCCAAACTTTTAGAACATCACAGCAGATGATTTATTCCTCAGTGTCTTGAAAAGCAGAGCTGAAAACTTGGTTTGCTTGAGCTGTCCCTGTGACCAGGGGTGTTCCATTTAAGGAGGTTCTGTTCCTTCTGCTCCTCTTACTTCTATGACACCTGAAACCTTTTCTTCTCCCTTTTCTTACAGCTCTTATCTGAATGCTGAAGCAAAAGACTGGGAAGAAGGCAACCACTCCCCACATTTACACTGGGATTCATAAATGGCACTGAGACAGACTCTCTGAAACATTGCAGCTGTACTTCAGGCCATTAAGCTCTCAGCAAAAAGATTTGTGGTCCTCCCGTTTCAATCCCTTGACAGGTCCAATCGCCAGATGTAAAAGTTTTTAACTACATATTTACAAATCTTTATAAACTGGTGGGATTACTGAGCAAAAACCCAGCATAGCGAAGGCCATAAGGTCTGCTCAGGAAAGGAAAATCTTTATAAATAAGCATGGACTGAAAGAAAGAGTGAAATAACCACTACCTCAAGCAGTGAATGAATGTGTTCCTGAGAGCTTAAGGCCCTGAACCGGTAAAGTCTTTAAGCATATCCCTAAGTGACCCCATTGACTTCAGTTATATATGTATCAGTAGCTTGCTCAGTTAGGACTTTCTTTTATGAGCTGAAATAAATTCCTTTTTTATTCATTTTTAGAGTCTGGGATTATGGCCTCTGAGCAGTTTGGAAACACGGTGCCTAGAAAAGTATAAAGTGTAAAAAGAGAAAGCAAGGGTAGGTGTAAGTTAGTAACACTGCCTCCATTTGTCAGTGTGGGAAACTGAGGGTTAGGGACCCAGTGGTTTATTCAGGGGCACACAAGCAGTTTATGGCAAAGCCAGGGAATAGATCCTGGTCTTTCAGGTTCTGCTGTCTGTATTTTAATCCTCCAGTATATATCCTGTAAAAATTCCAACCTTCCTGTCTCCTTCTTTAGACCTTCTGCTGACATCTATGTAAGTGGAAGGGACAGCAGAGTTAAAGTTAGCTTACGTTAGTCACCTACTGGGGATCATGCAATATATCTTCTTCCTACCCTAACATTTGTTTAGAAACTTGGGTATGATATGCTTGTGAAATACGTATTTTTGCATAATAAATTTCGAACTTGAAAGAAAAAGAGAAATATTATTTTTTTTGGCTTATTCATTCAGATAATTGTACCTGATGCAGTATTTCTAACCAAGTGCATTATCCAGTCTATTGCAGCTCATTTCATAGCACAGGAGTGCAAACAATAAGAAGTAGACAGCCAAACCTTAAGTCATTAAATATAAGTAGAGCAGTCATCATAAAGAGAAAGAAAACACTGGGTAAGTTTTCTGAAAAGGAAAAAGGTATAATTACTTCAGCCAAAGGGCAGCAATAACACAGACACTGACAAAATACGGGGATTTTATGGGCTTATTGACTCAGCCATTCACAAAAAAAGTCATTATCTTAGCAAATGCCACATTACACGATAGTAATCAAGATACTGTACTGTACCTCTGAGATACTCGCACCTTTTACTGAAAATCGAAGGCACTTTTCTGAATAGTTAAGAGAAGAATTTTATGGTTGTGTGATGATATGGCGACATCTTTTTCTTTCTGCGTTTCCAACATTTAGAGCTGCTTTTTTACTGTTTTTATTGCCATTAAATATTCTGGGGTGATTCTACTGGCTTTTGGCAAAGTAGCTTCAGAGTCAGTACAGAAACTTTTAGCATGCCCAGCTGAGGCACATCTAAACGCCTCAGCTCTGAATGATAAGCTTGCAGTATGGAATGAATGAAAAAGATAAAAGTAACCTTATCTGCAAACCTGAACTCTCTTTCCATCCATCCTTACTGTTAGCAAAGTGTCTGTTGGACTAATGATAGGAAACCTCCATTTTCAGACCAAAGGGATTACCAGGCTGTGGAATAAGCAGCTGATGAATGCTGAGAAGATATCAAAATTTGTATATCTTGTGGGTGATGATCACAGCGTTGGCTAGAGAAGCAGGAAGGCACAGGATGTCTTTAAGACAAGCAGCTCTAACCCCATACTAGGATTTATACCTGAAGAATAATAATTCAAAACCTGTCATTGAAAATCTTGGCTAGCCAGTTCTGTTTCCAAAATAGATGTTTTCAAAACAGTCATAGCAAGATACCCCTGATGGGTATGAAGTGTATCAGCCTTTTTTTTTTCTTCTTTTTTTTCCTCACTTCTGCTTTTGTATTTTTTTGGGACAGATGAATATTGGAATAGTTTAACTGAGGATGAGCCATTTTCGATCTTTGTTTAAAAGGGCTCTCTCAGTCCTCTTGCCATAAGAAACAGGGAAAGGAGCATCCTGGTCACTGCTAGGCTGGGGAATCTGGAAATGTCAACAAAATTCAGAACATGAGCTTCACCTGAAGGGTTGATATTCTTTCATTCCTTTCGTACTGGTGTCTTTGTCCTAATGAATACAACAATCTCAATTTTAATTAGGTTAGGAATAAGAACCCTCTGAAAATGGAGGATGAGGAGCCCCCTGCCTCCAGATGTAAAAGGCTGATGTATCAACCTACAACTGGAGTGTGAATTGCTAGTATCTGAGACTGGCTGCTTCAGCATTAGTATATCTGTGATGTATTTAAATATATTCCTGTATTTTAAAAAAGCTTTATATACATGAGTTTACCTAAGACTGTGGGGCATAAGAAAATAATGTTACCCTGGCTCTGTAACTTCCATTAAAAATTGCTGCAAATATTTAAGGAGCTTTATTTGCTGATGTACTTTTCTTTCCCTGTTGATATGATATGACAGAAAGAAAACAAAATAGCTAAGCTTTTTGGGACGGCCAGTGTGATTAAACTTCCCAACTGTGGCTGTATTGTATATTATGTGAATGTCATTTTTGTGGGTGTATTTCATTTTGGATTTGGTTTTTTTTTGATTTTTCATTAAAATTGTCATTCTGTTCACAAGAATTTTTAAGGTGAAGAGGAGGCAGGAAACAGGTTCTTTTTCTATATCAAGTTTAACATCTGCTGCATCTATGGATAACAAGTTCTGAGGTGAACTGCTGAGTGTGTCACAGTAAGCCTGGAAGAGTTAAGTGTGGAAAGTCAGTTTGAGCATATGCTGTAATGGATTTGACCTCGAAGAGCACTACAAAGAGAAATTGCAGATAACCATCTGAACTGACTTCAGAAGCCTGTAGCCCCGACTCCCTGGATACCAAGAGAAAAGAGAAGGACTAAACAGGTTGCAGTGAACAATCAGAAATACAGGGTTGAATAAATGCTTAATATTTAAAGTTCTGATAGTAGAAGAAAACACAGAAGAGCAGTACATTTCCCTACTTGATTCCAATCATATTAGGAAAGTAAAATTCCTTAAAAGACATCTTTATAAAAGTAAGATATATATTCAGTAGAAGTGAGTTGTGAAATTAATGTTGGAACAGTAAAGATGTGCAGCTGGGAATATCTTAAGCACCTTTCCATGGCAAGCAATTACTGATTAAGAATACTAAGGAGAAAGGAGAAACTACTCATATGGAGAATGAGAGCTGCATTCTCCCCAGCAAGAGCAAGTTCAAGTCTCCAGCCTTCAGGGCAGCTATGGTGGATCTTGTGGGGCTCTGCCATGGATACCTCAAAAGGTCATCAAAAGATGAAACATGTGAGCTATTAGAACAACCATTTTAGGATCAAACTTTTCTAGGGTGGAGTGGTGTACATTTTTAAGCATCCCAAATTCAGAGACTCCAATTAAAGTAACTGTTCTCAGTTGCTAGTTCCTGGCACGCAAAGAGTGAGAAGGGATGGTCTTAAGCACAAGAGGTGTAGGTATGCAGAAATGAAAGCTGAGGGTGAAAGCACAACAATCTAGTTTATGCAAAGATGTAAAAGGGCAAATATTTGGAATGGGTATAATTCCATCAGTTTGACTTTCCTAAAGTTACCTCAATGATGCAAAAATCATTGTGCTATAGAGCTTGTGGTCTAAAATGAGAGGATAAGACAGAAGACAGACGAGAAAATGGAGACTAAGGGAGTCAAAAGAGTTTCTGTGCTTGTAGTCCCAGAAAACATTGGGACAGAAGTTGGAATAGAGCCCAGCACATAATATATCCACAGCTTGTTTTGAAGGATGGGCTTTCCACTTAGTTATTCTTCATATTACATTTATTAGCAAAAGCAGGATTAGAAGGAGCTTTGAGGATCCTCTGCAACTGGGGACTGCTGCGAGCAAGTGCTACTTGGTTTTCTGTCTATTGTGTTTAAAAAGACAGGAAGAGACAGACGAGAGAATGTGTGCACACATTCACTGCCACATCTGTTCCACAAAACCCCAAGCCAGAGTCAAAAGAAGACTTTAAAGAGAATATAGACAGCAATGTATTTAGTTTTGATTTATTAAAATAGTTTTCAGACTGCAGTCTTATTTGTCCTGTGAGAACTGCACTCTCTGGTAATGGAAGCATTGAATTTTCATGTGAAACATTTTAGAGAGCATATATTTTTCCACCTACAAGAGTGTGACAAGAATTTGTTCTTGTATGATGGTGTGCAAGTTATTATAGCTGCTATGCTAAACATGTATTTATGATCACTGCTGGCACGAATGCTGTGTATTTTGTTTATGTTTTTACAAACCTAGTTGTGACACATTATAAAAAATGCACTCTTTTCTGCTAGTCTCACACTGAGGCAGAATAAATCATGCATCCTACCTCTGCTCCGGCTTTTCTGATATTGCCCCTTTGCTTTTCCTTACCCTGGAGAAGGAAGTGCCTATGTGATTTTCAGTCCCACACCAGATGATGTTGAAGGCCTCATGAAGGGGCAAAAATAGATGCCTTAATACAGCTGTCAGGGAAGCAAGCCCCAAACCACAGTATGCAGCAGCTACTGTCCTTCAATCAGAATAACCTGCTTTCATTAAATGCTGGTTTGGGAAGAGTCTAGGCATGCTTAAAGCATACAAGGAACAACACAGTGAATAATTCCAAAATGGAGAAAGCAAAACAAAAATAGAAACAAAGCTTCCAAAATGAACAAGAGCTAGCCAGATCCAGCACTAGACAAGTACTAGACAAGAAAGACTCAAGCTGTTCATTTTCCCTGCTCTTTCATACTAGCGTGGACATAAGACATGACTGCTATCCCTGTGTACCTTTATCAAAGACACTTCTTTGTGACACTTTTTTAAAAAAAAAAGCTCTATCAAGATATATGATATTTTAAAATTAGATATTTTTTTTTCACTTTCCAAACCAGCATTATTCATTCTTGTTTAATTAGCAGCATTCTAAGAGTTTTTTTGACAGAGTATCACCATCTGCATTGTACATGAATGTTCTTCACAGGTTTCCTTATATTTGACTGTACATGTTCCCACTGACATCAGTGGTGCAAGACTAAACCTTACTGTTTGATGTTTAAAGGATAGGGGTTTATGCAATACCTATAGAGAAAAAGCTAACATTTTGTTTTTTGGTGACTGGAATTTATGCAGATCTATATTTACAAGCCTGGTGTCTTAGCTGTTAATCTACTTCTACATAATAAGAAAATGTTTTGTGAAAACAGTTCCACACAATGCATTTTGAATATTTTATTGTCTTCCCGAATAGCTGGTATTACTGGGGATGAATCCAAAACAACTATTATAGGACCCTGAGAAAGGAATTATGGGAATTTTAGTGGATATCGTCGTAAAGTCAACATTTACTACCTGTTATCACAGGTGTTTTTAAGCTTTTCCCTTATCCCAGAAAAGAAATTTTACCCACGTTATGTACCACTGGGCTGTAATTTTCAGTTGATACTGAACTTTCAATGGCATATATGTACTGACTCTTCAGAGGACAGCTGGTTTTGATGCATTTTGTTTAATTATGCTTTGTTGTTTTGACTCTCTTGTAGTGTTTATCATCCTGAGGAATACAGCTGAAGATATAGGCCAATGACCCTTTTATACATTGTAGTCTGACACACTGCTCCATGGGGGATTAGCTACCTAAATGGAAATTTTATTCATTAGTTCTTTCGTGTTGCTATTCTGAATCGCTTCTTTACTAGTCTGCCGGAGTAAAAGACTAAGGCCAGCAAAATTTGTTTGGTCAAGTCCTTTTAGATAATTCCTTGCAGTATAATAAAAGGGTAATTTTCATGCCACACAGCACGTCAAAATTCAGTAAAGAGAAACTAAGGGGAAGAAAGGAGCACAAGGAAACTGCAGAGCAGGAAAACTGTTGAACGTTCTCATTTTTCTTTTGACACTTCGTGGTGACACAATACCCTGTGCTAAATATGTTTGTGCTGATCTGCTGTGAAAATTCGCTGTTCAATAGCTTCCAGAGCTTCTCATCTCATACCTATGGTGTGCGTACCTACACCTCTGACCATTGGGCTCCCTTGCAGAGAGTGGGTGGTTGCTGAGTGGCTGAAAGACATTTAAAGGATTTTTTAAACTCTGTTTCCAAGGTGCACCTCTACTTTTAATCTCCTTATGACAAGAAATTGTGAGTTCATTGTGCCATTCGTGAGAGGTAAAGTTATTGGACTCTGTGAATCGGCAAACGAGTGAACAAATCCCTGAGACTAACAATAACTGTGGGGTCATAAAAATAAATAACTCTGCATAACATGCTTTATTTTGACAAATATGATTTCATTGTAATTTGAAGTAACAAAATTTGGCAATATAGTTGTTCTTTTTTCTTAGGTCATATGCTGGCTGGGTCACAGCTGGGCCCATGGACCGGAGGTCAAACACACGGAAGTAGAAATGGAGCACAAGGTCATGTAATTTACTGTCCTTTATTTTGCCCAGCTGTTTTTTTGACTAGTCTCATTTTAACACTCTCAGTGATCTTCACAGATTATTTCCTTCGGAAAGTATTCACAGCTTAATGCTAATTCCAAGACAATGTACATTTTAAAGGGAATAGAATAGGTTAAATTGAAATGTTATCAGAACATTCTGCTATTAGAACCCTGCTACCAGGGACACATGGTGAATTAATTGTTTGGTTATGCAACCCTTGATTCCTGTGTTTATAGTCTAAGGAATGACTCAATTTTTGTATATTCATATTCTAATTAGTCTTAGAACATAATGATATATTAGAGTGTAGTGATATAGTCACAAAGGCTATCTTTAGCTTAGGGAGGTTCAGAAGCCTCCAGGTAGCTCAGAGGATTATCTGAACCTGTCACTCTCCATATTTTTTTAGGTTAAAGCTGAAATCTAGAAAAGCCCCTTTAAGGCACGCGTGAGTCTGAATACTTTCACTGCTTGGTTTGGCTAATTCTTAGTTTAAAAGACAAACAAAGTGGGCTTTCTGTCCAATCTAGGAATATAAATCTGTCAAGACACACCCATAAACACTGAGTCATGGACAAAGCACTCAGAGCAGACTCTGAGGCTGTCTGAAAGCACTGGGGTAGCCTCAGACAGAGCTGCAATACCTCATTCCCCTGCAAACTCCATTTGCCTGCAGATGTCATATCGTGCCTCTTGGATATGCATGGAAGTGTGAAATTTGATGTTCCAGCAGGACGTTGGTTAGATTTGGCTTGGGCCCAGCCTCAGTTTACTGCTGATGAATCAGAGGTTCACTTTGCTAAAGCTTCCAAAAAAGAAAGTTGCTTGCTGAAGCCACACTAAATTGCCATCCAGCTCCCACTGAAGTAAAAATTCTGGTTAGGTCCCTATGGCTCACTTAGCCATGCAAAAGCTGTGTGGGAAGGCATTTTTCTTTTTAGAAATAGATCATTGAAAGGAAGCCAGTTGGATTCCCAGGTTGCCCTCCCGGGGCCTCAGCAGGCTGGTATTCAGGGCTGTTTGGCAGCTCTATCTTTCTACCAGCTTCTACAGGGCAAAGAAAAACAACACTTCTGCCTCCATGTAGCTCTTCTTCATCTGTGTCTTCTGCTCATTCCAAACAAATGAAAGCCACACATGTTTTATTGCAGATTTTTGGTGTGAAGATGAAGTGCAAGGAGGGGGGAATAATTAGACTTCAGGGTGGTACCTCCCTCTAACATCATAAATAAAGATTATTTAACACTGAATACAAAAGCGTGTCAATAAAAATGCTTGGAAATAGAATTATAATAACCAATCTTGTTTTCATAAGTTGTTTACCATAAGTGAAATAAAGTACAGAAAAATGGAAAAGGTAGTAACTGTGCACTGAATTAATTTGTATAGTTTTCAGATCCCTTTCAGGGTTACCCAGAAGAATTCTTCTACTATATTTCCTCTTGACATGTCTGTAGACCCTCTATCTAAAAGTTCATGCTATTTTTTCCTGGAATTATTTCCTTCTTCTCTTGGCTGAACCTTTCTACTAGAGTGTTGAAACTTGGCAGTATGAAAACTTCAGACAATGAAGCTGACTTTTCCCTCCCCTAGCCCTTTACCAATTTAAAAACGTGAGCATAATTTTTGGTTATTTACTGTGTGTATAAATCAAATTTGCTGGACTGCGACTGACCTCATTTGAACTGCAGCACGGTGGAGGGGTATTCCTATCAATGAGCTGTGGGGGGCTTGGACTTAGTGCAAAGGAGTCTGCTAAGCCTGAGTATCAGCATCTTTCCCAGCTGTAATCTCCACACGGTTGGTATAATAACTGATATACCTTTCTTACCCAAAACCATCAGAGAATGTTTTCAGCCATTTACTTACAAGTTAGCAGTGGCAGTCACATGTAAGTGGATACCATCATTTTTTACTCATGTAATATTCCAGTAAAACAATTCTTTGAGCCATATCATACTTATGACAGGAATGCTCTAGTTCTCAGAAGCACCAAGTCATGGCACCAAGTCATTGGCTTGCAGAAAAAGGATGAATTACTAAAGACATTTTCTGCATGTCTCTACGTTCTCCCCAGAGGTGCATTTTTTTCTAGATGATTCTAGTGATAACATATATAATTCTTTGTTGGGGAAATCTCTTTGGGAGAAGGACAGATCTTGCCATCTGGCCTGGAAACTGCAAAATTTTTTAAGTGATGCATATTCGTAAGGTCATTTTTTTTTTAGTTTTCTTTGGAGAACTGTTGAACTGAACAACTTGTAACACTTAAAATGAATAAACATAGTACATGGCAACTTTTTTTCCTATGTCTGTCATATAAAACTGTTCAAAAGGGGAAGAAGGTTTTCTTCTCAGCATTACGGGTAGACTTTGCGTTCTTATCCTAGACAAATGTCATTGAAGTCAGTGGAGTTCTAGTCGTGTAAACAACATACAGTATGTTTGTTTGAACTTTAATATAAGCGAGTTGCATGTTCCGAGTCTCAGGCTCAAATACAGTTATTTAAAAACTAAATCTTTTACACACGTATATTCTGGCATATCAGGATGAATATTTTACCCTTTGTTGCCTTTCACCCGGGGAAAAAGAGGGCTGGGAAATTGCTTGAAAAAGTGCGACATAAGAAGCAAAGAAAATAGGCTTAGTGGAGATGATGGTGTAAAACCCGGGAGGCATATCATTGAGCCATGCTGTGCCAAAATTAGATTTTAAAATTGTTTCTGTCATCTTGTGAAAGCCCATAACACTTTGTTCTGAATATCCTAAAGCTCTTATAACTGCTGTTCAAAAAAATGTAGCTGTCCTCAACCTTGTTCCTCCAGCCATTCCTACAAGCTAAGAAATTGATATAATTTTGACACATTTCATTCAAATAAATAAAAGTCCTTTTTCCTCACTTGCCAGAAGAGAGGCTTCTAAGTCTGGAAGCAGCTACTAGGCCATTGAAAAGTGTTACAAAATGCATTGGAACTGTAGGAAAAAGTTGCTGTCTGTTCAGTCGGTCTGATTTCTCCATCTGGTGCTGCCAAATAATTTGCCAATTTTAACCTTTTAAAATGTCATTCTTTGCCCCTTCTTAAGTATAACTAACTAGTGCATTTTTCTTTCTCCTGACTTCTTAAAAGTTACTGCCCTTTTTGTGGCTGTAGGAACTTCTCAGGATGATTGCAAAAAGGAAAAATATATATTGCAAAAGCGACTTCGCTCCTGGGAAGTGAGTGATAATTTTGCCCCACTTGAAGTCGTTGTAATGTAATTAGTCTAGTGCTTTTAATGACCTCAAAATGAGAAAAGGCAAGGCACTGAAAACAGAATATTTCAAATGTCCATTTAAAACTGGCTAATGTCTGTCCATTGGCATGGCAGTCCTGTTGGTATCTTGTTTTAATGAGTATTAAGAATTTCTTTCCAGTTCAGAAAAAAAATAATCTATCATGCTGATGTATCTGTAGACCCTGTATTTTTCACATTTATGAATCTTGCATAATGTTAGTGTGTAGTTCTTTTTTCTTTCCAGAGACATTTCACTCTTAACTGTGATGACCATTTGTACTTCATTCAGAAAACTCTGAAAAATGGTGACACTAAATGTCTTACAAATAGGTTTTTATCTGTCCTGTTTACCATAACGCAGAATGACATGATTAGTAATGATTTTTAACTGGCTTCTAAGGAGGTGTCATGTATCAGTTTTGTCAGGTGAATTAATTGTTATGATAATGATAGCGTATCAGTTATTCCTTGGAGGGTTGTATTAGATCAATTATATAATTAATCTGTCCTGTTTCTTTACTTATTTGTTTCTCCAATAATTGTGAAAATATCGGTATTACCATATGCAATTAGTACTTAATTTTTCTGATCTACTTGCACAGATTATCTTGCAAACAATATTCTATGAAGTATTTTTATGCTTTTTTCTTATGAAAATGGGATCACTTCACTCAGTTCCTAAGTATATTTGTTTTGTATTTTTTTAATAAATAGTTCACATTTTGTTGTTTTCTTTAAAAGCACACATTTGTCTGTTACAGTCTTTCTCTGGCACAGTAAAGCACATCTGAACTGGAGGCATTTGCTGAGGTACATTTGAGAGCCATGGCAAAGTCCATGTGTCTCCAGTTTCGACTGCTGTCTCTAAAATCTGGTGTCAGGTTGCTGTCCCTATCGCCATCTAATTCTTGGCTGCACAGTGTCCTAACTTTAAGAAGCAATGGAGATAGGTTCAGTTTTTAAATTGTGTGGTTTGCTTCATACTTCAGTACAAAGTCCACCTCTGTCCAGCTCTTACACGCTCAGAGCATAGCCATCAGCTGAATTTGGATCTACCTAGGTTTGGCTGTGTTGAAGAGTAAATGTTCTCCACAATTCTTTATACTTTGCCTACACCAATCTTAAACATAGATAGATCTGAATCTTTCTGAAAGGGTGTATAACTGACTTATTTGTATACACCTGGGGCAACTATATCTGTACAAGTTATTCCAAGACAAATCCTGCCCTGAATTTTCTCCCCACAGCAGAACATAGCAGCTCAGTATTCTGGAAAAGACATGACTTTATTAACAACATACTTATTTAGACTTCTGGAAAGCACTGAAAATTCTTGTAGAAAGTTGTATTTAGGAAATATGCAACATCTATAGGAGTGTTTGTGTTCAGAAGAACTGGCTTTCCCCTGAAGTTTAGGCAATGATTTTTTTTGACAAACCTACTTGCTAAGTGGTAATCCTGTTAAATTTCTGTGTCACATATTATCTATCGAGACAGATGATTGTAACTATGCAACAGGTAATGGAATAGTTATTCAGAGGTAGCATTGTACTTGTTCAGTGGAGATCATCACTAGGGAAACGCAAATAGCTTCCAACTAAGAAAATCCCAATGCTTCCTTGTGAGATGGAAGGGAAAAAAAACTTGAGTATCTTAGATCCAGTCTCCAACACACCGCAAGCCTGGTTTTACTACCAGAGTAAAACATGGCTGTGGACGCTGAAAAGTGACATTACCTTGTGAAATGGGGTTGTTGCCAACAAATGAGTGTACACTGTTATTTTAGTGGAGATCCGAGTTCACTCTCAAATCCAAATGTGTCTGCCAGGTCCAGTAATCATTGTAAAAACGTACACCCACACACAGACGAAGGCAAATTCCCCAACAAGGCTTAGGGCAGCCAAGCGTATTCAGCCCATCAGCACAGAACTCAGCTCGTGCTCAGACTGGGTGTAGCAGATCTGACAGAGGTGGCCATCCTGCATCTCAAGCCACCAGTAGATTTTTAAAGCGGTTAAAGAATACTTTGAGCCATAGCTACAACTGGACCCATGACACGAGTGAAAAGTTTGTGAGTCACAGAGTCTTTGATGCTTTAACTTTCTTTTAGCCTTAATCAGCCAACAGGACCAAATGGTTTTTAAAAGATACAAGTGTTTCTAGGAAGCAAAGGAGGAGGTTATACTATCCAGTCCTTCAGCCACTGGATCTGGAAGAAACTTAAATTCCTGAAATCATCCACTGATAAAACAGCAGATTCCAGCCTGTGCCAAAACTTCGTAACTTTTAACCTCTGAAGGGCTTTAAAAAGAAGTGTAATAAGAAGTTTAACATAATGAGCTTGAGCATGAGTTGAGACTGCCTGTTTCTTATGGTAATCACTGTCTATAATTTTATGAGACACAAGATGTCAGTAGGGACCTGCACTGTATCTGCACGTGTAATTGTGGCTATTACCCGGTGGAATGTACCCTTGGGCTGCCTTTTACCATGCAAGAGTCATGCCACCTCACACAGGTGGAAGTGATAGCTGAAACACAAGGCTTTAGAGAAGAGATAAGAAATGAAGTTACCTTTGTTGCAGTGTTTATAAGGTTCTTCAAATTGGTGAACGACAGAATACAATGGCAGACTTCAGTAGGTGGTGTCCTCCGCCAGTGCAAATTTGATAATTACTGGTGTCTTGGTACTCTCTCTGAACTCTGTTGTAAGAAGGTTTAAAGATTTTCGGCTTTGGTGTGACAATGGTTTCTGCCAATTCAGTCACCGTTATCTCAATGTCATTCCTAACATGACATTATTTAAAAAACCTGAAGTTGCGAGAAATTTTCGTGGGTGTTGCTTTACACTAGTAGTTTACTCAATATTTATGCCCTCTGACTAATAATAACTATGTGGTATCTTTACATGATTTGTCATCAAGACACGACTGGAAAGTGGGTGCCATTAACCCCTTTTTGAAGATGTGAAATTTGGGTCCAGAGGAATAATGTATCTTATAAGGATTCAGTAGTAGAGACTGAAATAGGAGTTGGGTTTCTCAGCTTTTAACTCAGTGTCTGAACCCAGTTATGCTACTGTGATTTAGCACAGCTTGAAAGTGATGCTGATGTAACAAGTACACATCTTTCCGAAGGAAGGCACAATGTATAGGCAAATGTATTGTCAAAGGAGTACAAAAATAAATACTTTATGATTGCATCACGGTGTGGTGGGTTAACCCTGACTAGCCACCAGGTGCCCCCCAAGCTGCTCTATCATTCCCCCTCCTCAGCAGGACAGGGGGAGAAATTACAATGAAAAAAGCTCATGAGTCAAGGTAAGGACAGGGCGATCACTCACCATTTGCCCTTCTGGGCAAACCCTGGGGAAATTAACTTAATTTATTTCCAATTAATAACAGATTAGGATAGCGAGAAATAAAAGCAAAACTAAAACCACCTTACGTCAACCCCTCCCCTTATTCCTGGGTTCAAGTTCATTCCCAACTCTTCTACCTCTTCCCCCTGAGCAAGCAAGATGGGATGGGTAATGGAGGTTGTGGTCAGTCCATAACGCTTTGTCTCTGCCACTACTTCCTCCTCACGTTCTTCCTCTGCTCCAGTGTGGAGTCCCTCCCACAGGAGACAGTCCTTCTCAAACGTCTCCATCCCATGAGCTGCAGTTCTTCAAAAATGGGCTGTTTCTCTCAGATTTTCTGAATCCTCTCTCACAGCTGCTGTGAAGTTTTTTTTACCCTTTCTTAAATATGTTTTCACAGAGGTGCCAGCAATATCACTGACAGGCTCAGCTTTGGCCAGTGACAGGTCCATTTTGGAGCCAGTTAAAACTGGCTCTGCCCAACATGGTGGCAGTTCTTGGTGTCCTCTCAACAAACTCTTTCACTGCAGTCTCCCCACTACCAAAATCTTTCCAGGTAATCCCAATACACATAGCAAAGGAGTAGGTGAGATTCAGCCTTTACCTCCAATGGTTTGGTTTTGCTTTTATTTTATTTTGTTCTGTGTAGAAAATTTATCACCCCCTTCAAAAAGGATACATAGCCAAAATGATCTTCTTCAATTTAAAAATACTATTGAAACAAAAATGGAACAAAGAGTGAGTGAATTGCAGCTGCACCTGTGGTTCTTGACAGTCGTAACAAAAACTGCTGCAAATCTGCACAGGTTGGAAAAATTTCTTCACTCCCTGTCTCTTCTCTGTCTTAACAATGGCTGAGGTATTAAAGCTCAAAGTATGTTAGCCTCCAGACAGTCAACAAACTGGAAAGATCTTCCCCAAACCTGAGAAAACTCCTTAGAAATTCATGGGTATCAAGGATATGTGGAAATTTTTTTGCAGTCATAAGGACAGCAGTTAGTTGCTCTAGAAATCTGTAACCGTACTTCAGAGGAGAGTATAAATATATCTGACAGCTCACCCTGGGAAACAAATCAGGAATTGTGATGTGGACACAAGTCAAAATATCTTTATTAGTACTTTTTTTACCAATTTAAACCTACCATTCCAGCCCTCAGGCAACACCAGTCAGCAAGCACACAGCTGGAAGCTGGAACCTCTTTACTACTTCAGTACGCAGCAGAGTATCTTCATATAGACCTGGCATTGAAACTATGAGGAGTTTCACTTCTCTGCACATGTTTGTAAGTATAGGCATCAAGAACTAACCGTGGAACAAAAGGAAAATACGTTGTAGCTCAATATATGTCTTATCTGACTACAGTAATCAAAAGTGAAATTTTAGTATTTTGCATAAAAAAATTTACAGATTGCTGTGCTGACAACTCTTAAATCTATTGCTTGCTTTTATCATATTTTTTTGGCATTATTTCTCTCCAATAAACAAAATAACTTTGTGCCTTGGTTTTGCATTTGTTGACAATTTAATTTCCTCATATATTGCTTGCTGTACAAGAGTTTATTAGGATCTGGAATAGTTTCTTTGTCAAAGATTATTTTAGTCTTGTGTGGAGGTGTAGAAATAGTTTCTCAAATTAAAAAAAAAAAAGAAAAAAGAGATGTTTGTTTTATCTTATAAAGCAACTTTCAATCTCAATTGTCTCAACTAAAAGAAGAACCAGGTCTCATCCACATGACAAATGAGTCTGATGTGTTTCCTACTATCCCCATGAAAATGGCTGCTAAGAAAAAAATTGAAGTTAAATCCATCCGTTGCACACAAATAGTTTCCACTTTAGACTTCAGAGATACTGGCTTGAAGGATTTGCAAGAGGATATGCAATCAGCTGTCCTCTTGAGCCACCTTTGACAGTACACATTAGCACCACAGTGTTTGCTTTATTTCTTGAGCTACTAAGTTAACCCCCTGAAAAGCAAAAAAGCTGAAGATTCCCATCCCAGAGGAAACTTAAGTTCAATTTTGGAATATTATAATTTATCCTAGAATAATAATGACTGCCAAATGCAGCACACAGGATTTTATGTATCTTTTCAGTGGTCGTGAGCTATTGACAGATTTTTGCTGTTCTTTGATGACTGCTCAAAAGCAACGAGACACTATGTTCATGGAATCACAAAAAAAGCCCTGTTCTTCTGACCTCTTTGAAGTCATTTATCACTAGATGTTTAGAGCTGTGAAAATTTTATGAAAAGATTTTTATATCAATTTCCTCATTTTACTTCTCACTTCATCCCATGCTAACCTAGTGGAATTTCTTATACCATCCTCTGGAAGAATTTATATTGGCTGCTGTCAGAGGCATGCCTCTAGACTAAGGCTGTTTTGGCAAAATTCATACGTGGTTGGTGGTTTGGTAAAATTCCTATATTTAAGTTGTGTGCCTTGTAAAAGTTTTTCTTTTGCATTCATCACTTTTTAGCTATAAAAACATAAAAAAGTAAAATCCTGTTACTTTAAAATTTCAGTTAGATCTAACACCAGCCACTTAGAAGCAAAGCTGTTTCTAGCAAACCAACAAGGACAAGACCACTCAAGGTTTCCAGCAATATAGACAAAAATAGGTTTTGCAGTGTAGCTGTCAAGCTACTGTAGGCCTGAGGTCAGTCATGGTGTCTTTCAATACCTGGCTATGCTTTTGCTGGTCTTGGTGGTGGTGTAGATCTGATACTGGGGGTTGGCTGTGGAAGTCGTGGAGTCTGAATTATGTTGTCTGCTTGGGAAGAACATTAAGGCACTGTCTCTTGCAACGGCATGGCAAAATATTGCCAGAAACTGCAGCCTCACAAGTTATGTCCTGCTTTAATGTTGGTTGGTAACTAAGAGGGCTCGTACTCTTCAGAGTGTGCAAAGATAGTCGGAAAATGCTTTAGGGACAAGAACTACAGATGCAGACAGGGCTCTCCTCCACAGGGTGGTCCTTAGAGCAATTAAGTAGGGCCGGGTGAGAGGCTAACTAACTTACATTATGGGAATATGGAAAGTTTCTGAACCACCCATGAAATATTAAATCTAGGGAATGCCTTAGGAAGAATGTAGAAAAGGGAGAAAAGTATGATTAATCTGAAGTAAAAAATGTACTGGGTTTTCTATCGTTTCAAACAAGTTCATTTAGGCTGAAAGAAAACAGTATTTTCCCTGAGGAGCTAACTTAATTTCTTTCTCAAACAATTCTAATGAGGTCAGAGATTGGAAATTTATGCAATCTCTGAAATCTCTGAAATCTCAGCTGGGACAGTGAAGATGCAGGTTCAGGTTTCCTACAGCAACTTCAGATTAAAGACTGAAACTCAAGCCTCCTAGGAGGTAACTAAACATGTTTTTACAGTATTTTTGTTTCATTTTCTCTGTTCCTCCAAATTATGTTGCTCTGTTTTTACAAAACAAAAGCCTGGAAGTATTTCCTCAAAACTCAATCTTTTTAAATTAAGTCATCTTTAAAGGTTTGCTACATATATTTTAACCTGAAATCTAAGAAAGAAGTATTCTTCTTCTTTGGATAACTGTAAATACTTTCTGTGCTTTTCTCGGTTCTAGGCATGTGCCAGGAAGTGGGTTGTAAACATCTGTAATGCTAAATACATCAAGACAAACTCAATCAAGACAAAATATCCTCAAGGAGCACCTACTCACAAAATGTCACATCCTTTGCTCTGTATCAAGTGGGCTTGCCTACGTTTCAGATAAACTAATTTCTTGCTGTTAAAGCCAATGCAAGAAATGTAATGCTCATTTTCCTCCACCATTTGAAGTAACAGAGTTTTCAGTATGAGCAACGTAACTTCCTTTTAAATAACATTTCTGAAGTTTTTGCCAGTAAACAATTTAGAAATCAGGAAGAGTCTTCAAATGTTTCCTACAGCATGAAGTGGCCGTAAAACTGTAGGGCACAGCTGAGGATTTCTCAGGTATGGCAATAAAGCTGATTTACCTCCTGTCCACTCCTTCACATAACGAGTATTTCAAAGGTACAAGAAGCTAAAAAGATCGTAGTCCATTTTATTAGATCTTGGACATGTTGGCTTTGTAGCAGTTGCGTATATGCTTGACACTTGGTAACTGCCAGGTAATTGTAAGATTTTCTTTAAACTTGATTTGGAACTATTCTGGTCATCTGCTAACTTAGTGGGGACAAAGAGTAGTGGGATTTCTTCAACCAACGCCCAAAATATGAACACCTATCCCTATTCTCTTCAAATAGTTAAATAAGTTTTTTAGTACTTTGGACTTCAGAACAGAGCTTCAGCTTCCAAGGCATCTTATTAGAAACTTTGTTGTCTTCCTGGTCCTGGGAGTATGATGTAATTTCTCAGTAGCTGTTGTGGCTTTTCTGCTTCAAGATAATTTTGGCACAAGGTTGTGTTAAGGGGGAAAGAAAAGAGTGAAGGAGGTTATAAATGTGAAGGTTTCGTTCATAACAACATTTAAACTGCTTCTGTGTATTTAAAATTTTCAGAGAAAGCTTGTGTTGCTTCTTATTCTAAATAGGTTAATTATCCTTAAAATATTCCTAGTCTACCTCTGTCTTAGTATGTGTTTTAGTGAATTGACCCAAGATTTTATTATCTGCTCTGGGACAAAACAGAACACTATAGCAAATATCGCAGAGAGTTACACGTTCAGGTCTATAAATGTGCATTTTAGTAACATTAGATTTTTTTCCTTTTGTGTTTTTAGTGTTAATTTAGTTTTTATGTGTAAAGTTTGTACTTCAAATCTTTCCATTTGTCTTTCCAGTTCCCCCACGTGCTTATTGTACAGATCTCAGTGGTTCTTCCAGGACATGTTGGCTATTCCCTCGGTAACACATTGTTTAATCCTTGACTAGTCTTGCTGCACTAAATCTAGGAGACTTCAGACCCATGAATCTGAATGCTGATGTAATCCCCAGACAGTTCCATTTATATTAGGAGTGTGCACATTGCTACTGTTGGCTCTTTCTATCTAGGCTGGGGCAGTCTGCAATGTTACTCATTCGGCTTCACAAATAAGCTTAAACAGACCGTAAAATAATCAGGGACACTATTTGTGACTGATTGTTGGGGATATCACAGTACTGAAAGTGAAATGACTCTGGAAGCTATGGTCTAGTAGTTGAAGCTGAAGATTAGAGGTGGAAAGATCTTCATTTTTTTGCCACACATTTATGGTGCATGATTATTGAAAAAACCCTTTGTGAAGTTTTGTTACATTTTATTCTTCCCTTTTCTCTAATTTGATACTAAAGCAGCACAAACAATACTTCATTTCAAAAAAGCTTACACAGCTCTAATCTTTTAAAACCTAAATATTCCTATTTTTTTTTGTCTGCAATTTGTGGCAACTAGTTACCATATCAAACATTATCGAAACTTATCCAGAGCTTTGCTGCCTTATTTTGTTAACCAGCCTTGCTCAGCAGCTGTCATTGTTACATGGAGACTGACATCAGAGTTAGACTGATCCCAGTGCTTAAATAGTTAACTAGAAGCTAGGTTCTTCCTTCTAAACAGAATGTATTAGGCCACCGTGATAGTTCCAAGTGTTGTTCAAAAAGTCATTGATTTATTCACCAAAACAATAATTTCATGCAAGATTCATTTCCGCTAGCTGTCCCCTCTATAATGACTCACTAGACAACATAAAATAAATTTGATTTAATGGCACTCAGAAGGCCAGATGTATTCTCCTGTCCCTTTATGAAAAACAATGCAGTTACTCTTGAATAGAGATTCTCCACTTGGGAGGGCATGCTTGTAATGCCACCCTTCCTTTGAGCTGCAATGACTGGCTGGAAGTTTTGAAAAGGAGTGCATCTGGCAAGACCCACCCTAAGCCACTGTGCCCACTATTTTGTCCAGTCTTGCATAGACTTCTCCTTCCAGGACACCGAAGTGTTGTACCTCTGTCATTGGAGCAATTCTACAACTCTGAGACAAGGAAGAAGAGCTAAGTCTTAATACAGTACAGGCCTCCAGAAGCTCTACAAATTTAGAGGCGTCTATCTCTAGTAGATCTAGTTGGACAGAAATCTCTCCACGTGCTCTTTATAACTCCTTGAGGAGCCATACTGCTAGTACTGATGGAAAGAAGTACTCAGTACTGTCCATTGTACAATGTATCTCTAAGTAGTCTATAAGTAGCTTATATAAATACTTGCTTAAATTATGCTCATCCTTAATAATCGCTTATTTGAGAACAGCCTGTAATGGTCTCTTACCTGTTGAATTATAAATAAGACTTATTTTAAAATAATTGCTTGCATCCTCACTTATCTGGGTGTTAGATCTTGCTCATATGAATATTCAATGCTTCAGTACTATCATGTGAAAGACTACTTCCAGACCTACAGTCACTTCTGTGTAAATAAAAAATCTACACATATTTATAAGAGGTAAGAAATATAAATTTACCTAGAAATCATAGAAAATCTTAGGTTGAAAAGAACTTCTGGAGCTGATCTAATCTATCCTCAGTGTAAGGAAATATCAGTGCAAACATACAGTATCCTCTGCACTTGGTAAGGAAAGTTGCTTTTGTCTCTAAAACTGTAGAACTAAGTTCTAGAACTAAGCAGCCAGTCAGAAGGTCAATAAGTTTTGATATGCACTTAAACTTTTGAATAAATATATTTGTGACTCTTGCACGTCTTCAATTTCTATGAACAGTCCTGTAGCCCATTTCCTGCATCATCGAAAACGTATGTCAATATCTCCGATCCTAGTTTTCTGCATATGAATATTTGAGCTGCAATGCCCAGTGTAATCACCTAGAAAGATACCCACTCTCTTCAATAGAGTTTCTTTTATTGGTTTCTGGAAACTTTAACTTCATTTTCCAGTCAGGAACAAGAAGATTTTTTGTTTTTAAATCTAGCTAATCGTAACTGTTTCAGAAATATATAACATTCTCTGAAAATAATTTGATATTTTATTGAACTCAGAGTCCAAAGATGTATTCTCTTGCATAGAAGAAAACCAGTGAAGTAAGAATTTGCTTAATACTTCACTGGCAGACCAGACCCCCATTCACAGCTATAATTTCGTTTGAATGATTTAGGTATGCAGAAGCTTGAGACCTGTTTTCTAGAGCCACAATGGCCTTTTCTTCCCAATTAATATTTTAAACATTCTTTGACTTTTTCTTTTGCATTAATGGTTTTTAATTGCAGATAGTTTCCAAGAGTAGAGCTGCTTTCATTTCCTTGCCTTTTTCTGATTCTTCTTCAAACATGCTCAGATAATGTTATTTTATTAATTCTCACTGAAATTAAGAGTCTGCACTGTTAGTGATACAGATCTCTTCAATAAGACATAAAGAATAATAGCCCACTGTCTACGGTTGGCAGGAAAATAGCTGAAATCTGCTGTCCTCCAAAATGGCTGTAGTCAGTCATCCGGACTAATTATTATAGCCCTCCTTCCAGTGCAGCTGCTTCCAGCTGTACAGAGTAACTTCTCTGCAGTACCTTTGCATGCAGACCAGGTAATGGGGCAAAGCTCTTTCAGTCAGTAGCTTTTTACACTTATCTATTCTCTGTGACAGTGAGAAATTAATTTCTTAAATGTTGAGGGAAAACAATGTTCAGTTTGTTTGAACTGTTTTCCAATACATGTCAAATTAACTGATGATTGCTTCTAGGTTAGTTTTTATGCTGGGGTAGGAACAGACTAGGAGTGTGCAAAACCATACACAAACAGCAATTAATTGTCGTGAAATAAAGAAGCTGTCACCAATGCTGACTCTTTTCCCTGCAATGCTTCCTTGTTATTTAGTACAATATCTATTTCCCAGCTCTCTTGCCAGGTGTAAAATTGTTATGCCCATAATTTTCTATGGGGGATTAAATAATTTACCTTCCAGGACTCATGGTAATGTACATAAAAATTTGACAGCAAACTAGATAGATATGAAGTGGAATGTCCTCAGAACTCACTGGATTTTTTTTTTTCCTTCTTCCTCTCCTTCCACATTGAGTAGAAAAAAGAGTCTTGAAAAATGAATATTGTTAGAAGCTTTCTACAAAAGGCAGGAGATGGTTTGGGTTTCCAGTTAGTATAGGCTAAACGGATTTTTTCATTAGAAGGCTATTTTTTTCATGGTAAATAATTACAGAAAATGTTTTACTCTCTCATCTTTGCCAGCTGCCATGCACAGGTTTCCTTTCAGCTGCACCTATGTTAAAAGCATTTCTGGAGCAATTCCACCCAGGAATGGAAAACTAGCCAACACTTACTCCAAAGGGGTAAAAGTTCATAGCTGGAAACAGTTAAGGCGGGATGGGGACTTTGATGAGTTTGTTACCATGGTGTTTCAGGTATATCAACATTTGTGGGCATCTTACATCATGCTAGTTCAACCAAAACGTTAAAAACTTTCTTTAGACAAATACTTCATCTTTGGAGTGGAAAGCTGTGCTTTTTGCACCAAGCAGCTTTCATATTCCTTCCTAAGCAGATGAGGTAAAAAAAACCCCTTCTCTCATTCCAATGCACCATTTATAAAGAAAAATGCTTTTATTTGGACTGTAGATGGAGAAGAAGTGGGTTTAAAATCTTCCTAAACTGGCTTGAACTGAAAAGCAGACCTCTTCATTGCTTACTTAGTGTTTAAATCAGCTCATACATTTTTTAATGCATTCATCTAATAGTTTACATTTTAGGAACTGAACCATCTGGCTAAATCCCTGAGAATGGAATTTTTATAATGGTTTTTACCATAAGTGTTTTATCTGATTCCAATATAAAACAAGGTTAGCCTAATTAAATGGAGGCTTTCTATTCACCTACTCTATGCATTTGTTTATTTAAATATTTTTATTAATTAGAACTCAAGGTTCAAAATCAGAAAGAAAAGGTTTTCAGAAGTTCTGCCTGAAATACGTTAAGCCACATAAATGAACAGTACTGGGACTTTGGCAGAAGGGCACTGGCCCCACAAGCTGGAGATGTTTACTCTTTTCTCTGCCAAAAGTTGTAAGTCATCATGCAGTTAATAATTAAGCAAATATGTAGCACACAAACTTCTAAAATGAAATAATATTCTGAAGTAAGTGTGGTTGACCAGTGTCCTCCATGCACTATTTATGTTTATACTAGCTTGATGGCTGTTTCCACAGATTCTGAGAGGAGATGGGTTTTCATCACGATAATTTTGGGAAGGTATATTCCCTACAGTTGTGTCAATAATATTTCAGACCGGGTAACCCTGAGACTTCCCTATAAAGACCAACAAGCTAAGGTCGTCAATCAGAAAATGCATAAGAGAAAGACACCCTAGATGAGAGAACACATGAGAAAAATCCCTGTGGGACTTCTCTTTTGCTGAACCCCAAAGGAGCAAAAGGTGCTATTATTTACTTACATTAAGCGGACTTATCTGAGGACTGGGCAACTTCGGATGCACTGTAATCATGGGCACAAAGTAGTTATGCAGCAGGCTGGGCTCTCAAGAGGCTGGAGGTGAGGTCAAGCCCTGCTCCTTGTGTCAAAAGTGGGGACCATGATGGCCTGACTGCTGCCATTCCTGTGTGCTCGGACTTCTCGCTCTGCTGCTTAGTTTGACAGTGGCATGGAAGGTCTTTGAAGCAGGGTCAAGGATCTTCCTCTCTGTGTGTAAGCAACGTGCTTTCCTATGGCAATAGCATGTCAGTTCTTATCAAGCAGAGCAGAGTTTTAGTAAAAGATCATGAAAAACAGATGTGTGGGAGGCTACTACTATACATAGTCAATGGGAGATCAGAGCAATGATTTATTGCCAGTAGCTACATCCACGTGGATATCAAACACTTGTTCTTCCAGAAAAGATATTGTGCCATTCAGCTATCTAGAAGTCAGTCACATTGCAAAAGTAATGGCAGCTGGGCAGCTTTCTATCTCTAAACATTCTTAACCAGGCATGGATGCAGACTGCCTCGTAGACTAGATTTCAGATTTCCTTTTACTTAGCTGTAGTCTGTGTTCAGTCTTGAGGGACTGATAAAGCAGAAGCTGTTCAGATCGCAAGGCAGAATGGCATGCGGTTCTGATCCTGACCAAAATCACTACAACTTTCTCCAAAATAACACTGGACCAGACTTTTACAAAAATATAGTACTCTGCTTCATGATATTGGCCAGGCATGTGATGTATTACTAGGTGACTCAGCATATGATTGTTTGTTACTTCTTATATGCAAGTACGATTTTTCGCTTCTCATGCTGTTTTGGAGGCAATTTCAACTGTTTCCAGCTACAATTCATAACTCAGGCACATAGAACATAGAACATAATATATCAATAATATTTAATTTTTAATATATCAATAATATTTAATTTCAAGCAAGCAGTTTTGCTCTGGCTTTAGAGTGTTTGGATTAAATCTGAATTCAAGGCTCAACCCGAAACCCAACCTTTTTATCCTTCCTTGATTAGTTTAGTTTATGTTCTTGCTTAGCAGCAGGAGATTAATTCGGGTGTCTGCTCCTTCTCAAGTGAAGGTTAGTTCAGTTTGCTCTTCTTTCTTCACACCCTTGAGTTTGTGTTGATATTCCAAAGCTGTGTTAGGTAGAGAATTCTGTGAAGCTTTTGTATCAGTCCAAAGGTGAATGAGCCTGAAAATAAATCTTTCAGCAGATATAGGAAGATCTGTTATTTGGTTTGACTTCATACATATAACAATGCTGTTTTGCTAAGCATGAATTTAATAATGCTTTTGCGATTACAATTTTTACTATTAAAACAGAAAGCTTTATGAAGTTTGAAGACACTTCAGTTTTATTGACTCTCATAAAATGCTGTTCTGCGTAAATGGAAATAAACAATTTTGTCTTTGCAACACAAAATATGAAGACTCTCAGAAAATCCTGCTCATTGTTACTTGAGGAAAGAATGTCATACATTCAGCCCTTTGACTTCCTGTGTGTGTCACTGTGTGCTCATTTTGATGTATAGTTTATGTGCAATTCCTCTTTAGGTTCAGCAGCACTCACAGAGAAGTAGGTACTCAGGAAGGGGAGGAGGTTTTAGTGCAAGCTCCTTACAATATGAAATCTCCTGTTGTCTAGAAGGAGATCGAGACAACTGGATTTGTTTAACACGGAGAAGGCTAAGGGAGGATCTGGTTGTTGTCTTCAACTACCGAAAGGGAATCAGAGCACAGAGCCAGGATCTTTTCCTCCAGCAAAAGCATGAGAAGCAACAGCCACAAGATGCAGCAAAGGAAATTTCAAGTAGATATATAGAAGAAAAACATCCCCATTTACTTGCTCAGGTGTTGGTAGGGGGTTGCTCAAAGTGATTTTGAGATCTGCATCCTTGGAGGTATTAAGATCTTGACTAGATGTTGTCCTGAGGAACCTGCTCTAGTAATGGTGTTGGTACTGCAGCTGGGACTAGATGGTGTTGGGACTAGTGCTCTTTTCCAAACCAAACTGTTGTACAACTTTGAAAGCACAAAGACAGAGCAAGTAGGACAGAAACATTATCCACCTTATGGTAGTACAGTCTTCTACCACACAGTGATGTTAGGAAAGGATCAGCTCTACTCTAAGCTCTGGCTGCTTAAGGAACTGGGAGGATTTCCAGCACCTGTCGTCTGCTCCCTGCTGTTGGAGGGAAGCTTCTGTTTGAAAAAAAATACACAGACTTGAGGGTCAATCCCAGCTACAGAGTGAGACACCTAAACACAAGTGGTTGGAGTTAGGTGTCTGACCACTTGTCACAGCTGGTTGACTCAGTTACCTAAAACATGTGTCTATCCCCACCTGACAACTCTTGCTGGTATGTAGGTTCTGCTCCAGAAGTGCGCAGCTCACCTGTGGAATGCAAGTCATTTCTGTCAACCTTGTTTTGATGTAATATTGATATAAAATGATTACGTAATGAACAGCTACTGTGACTATATTTGCAATGTTTGCTATATATTTGTCATGGAAATGGTTTTATTGGTCTGGAGATGATAAGTCTCTGTGCTGGGACACAGATGTATTCCTGAGATTTCTGAAGAGCGCTCTGACTTCCACGTGGTTTGGATTTAGCCCTTAGTTTGCATTAGTTCCATATGGTAGTGGGGTTTACAACAGGAGCAGAGAATTATTGCATTCCCACCTCCCCAGATGTCTTTCAGATTATTCCTATTTAGATGAGTTTGCAGCTTTGCTTCAGCTGCAGCAGACACCTGGGGCAAAATCTAGACTTATTGGTGTTTTTCATTTTGATCAAAAAGCAAAGCAAACCTTTTCCTCCTTGAATCACTGGATAAGTTGCTTGGTATTCTGCACACACAGCCTATGCTGTAGCATGCTGCAGCTGAATTGTGTTTCTCGCAAAATAACTGTATCTGAAAGCGTAAGGACATCTATCCAAAACCCCCAAAGTTTTTTTCTACAAGTCTAAAAGTTTAGCTAAGAAAACAGAGCAATGTGTACTGGGAGATGTTAGTGTTATGACTCCAGGATCTTTGACTCCAGAGGAGTAGACTGGTCTTATTTCAAGCTGTCTAAAGAGCAGCATTAGGATTGATTGCAGAACTAGCCTGGAGCCTTTTGCCCTTCCTTCCAGCTAAAGGAAAGTAGCAATACTACTGTGTGGCGGTATATACTTAAGCAAGACAAGGAAAACAATGGGTAAATATTGCAAAATACATAATAAAATGTTTTTTCTTTCACAATGTATATAGAGACTGGTAGGACAACATGTTCTACAAGCCAGTCCAAAGCAGATACAGAGTTTCCATCTACACCTTTTCATCAATTTGGCGTCTTAGAAGAAGTAGACAGCATTCAGTCATTATGTGCTAGGATAAATTTGCTTGTTGTAATCTGACTTTAAAGATACCACCCACAGAAGAAAAATAGATTCAGAAATGTGTTTGAATCACCCTTAATTGCAGAAAATCGGTCTGATCTGCTCTGAATAACCTTTCCTGTGAATTTTCAAGTGCTTCCTGCTTAGGACAATTATACTGGAAGAAAGGTGTTTTGTTTTACACATCACTTCTGCTGTGTGGGCCAGGCTGAGTACCAAGCATGACCAGAGGAGCAGTATGTGAAACTGTTATGAAGTTCAGAAAGGATTCTGGTTTCATGACTGTACAAATATTCAAGTAATTCTGTTTAACTAGGCTACAGAAAACCCTAATGTTGGTCAGGTATTTTGTAAAAGACTCATATTTCTGAGACTGAAAGAACAACAGTATTTTCAGATAACACCCAGTACCTCAGTGGTCTGCAGTAGTAGTCAGAGGCTGCTTCTTAACCAGTCACAAGGATTTTAGAAGAGTTTACCCAGGAAAATGTTAGTGAAAGGCCTGACAATTTATGTCAGTCAAGTCAGAGGAGACATTCTTTTTGCCTTCAAAAGGCTATGGAGCAAATCCATGAAGGACAAAAGTAGCAATAAGGTAATTAAGCTCAGATGTGTGACAATCCAGGATCTACTACCATTCTTGCCACATGTTGCTGTACAGTTCACATCATGTATGGTCCTGCAGGAGGAAAGTAAAAAGTAGTTTGGCTCCTGTTATTGTGTGTCATGTGCAACAAAGCAGAATATGGGGAGAAAACACTGAAGTATATTCAGGCAGAAAGTTTACTAAGTTCCACTAAGATCCAGTGTCTTGAAGGGTCAAATACTGAATATTTTCAGAATTTTTTTATGGGAAAATATTCTGCCTAGATACTGGCATCATGCTTGTCACAGTTGAAATGGAAGTGACTATAGAATCATAGAATCATAGAAAGTTTTGGGTTGGAAGGGACCCCTAGAGGACATTTAGTCCAACCCCCCTGCAGCGAGCAGGGACACCGCTAACTAGATCAGGTTGCTCAGAGCCCTGTCCAACCTGGTCTTGAATGTTTCCAGGGATGGGGCCTCCACTATCTCTCTGGGCAACCCGTTCCAGTGTTTCACAGCCCTCATTGTAACG
>Ga0065711_1000257_pt1 | contig 78325 bp, 26 predicted proteins | sample Hoacrofraction12_FD_59098 | JGI IMG/M metagenome (GOLD analysis project Ga0065711, IMG submission 59098) | Hoatzin crop microbial communities from Cojedes, Venezuela - Epithelial fraction 12 v2 (version 2) | ecosystem: Host-associated > Birds > Digestive system > Esophagus > Crop | place...
GGTGTCGGGGGGAGCTATTAAATAACAAAAGCATGCAGCATGCTGACGAAGGAAAGAGATTTGGGAGATTACTGTAGAGGAAATGCTGATGTCTTCCACTATGTGGCTGCATTAGAAAAGGCAAATATGAAGGATAAACCAACCCTAGAGACAAGAAGGCAAAGCAACACAGAGAACCCAAGGTGTATTAACCACAATCCAGTTTAATATAAATTTGTCAGCAAAAGGCTTTAAGGTAAGATTATGACTTTAGGCAACGCATATTTTATGAACAGCATCTGCCAAGAGCAGCCTCAGAACACATTTTGCACTAGAAAGACCACTAAAGAATCACTCTTCCTTCCACAGCTTTGCCCCCCTAGAAGTTGTTGACAGGGGGCAGTAATTAGGAGCAATTAGGAGTAACGAGGAGCAGCTGTGGTCCAGCTGATGGGGCAAGAGCAGAGCCTATTTCTGCCCCGGCCTACACATGCTCCTTGGTGTCTTGGGTGCAGGATGGGTGTCAGAAAGTTATGGCTGATTGTTGTCTCCCCAGTTCTTGGGCTTGGTGCCTGGCTGTTTCTGTGGCAACGAGTGAGTCTGTGCAATATTCTTTTTTGTCCTATTTTGAGTGTAATGTTGCAGTCCTAGGCTGGGGAAAGCACTTGAAGGAGTATGAGTTGGAGGTACACCTGAGGCCACAAAATGGCTGCCATGCTCTCACAGTGAAAGCAGCTGGCCTTCGAAGCAGAGGAAGGTGGATTTAACTGCTTGGAGACCTGCTTGGTTTAAGAAGAAACCTTGGTGTTTTCACTGTGTAAACCCTTCTCCTGAGAAGTATTGTAGGAGGTGCTGAAAGTAGCTCTGCAATAGGCTTTTTTTGGTTAATTCTTGCCCTGTGACAGAACTAAGAATTTGCATAAAGGATGGCACGTGTTTTTCCCAGATCCTTTTGCGGATTGAAATTTAAATTTAGGGACTCACATTCATTAGTTTTGGTTTCCTTTCTTCTGTTGTTCCCTCTGCTAATGTCAGTTGTGTTCCTCTCTTTCACCCTGTCTCTCAGTTTTCCCTCTTTCCAGAAGGTCTGCCTGAGGCCTACGTTCCCACCTGATAGACTGCCTCACACTCCTGATGGTGTAGAGTTGTTTAGGGTTGGGGCTCACTTCACCCTGGAAATGGAGAGAAAAAAAACCCCAAAACTAAGAAAATAATAATTAAAAATAACACAACAAGAGAAAGAGCAGGCAGGTAGGCCTAAAAAAGAATTTTTAAATTTTGGCCCTCAGTGTTTAAAATAGAAATGTGCTATAGAGAACTTAAAAAGTTGAAGACAGGTAAACAAATCTCTAGATAAAAAAAGGCTGCTGGTCTTAAGGCACCCATGTTTTTAGGATGTTTGTTTCCCTGCGGTAGTAGAGTAGGCCATACACTTTCTTCTTAATAAAATCCAATTTTCATACCTTTTAGCTCTCACATGTAGCAAATTACACAGAGCTGAAAACTAGCTTGCTTTTTGGCGGCACAATTTGAACTGTTTTTCCCCAAAACAATGTTTTAAACAGATCTTGTTTTGATTTCTGAAGTGGCAGAGAAAGGGAATTTACCTGGAATTTCAGATGCATGTTTCCTCAAGATCAAAATGATGAGGAGTTACGATTGCCCTTAGAGGTGCTCAAGCTTTTTGTTACTAAAGAGAGGAAGAAAGTCCAACAGCATCATTAAAGACTGCTATTATGTAGTATCTTTTCATGTGGTACTGCAATATGTCATTTGGTTGTGCAAACCTCTCTGAAATAAGTGGAATTCTTGCATCACTAATTACAGCCAATAATAGTATTCTCTTTATGGTATGTATTAACACTCTACAGAAATAGTAAGATTAAGGTGTTTACCTGAGCATTTGTACAGTTGAGCTTCTTTTTGAGTAGCTTTGGAAATATTAAAGCTTTTTTGTGGAATAATTTTACTACCTAGTGACCTATAAAAAAAAAAAAAGAGCAGCACATCACCAGATTCATAAAGTTTACATGGAGGAGTTGCCTATGAATGCAACCAACATGAAAAACAATGAAAGAATTTTCAGCTGTTGAAATCAGCTGCAATATGCAGCCCTGTAGTGGTTCAAAACATCCAAACCTGACTGACTTTCCTGTGGTCCTAGATATTCTGAAGATGAGTGACTACACTTGTGTTTCTCTGGAGAAACAGAATAAAGATGGAACGAATAATCCACAATAACTGCTTAACTGCTTGGACCTGTGAGATCAGTGATTTTTACGTTGGAGAAAGAAGGAAAACTAAACTATGCAGATATACTCCAAATGTTTGATGTGTGTTATGGCCCAGTATGTGACACAGTTATCTTCTATCTGTGTGCTTAGTATTTCTGGCTGGTGGGGTGTATGCCTTTCAGAGCATCCAAACAATTTCAAACACTAGGCACATAGAGAATTGAAGTCAATCAAGTCTGAACCATAAGATTAAAAAAAAAAAAGGCAACAAGTGCTATTCCCAGGGAAATAAGCCATGCTGAGAAGATAGTCTTGAGTAAACTAACAATGCCCTAAAAGTCTGTTTCAGTAATTTTTTTTTTCGACTTTCATCACAAAGGGGAACTGCACTGAGTTCTATTCCTGACTCGCACGTAACCATGATATGTGACTTTGGCAAGAGTACTTAGCCAAAATTTTACAGTGCACCTGGATTCTACCTGAGCACCTGTTTTATGCTGATTTCAGTGGGGATAAAAATTCTTTCATGGAGTTGATATGGCTGAGTATATTGATATTTATAAAGCATGTAAGATAGCTCAATGTTTCTAGGGTATGTTTATTCAGGGCGAGCCTTTGTTTTAACAAACAATGTACAGACACTTCAAGAGTGACGCAGGGAGGGATGTTCAAATCTGTATTGCCTTGGGAGTGCTAGAAAAAATGCTGGCTTCCTCCTCTGGAGAGTCTCACAACTGGAATGCCAAAGCAGGTTTTTTTCCATCTGCTGAGGATGTGGAGTTTGCGAGCTATGGGGGACCAAATGTGAGTAATGCTTTATATAAAAGGACCAGTGATAAAACATTCTTCTAATGACTTCTTGTTCTTCTCTCTCTATCTCACCAACTCCCTGCTTATCCACAGGTATGGTACATGGCCAGAACATGACTTTGACACAGAATCCGCTTAGGAAAGTGCAATTGTAAAGCTCAGAGTGAAATGGAAGGACAGGCTACACTTTCTAATTTCCCATAGCTCAACTTTGGTTAGATTAACATACATTTAAAGGCCCTAAAGAATCTCTGTTAGGGTGCAATAAGTGGTAGTAAATTTGTCCTCTTATTACACAATCTCATTGGATACCAATGTAATTATCTCTTCAGTGCAAATATCACATAAGTTGCTGGTTACTTTAACATGCATTGGTGGGATTAGAGGTAGGTGATTTTACCTGCTGAAAGCTTTCTGTCTCTACTGGTGCTAGCATGCTAATAAAATGACTAGTTGCAGTCCTGAGCTATGGTTAAAGACAGTTTCTCTCCCCCTCCATGTCCCTGCACCAAGGGAAAATCCAACCCTGGTGTCTGTGATATCTCCTAGTCTGTATGCCCGTGTTTGTCCTTGTTTAGCTTAACAAAGTGTTGCATTTTTCTTTCCAAGTCTGTGGCAGTACATTTTGCTGTTGTTTCAAATGGTATTTTCAACTGATTCTTGTTTGATTTTTTTTCTCTTCAGATACTGTATATTATATTGTATTTACATGCATAAATTACATTATATTTTCATGTGTACTCAGATAATTCTGTTTAACATTCAGTGGTGCTTGAGCTGATGTGTCAGGACATTACTGTCATAAAGGCATTTTGGCCTCAAAGCTGTCCTTTTTTGGCATTTAAGCCTGAAATACATGTTTCTTTCAATGAGTCAGACTTCAAGAATGCTAAATTCAATAGTGTTTAGCACTAAGATTTTCCTGCCACTAGTATGTTTGGGTTAATAGTTCTACATAAAGAAAAAACTCACTCTATATATCATCCATAAAATACCAAATGATAGAATTATGCCTTGCATCATCAAGGAAAAATGAATAAATAACACAAAAATGTCAATAAAAAGCCACTCTAGTCTGTAAGCCCAGTAATATATCTTGTAAAAACACACAATGCATGTTTATAAAAGTACCCAGACATTCCCAATATATTGCAAGCATGATGATTACAGCAGAAGGTAACAACGATCAGCTAATAATTACCATGGCAAATTTGGGCCCAAATTTGGCCCAGCCCTCAGAAATATTGTAGTTGGTTTGGACTATAACTGTATGAAAGCAGAAGTACTGTGTGCTGTTATTTGCTCCCACAACAAACACCCTTGTGTTGAAACTGTCTCAGCTGCTCAACCTCACAGTCTCTTCCAGTCAGAAATACTTCAGTTTGGGATGAAATGAAGGGCTTCACTATTGGAGAAAACCTGAGGGAGAGTCTGCAACAAGTCTTACTGCTGAGACTTGCCTGAACAGGCAAAGGGTGATGTTTGCAGAATACAGGTACCTACCTATCTTTGAGCTCTCTTACCAGCAGTTGGTTGGGGAACCTCTGGTTGTCCAATGTATCTCACCTGTGAGTGCTGGGGAAAGGCTTGGCGATGCTCTTCTGTCCAGCAGTCTCCTTCTGCTCTTGGAGTTGTATACATAAGGACAATGAAAAAAGATTGATCTGAGTATCAGAGGAGTATGCCTGGAGCATTCAGTGTGAACCCTGAAGCACTGAAGTTAAACATGTGTATGTTCAGAAGTCTTGATGATTTTAACATCTGAAACTAGGTAGAAATAATATACCCTAAGTTATGCACATTTTGCAGCATCCTGCTGAATCAGAGTTACTTTTCTTCTCTGGCTAGAGTAAATTTCCTTAATCACAATTCTCTGCTAAATTGTGCCATCTATTTAAGATGTTTGTAATTGTCTATGCTATCATTTGCTCCAAGATGGCTGAGGAGGGAAGTACAGGAATTTTTATTATACTTGTGATATGATTCTCCCATGAGTGTCACTTAGTATTATTTTGAACAGGAGTTAAAACTTAATAAAACAGTAATTAATAATAAACATTTATTTTATTATGTTTTGATACTACTTTGCACAAGTAATGATCTGCTGGACTTTGACAGTGGGCTGTATACCTAGAGCTTTGAAGGAGTCATTTCAACACTCAGCAATACCATTGCCAGGTGACATCTGTCGTTACTGTGGAGGTTTCCTGATGCTAGTGTGCAAGAGAAAAGGATCGTTCTGCAGTGTAAGCATCCTCTAATTTGAAGAAATGGCTTTATTGCAGCAGTAGTTATTAGAATAACAGCTGGTACTGTCAACGCTGCTGCACGGGGAGAGCTGTAGTGATAGAGATTTGGCTGTCACGTACAACAGCAACTAGCATGTAAGCCTCTCGCACCTTTTTTTTCCCAGAAGAATTGACATAAAGTCACTTTAAAATATAAATGTTGTGCATACAGAAAGATCACAAGGAGAAACCAAGAGTCAATTTAATTTAGCATTTTTCCATTGCTGTGTATTTTGAGACTGAGAATAATTGCACTGCCTACTTCAGGAATGTAAGAAGCCACAATGTGGAATAATTATTTAAAAGTTTGCAGCTAGCGTTCATTCTTTGCAGAATGAGAAGCTAAACTGAGGATTCACAAAAAGCATCTCAGTTAAGATGCCAGATGTTTCAAAGCAACAATGATATTTATTTCACTATCTACTTCCAGTTCATAATTTACTTACTGATAGATTGATTGCCAATTGATTTTTTTATATTACAAAGTAAATAAAAAGATTATGGCAGATTTCAAAAGGAGGCATTAATGCATTCAACTAAATCTTTTTATAGCACTTATGTCACACCTTCATATAAAGGTCACAGATGGAGGGAAAGCAAAATGTGCCACCTCCTGTGTCAAACGCAGCAGTTCTTGAGACCAGCAAATTGTTCCGTTACCTGAATCTTGTATCCATTTGGGATTAAACATTTTTTTCTACAAAGCATTCAAACATATCTTCCGTCTGGCAGAATATATCCATTGCTGTACTGGGACTATTGTTCTGTCCCTGACAGCAGTTTTCCTCCATGGATGAGCTTATTTTAAAGTGCCAGTTTGTCTGAAAAGCCATATGCCTGGGTTGTTTTTTTTTGTGTGTTTGAGTATGAAGCAGGAGGGAAGAAGGTCAGGGAAGGAGGGGGACATGTGTGAATGTTTGTTTTTCTCCAAGGCAGACTAAATTGATTTTTATTTCCAATAAAGGGTGCAGACTGAAGGGAGGAGGGAACTGTGAGAGAAAGTGCATGGAAGAAAAACATTAAATAAAGCATCACTAAAAAGTGTATAATTCATGTGCAGAGTATATAATCATGCAGGAAGGACTAGACCAGGCTTCGTATTGGAATTACGTATTTTAAACTTTTCCCATCCCAGTTATTACTTTGACTTTTGCTGTTATGATATTGGTGACTGAAAGAAGCTTGTTCAGACTTGAAGAGTTAGTGGCATGCTGGATGGTTTCCCCAAAATGGGGGTGTCATTGGTTACACAACATCTTCTGCACCCTAGTTTTTACCAAAAAGTTGCTCTCAATATTAGCTGTACTTTCACCTGCCAAGAAAAGAAATGCATAGCTTCCTTTATTTTGTGGTGAAGCAGAGTGGTTTAGACACTACTTGCACAATACCTGCCAGAAACAACAAAAAAGACTTAATATTTCCATGTATTTAGCTGACCTCTAGAATATATGACTTAAATAGATGTCTACCTGTTTTTTGGACTGCAAGTCGTGTGATAGTTGTCCTTTGACACATTACCAAAAGTTATGGGGCAGGGGGAAATGCTGTTTTGTTAAAGCTTAAGCCATTAGATTGGTCTTTTCCATTGCCATTCTGTTTAAAAAAAACAAACAACACATTTAAGGAAAAATACCTAAATCTTTTCTGAGTAATATTTTTTGTCTATATTATCTGTGACACAGACCTTCATGGTATCTTCCTTAAAATGCTGTTGCATGTTAAGTAGACTGAAGTTACTGCTATCAATTTCCTACAAAAATTGACTGTTTCAGTTAACTTCTGATAGTGACATCTTTGTTCAAGTCTTGTTAGATAATTTAGGATTTTGGGAGTTTTTTGAAAAATAAAAAAAAAAACCACTTTCTTGGAGAAAGTTGATCTGTAGTTTACAAGTAAAGCTGTTTAAAATTGATCACTTCAGCAATGTTGTGCCACCGAAGTCTTTCAAAAGATATTTAAATGACACTAGCTATCTTACAGAAGCCTTTGAATGTCTTAAAATAGTATTGTGTTCTTATTGACTATGATTTTGCTCCCTGTGCTATACCTTAAAAATGTGTTTTCTTTGTATGTTTTTAAAAGTGAAATCACTCTGCTTTCAAACTAAACAAACAATTGCCATGTTCTATTATTCAGTCTACAGAACTAATTCTGGTAGTAAGCGGGGAAAGAATAAAATAGCAATGCAGGGGAGGGAAAACCCGAACACAGTCCACACTTAAAGCTGAAAAGAAGGGGCTAACAGGGACTGGAATTGAAAGTTATCCAATTTCTGATATGGCTCCACCTACTCAAGACAATATTACGTGAAAATATCTTCTAGACCTTATTTTATAATGCAGTATTTAACTAGTGCTCTCTATGTCATTTACAGAATGAATCAGAATGGCTCTTTATGCTGTATAAAGTTTTTTCAGGTGTCTAAGTAGTCTTCAGTTATTACAGATGCGATCAAGGCCTTCAGAGACTGTTCAGTTTAAATAGGTAAAATCAGATTTTTATTACACTAAACCAGAAATTTTCCTTAAAACTGTTCTTCAGGGGGGAAGTAGTCCTAGGTTTCAGTGAAGTGCTTTGATTTTTCTTGTTGCTGTTGTTTTTTAATCATACATCCCAGTGACTGAAACAATGTGTGAGTTCTCAGCTCTTCCATGTGTCTCCAAGCCATGTCCTACTGCTCTTGCACTTCGGTACAGCTGTGAGGAGCACCCACGAGGTAGGACCACCCCGACCCCTTTCATGGAGTGCCATTAACCTGGGATCAGTACAAGACCTGGGGAGCATTGCCTGCAGGAAGAGCTCTGCATTGGTAACCAGTGCCGAGTTATGCATCCAGTACCTTAAGCTTTCGAAGAATTTAGCTTGTTTTAGAACAGTACTTCTTTGCCACCTGTTTCACTAAGAAACAGAAATGGCAATGACAAAATCAAAATATTAATGAGGCTTTCTTGTCGGTTGTTATGATTATAGTAAAATTATGCGTCTAATCATGATTTATAGGTGCTTCAGTGCTTGTAGTAGAAGTGCAAGTTTTGCTGTTTATTGACTTCATAAAAAGAGCCCATAAAAGATTAAGTCATCTTTCTCAAACGCTTTGTTAATTTCCAGGGGTGTCATAGGTGCACATGGTCTGACTTCTTTCGAGTTCCGTGTGTGCAACTTGCCCAAAAATCTGGACTAAAAGAAACTGACAGGGGCTTGGTTAGCTGTTAATATTCTTTTGGAAGGGGTTAAGTGTCCTTTGTCAGATAGACAGACCTAATACGAAGTAGCTATTCTCTTGGTTGGTTCAGATACATAAACAGAGTAGTTAATTTCTCTTTTAGAAGAGCAATTAAGGCAAGATTTGAATTCAGATGTGATTTAGAAACTTGGATCTGTGCTTGTAATATAAACAGCTTAAATAAATAACTTTGCATAGTGCCTTTAATTATTGGAAAATAGTATTCTCACAGTTGAACTGAATGTACAAATCAAAGTATATTTAAACTTTTTTCAAAAATTCAGTTGAGGATTATTTTTCCTGGCTTTTTAAAAGGCATTCATGACGCCTGAGTAACAGAATATTTTACTTTCTTCCTAGCTACCAGATTTTTTTCACAAATAAAATCACTTAATAGCATCTTTCTAACTCTGAAGAAAGTATATTTCTATCACAAATTTCCTTATACAACATATGATATTCAGTTCAGTTATTAGTGTGAAAATGGATAGCTTCCAGAGCTAATCAATGTGCTATTATTTTGTTTCTGTAAATAACTGCTGACTTTAAGGATCTGTGCCTGCGATAAAAAAATACACGCAATATTTTAATACTGTTTCATTTCTAAATAGCTGAAGTTTGAGTGTCAGGACAGTAACGTAGTCAAATTATTATAGCAAAATGATTTTGTTTTCATGGAAAGAAACAACTCAGATCTTACTGCAAAGTCAACTGAAAGGTAAATCAACACATTATGAATATTTCAATACACAGTAAGGGCAATATCTCCAGTATCTGGGTGAAGTAAACACTCCTTATGTGACAGACATCAACACGATTGCTAGAAAGTTTTAGATCTTTATACTTCTACCTAGTTGTTTAATTGATGGTGATAAAATCTAAGTCATGACAGTAGCCCTGAACCAATTTATCAGCACAGCATTTGCAGGCTGACTTCAGTGATTATCTCCGGATTTGTACTATCTGGTTTCTCTTGGGGGTAGGGGAATTGAGGAGTCATAGTACACAGAAAGGAAACATAGCTTAGACAGAAGTTTGATAGTTCTAGAGAACTGGAGTTCATACATCTGGCTCTGGATTTTCTTTTCATATGCTGAAAATGATTGGGCATAAATTTAATTGAGTTTTCACATGCCATCCAATAATACTTTGTTCCCCTAGGGTTTTTCTGCAACTCAGTCTCATCTATTTTCACCAACTTCCACTCACAAATGCCAGAAGACCAACTTAATGCTAACAAAGTGTCTAGCCTGGCAGATAAAACCCTCAAGGAGGCAAGAAAGAATTATCTGTATTAGAGTGGCATTTCAGAATTAATCCCACATTCCAAAAAGTGGTATATTTGGGTTAGCAATCTGCATTAAATAAGCAGGAGGTAAATCTGCAACAGAAGACTTATTCTGCCCTCCCTGAAGGAGTCTGTTATTTGAGGAGCCTTGCCCAGTAATGTGATGTGGGTCTGTGGTTGAGCTGAAGTACTTCGAAGTCCAGTGGGGAACAGATAGCATCATCTTGTTTGATTTCTTTTTATTAGTTCTACCTTTGAGTTTGTAATACAAAGAAGAATGAAATGATGAAGGTCGTCTAAAGCTGCAGGATTTGGGAATTTAGATATAGAGGAATTATTCCATGGGTGGTGTGTTGGTTTTGTTTTGCTGAAGGAGGGGGCATGGCAAGGAGAATGAGGAGAGTAGCCTGCCTGGTTAGGAAGCTGATTTAACTGAGATTCAGTACACTAATTATAGCTAGGAAGAATTATCTGATATTATCCTTTCAAACATGGTTCTTTGAACTGTGACTCCCATGTTTTCCATTAAAATGTATGATGAGCTATCTTGTCTCGTGATCAATATTGACTGACTGTAACACCTCCAAGATTACATGCTGCTCTCTGACATGTTTTCTGGCTCTGTGACAAGGTCTCAAATGGGTGCAAATTTCAATTTGTTTAAATCCAAACTGGGTTCCAAATAGTCTTTTCTTGGTATAGAATGGCTGTGCCGTAGCACAGCTAGTACTGGCTTAGTTTATTCTTCAATTATACTATAGCAAATAGCCTGTCAAGCACAAAGATTCAGTCCTACCATAATCCCATATTTGGGATCCTGCTATCTTCTAATCACCTATTCATCTGCATTACTCCACTGTCCTTAGCTACCACACCATAAAAAGCCTATATTATGTATAATAGAACATAATATCAATCTTCAAACAAGCTATTTTTATCATAATACTAATATTTGGTATTAATATTTCATGTTATACCTTGTTATGAAATTCTTTTCCTCCCCACAATTTCATGGAGACAAGTTGACAAATTCCTGACATTTTTGGCTACGTTTGAGGAATCAGGTATTCACCAGGCAAGGTCATGCATGTAAAAGGAAAATCCTGAGTATTATTGCAGGGCAGATGAGAATTATTCCAAGTCTTAAACCAGTACTCGCTTATTAATTTCAGGTGTATGGGAAGAATTTGCTTTGCTTTTAAGCAGTCTTTCTTGTTTTCATATGCTCCTACTACCTTTCACTGCCACAATTTACTGGAGAAAGAAATGTGAAGGCATTGTTAAAAGGGCTACTCGTACAGGTCTGCTGTCCCAGAGAGATCTAGAGAGTTTGAGAATTCTGTGGGAGTAAATTTAATCTTGGACATTTCCTGAGTAATTTTGCAGACACAAGAAGGGTGGCTGGTTCAGATTAAAGCCAGGATAAGAAGTTAAATTTAGGCTGTACTTTAATATGAAATCTTTGGAGTCAATACCAGTGTAAACAGTTTTTAGGTATACTTTGCTGTCTGTTTATGTCCTTGCAGTTTCCCCTCTCAGCTGTACCAGTATCAGCATGAGAGAATTGAACCTGGGAACAGATCTAGATTTTTTTGACAGAAATTACTTACAACAGAGAGATGGGGAAGGGAAAGGTTAATAAAAGGATGACAGAAAATTTAAACCATTGTTGCCGCAGAGCATGTCGTGTTGTCAAGTCATGGCCTTGCAAATAGCTTTGTTTACCTATAAACAGCTGATTCCCTGTGTCCTTAATGTTCACGGAGTAGCTCTCCAAAGGACAGTAAGAAAAATATTTGCTCCTTTTAATAAATTCTGGTTGTATGGAATGATAGTCTTCTCTTGCAAGGAAGTGGAAGTTTGGTCTTCCGCTGGCTGATCCAGGCTTGATGCCATAAATCATGTGGTCTGGGGAATAAACAGGTTGGACACTCCCAGCTGCAGTATATGATATAAAAAAGTCCCATTATGGAAAATAAATCCAATTCCAGTTTACCAGTCTAAGCAAATGTAGTGGGATCCTCAGAAAAGTTCTGTGTGGAGTGAGTGTTGAAGGGAAGTAAACTAAATAAACCTTCCCGTATGGCTCATTGAGAACACCAGGATCTTGTGTTTGGATATCCGAGTCCTCATCTGGATTCGCTCAGTAGAATGTGGATTTATACAAGATACTGCTTATTTCCTACCATTTTTCAGAAACTTGTAGCGCAAAAAGTTCATAGGGAGCAACAGTAATAGTTTTAAATGTGCTCTGATTAATAGGGACCACCCTATGTCTTGCTTGTTTGACATTTGGAAATATCTGTTATTTAGTCCTGATGAGACAGATCTCAGCAAGAACCTACAACTGTTAATGGTTACTTCTAAAAACTTGCTTATTAGCATGTCCAGTTGAAATTCAAACAAGGTGGGTGGGGGGGTAGTGCTATTTTTGTGCCTGGTAGTATTTTAATCATGTAATAAAATGCAAAATCAATACAACTGCATTAGGGATATGATTCAAATACATGGAAACTCAGACTTCTGCAAAACTATCCTGGCTGGAGGCTGCCTGCTGTTTCAGGTGATTATCACTTCCCCTGTGAAAGGGCAAGGGGAAATGGTTCAAGCAGGTAACAGCTTCTTAATTTGCTTTCTTATAGTCACCCACATATGGAAGAAGGAAAATCAGGTTAACACCCAAATTTAAACATAGTAGAAATGTATTCTCATGATGTCAGTGATAAAAGTATGTGTAAAGCAGCATGTATATTCTGGAAAGGAAGCTAACCATTAAAGCCAAGAAACATAGTCTGGCACAAATCTTATTACAAGTCCAAAAAGACTTGATGATACACAGATAGGTGTAGCATAACAGCAGGAAGAAAAAGGAAAAGGGGATTGGGCAGCTGTCTGCTGTGTTAGTAGTGCCAGATAGTACCAGCTAGTGTTTTGTACTGGGAGTAGCTAAAATGGGTAGCAGTGAAATTGCACAAAACTACTGCTTTGTTTCACTCTGAAGTTGGAATAAGCACAGTCCAACACTAGCAAGTTTCTATACACAGTAAGGATCTGGCACAAGCTGTGAACACAAAAATAGAGAGGGAGATTCCTCAAATTATCAGGAGTTCAAATCATATTTGGAGAAATGTAAACCTGTTGTCTTTATAATTGCTATGATTTTTATCAGAAACATTAGGTCTTCCTTATGGGAAAATATTCAAGATATTTTATAGGAAGCATGGAGTTACAGTTTCTAAAGGCCTGCTAGAGTATGATGTAAGAATTGATTGTCAGTGACTCTAAAATTCATTCACGTGGTAAAATACACAGGCAAATAAAAACAGCTAATAACTACATATTCAGAATAGACATGTTCTGAAGGTAGTTGCCTGTTTTCTGTGACGCAGTGCACAGTGTATAACCAGTCAGTAAAATCTTTCTGGTTTAATTTAAAGAACTGTAATTTTTCCCTCTGGTTTATTTATTGATTATATTTTGTGTTACTGGGGTAAACACACCATACAAGGGAAAGAAAAACAAGCCTATTTATTGGCAAACAAAAGCACAGAGGCCCAGTTCAACAAGAACTTTTACAGTACACCTTTGCAGTGCATTGGTTTGGGAGGGAGGGGGGAGCTGGTCTTCTTGAAAGTATCATTCCTTTGATATTTTCAAGCTCATTGCTAAACAATCTTTTTGCATAATGAGAGGGATGCAGTTATTTACAAGGATATATATGTTACCAAGAGTAAACAGAGCAAGGTGGGGAGGAGGGGGAACAGATTAAAACAATCGGCACAGGAGTCGCCCTCTTAACTCTGCAGTATGAGACACCAAAAGGTCTGTCTGGTTTAGTGTCCTAGTTCTGGTAGCCCTGCACTTCTCTAAAGCTTTCCTGTCATGCATTTGAGCACCAGCCTTGAAAATCTTAACCAGCCACATTCCCAGCACTTCCCAATGTAGTTACTCCTAGGGCCAGAGCCATGGAGTCAAAGTGGGTGGTTGCTCAGGGCAGAAGATTGCCAGAGGCTGCTATTTTGCTGCTATTTTGTCTGTCCCAGAGCCCTTGAAAACCAGACTTGTCACTGAAAAAGGGGTCTAGGGGTGTGGGAAAACAGCTGCCATTACCAGGACTGGCTGGCACTAATTCTATCCCATCCTCCTAGGGGTGGCAATACTTTTTTCTTTTGTTGCTCCTTCCCCGTACCGGGAAGCTTAGAGTTAGATTCTCGCCTGCTCTTTAAAGACAGTAGTGGCATATTCACTGTTTCTGTAGACTTCGCTGCCACGCAAAGCAACAACTGTTACCTTCATGTTGTGAATCCATTGACTTGTGTAAGAATTAAGACAGTTTCCAAATCTAAACAAAATCAGGATAAGAATGAGCAGAGAAATTACTTACTAATCTATCTGAAGCTTCATTATTACTGCTTAGTATCTCAGCTTGGTAGTGGGGATGGGGGAGGGGGGACCATGATAAATGACTGAGGAAGGACGTGCTTCAATAGAGCTCTGCTTTGGTCTGCAAATTAAGCCAAAATGAATTGGGCAGTAACATACTTTGAAACAACGTCCTCTTGCCCCCTCCTTTTCCCCTGAGTACATTAATGATTACAAGATGTGGGATACATATCTGAGCAGCAACAAGAGCCTGCCTCCGAAAGAGGAGAAGAATATGGGAATGCACCCAGAGGAAACATAAGTTAGCCAACAGGCTCTTAACATTAAAAAGTACTATCAGCAACAAGGGATTGCAGTACCACACATGTATCAAAACCAGGCTTTGCTTCTGTATTTTTATTGGGATGTTAAAGGTACTAAGTAGCCATTTTCAAATAAACAGACAATTGCCCTTTTTTTCTTTTTCCTGAAGACTTGTATTAAAAGGACAAAACTTGCTGACTTTTCTCCACTTATATTAATACAATAGCACTTTAGATCCCCTGGTCATGAACTGGCTTTCTGAGACTTAACTCTACTTTATAGCCAAGGAAACTGAGGCACGGAGAGCTGAAATAATTAGCACAAATGGCCAGAGTAAAACTAGGTTCCTTGAAATCCAGTCCTATGCCTAGTTCTTTGCTTAATGCTGTGTATCTGGTTAGCAGCCTTTTGTCAACTTTTCAATGACTTTTTTTCTTGTTCTTGGAAGTAAAGCAAATTTAAGAGAGGCAGAAAAAGAACACTGTTTTCATGAAACAACATAAATCCATCTTCCTGGGGCTCATTATTTTCTTCTCCAAGACATCTGGAAGAAAAAGGCCATGTATTTTCTATCCCTTGCACTGTCTGCTGTGAATGTATTTGTTCTGGATGGATTGGGAGGATATGGCCTCACCAAATGGCATTTTTCAGATTCATCTTGCTTGCCCTACAGATGAGAGAATTCACAGTTTCTTTTTTTATGATGCTATTTGGCAAAACTTAATTTTGCATATGATTAATATTCTGATATCTGCACTCAAAACAGTTCAAATTGTGCCTGAGGTCTGGACTCTTCCTTACAAGGAGATAGACTCTTTGGTGTTCTGGCTATTTTATTTCTTCCTGTCTTCTTATAAAGACTTCTTCTGTGGACAAAAACCTGTCTGGTAAAGCAGCATTGGACTGGGACAAAAGATGTACTGTCCCTTATCCTAGTATGGGACTAATGGTACGATGGGAGTTTGTAATGATGCGTTGGCCACGGAGGTGTGGGAAGCTTCCTGTTAAGATCCTTAGGAGCTGCTGTAAATTTAAGTGGGCTAACTTAGCTCTGCACTAGGAAAATATGAACAGTTTTTTCTAAGTCTTGTCTCTCAAAGTGTCCTTCCCCTCTTTCTCATGGGGCTGACTCTTCTAAAAGATGCAGCTCAGATAGCCCAAAGCCTTTGTAATGGTCTTAACAGCTGTAAGGAATAACATATCGGGATCTCTATCTTCAGTTTCTAGTTAGACTAAATACTAAGCCATTTTATTAGTAATGATACAGTATTGCTTAAGGGATCAACAAAATAGTAGTTTCATATTACTATTTTGTTGAGAGTTTAACTAATGGGACTAGAGTGTATTTGGATTCAGATTTTTCTCTCTGGTCAGTAAATGCATACTGCTACAGATACAACCAGACTGCAGCTTTGTGTGATTTATTCCATGGCTATTTTAGCAGCAAGAAAACGAACACTGGATACCAGTTTTCTTTAATAAAAAAAAAAAAAAGCCATTACTAGTCCAGGATCTGGACAGTATTCTTTTGTCATTACTGCCTCCAAAATGATTACAGGCTGAATTCATGTACAATCTATCACATTATCCAAGGGCATTCTATGAATAGCTTCAAGCCAGTACTAGCTGAATATCAAAGTCAGCAGTAACTTTCAATAATGTGTTCCATGGCTAGCTAATGTAGATCAAAGTATTCATCTATGTGATATGTCAAGCCACAGCAAATTATATTATGAATCATATATCATATATCTTCTTCAGCCAAAATAAGATCCAAAAATGGAATAAGTGTTTGTGGATGTGTAAACAGAGAAAATAATTTGGTGTCTATATGATAGAAGGGATATTTCTTAGCAAATCAAGAATTGCCAGTTATTTCACTTTCAAGCACCCGATAATTTTTTCAGAAATAAAGGAATAGTAGATTTGCTATTTCCAGTCCAAATTAGATACTCACTTTGCTCAACAATAAACAGACATTTTCATGGCTTTAGGTTTTTTTTTCCTTAGAAGAAATCTAAATAATCTTTCTCTAATAATTCTGCTTTTTAAAGAACATGGAAATCTTCTCATCATTTATTTTGTTCATACTTACTTGGCTGTTAGGGATCTGCTGTCAGCTTCTTTCTCACATTTGGATATAGAGATAAGAAAGCAGGGCTCCAAAGATTTTATTCTGATCAAATGTAGAAAAAAAAAAAAATGTGAGTATAGGCACTGATAATGTGCATTTACCTAAGAAATCTGGAAAAAAAACTGGTTGCTAGATAGGTTTGCTAAATGCAGGACTTTATTGCATTGGGTTTTGTATGTGTATGCATATGCATGTACTTACACACAATGATGTGCAAATGCCCACACATATATCCAATGTTAATAACTGGTTTCTGCCTTATCTCTTATCTCAGGCTCTCCTTTCATTGTTAGTGGCCATCCTTCAGCAACTGACAGACCACTGACAAAAACCTCTTGTTACTGGAGTTTAAACATTTTTCCTCAATTCTTTTGGATCATCAACTTGTCTTTCTCTCCCATCAGAAATACTGGTTATCCATGCTAACTTTAAACAGGAAATACTGTATATATTTCATGGCTCCCATGGAAGCATGTTCATTACCCTGATCATGAGTCACCACTATCATTATCTCATCGGTTTATTTGAATTGCATCAGAGGCTCTGACATTGATTTTCTCAACTGAACTAAGAATTGACACCGAACCCACACAAGTAGGACAAAGGCATCCTCTAGGGACCTGGAAGCTTTCAAGATGAGGGTACAAGAAGTCCCAAGGAGCTTCATCAGCCATTGTTTCTCTGCATCTCTTCTTTGCTTCCCACTCCCTTCCCTTTTGAGAGTCGTTGGCCTGGATTTGGGGAGGGTGGGATGACAGGGATGGGGCTTGAAATGCCAGATGACATCTATGTTGACAAATTGTGGTAGTGGCAGCAAGGAATGGGAGACCAACCCAATGAATGGGGTGGCTCAGGACGAGACACACAATGGGCCCACAAGCAGCCAAACACTGTTTCCTATGCTGTTCGTACCCCTCCTTGCACGTGGTGGGACCCATGCTGACATTGAGCAAGGTGTGGTGTCTGTGCAGATGCACAAGAACTGTAGGCATGTCTGTGTTTCCAGTTTTCAAGGAAGACCAGGCTCTTCGTATAGGACAGCTGAGGTTGGGTAACAAACAAAAGAAGTGATGTCCCACTAGGGGATCCTTCCTCAGAAATTAGTAGTCAGGGGAAATATGGAAAGCACCCAGGGGTATGGCTGTTTTGAGGGGCTAATGCTGACTGTATAGACAACCAGCTAGTCAGGGAAGATAGTGTAAACTGTGCTAAGAGCTTTGGGGAAAGGAGTGTGAGATGTTCAGCTATACAAATCCAGGTTTGGTTCTGTGGAGCTCACAGTACAAGGAGTGGGGATAGACAGCCCTTTGTGACAACAGTTAAGCACTGGAGACTGGGGTGCAAGAGTTGGAGGAGTGTATACACAGGGACAGGCGAACGTAAGCCACTATAGAAAAGGGTCAACAAACCTGAACACTTTGGATACAACTGGCCTGATCCTAAATTTGAGTAGAAATCCTAAAAATGCAGAAACCTCAAAGAAAAGCAGCCTGTACAGATCAGGAGTAGATAGTCCAATACTATTTTTAACTTTGCTACAGTATCTGGCTTCAGTGCAGTAGACATGGGGAGGGGCAATCTATTTTTAAGATTGTTTCATCTCAGCTCTCAAAAAACTAAAAGGAGAGGAATACTACTACAGATTTCCTCTGACAGAAGAAGAAAACTCAACCTAGCTCCCTTTTCACATACAGGAGGTCTTGAAAATCTACACAAAAGCAAGGTCCTCTCTGAACACAAAAAATACTTTAAAATCCTTCATTTATTAGTCCAGGAGAAATGGATTAATGAGAACAGGATACAGTCAAGACAGTTATGTTCTCATGACTTTGCAAAGCTGCTCTGCTGTAGTGGCCATTGTAGAAATAGCAGCAACTGGCCTGATCTAGACTTATTTTGTGGACCTGAAATGTTCTACTATATTAGCAGGTAAGTTTTCCAACTACCTTATAGGAAATGGTATCACCAATCTAACAATAGTTTTCTATAAAATTCAGTTTTCCTAAACTGTTTCAAGCCGCTTTAAAGAAGGCTTGGCCAAACAGTGCATGCATTGCACCCCCTGAAAAAATAGTCATATTTTGGCTGAGCTTATTTGGACCTATATGTAAATGGAGTTAAAATTCTGCTTTCAAATAAGCATCAGACTAACCTCAGCATTGATGCAACCTGATGGCTTTGTAAGCAGCCTGCAACACTCTCAGCTTTGCAGCAAGAGTTTCCTTCCAGCTATGGTAATGCCACAATATTTGCCTTGCTGGCATTGGTTTGTTACCGTTAATTTAAAGTGACATTAATTTCCATATCAGATCATCTGCAAATTGTAATGTAAAAAAAAAAAACCCCAAAACTAACAACAAAACCTCAAAAACATTGTCAGTTTTGTAAGAGCCAAACCCTGACTAAGGCAAAGCTCGCTGAGGACAGCTGCACACTTGTGGGTAAGATTTCACTAAAGAGCGTGGGAGATGCTAAAGACTGCAGAGAAGCACAGCCCAGCCCAATACATAGTGGAGGAAAGTGATGAAATACTCTCAAGATTTGTTAGATTTTGTCAGAACAGAGCTGACAATTATTGCCCAAAATTTAGAGACGTTTTAAAGACCACAGTATAGTATTAGATAATCTCAATAACCTCTCCGCTCAAGGTTAGTGGTTCACTGAGTTTTTTCTAGCAAGAGACATCAGTTTTTGCTTTATTACACCTTGGGATGCCTTCTTCCTTTAGCTGAGGTAATTTCCTAGATGAAGTGCTGACCGCAGCTAGTGCACTGCAGTTTGTCTCCTGTTCGGGTCTGTAATATGTGGTGTCTCCACTGCCTGTTGTTGTGGCCTTTTGCCCGTTGCGCTCCTGCAAGTCTGCTGGGGAGCAGCTTCAGCAAAGTCCTGCTGCCCCTCTGTGACCATGGCGGGAGGCCTTGCCACCTCGATGGCCAGCAGCAGGCCCGAGTGGCTGCTGAGGCTCTCTTGTGCCCCGCAGAGTTTTGAAATTCCCGTTGGCAAGTGAGCGCTCCAGACTGAATTATTCCGGCTGCTGCAGGAAACCAACGGTGGCTGGAGTCTTGCCACCCTTTTGGTTATGCAAATCGTGAATTATGCAGAAGAGCTATTTGAGTCTTGTTTTATTTTTGCTTAATCAGTTGTCAACATGTTTATACAGTTCAGTCACTGTCACTTGCCATTGTTTTGCCCTAACTCCAGGTTCGTGGAGGAGTTTATCTCGGGGAAGGGCGGGTAAAGAGGCTGCTCCTTTGGGAAGCACCCGGGTGAGGCTTGAAGGTGAGCAGCATTCCCCAGAGGCACGGGGAAACCACCTTCCTAACCAGGCACCGCAAACCCCACGAGGCAGAGAAGCAAACAGAAATTGCCAACTCATAAATCTGCCTATTAAGTCTATGCCAAATCAGTCCCATTTCATGGTGGCGTGTCTTAAGAGAGATTCCTGTCTTAATGAAACTTGGGCAGATCTGGAGTAACTTTATCATCTGTAATTGAGTTATTCTGAATTTGCTCCACCCTAAGGTTGGTATGTGGTGCAGGGCCCCTAAGGCAGAGGCTCCCTCATGGTAGGAGGAGGGAAGGATGACGGCAGTGAGAAAAGAACTTTAGTGCATGCACTGTCACCTACCTGGGTGCTGTGGCCAGGAAAGACTGAGACAGGTATAAGTGGGAGGCTACTCCCATCAGGCAGACACAGAGTATAAACCTATCGTCCTTATTGGGAAATGACTGAATGAAGCCAGCAGTGTTGACCCACTTGTTCTCATTAGGATGGATCCCACTGGGGCTCAGGGCTTATACTGGCATAGGAAGCTATAATTTATATTTCCCAACACTAGCTCTTGTAAATATGATGTAGAAATCAATAAGTTGATTTTTTTAACTCATGTTCCAGTTTTCAGGTTATTAAGAAGTTCCTCAAATCCTACTTTGTACTGATCTTACTGTATGTTCTGTCATATCACCTCTAATTGTGTGCTGCATCTTAAAAAGACACACTCACTTCCTTTCTTGAATTACAGAAACTCTGAAAGAAATTATTATTTTTCTCAAATCACCATGAAACATGACAGCTGTGGTAGCTCATCGAGGCAAGTTGGTAGTGTGTGTTTTTCTGCGGTTTTGGGTTATTTATACTCAGGTAACTATACCATAATATGCAAGCACCCTCAAGCAGTGTGTAAATGATGCATCTAGTGTCTACTAAAAATTGGTACCCCACCAAAGAATAACTATGGATTTATACCTACTAAAACTGGGGCTCGCAGAGTATACAGAACGATATTCCCATCCCTCAGCTAAAAAGCAATGCTTCTGTTTGGTTTGTTTTCTTTTTTTTTCTGTCTTGAAAATCATAGAATTGGTGGTGGGTAGGAACAGCACTTTGTTCTCACAAATGAGGAGAGCTGTAAACATTGATTAATCTTCATGTAAATTCCTTTTGCCACAGCCCTGCTGACAGATCATTATCCTCTCGAATGCCTGTCTCTTTAGCCATGCTGCCTTGCGACTTTGTCATAGTCTATTAAGTAAACTGGGTTGTGCGTGGCTTGGAAAGGAGAACAATAGAGTCTTGGGTGTTGCAGTCAGGGCTGTTGGCAAATTAATAGATGACACCTCTTGCCACTTACAGAGGCAAGAGGAGTACTAAATCAGTTCATCAGCACAGGGCTCAGCAGTGGTGTTTTGGCTGGGTTTACCGTGGCTGATGAGACACAATACTAAACTGTAACAGTTGCTCAGCTTCTTGCATGATTGTTAAGCCTGGTATCTTGGCCAAGTTCCATTTTGGGTTATTATGTTGTCCTTTCTGCTGTTCCCCTGTAGTTTCAGCTGGATTAATTGTTTTTTACTTCCCCTTCTGGAACCGGCTGTGTGGCGCTGCTGACACTCTTCACTGGCATCCCAGAGGCTGACTACGTGTCAGTAGTAGGTGGATGTGAGGGAGTAATCTTCATCTAAAGCCTATAAAGCACTTGATCTAAAAAGATGAAAGGACCCTAAATAAAGGAAGAGCTATCACTGTTATTCGATCACAAATGGAAAGTAGCTCCTATAATCATCATATTGAGGTTGACACTTGATGTTCAAGGAAAGGAAAAAGTCTTCTGAGTTGTTTTGGTTTCCCCATTCTCCCATTCATATTACATCTGAAAGCCTGCCTGACAATATTGCTTTTATCCAGTCACTACTGACCAATAATGCATTTATCACATTGCAGTATCTCCAAGGTAACCCTTTGCCAGCTAGAGATGAAAATTGTTGGATTCAATTTCCTCCACACAAATGACATTCCTCAGTCAGAATACACATGGTAATCAAGTTATTGTCTATCCAGCACTGAGGAAGGACACCACCCTGAGTTCTTGGTAATGGGAATTTGTATATATGAAACAAAGGCAGACTCACAATCCAAAGTTTTCCCAAAGTACTATGTTCTTAAGTGTAGTGAAACAATACTAGTTATTATCTACTGTAGGTAACACATGAAAAATGGCAGATTAAATAGAAAATATTCCAAATACAGCTATGCCAAGTAATTTGCATATATTTACAGAATATTTCTTTTGTGTAATCAAATACTTAATATTAGCCTAAAACCCTTTTAGCTTTCAAAGTTGTCAGATGCCTTTGTCCATTGTATTATGTTGTTAAGCAACCTCTGCTCTGTATTTTCATAAGCCTCTTGCTAATACTATGCAATAATAGTCTTTGTCCTTTAGTTGAAGGTGTGGGACTAGGTATTACTTGGAGAAAAATAAAGGAAATTAACATGCTGACCTCATTATAAAATAAGTGGTTACCAAACAAATATTTCTAGCTTCTTCCTTAGAAACAATCTGATAAGAATCAGAGAAGTATGACTTCTGTCAGCCTGTAAACACTTTGCATAAGTATAATTAAGGACTAACTTTTTTCTTTTCCCAAAGTCAATTTTAATTATGATAGTCTTCTCTTCTAATGTCCATAGACTTCTTACTTTGGTCATGGGCTCATTCTAATATTTGAAGGGGATAACAGCAGAACTGAGATCCTCTGTGGAAACTTAGATGTCAGATTATTTTTGTCATAGGCCACAAGTCATTTTAGAGTGAAGATCCAAATAGCCAATCTTAAGAGATGACATTGCCAAAAAAACTTAATATCACTATTTCCCCTTTTAATTCCAAGAAATCTTACTGTAGAGTAATTTCTTCTTTGAGAGGTAGCAGAAATTTACAGTAGTTAGTACTTGAGAGAGTAAATTTACTGGGAGGAAGATAAATCCAAATGTTAAGATGTTAAACACCATTTTATCTGTCTTTAAAAGCTATGATATCAAAAAAATTCTCATCTGATTAAAAACTTTGCAGAAATTTAGCACATAGGATAATTTAGTTTGGAAGGAATCAGCACACATAAATTTTTGAAAAATATACTCTTTGGGCAATGTTTACATGATGACTTTAAGCTGACTTCTTTAGGTCTCATTTTTTCTCCTATAAAAATGAATAGTATGATACTTGTCAAGTAATTCTAGTGGTTATGACAACTTGCATTTAATATCTAATTATAGAAAAACAAGAGAACAAGTAGTGAAGCGGTGGACAAGATCATTATTGTAATGTGATTAGAAGTTTAAGAAAAAAACCCTAACAAGACATAATTCTTTAAAAAAACCTGCTATATATTTATTAGTGTGTTGGGGAATTTTCTGAGTCTGTGTTTTATATAAATCAAAACTGTATCACTTAATAGTCTTACTAAATCACATACACATTAATGAAAACTGATGTTTTTTGAAATCTAGTTGAAAGGTTAAGAGTTTGGCTTGGTGAAGTCTCTAGAAAGGCTTTACAAGGATGTATGGTGGGCTAGTAATTTCATTTTGCTTTCTTGAGGAAAGAATAATAGCATAGTCTGTGAATTTATTAATACATATTTGGTGGGGATATGTCATGAATGTTGCCAAGGACAGAGGAATAGTACTTAGGAATAGGACCTAAGAATTCAAACAGAAGCAGAACAATTTGACTTGGACAATGTTAAAGCTGACACATCTGGCAAAAATATAACGCAGCACAAGGGTATGTAAAGGGTCAAGAAATGCTCTAATGTTAGTGAAAAGTAAACTAGACTTGAGTATGCAATAAGGAATGACTCATTTTTGCCTACCCACACACAGGTGTTGGTGTAGCAGGGTTGTGGAGTGTGGCAGTGTCTCTGTTACAGCTACAAAACTATTTAATCAATACAGCAAATACATTGGCAAATGAGAAGGCATCTGAAGAAGAGTTTGAGCATGCTAAGAGATAGGTTGCTGTTGCAGATATGTCTATACACTGTACACTGTCTTGCCTGCCAGATCCTCCTGGCCCACTTCTTTGTCTGAAGGCTCACGGGAAAGAAAGGGGAAAAAATTGTGGGTTAGACAAGTTATTCTGCCGCACTGATAGCCTACGTGCCTGTGACATGTTCTCTCTCCTTTTCCCCACCTTCTCTAGGATCTGACACTGTCACAAAAATGAATGCACACTTATATGAATAAAATGTGCACGGGAACAGATCCTGATAAATGGCATACATAATCCTGGTCACAGGATAGTACTTGGTATGTGTGTCAAATCAGGTGATTTAGTACTGAGATGCTCTCTCACACCCGACACATACTCATCATATGATAGGGACATATTTATGTCTTAGTTTGCAACAGGTAATCCGGGTTCTAGGTACTATTTTCCAGATAGCATTTGCAACCTTGATTCATCTTCTGGAATTAAATGGCTAGGCCCTTGAAAGCAAAACTATTTCTATCCCTGTAACGGTTTTTTTTCCTGCTCTTATACAAGAGTTTCAGCTTTTTCACTTCTTATATATGAGATATTAAGTTTTCTTCTTCAAGTTGCTGTCAGGTGGAAGCTTGTATCTTTCTGATAAGGAGGTCATAACTTGACCTCAGCCCTAACATGTTTTTGGTGATTGTTATAATCAGGGCAAGTGTTGTTATTCCCCTTCCAGCTAAATTCTTACAGATAAATCTACTAGGCCTGCTTAGATATGAAGCTGGGAAGTGCCTACTTCGAAAATTCTTTGAAAATACTACTTAAATATACTTAGCCATGGCTAGCAAAACCTGGAAGATATCAAAATTCCTATAAGCTAAGTAGCCACAAAAGCCACCAAAGTTCACAGAACCCTGGACAAAAGTGTTGGGTGTGTACTGAAGAAGGCATGTTGTTCCATCAGAAGGATTTGGGGATTCAGAGCTTGGAGTCCTTCTCCATGAGGAAAATTTAGAAATCCTTAGGGTATCAGGGTACTTTAGTTCCTTTGGAAGGAATTTCATGGATTGCCTCGACTAGAAATCTGAAAGATCCCAATTCCCGGTGTGGAATCTCAGCACTGACTGTCATGTGTAAGGAAAACAAAACAAAACAATCAACTTCTGGCATCTGTGGACTTCTCCTGCCTAACCTGTAAATGCCTCCAGACTTGATGTGCTCCAAGAGCTAGGGAACACCTAAGCAGGTTTTGAAGTTTTGGGCAAGGATAACTAAAACAGAACTTAAACTGTTCTTCAGCCCACTTTGCATGACAAAATTAGCTGTGTAAGACCCTTAGGATGCCAAGAAACAGCAGGAAGTAGAAGAGGGTCTGATTTCTTTTGCAGTCTTTGTTTACAAATGCTAGCAAGTATAAGTTCCTCATGCACCACAACTATCCAGTTGAAGCTACTATTCACACCAAAAAAAGGCATTCAAAGAAACATCATTTTTTAATTAGAGTACTGAGTTTTGGAAGATACCAGATCAAATATCATGGAGAAAGCTGTATAGAACCTCTTCACAAAACCTAGTTCCTGGCCTTTTCCTGCTTAATGCCGCTTCCTAAGTGGCATTAAGTGAAAAATTTATTACATATTATCTCTTTGAAAGAAAACAATCAGCCAAGAATCTCAGGGATTCCGACAAACACAGCATAAACTTCTGGCCGCCAAATGTTCATTTGTATGTGTGTCTGAAGGATGAAGTTTAAGAGAAAAACAGGACAGGGAGAGACTTACAAAGTACAAGGAAAGTAGCCAAGTTTAACATAACCTGATTCTAGAAATACAAAATTGATAAAGCTTGACAAGGTCTTGAATGTGGTTATCCTGTTTGTTTTTTAAGGGAAATCAACACTTGGAAGTAAAGCAGTATCTTTCAGAATGTCTCTAGGCTACATAAAGATATTCTGCTAATTCAGTGTAAATTTTAGATTTAGCCAAACTGTTTCAAGTCTCTTATAAATTTTTATATCTTTGAGTCAAATGCTGTAATTTAGGCTTAGTATTCTTGAAGAAAAAGGAAGGACTGAAAACTGGCAAATATTAGAAAAGGGGGGTTAATTGGCTCCACTTCTACCAATGTACTAGAAGAATAATAGTATTGGGTAGAACAAGCAATGGAGAACCCATCCAGACCTGATTTTGGCATTTAGACATAAATTCTAGCAATGACTGCTGTCATATGCTTTGAGAAGCTTTCAGTAATAAAAATAGAATCATAGAAATTATAGTCTATATTAAGACTGAATCCTGTAATAATTATAAAGTGAGTTCATATTCTTAAATGTGGAGAGAAACCAAAAAAGTTGCATGTAAGTCCTGACATAGGTTCCTGTATTTTAAAATTGCATTGTGCTTGGATACCTCTCCTTTAAAAGTTGCTGATAACAAGACATCTACTTTTACAGTTAAGATAGGAAAATTTCTTTGGTCCACTGTGGGCAATGAAAGGATTAGCTTAATCATAACTAGGCAGTAGTTGTTGTTCTGTAGGCCTGTAATTGTAATGAAAGTCTATAATCCACTTCTTTTCTTGCAAATCCTAATTTACGAATGTTGGTAGGAATCGGAGGTAAATGTAATTCTGCCATAATCTAGTTTCTGTCAGATCTCCACAAGAACAAAAATGAAAGTAGAAGATTATTGCATTAGGAGAGGATTTTGTTATTTAAAAGGTCTTTTTAAAGCAACCTGTTTGATAACATTTCTAGCATTTGTAGGCTTTCTCCTTCAAAGTGATGGGAAGAAAAATTTAAAGCACCTCTAAAGGCCTGCATTTCATTTAAGTTTCTGGAGGAGGAGAATACTGCTTTAGCTACAGGCTTGGGGAAGCGTGTCTGGAAAGCTGCCTGGTGGTAAAGGAGCTGACGTGCGTGCTGGTTGACAGCTGGCTGAACATGGGTCAGCAATGTGCCTAGGTGGGCCAAGAAGGCCAACGGCATCCTGGCTTGTATCAGGAATAGTGTGGCCAGCAGGAGCAGGGAGGTGATTGTCCCCCTGTACTCAGCACTGGTGAGGCCGCACCTCGAATACTGTGTTCAGTTTTGGGCCCCTCAGTGCAAGAAGGACATTGAGGTGCAGGATTGTTTCCAGAGAAGGGCAATGAGGCTGGGGAGGGGTCTAGAGAATAAATCTTATAAGGAGCAGCTGAGGGAACTGGGGTTGTTTAGTCTGGAGGAGGCTGAGGGGAGACCTTATCACTCTCTGCAACTACCTGAAAGGCGGTTGTAGTGAGGCGGGTGTTGGTCTCTTCTCCCAAGTAACCAGTGACAGGACAAGAGGAAATGTTCTCAAGTTGTGTTGGGGAGATTTAGATTGGATATTAGGAAAAATTTATTTACTGAAAGAGTTGTGAAGCATTGGAACAGGCTGCCCGAGGAAGTGGTGGAGTCATTATCCCTGGAGGTGTTCAAAAAAGTCATAGATATGGCACTTCAGGACATGGCTTAGCAGGCATGGTGGTGATGGGTTGATTGTTGGACTTGATGATCTTAGAGGTCTTCTCCAACCTTAATGATTCTATGATTCTAAAGCACTCGGAGCTGGGGTATTGGGGAACAGCAAGCCTCCTGCCTCAATAAGGCAGGTCTCATACTAGGAGACCATACATCAGCTTCTCCTGCATCCTGCAAGCCTACAAACTCTCTCTTTCCTCTCTCTCCCTTCTTGTTTCAAAATGGAGGTAAATAAAAAACTAATCTTTCATTTCCAGAAGAAACTGTTTTAGAAACATTGACCCAATTTCCTGATGATCTGACTTGGGGATGTTGGTATTAAAAATTATTTCAAGTAAGTATCATTCCCCTTTTCATATGCTTCTGATTTCATCAGAGTGTTCTTTAGATAATAAGATGGATTAAATTGTTTTCATCCACCAAACTTTGGGAATGTGCTGCTAATGCAGCTAGTTTTGACTGGAAAGCCTTTATTCTGAATAACTATGCATTCTGTTCAGGACCTCACTGATGGGAAGCAAAGTGTTTCTCTCCTTCATTTGCAGTACTTAAGTGAAGAGCCAGATGGATCCAGTAGCTAGAGATATAAAAGAAGCTCTCCTGTGCCTTTGGTTAGAAGTTCAATACCGTTGCATTCCTAATAGCAGCTGCTTCTGTTTGAACCCGGGATTGTGAAAGATGAACTGCATTATATCGTAAATCATTAAATATCAGCCAAGTAAAAGTAGTGTGGTGTGTTGGCCTGCCTAATTCACCAGCATCTGTCTCCTCACATGCAAAGAGTTGTTCCTTAAAATAATCCAGTGAAGCACTGACAGAAGGGCCAGTACTCAATCCATACAAAAAAATACCTCAAACAGCATTTTTTGTAGGGTTTCAGCCAGTGACTGATTATGAGCATATACCCAGCTGATGAACTGATAAAACAATGTTTCGTTAAAATTCCCGATGTGTGTGCATATGTGTGAAGACATACATATAAAATACATAGAAATTGGTAATTCTGTTCTTGTTCAACTTTCTCTGTGTTATTTGATTGTCCTGCCTTAAAATCTGTTTAAATTGTACTTGGCTGATATTTTAGCTTTTTTGTGAATGCTGCATTTGCTAGTTTTATCTCACTTTTATGCAGGATGTGAAGACCACAAACAGAAAAACATATGCTATTTGAAAATCAGATCAAATCAGGAGGGATGCTGATGGCCTGAATAAAATTGTTCCAAACTAGACTTTTATTTGTCGGCAAGAATTAGTTTCTATAAAATGTCAGAAGAGATTAATACTGGAAAGCTCCCTATTGTGTGTAGTCTCACAGTACTCAAACAGATCAGCTGTGGCTTTTGAGTCTTTGCAGCACGATCTTTTTGTTCAGCTTTGCTGTTTTGTGTGTTTGTTACTGCTTTTCCCAGTGTTTAAGCTGTCAGTCCTTTATAATTTTGCATTATCGTACACTCAAGAATGATATAACAAAAGAAGTGACCATTACCACATAGGTTTCAACTCAAACTTGTATAACCTCATCTATACCAAAAGCTAAGAAAAATGTGAAATGCCCACTCGCTAAGTTAATGATGCTGAAATAAGGCAAAGTCATGTACATATGAAAGAGATTACTCTTACCCTTTTTTACAAGGAAAATTATTTTCCTGTGAGGTGACTTATAGCTAAAATTTGTATGAAAATTTTCAATGTTATGCTGTTATTTGTATGAAGTGCATAACAGGTGGTTCTTGGGTTTTTAACTCAGAATGCAACTATGACCACTAGTAATGTTCCACTCATTAATATAGCTCCATGGAACTGTGTGGGATAAACATATGGTATGGGAAATGCTACATGAAACAGTAATGCTATCCAGACTATACAGATGCACTGCAAGCTTCTCCATAGCTTAAGCTTACAAGTTACAGAAGAGGAGTTCAAAATCCTTCTATAGTTTCTTCCATATCCCTCTCCTCTTTCTTGGTGTAAGAAACAGGGCTCTGAAGCTAGTACAAAAGAGCCTCTAAATGCAAAAGCCAGTGCTGCAAAGAAGTATACTTTTTTACTTCACTCTCTTCATACATTAGATAATGAATGCAATGGCACAAAACAGCAAAAAGGGCTGATATGGCTATGGTTGTCGAACATACTTTTCTGGAACATATGAGGTATATACTATTTAAATCAGTAAGAGTATTGAAGGGGATATGAACCTACAATAAATGCATATGTTACATATTCTTTGATACTAGCTAAGGCATCAGAGGAAAGTGCTGTCTTAAAGCAGAAATTCATAGGAATCACTGTCTTCAGTCTTGGCATGGGTGCATAGTGAAAATAGGATCCAGACGACTGCTAAGGAGCAAGAAAGATTAGCCCTCTGATACACAGCATTAGCATCTCTTTCGTTTCTAATACTCGGACATACAGTTATATATGTGATTGTGCCCAGCCTGAACCATGTATGTTCCTATTGCTCCCAGATCCAAAAGCTTATTGACTGATTAGTGCAGATTAGTTAGCCACATCTGACTGTCCTGATCTAGCAAGGATTTTGCCTGACTGTGCAGCTCAAGAATAAATTAAATGATAGGGACTGCTAAGTTAAGATGTCAGCATTAGATTCTCTTCGTAGGTTGCTGTCTCTAGAGGTGCAATTTGGGAATTAAGTGTTCAATAAATGAAGATTTTGTACAGGCAAACCATGTAGTTTTTTAATGTTGAAAGTAAGTGGCTGTGATCCTATTGATTAATTATAGGCTCGGGTGTAGGCTGAGTGCTCCTTTCCCTGATTGTCTTAACAGCTGAAGGACAACAGAAGGGAAGACAGTATGAACAGTGATTGAAATTGGCCTATCTCCAGTCATTACCCTTAAACCTGACAGAGTGAAAAGACAGAGATCTAGATGTCCTTTGACTAATTTGCAATATGTAAGCAGTTATATCAGTCAGCTGTATCCTTTAGTAGCGAAACATGGTTAGTGTTAGTAAATAATAAGTTGTGTTTGTGGAAGCTAATTTCTACAAAGATTATTTAAGAGATCTTAACTTGCATAACATCACAAAGGACATAATCTACTGCTGAGCTATAAAAAGTAAGTCCCGCTTCTGACTGTACGCTCACAGTGCCATGGCATCATTCTGCTATTACTTCCAGTGCTAAATCTAAGTTTAGGCTTGAAGAATTAGATCATACTTACTAACTTTGGTTTCCCTTTCATCACACTAGGTGTGTCTTGCTTACCTAAATACTTGGTTAAATATCTCCTGGCTGTTCAGCAAGGACTGTTGACAAAGCGATGTAGCCCTTACATTTTCTTTCATCACCATAAGTGTATAAATTAACTTGTAAATCACATTTTTATTAACAACATTAAAAAAAATAGGCCCATAGTGAAGAGCATCATGAAGTGTTTGTGCAATTAAAACATATCAGTTATGTTTGCAGTGATAGTCTCTGAACATCCTGTATTTAGAATGACTTGTGCTGGAAACAGTATGAGAAAAATATAGCCACCACTCCTAGGTCAGGACAAAATACCAGTACCCGCCATCCCCAGGAAGCCTTTCTTAATCCCTATGATTAACTACATGAATTTATCCACCTATTCTCTCTCTGTCTCTAATCTCTCATTTGTTTTTGTATCGGGAACCACAGTGACTGAGATTGAACCTTGGGAAGCACAAAAAGTAGTTCCCTATGTGGGACACATGCAGGGATTGTCACAGTCGCTCCATACCAAACAATTATATTACATGGTACTATTATAAAGCTGTTTTAAAACAAGCAAAAACCCAAACACAAAAGCAGTCTTAAGTCTTCCATTCCACAAGCTGCTGCTTCATCCAATTTGACTCTAACTATGTAAAAAATGCAAAAAGGGTAAGCTTTAAAAACTTAATTTAAGATAAAACACTAAGCAGCTGAAAAGCTCAAAGATACTGTGTATCTTTTAGCTGTTTTCCTTTCTTTTTAAAGAAGTTGTGCTAATCAATTTCTTTTCAAAGCACTCTAGTTCCTAGCAGTTTCCTAAAACTGGAGAGAAATTGCTGTTCTTTGTAAGCTAAATCAATCTCTGAAGAGCCTTATAAGAATAAAATAGCTTAAGGATGAAGCAGCAGTAAGAAAGGAGATCTATCTACCAATTTATCAGTCTATCTATTTTCTAGCCATATCTATCTATAATGGTTAAAAGTTTTAAAGGACACTAAATTTAAGTATTTTATATTGCTTTTCATAAGGGCAGTTCAATTTATCTCTATTCCTTTGGAAAGATGAATATTGTCACTGCACGTTGTAGGCTTGTGTTGGCTAAAAGGAGTCAGGGGCATGACAGCGTTTATAGAAGGCATGAGCTCAAATGTCAGTAGAGCATCCAGAAATGGATGAAGCATCACCCAGCCTCTGCCATCTGAGTGTTTCATGACAGCTGTATCTCCTGACCAGAGCTGGTGCAGATAATCATGAAAGGCACAGAGGAAGTGTACAACAGTTATACAGAGAGAGGGGAGGGGGGAATTCCACCATTAACATTGTTTTTAATTGCACCATAATGATTTTTTAACAGACAGCATGGTATGTAGCTTAGACTCTGGCCCGATTTAAAGCAAACAATAAACCACAGTGCAGCTGAAAAGCAATTGAAAATTCCTTTGCAAGAAGATTTTGTCTGGGATAAGTATTTAATAGTGTTTCTCCCAGAGACTTTGCCCTAAAGATACTCCTGCCATCATAAAACAAAATACTAAAACTGCCTCAACTATTGTGTGTCAACACAATCATCAACACAAATATTCTTGTTATTGACTTACTAATGTGAACGTGGGGGGTTTAAATGTGCTTCCTTTTAAAAAGGGGGGACTTTTGTCTATCAGAATTGAGGTACTAACACTAAAAGGTGCACTTAAACATAATGCCAGCTAAAACATTAAATGACTGTGGAATAGAGTAAAATCACTCTAGTTTTTCTATCATTTTCCCTAGCGTATGGATCTACTTTCTGCCCCCAAGGCATACAAAACTGCCATCTGACTTTATTGTTTCTGATACAACCTTTCATAAGCTGGGGAGCCTTCCAGATGAACTGGCAATCCGGACAGGTCATGAAATCAATGGCACAGGCAGTAGCGAAAAGTAGGTGTCATTGCGAAGCAAAGCCTTTGATGTGAAAGCCTTCTCTCATCCGCTTATCTAATCCTTGCCTTCCCATAGCAATGCCTCATATTGTTCTGTCACTTCAGTACGTCAGGGTCTCTGTTATTACAGCTCTAGGTTATCCAGCATATGTTGCTGTAAACTAGTACAGCACGAACAATGGGAGTTTAGTTCGTCCTTTTGATAATGCTAATAAAGCATACTGCTTGGGAAATAGAATTGCTCAAAGATAGGTCACATATGAACATATCTAAAGTTAGGAGCTGAGACTTTTGTACAAGTTCAGATAACTTTACAAGTCTAACTTTAGAGGCAAATTTAGATAGGAGCTGAAGTTTATCTGAAGTTACCTAAGATGATAGTAATTCAGCTATTATAAGGAGTTTAGATCTTTATGACTGAAAAGAATATTATAAAATGACAATTATAGTGTAATGAACACAAAGACATAGGCCTGAGTCTGCAGGTAGCCTGAGATTATTCAACAACTCAACGGCTTGCTGGTATGGTTGATTCTCGACACATTAATTTTTTTCTTTCGTAAGCGCAAGGGAGGTTATGACTGCTGCCATGTAGCTCAACAGAGTCCTCAATATCTCTGAAGAAGTGATCCCTCCCAAAGCCAGATAACAGTTGTCCACGTAATCTATCCAAAACCAAAATTGTCTTGAGCACTTACAAGCCAAAGGTCACTTGTAGGACTGGTTCCTCTGTTATTAATCCCAGAAAGATGTCAGGCTGTAGTATGGCTGTAATATCCTTTAGGGCAGCATTGTTTGTTTTTTACATCCATTCAAACACTAGTAAGATGAGGAAATGCATAATTAATAATAGTATGAGCAGGGGTGCCAAAGGCCATGACTTGCCTTCATGATGCATTGTGTTACATATCTGAACTGCTCAGCTAGTTCAAATACCTTACACGATGTCAGCCTTATCTGCCAGCAAGCCTCTGTTACTATTTGAATTAGGAATGGGTAGAAGTAATTTCTGAGATGTGTGTTATGCCATAGTGTTAGGTTACACTTAGGAAAAAAAAAAGAAATTTCAAACATGTATATGTATATAACATATGTTAAATCACTACAGGTTTAAAATACCACTTCTGGTTCTAGGTCAGTGGGAGGCTCTGGTTTACTGCTACATCAGCTTTTACAAAATTGTTTGGCATTTATATCTTTTTATTTTACAAGTTTACTCTGAAGGAAGCTAGTGAAACAAAACATAAGTATACCCTCCCCCTGAAAGTCACTTTTATGTTTCTCCTTTTTTAACATGGCAAAGTGGTTGTAAAATGTACTCTTGATTCTTAAATAAAACAGCATGTAAGTAGGATAGGTATGGGAAGTGGGCCCCTTTCTCGAGGTTTTATAGACCGCACAGGACTCAAATAGGAACACTGATGCTAAATGTAGATTTTACATTTTTTTAAGGATTTGCACAGGGTGCTTTATATTACTAAGAGATAGAAGAGAAAGAAAGAGAGCAGATATTTCTAAGAAACTGTAAAGTCAAGAATAACTATTTCTTAATAATCAAGATGACAAAATTAAGTTCAGTTGTAATACAACTCAAGAAGAAATGGTTTATATCAGAATAGCTGTTCAGATTCCTGTGAAACTTAACAGGGAGCTGGATTGCCACTATAGGAAGAATAGGACAGACCATGTAATTTGACATCTGGGATCCAGGAAGACCCCCAGTTGAGGGTACTATTGAAATTCAAAACCAAAAAAGAAGTGTGTGAGGGGGAACCCTGAAATAGCTGCAATTGTGATGCCCGCCTTGTTTATGATTAAGGATAACTAAAAATGCAAAAACTACATTTCATTGTAAAAAACAGTGAACTGGAAGATGAGAAAGAAAAGGCTTTAGGGTTCAATTTTGTAATTTTTAAATCCTAGGATTAAATGTGGAAAGGAATAGAACTGCAGCATTTGTGCTATTGGGTTTTTTGTTTGACTGCAATTGTGTGCTCTTTTTTCCAAGGTAAACGAATGTTAAGTACACTGAGATACTATTGCTCCGTGCTTCCATGCTAATAAGGCATGCTTCCCACAGTGTGTGACAGAAAGGATGAATACCAGGCAGTGCTAATGGTTAATTTGTAGTGGCATGTGTGTTCCTTGAATATTTGTGAAGTTTCACGATTCACCATCACACAATTGAATTGCTCCTTTTTTTAAGGTATAGTGATATGTAATGAGATGAAGCGATGCTGACAGGGTTTTTGAAAGATACATTGTCCTCCACAGCCCATTCATTTTATTTTAATAATAATAATAACCATTAAGTTTGTTAATTTCTCACGATTTGGGGGATAGAGTGAGTCCCCATCAAATAATTTCAGTATTGACCATGGTTTAAAATGTTAATTACTGTGGAATTCTGTCACAGATAGCATCAAACCACAGTGATGCTAATCTATGTCATGGATTTGAAACTCCTTTGGGAAGCACATATTTAGACTCACTGCTGAGTGAACATGACTGCTAGGATTACAGAGGCCATGGACAGTGAAGAAAAGCAGTAATGCTCCTTCTGACTAGAAAGTAAACAATAGGGTGATTGTCTGCTTACACTTTGGGGCTGAACAGCCCAACTGCTGAGAAGCTCTAGGTAAAAAACTGCTATCAGCAAGGAGTCTTGATGTTTTCTTCGTGGAGCTAGATGTTGTCAAGGATTCACCTGAGCCACCCTAGTGAGTGTACAGGAAGCAAAACAGGATATTCTTGTATAGGTCCTGTTTTGTGTAATTATGCAACACTTGAACTCTTGTATGTATTCCAGAATGGGTAACACACCTTTAAAAGGAACAGGGAGCTATCAGCAGCAACTAGTGAGTGAAATATTCTTATGAAAAGTGCTCTTGATTGAAATCAGTGTGTTTACATTTTCATTTATCTTTGGTAAGGATTGCTCCACCTTAGTGCACCCTCAAAATTAAGAAATTATTTTCACCCGGTTTCATTTCCTGTGTTTGTTTCTTTTAACAAGCAATCTAAGTAATTTCAGCTGTCTCTTAAAAAGGAACAATAAGGGAAATTATCAGGGAAATGTCACTTCATCAGATATTCTCAGATGTTTCTCAGGAATATGCTCGATTTGATAAAACACAAATTCCGTGAGAGGCAGCTGAGGATCGTGCTCCATTTTAGGAGAGGGTCCTCTTGTGCCCAGTGACTCCCAGATTTGTACTGGGGAGCTTCGACACCCAGAAAATTCTGGCACGTGCACCAGGCTTTTTTGGCCCACTAGGTTTCTACATGTAATACCAGCAGCCAGAAAACACTGGAAGCTCTGGCTGGGTGTGCATGTGTGCGCACATGTGTATCTATATGATATACTTTCTGCATAAGTAGTAGGCTGGTTTTATTTAAATGATCTGTTTCAATTAGAGTCCCTTTTGTTCTGTTTCTGTAAATAAAAAACGCATGTTAATCTTTTAATAATCTCTGGTTTTAATAGCCTGAATCCTGCCATGTTCTGTTTGTACCACAGATAGTAATGAGACTACTCTTATGAGTAAAAATCAGGGTTGAATATTGGAAACTAAGTTTTATTTTCAGTAATACGGTGGGTTTTTTTGTGTGTGTCTGGCAATAAAGTTGCCCAAAGAAAAATCTTTGGCTAATGCAAAGGAATGGACAACCTTTTGTGGTCTGTGGATTATAGCAGAAGCACAAACTTTTCCATCCCATTGTAAGAACATTCAAAAAGAAATCTGTCCCTCCCAGAAACAGAACAAAACCAGATTTTCTATTTTAATAATGGTAGTAATGTCCTGAAAACAAGGAAATTCAAACTGATCTGTATACACAAACCAAAACACTACTGTGAGAGAAAGCTGAAGCAGTGAATGTCAACCAGGTTGCAAGACTGTAAATGAAGGCAGAATATGGTAAAGGATTTGTAATTTTTTCTGTTCTTGGTCTTCAGTCTAGCTGGTGCCTGGTAGCCTGCCTTGATCTGTGCTCAGTACAGTGTCAGTCTGTAGTGAGGACGTCAGAGGGCAACTCAGCTTTATTTCTCATATCCTGCTTTTGCTACCAGTTTGTGTAGGGGGCCGTAACCTATCCCTTTGCATCATTTTTATTAATTTATGAGGAGAATGGCACTGCATTTAATATTTGCATTTAATGAAATGGGTAATAGTAGAATGAGCAGAAAAGGCACAAAACACTACTGTCTGTCTGCTCCATAGTTCCAGAAATGTTCTGAGGGTGAGGTTTCATAGAACTATTAAGCAGTCTCACCTACTTCTGCTCAATGTTTTTTAAAAAATAACAAAAATATCTGCAGAAGAAAAAAATACTCTTTCTTTCAATTTAGAGAGTAGAATATTTTTTTACTAGGGTGTCAGACAAGTGCCGCTTTCAGCACAAGGAAAGAAGTAAGACCACATGGCTGCGAACAAAGCAGAGGAGTGTGAGGCTGCTTCCCCAATCAACAGCAGCAAGCTGTCAAACTGGCTCAATCGTTGTGTGAAATCTCAACCTAAAGAGGATTTAGGAAAGAAATTTTTTTTTTTTTACTATGTGTTTAGGTTTACAATTAATAGTTTTGTTAAATTGAGAAAACAATAATTTTTAAGTGTTTTGTAGATTCCCCAGTGTAGGTATATGTAAGCAGTCTTTCTGTGGTAATAGATAAAGTGAGGCTGTTAATTTTTTATTTGATTTTGGTTTTTTCCCCTCTTTATAATACGATTTTTGTGAAATTTTTTTCTCTTCCATATTTGTCCTTTCTGTACTCTTCCTTTGAATTTTGTTTGGTTTCCCTCCTTTATTTCTATCCATGATTAACATTCAGGCAGTTCCTTTGTATTTTCTTTTTCCCTGTGCTTTCACTGTAGTCATCAACTCTCAATATCTTACTGAAAACTTTGTGGTATTTCAGCAATTTATATTTCTTTATGTTCTTGCCTCTAGATTAATGTTATTTCATGACCGTTTCACTGAATCTTCACTTCTAGTTTATCTGGGATTTTCTAAATGAATTAAGCTCAAGAATGCTTAGGAGGTATGAGCAAGAAAGACAAAAAAAATTTTTTTAAAAAAGGCATATTTCTGCCAGAGTTTTATAGTAGTCTCATCATTCTTAGAAGCCTGGCATGTCATTTTTGAGTTCTTTAGATGCCACCTTCTAGGTTTCAGTAGTGTATTACTTTGAAGAGTTTTGGGCTTCACACATGGATGAGAGTCGTTGGGGACAGCATCACAGTCTCTGCTAATTTTACTGCAGGAGTGTAATAGGAAGTCTTGTGAACAAAATTTTAATTTGTTTTCAATCAGGCACAGCAGCCTGAGATACAGAGTTCGTTAGTGAAGTCTGTACGCTAATAATTTTTTAAAAGCTTAAAAAAGCTTACCCTGCCCCCCTTCTCTTCCCAAAGGTCTCTGGAAGAACTGCCCTGGTTTGTATCCAACTCTTAAAGTCATTGTTGCTTCTTGGGGTGCCTAGTCACTATCCCCAGTGTCGCTCCTATATCAGCAACCTCCCCTTAGCATTGCCACTGCAGGTTCCCACCAGTAGGTGTGGTGGACAAAGTACTTTCAGAAGGTTAGTCAGCAGCATTCATTAATAACTAGGTAACAGTATCCAGCCTCCAGGCTACTGGTTGTTGGCAAATCGTTTGCATGGTGCAAAGCTTGTAGTTTTTGTTCAACTGGTTGAGTGCCTTGTTGCCAGGCTTCCTGCTGGGGGAGGAGTTTGGCAGGACCACTGGGGCGTGTTGCACAATGGCATTCATTGAACAGCTTTGCTGCTGGCACCTCAGGGATTTCCTCAGGCTTTGCATCTCCATGCTGAACTCGCTTGCAGGAATTCGGTATTTTAAGCAAGAGTAGCCTTCCTAAGCATCCTGATTACCTCTTGGAGTGCTTCCACTTGTGCTGGTGTCCAGCCTTGTTAGACTGAAGTACAGGAAAATATGCTTCATTGTTGATAGTCTTTCTGCTTTCCAATGGCTCCTTTGCATGTGATTAGAAACATGGATAAACCCTCCTATGGCTCACTGAGAAAGACACATAGAAGAGATCAGCTTACAAAGGTACAAAAAAAGTCTACAGCATGCACTTCTGCAGCAGCACAGCAAGTCTCCCTCTCAACAGTGTTACTGTGACGTACCTATGGGTGAATGAAGCAACACGAAGACACAGTAAATAAGGGAGGGCTTTGTGTCAGGCTAATCACTGGGTAGGCCAAATAAGGTGCTCAGCCTGGGTTAATGGCTGAGATCGTGTTCTGTTACATTGCTGACTAATGTACTTTTCAGACAGAAGTTTGTGCTGTAGACTTGGCCTCGGGTTTTACTGTTTTAATATCCCTGTCAAAAAGGTGCCAGTTCTTCACATATATTTGTATATTCATTGCATTTTCTAGGGTAGACAAAACATTAATTTTCTAGCTAGATTCTGTATTACAATCACAAACAAAAACAAAAAAAAGAAAATCACAAACTTCCTGTCTTTGGAAGATAACAAACTGCCTCAACAACAGCAAAGAACAGAACCCTTTTTTGAGGCCACATAATTACAAAAATAATATTTGAATTAGCTCTTAGGATTTTTAGCCTTAGTGTATCAGACTGATATTTGTCAAACAGGTTTATGGCTTACTCCAAGTGTTTTTAGCAATTCCAGTGGGGCTAGTTATGGTGTGAATTATTACTCAGCGTGAGTAAGGAGATCAGAATAAAGCCCAGATACAGTCAGAAGGAAAGAGGGTTTTGTCTGATTTGTCTATGATAGATCTACCCTGCTGCTAACTCCCTGGTCTTTCATTTAGTTTGTTTTTAGAGACTTTTGTTAAGACTTCCAGGGAGTCCTGAGAGGACAATTGAGCTTTTATGGGGATTTTGCAGAAGCAGGGAGAAACAATCAAGTTGCTGGTCTTCTGGTAGTGTTGATTTATTTTCTGTTCATCCTGCAAATATTTTTTAATTATATTTATTTAAAAAAAAAAAATAAAAAAAAATCAATACCAAAAAACCAAGTAATGTAAGTTGGCCTTCGAGGGAGCAAGAGGGGGAGCTTCAAGGTTAATCTGTAGATGATGATTTCCCAAGTATACAACAACATTATGATCAGACCTTAGACCAGGCAGGGTTATAGCTTGTTTTCTAAGAGAAAGGATTTCCATCTGAGCTTGTTCCTGTTCAGAAAGGCTTAGTAAATAAAGAAGTCAGACGATTTCTCTCAAGATGCTACAAAAATGAAACAAACCGGTTGAGGCTCTATAGCTAGTGGGCCACTTGCTGGGCCTCACGATGAAAAATGATCCATCTGACACCTGCCGGCTTCCCCTCAGGCACCCTCAGGGTCCCACTTCCCCTTTGCAGAGACATCGGGGCCTGGCCAAAGGCCTGCTGCCCCTGGCTGTGCCTGTGGGTCAGCCCCTGGGGTGTGCGGGCGGCAGGCTGCGGCCTGCCTAATGCACCCTGCTCATGGAGGAAGCCCCAGTCCTGGCTACGGGAATAGCTTCATTTTGAGAGGAGCTGTCTGTTGCTCTCTCACCCTTTCTAGCACTCATATTAAGCAGCTACAGCAAACCAAGGGATCTGTGTGTGTGCTGCAAGATGGCCAAAAGAATTTACAGCCTTTGGAGCCGCTGGGACTAAGTTTGCTCAGGATCATGCCCTTAGTTCGCGTCCTGCAGCAGAAAGGCCTAGAGTGTAGTAAGGAAACTCTCTCAGGGATTTATGGTATTGATGACTGTAACCAAGCCTGGCAGTCCTTGGCTCTTACAGCTCTCTCTGGGTTTAATCAAAGGCCATTGACGTAAACGAAAACATTTGACTTCAGAGAGCTGTGGATCAAACTCTGCATCTACACTGCCTGAGTTTGCCCTCCCCTCAGACACAACCTCACTTTAAATTCTTTTCTTCTGACAGGCCTGTAGCCTCACTCCTCTCTCTTAAGCGTTTCACAGCTCTCTAATATGTCCAGAAGTGACTTTTCCCTTCCACAGTGCAGTTTCACGTTATACGTAATTCAGTGTAACTGGTGGCTGACATCAGCGGTCTCATCCCTCTTTTTGCGATGTCAGGTTTAGAGATCATATGATCTTGGCACGATGACTTGACAGAAAATTAACCCAATCCAGCATGTCCTCCATCCCCCCCAAGAAGGAGCCACTGTCCTTTCAGCAGTTTTCCACATTTGCCATGGGTTAGTGTAATGTGACTCTGTGCCATGAGTCTCAAAAACACTGCCAGGGGCAATACATAAAAGCTGAGTTAATTTGGATTAAGGCAGAGAACCCAGACAAAGAAAACATTAAGAAGAATTCAAATGAAAATGATATGAAAAGTATTATTACGAGCATACAAGGCCTGGTCCAGAAGTATTAATTAGATACTGATCTGAAGATAATGGTAAAGATGGATATTACAAGCATGAAAACTATATTTTATGTATGTTATTATACTTACTGTGATTCTCCTCTTTCTTTTTCATTTTTTTCTCAACCCAGTTAGGTTTCAGTCAACCTTTAGCAGCCTGTTCTTGATTTTCAGCCAGGTGTTCATGGGCCACTGCAGATATAGTGTCACAGAAAATGGGAATGCCTCTCCGTTCTTGCCTTTCTCCTACAGACCTTGGTGTTTACTTTCAAGTCCAGTTGTTCAGTCTTTGTTAGCTGTCTTTTACTGCGTTCTCTTGCCCAGTACATTGATGCATAAAGAAGTTCAGATTTACATGATTAGCTTACTTTTCTACTTCATTTCAGATATAAACTAATTTTAATGTCTTCTAATTTAGATGGTGCAAATGTCATCTACACACATATTATTCCCATTTCAAAGCATACCCTTGAACCTCACTTAAAGGCTTGAACTCTTTTACTTTGGGTATGCATGTCTTGAAAATAAAAACTCATAAAAGGACTACAATATCTATTATTAACTTCCAACTTTCAGTACTTCCAACATGTCTTCCTACCCCTATTGGGAGTCTAAGCAAATGTTCTCAGTTTCTCTTGACACAGTAATGAGCAATTCTCCCTATGTGTCCTCTCTTCTCCATGGTTTGAAAATTAAACCTCTGTATTTAGCTGTAAGATGTGCAGCATACCTTTCAGAAAGATAAAGTTCATATCAGATTCAAGCTACCCAGCTGTTTCAGAGCCCTGCTTTTATGTCAGGTTTTTGGATTTCATAAGGTTGGAAGCAGACTTGCATATGAAAATTCACAGTAATTGTACCTTTTAGTGATACTCATTAGCAGAGGTATTATTCTTTATTTTTCAGTCTGATTTACTATTTAATTTTTTTTTCATTTGGGAATGTGTTCAAATTCTTATTGCAAAATCACTCAGGAAAAATAGGAGGTTACTTAGAACATGTGGAAGAAGAGTTGATTTTTTAAGTTGGAGATGAAACAATTACACCTATACAGCTCATGAGCATCCTTACTGAACTGACTGGAGTTCTGCTTTCTCTCAATGAAATATTTCACTTTTGCTCGATAGGTTTCTAGTGGTTGCTTCTTCTATTCTGATGTAAGTTAAATGTGAGGTGTTGTAAGCTAAGTCATGTAGGTATTGTCAGTCTGAGCAAAGGAGCTGCTAGTGCCTTCATGAAAACATTCACAAGTGATGAGAGATATCTGCAGTTTCTAAAATCACCAAGAACTGAGCAGGTTTTTTATTTAGCATACCTTTTTCACTTTGTACTTTCTATGTCAACTGTGACGGGTACAAGTCCTCCCACTTTCATCAGGAAAGCTAGAGGTTTGGATTGTATGCTATGCAACGTAGCTTCTTATTCAAGTAAATGGAAAAATATATTGGAAAGTTTCTGGTTAATTGGTTGGAAGAAGCTGAGGTTCTTGCTACTCAGATCCTTTGGAAAATTGCAGCTACGTTACTTTTGTGCACTCATGGCTCTGAGATTGTCAAGTCAGCAGTGAAAAATGTAAACTGAGGAGTGAGAAAAGGTACCAGCTTTCACAACAGGACTTTCCATCACTCATCCTTGAGAGTTAGTTATTCCTTTGTCTTACTTCATGAAGTAAGCCTACTACAAATAAGGATTTTCTAGCAATATACTCTTTAAAAATTATATTGGGGAACTTAGGAGATCAGAGAATCTCTAGCTGGAGTATAAAGGTGGAGGAAATGTAAAAGTATTTCCTGCATTGTCTTTATACTTCTGCTTGTGGAAATTGTTGTACCAATATAATAATCCCATTGTTTACTGCTCCATCTGGGGCCTCCAGAAAGAAAAAAAATCTAGGGAAACACCAACACTGGAAGGGACAGGATAAGAAACACATGTTTTGCAGAGGGTCTTCTCTATCTTCTTTCTCTTCTGTCATCATGCTCTGTGACTCTGACCTTACAGGAAGAAGTACAAGGATGTCTTTACAGAAGTGGAAGTACCCCAAAGACTGAATTTTGTCAGTACCATCAGAGGAGAAAAATTCTGTCGGGCTGGCTTCAGATGTAAGCACAATAGGCACAGCAGCACTTTCACCATTTAGCTCCAGATTGGGATTAGGACCTTTAATTCTGTTGACCTTCTGCTCAAACTCTCTATCAAGTCACTAGTCTACCTCTCTCCCCTCTTCCCTGTTGATGTCTTTTCTCAGAAGCTGGGTAGATGTAAATAAGTGAATAGACGCTGTTGCAGAGGCGAAAGAAGAAGGTGGGGCTGGAGAGTGGAGGAGGCCTATGCTTTACAGGAGGAAAACAGCCATGCAGGGGAGAGAAGTGGAGGAAAAAACTGCATATTTTGAAGGGTTTGAGAAAGACATCTTCTGCAGGTAAAATATAGAAGATATGGGAGAGGCCTCTCCATATATAGCCTCCAAAGGCCTTTGTATTTCCCTAGGACATCTTTAACCAGTTAGGCCAAATCACACCATGTGCACATAGTGATTTTTCCAGGATCTCAGCACCTCAAAAATCCCAGTGGTCCTGCCATACCGGCACCACCCAATTGAATTTTTGGCTACATCACTGATGAAAATCTTGACCTGGGGTCTTCTCTGTCGTATGGCAAGTAGGCCAAAACATGCCATCTCATAAAATCCAAAACATCTTTATCTAGCTATACAGACTTTCAAGTTCTGTGGACTGTGGCCCTGGCCTGAGAAAGTTATGACCTAGGTTCAGCTTTATGTTCTGCCAAATTCAGTGCAAAAACTCTGGTCATAATAGAGCATACCCAGCAGAATACACTGAGTCTCAAAACAACCACTTCAATACTGTTTTGTTTTTGCAAGCCCTTGAAAGGCTTTTTATGAACTCAAAGCTGGACAATAACAAGTTTCAAAACCATAGTGTTGCTGCAAAAAGGATTTTCTGTCTTCCCGTCAGTTCTAATTACATGGCTTCTCTCAAAACAGGTGCTTTCCTTCTCAGAAGCCATGTTAGTGCTAAAGACATGGAAACTAAGTTTCCCAAACAGCCACCTCTGTTGCTGAAAAACTCAGATTCACTTGCATTAATTTCCACTTGATTCTAAATATCCCCTGCTGAATGAATAAGCAAAGGAGGTATCTTGCTTGATAAAGACTTTCAATATCTCCTCATTTACAGGGATATGGAATTAGTGTAACATTTGCGTTTCTCAGAAATAAAAACTTAACACAGAAGATTTGCAAGTGCCTTGATTTTTCTCATTTTTATAGGAAAGAATTCTTAGGACTCATTCTGTGAGTGTAAGTTTCACTGTTAAGTGCAGCTCAGAGCACATCATGAGGTTTCCCAGAGTATTTTGCTCTCCTTACCTGATTCCACCGGGTCTTTTGAATCCACATATGGCATTCACAGCTTCTAAAAATCCTTCCTTTGAACGCTTGCTTTAGGTTTCCTTTTTCTTTTAATATACTGAAGTTGTTTTTTTTAATTACTGTTATGTCAGTGTGTACGATCAGTGAATAAAAAGCCCTATCAATTTCTCCTTTCTGTTTGCAATTTGATTCTGAGATGGTTGATCCCAAAGCTGCTCTGAACTTTCTCCCTTAAGACAAATAAAATTTTCTCTTCAGCTGTGGAAAAGAGTACTGCTCTCTTACCCAAAATGAAACAATCCCAGGAGAAATACTGCCTTGTATTCTGAACAGTGCATTTTATCATCTTGAGAGACAGGCATACAGTCTCTCTACCAGCTTCTATTCTAAAAAGATGAGCTTTAGGACTTAGTCATGAGCTGGATTTCCTATTGTCCTAAAGCCTACATAGTCCTTCATATGAGTGCAAGATGGGTATCAAATGCTACCATATCAGAATGGTCGTACCGAATTGGTCTAAATTGAGGTTACAAAAGACTTAGGGGGGAGGGGGGAGAGGATTCCTACTTGCTGTGTATCTGGATTGAATATGTGGCTTGTAACCATCTCTTCTATTCCGTACTTCCTCCACCACCACCCCCAGCAGCGCTGAATTTTAGGCAGGAGAAAGCAGGAAATTAAAACTGAGTCTTGTACTCAGGAGGACACCAGATCTAATGCTTCTGTGCTGGGGATCAACATGCCAGGCAAGCAATCAGCAAGGCAGGTAGGCTGTGGGCTTCCTGTGGGGCAGAACTGGTATGGGGAGGGTGGTAATGGAGCAGTGCCTAACATTTGCCTTCTGTAATAGAAATTGTTTCTCCCTCACTTTTCAAAGTGCAGGAGATTTCCCCTTATTTCCAACTAATGCAAAGAGTACAAGGGAAGGTGCAACTTTTGAGTGGAAAGATGGTCCCCAGTTTCTAGGAGAATAAGCACAACAAAATCATTGTGTTCTATTTCTTACAGAACTGTTCACACATGATTTTTAAAAAAGCAATGGTCTATCTACAGCAGAATAAAGAAAGCATAATCTTCAGCAAATTCTAAAGCTGTTGTGTTTAAGCTGCAGACATACACATCTCAATCACACTGTCATTCAGTGAAATGGACAAAGTTTTCTTCCACTGCATGAACGGATAAAGAATACTGTGCCTTTCCTCTGTTATTAAATCTTGCCTAAAACTGTAAAATAATACATTGAAATACGTTACACGTATTCTTGAATCATTAAAAAAAATCTGTGTAAAAGAAACTGTCCTCTATGGGCCTGTAAGTTTAATGCTGACATGACTCTTTTATACAGCCCATTCAAGATAAAGATATATAAAAGAGAATAACTCCTCTTATGTGTTGCAGGCATTTGAAAAACAATTTTAAAATAACTATAAGCTTTAATCCTTGAGGAAATTTCTTTCTAATATGATACAGTTTAAAGCATTTAGTCTTTTAATTAAACTCTTACAGACCAATGTATTAAGAAAAGCTGTTGAACCCCAACCTTTCCTGTCTCCCCCACAACTTGAAAATAGACCATTTCTAAATAAGTGACCATTGCCAACCTGAGCCAGAGGGCAGCATTCACCACCTTATGGTACACTGCAACTCGTGATGAATCTTAGCTACTTTGTAACTCCTCTTTCTCTGTATAATATCAATAAATGTATTAAAAAATGGATTGCCTCATACGGCCTATTGCAGAATAGTTAAGTGAATAAATGACATTGCCATTAGCATTCAGTTATAAATACATTTGAATTTTAAACTGAACATATGCTACTTCTTTGCTTGAAACTAGCAGCTTTTGCTTTCAGAAATCATACCACAGACCCATACTTAGCACCGAGGGTGTCAAAGTTCTTTAAAGAAGATAGTATCAATATCTCAGTTTGATCCACTAGATAGAGATATTAAAGAAGTTTCTTACTTGAGGCTGCACAGTGATCAAAACTGATACAATAATAGGGCTCCTGTGTCTTAGCTGTGAGCTTGATCTAGTTTCTCATTTACTACTCTGAGTATCAATTCCAAAATAAGCTTTTGTTCGTATGTTTGTTTTTTGCTGCAAAGCTGTGTTATTCTCTTTTTCTCTCCTTTGATAATATTACAGATCTTCCATCTTAGCCTAGAATCAAATTATGGTAGCCAATTTAGGCTGGAGAATTCCTTGAGTACTGAGTTATTAATAACTCTAGTTTCATGTTCCCCTCCCCCATAACCCTTTCATAATCATTTCTTCTAACAAAATATTTATCAGATCAGAAATGTATGAAAGAATGGAAAACATTTCTTGGCTTCCAGACACATGCAAACTACTTTATTATTTATTAATGCTTATTATTTAAGACAGAACCACAGATAAGATAAACATGTTTAAAAAAATAATAAAAATGAGTAATGAAACACTTGTCTACTTCATTTGGCAAAGAACAAGTCTGGGGCTGTTTCAAATAGTGGGAATGAGCAGAGGAGAACGTAAGAGAGGAAGGTGGATGGAAAGATCGTGTAGGGTTGGGGATACTGTGCTCAGTTAAGCCTGTGGAACAATGAGCTTAGCCACAAAGCCAAATCCTGAGGTAACTTCACCGAGTCCAGTGAAAATTTGCTTGCTTGAGTTAGCTGGGAATCTAACATTCTCTGTGTTGATTTCAAAAGAACATCTCCAAATTTGAATGAGGATAGCTGAAAGTAAGGCTTGATCAAAATTTCCCAGGTGATGATGATGAGAGGGGTTTTGCTGTGTTTAGTTTCACAGCAAGTGATGAGGAAGTTTTAAACTTGCACTGGCTAAGATCACTTTGAACCCATTCGCAGCTGACTACTGGCAACCACTTTGAAATTTAAGAGAAACCAAACATATTTCAGGAGGTTTATTTCAACCACAGACAGAAAACAATGGGGTCCCACGGCAAGATGAGAGACTGCTCCTTTTAAATGAGCACATGCCACTTGAGGAAAAAAAGTATGAAAGGAAGCAATGGTGTGCAAATCAAAATAACCCCTTTGTCTTTCTCACTGGATCCATGCTTGGGGAAGAATAGGTCGTAGGGGAAGAATTCAGACCTGTCTTTATTCACTCTCCAAAAGCAACTACTTTCCCTCTGGAGGAGAAAGAAATTCAGTTTTAATGGTGGTGGCAGCCTTCTACTGAATGACCTTAATTTTCATGATCAATATGAGCAGGTGGCAATAATGGTCTCTTAAAATAACGAATTGATGAAGATTAAGAATTGATTGGTTTGGGTTTGGTTTTGTGTTTTGGTTTTTGTTGTTTTGGTTTTTTTTATTAACCCTCTTCCACTGCTACATGGGATTCAGCAGTTTTTCACTTGCTCTCAGCCACCAAACTGAGCTGTTGGGTTTGTTCAGCCACCTTTTCCTTCCTCCCACCCTCCCTCCCTCTGTGTTTGCAACAACATTCTGGCACCCCTCAAGGTTCACTAATAAAGGAAGAAAAGTCCCCCACATCCTTCCCTTTGCTAGATAAATATAGATTAATTTCTGGCCAGAGATGTGATTGAATTTGTCATGTTTTGCTTTTCTTAATGCTTGTAATGTTTGTGCTTTAAATCCACTAATATTTTGTGCTTGTTGGGTTTGTGCTTCCTGCAGGTGATGGCTCTCCATGGACATCAATTTAACTGAAGCTGGGGACAATGAGACCTAATCTTGGGTAAGAGACCCATAAGGGATTGAAGGTCCTACTGTGGGAGACTTAATCTGGCTTCTTCATTGCTGTTTCCTTTTATCCTTTCCTTAAAGCATTTCGATCAAGTTGAGATGAAGGTAGGCCCCTCTAAATTTCGCATGTGCATTTATCCCCTGGCTGAATTAACTCTATCTTTGGCAATTTTCATCACTGTTATTCAATGCAATGCTGCCTGTCAGCCGTCTGAGCCTGCAGGTTAGCTCAGGACCCAGGCTCAGATCCCAACATTGCAGCATGACATGCTGCCACTTAAGCACTTAATTATATGTAAGGAGACAACGATCCACATTGTACCCTTTACAAAAGACCCACAAGGAAAAATAAAGTCCCACTGCCTTGCCAGCCAAAGAAATCTTTGCCAGCACCAGGTGGTGGGAAGCATGAGGCAAGTGAGAGGGGTGACTCCTGGCACTGCTTGTGCAGTCACGGTGACAACTGAAAGAAAATGCTGCTTTTGAGAGCGAGGCCAGTAGCATTTGGTGTTTGGTGTCAAGGGGCTGAAAAGGGTGCCACGTGAGGCTGAAAAGCCTTGCAGGGGTTCCTAATGAACCATTTTCTGTGCTCCCCCTCCTACTTGGATGATTGTACTTAGCTGGCTACTGTGCTCTTGTGTCCGGGTTTTGCCAAGTGGTTATCTTCCTGCTTGCATCTGTTTATTCTGTATTCACATCTCTGTCTGGAAGGGTGCAACCGAATATCAATGAAGCCATTGGGATTTTTCTGTCTGATTGAGCTAATCTCTCCTGGAGTTCTACCAGTGGACTAATTTAATTACCTTGTTTCAAATACAGTTTTAGTGGGAAATGCAGAGGAATATGAACATGAAATTCATCCATATGCATAAACATATACTGTGCTTGTTTTACATCTTCTGTGATATCTGTACCCAGCTCATCTTTTCTAGTAACAATGCACAATCTCTAAGTCGTTGGGCAGGGACAACTGGGAAGCAAGTGAGTTCAGTGGAAAGTGTAGGCCTTGCAGACTTTCTGCAGTTTAATAGATTCGTCTAAGCTGCAGTAGTACTTGCCTTCCTTTGAATACTAATAATATCATGCTGTAACTTCATCTTAAAGACTTTTGTGTTCTCCTAATAGAAGAAAACCTGTCTTTATGTAAATTTGTTTGGAGAATCAAAGTATGTTACATAAATTAATTTCGTACTAGGTAGGTAAATGGTGCAGCTGAAAATTAATTGCTAGGATATTTAGAGTGGTTGAAAATCTATATTCTGTATAGCCACTGCCTAATTTAAAAGGTTGAGGCATTGTGATGTGTACTTCTACGTCTCTGGTTCAAATTTAAAGGAGAATAATAGCAACACATTTGATAGCATGTCCATAGTGGGACTCTGAAGTTGTGCTGCAAGGTGTTTAAGGCAGTAACAGAAGTGTCACTTTAAAATAGATAGGTAAGTAATCAGTGAGGTTAATCCTTTCCAAGATTTTGTTGTAGTCTATGTGATGAAATCTCATCTTTTTTAACTATGGAACAAAACATTATTTGAAACAAGTATCTGTCTTTGGGAAGATTTGTCTTTTATGTGCTTAAACAGAGGTTTACTTTGTATTGAATTAAAGCTAAATATGCAAATTTATTATTTGCTTATCAATTCTTTTGGTCATTGAAAAGATTTTACCAAATTCTTTTCTTTTAAAAAAAAAATTATGACAAAGAGAAAGATTTTAAGCAGATGACTGGGATCCGAAGGACAGATAATGCAGGCTCCAACTGCATTCATAATAGTTCACTTCTGTAAGTGAAATATGTTCTCTGTTGAGAAAAAGAATGAGAATATGAAAGATGTTGTGTCAGTGATTCTTCGGATTTTCATTCTGTTGATCAGAATGGAAGGAAAATTCTTTCCATACACCTAGCTCCTTTTTTCAAATTCCCAGTCTCAGTACTTTATGTGCTCCTTGGAGAGGCTGTATACAATTATGCCTTGCTAGTAAAACAGGATAAAAGAATATAATCTCATTGCATTGTCACAAAGATAAAGCATATGATAACTTATTGTTTTAGTTGTTCAGCAGGGTAGCCTAGTACAATAAATTCCCATCTCCTGGCTTTGGCTTATCTTGTGATTCCTGAGAGACACAACAAAGAAGAAAAATAATAATAATAGCAGTAGTCTTTTTGCTTTTACCTTATGTGAATATTGTAATAGTGGAGTCTCATGATAGAAGGTACAATGATGGTGTGTACTGCCTGAACATCAATGGCATCACACGCTGTAGTGTGACTCTGTATTGAAATGTTGGACGTGTGTGATAATAATTGTACAGGATAATAAAAACATGTTCAATATGTTGTAATCACCTCTATCCTGGTTATAATGGGTACCATACCTAAAGGTGTCCCTTCCTAAATCCGGCCTACTTTAAGTACTAAACATAAATACCATAAGCTTCTACCTTAAACAGCTCACAGTTTTAATATGTTAGTTCTGGGAATGTGCCATTCTGGACTACACCTGTCAATTATTGCAAACATTTCCACAAAAGGGACAAAGGTTCTGGATCTCATCTACAAAACTTTCTTTATCTATCCAAGGAGAGCAGTCCAAGGAGAGCAGTCAAATCATCAAAATACTATTTTCTCAGAAATAAATAGTAGGCAGCTTCTGCACCTCGTATATTTGATTTGTTAAGAGCGGTTGTCACCTCTCTTGGTTTGAGCGCTCAGAAAGCAAACATAGAGCATCTCCTGTAGCTTGTCTTGCTTTGCATGAAAGCACTTCCCTGCTACCAACCAGGGGTGTAGCTCAGGCCATAGCAGTTAATTTTTGAAGTACCCCCTTGATAAAACATTCTCAGCACATAACTGATAATAGGGAATTAAGAGAGATGATACAATCTGTTCTACATACACGCTTTTTCCCTGAGGTGCTGTGAAAGAAATGTGATTTTCACAGGTATCAAATGTATTCACCCACCTCTTTCTTGCACCCCAGAGGCAGAACACTGCGCAAATCACTGTGCAAAATCCCTTGGAGCCATTCTCAGGAGGCCATGAATATCTGTGCTGCAGTCTCAGACTAGGGCTCTGCATCTTTATTAGCAATTCACATTAAACACCCTGCATTTTGTGGTGGATGTCATAAGACAAGATCATTCAGAGAACTTGCATTGCACATAGTAGTGGTGTCCTTCAAAGTGTTCACAGAACCAGCTCCTTCCCCTTCTCCCATCCTTCAGTAAGCAGCATTAGCAGGGCTGCCTATAGGAAGGGCTTTAAATATCAACCTCATTGCAGTTCTTTAGGGGGACATCTTTTGCCCTTCTGAGGCCACTGAGAAGTGGCAAAAGCTATATTCCTAAGCCCATAATAGATGCAAATTGTGCAGATGAAGGAGAGGAATCTCTAACAGCCGTTGAATGCAGTCTGTGAACACTACTGTTTCATTTATAGTGATGCTACCTAGGTATTTGCACTTAAAAGGAACAAGAAAGAGGTATCGGAACAATCTCAAGGCTGCAGAATTTAAACTGCAGCAAAGACGTTTTGAGCCATGTGAAATGTTGCCTGAAAAAGATCTGCTTTTTTCCGTTAGTTTTTGTTTTTACTGAAGGCTGCTCTAGTTCTCCTTGTTTTATGACACCGAATGGTTCATTTGCCTTCAAAGACTTGAGATGCAAAGAGGGAAGGAAACAAATTAAGTCAAAACTGCAATGACTGGTGAAAACTACACAATGTATGTCACGGCTCTTCTTTATTTCTCTGCTTGGTTTTGAAGTAGCTTTGCTACGCAACTGGATGGTTGATTCTCTAACTTGCTAGCCAACCTCTAGCAGATAGCAGGAGAATTGCTGTAATGTTTTGGTGTTATTCTTGCTTACAGGACAAAGGGCCAGTCCTCAAATTATGCAGCCTCTGTAGGTATGCATGTACCATGTTGAGGATGTGAACTGCTGTTGCCTTTTAGTCCCTTGATTTGGAGAGGGGTTTGGCATGGGTGAGAAACTGCACACTTAAAAAATTAAAAAAAAAAATAATCTAGTGGCTGTCAACCAACAGACAGTTACTGATTAACAAAGAATAACAGGCTTGCATTTAGTGTCCTGTTAAAAGCACAATAAGCTGTGATTGTGGGCATGATTATCTGTGAGTGTTGCTACTTACCAGCTGCAAATGTGAAAGTTATGTGTGCCTAGGAAAAACAAGGAAACAGCAGCATTTATTGTTGTACCATAATAGGTGTGTTCAAAGTGCCCTAATCCTGCTGAATGAGAGCAAATAGCCCTTGAAAGGGAATATGGAGTCGAAAAAGGAATATATTCAGTTTGTACAAAAAGAAATTGATTTAAAAAAAAAAAGTTGGAGTAAAACTATATGAATGTTAGGGTAAGGTTGGATTTGTAGCTACAGCAGAATAAAATGCATTGTAGGACCTGTTGATATTCTGTATCTTCTAGACTTCCTATAGGATACCATTAGCTGATTTTTATAAGTATCATTCATTTGAATTCCATTAGTGTTCAGAGGCCCTGGCTGAGACTCAATCATAGTATTCCAGCTGTATCCCAAAATCTCAGAGTTTAAATAGTCAAAATAGGCAATTAGCAGGTAAATGTCCCACAACTGAAGAAAATTCAAATTGCCTGAAATCTTGTCATACCTTAATGTTAGTTTGTTTGGTTTTTTACATCCCTCACTAAAATGAGTGACCTGCAAAATGAGAACGTGCTGTTCTCATCTTTCAGAAAACTTATAGCAGAACTAATGATAGTAAAATGCTCTAAGAGCCTTCTAATTGATATATTAGAAGTTCAAAGTGATGATGTTTTTCATATAATATGGATTTGAACTCTGTGAGTCTTTTGGATCAGTAGCTTTTAGTAAGAAATGTATTTCCCAGGGAAAAGCGGCGGGGGGGCAGCAAGAGTGTTTGTTTTAATAGTTCTGTCTGTATGTGTGTCTCTACATGTCAATGAACAAGAGATCAGCAGGGCAAAATGTACCATAAATGCTGTAAAGTCTCATACTGTTGTGTCAAGCAGTAAACCCAAATGAACTTGCAAAGTCATGCACTAGTTCAATTTTGGAAAGGAAAACCTGGCTTTGAAGCCAACTAAATCAATCCGTAGTTCAAATTAAATTTGGAGTATCCTGTGAAGCTCCAATACACATCTCCAATAACAATCAGCACTTAAGGTGCAGGCAAATAATGTCTCATTTAAAAGAAATTGAATGAGGATTACTGACAGAGAAAGTTTTTGATGCTGTTTTGTCATTAAAGTCAAATTATAGCATTATTGTCTTAATCCCATATGTTTCAATCATCTCTCACTCCTTCTGTCTCTCTTTAATGCACAAAAAGCCCTGTGCATGGTTGGTCTTGTGTCTTCATCTCATTAAAACCTTGCCATGCAAATGTATCATAAGTGTTGCCTGAAGACTTCTGTCTCATGTAAAATTTAGCTTAAACTCTACTGGCATCAAATAATTTGTTATGCACAAACCTTCTGTTTGGTTTGCTGACATTCCTTCTTAGCTGGCTCTCATGGTGATTCATTATCTTGTGATATAGATTTTCAAGTATCATCTTTGTATTGATTTTTATATCTTTAATAACCACTCCACAGAAGATGGCTCCACTTGGTGTCATTGATCGCATCAAAAATTCAAGGCTTACAGAAATACTAGAGGGCTAATTGGTAGCAGAACATCTCAGACTTAATCTTAATGCAGTCTTAATCTTCTGCACCAACCTTACTTGAAGATTTCCTTATTGAGGCTACAGGAAAACTAGTGAATAACTGGAAATTACCTGGTGAGAGCAGGTAAGACCATGAGGACTGTAAATGTGGAAAATGGAGATAACAAAGATTAGATCTGAGAAAGAACTTTGTTTTGTTTCTTCCCCTCCACCTAAGTATCCTACTTAAAGAAGAGACAGTACATAATTCTCCTATTAGCTGTGACGAAAAATGCGTGTTCACTGCACCACACACTGTGCAGCGGGCCAAATGGGACTGAGTTTCTGACGTGATTTAAAGAAAACTATGAGGTCTGACAAGTTCAAAAACATGTGCTGTAGGTCATTCTTTTCAAAAATAAATGATCAAAAATTGGTAATTTTCATCTTTAAATTCTTATGTAAAAATTAAGGGCTATTTGTAAACTTAAAGCCTAAGTCAAGTCTTGGCTATGTTTGAATTTCAAATACTTGAAAATGTGGGCCAGAACAGCAATCTGGGAGTCCTTCAATCTGTTTAATTTGCTCTAATGTGTTGTTTAAAGCTTCTATCTCTTGTTAGGTTTTTCAGCAACGTGATCTGTCAATGACAAGGAAGTGATATGTGTGTTCAAATTTTTTCATGACTGCTTTTGTGACACTTTTTATTAAGTTATTTTCCAGGATTTTACACTGCTGAGTTACATTCTAGAACTTCAAAACAACTGAAAATAAACCACACTGAGATACAAGGGACCGTGGTTTTTTTTAGAAAATCCACTGATAGACGAAGAACGTGTAAAGACAGCAACATGTTAAAACCAGGAAAGATAATTTCTCAAAAAAGCTGCCCTTGTAAATTATTAAAAAGCTGTTAAAGTGTCTTCCAACAGCCACATGGTCTGTGGATTAAACATAGCAAGGCAGATTGTCCAGCTAGTACTAAGAGTATCAGTCAGGGCTACTTAATCAGTTTTTGCCAGTAAAAGTCATTGAGACACACTAAGTCTGATAGTTCAGTCAGGCACTGCATGCCACCTGTGCAATGGGAACTGCCCAGTACGCTTCCTAAAACATTAGAAAAACAGTTAGAAACATGGGATCTCCCATAGGAATGTAAGAGACATCATATGTCTGGGAATTTGGAGAATAAGAATGAAATATATTCATAGACTAGGTTGGAATAACAGTGACTCCTAGAATTTTTGTCCAGCTCTGCAGAACAATTCCTATGATTAATTGGATATGAATGTATTCCTTAGCTAGCTGGCTGAGGGATTTATGGTTCGGCCCAGAGTCAACAGGTAGGCTATTTGATGAGGGACAGTGATACAGCTGGAATGTAGTCTAAACCTACTGACTTCCAGCCTTGCATTTTTCCTTTCTCTTAGTTTAGAATTGGCTTCCATTTAAAAAAATTGTGCGCATTCAGCGACATTTATTATAGACATGATATACAAGATGAGCACACTATCTACCAATAAACAGAAATGGAACATGCAACATATTGCCAAAAATTAGATGGTACCTGAATTCAAATATAAACACAGGGAAAATCTCTCCTCTTTGCCCCCTGCAGCAACATAATACAAAAGGCTTCTAAAAAAGTACCAGAGCAAACATGATCCAGATGTCTGTAGAATCTCTGCCTTTCTGTCCTCTTAAGAGTTTTTTCATCATTATTTTTTTCCTAGCTATATTATTAATTTTTGAAGGATGGAGAAAGTGAGCAAAAAAAGTACTGCTATTTCTGTCAAAAAGCAAACACTGAACACTGAAAGCTTAAGAGATCACTTCTTTGCTTTAATTTCTACACAAAATGCTTTTATTCCATTCACTAGGTTTTTTTCAGAAAACTTCAAAATTTGGAAGAAAAACCCCATGATCTCATGCCTTATTTACTTGCTATGAGAAAAAGTAAGAATTTTGAAGTATAACTTACAGCTTTTAGTAAGCATTATTCTTCAAATATATCATTCACTCTGTCCACCTGCCAGTGTTCATAGTTCACGACACATAGCTGTGAGGCCTGGTTGTGCTGCAGGACAGAAGAGTAATTCCCATTGATTTCAATGGGTATTACATGCATCCTGCAGCGGGAGAGTAGGTCCCTCAGGTTTCACTGAATAGCAGATAGTCATGTAAAATCCACGGGTCCTATTCTTTCACTGCAGGATATGTTGAAGTCAATGGGAGCTACTTGTTAGATGCTGTGACGGGAAAAACTTACCCTTATAAAGCTGTCCATTCATTGTTGCATTTTGATGATTTTTTTACAAAGATCTTAGTAATCTCATTTTTTTCTGTAGAAAATATATTAGTTTCTGAACTTCTTTATTCCATATTCTATGGAATATGAATATTCTATTCATAATTAAAAACAAAGTGAACCCCAGAGAAAACACATACAAAGCAGAAGCCCACAGAAGAAATGGGAGAAAACTGAATATATGAAATCACCATTATTTTAGCATAGATGCTAAACAGCTCTTTGTGAGATACTGAAATGTGGTTGTTCTCTGGAAATGCTCTCTGCTCACACCAGGTATCGCAACACAAACATCCAGTGTTGATGATACTGATCTGAAATGACCTACATACGGAACTAAAAGTTGGCAAATTGATACAGAATTTGGAAGCTATTTCTCAAACACTTTCTTATGGCTTGGATCTTGAGGCTGGGTTCTCATCAAAACAAAGTTTGTAACCAAAGCAGAACTCGGATATCTCCTTCACTAGCATGTTACAACACTGGCAGAAATAAAGGGTTTCTTCCCCTCCCCCTACCCTCTCCTATTCCTCCACCCCCAAGTGCTCTCCTTGGTAGTTTGAAAGCAGCAAAGAATTTAAGAAATCTGGGCAGTCTATCAGTTTGCTATGGTTCATTTTAGCTAATCCAGACATCCAGCACAGCAGGGGGAAAACTGCTGTATCGAGTGAAACAAGAGCATGAATAATTAAAACTCTGTTATTAATGAACTTCCAGTCGTTATGTAAATGAAACTGATTTCAAGTCTAATTTGTCAGCCTGAATTCTTTTTCTGTTCTCCTTTTGTCTAGGACAAGAACTCATCATAATGGACTTGATAATAAAACACTGGCAGACATGCTGTGTGCAGCGCCCATCTGAGTTAGGGCTTTTAGCATGGTTAATTGATACAGTTACTGCAGGATAAGTCTATAAGGCTTTTTGTATGGCTTTACATTTTACAAGCTTTCTTTTTTTCTTCTGACAGTGCTAGCTATTCTTTGCACATTCCTCATTGCCGGTTACCTTTACATGAGGGGTGGCTTGTAATTACTGGCTGGTAAATACTTTCCTTCGCCTTTCGTGTGTTGTTCAAAGACAGCAGAGTTCAGAAAGGTCTGTGGGAAGGGAAGTCTGTAGTTATCAAACAATGGCTAACAGTCACCAGGAGAAAAAGCCTGTCAAAGCACAAGGCTACTAGGCAGTGAGTCCTTACCCCATTGTCTTGGATCAGGTGTCAGTCATCATCCTGCCCACTACATTTACTTTGATATGAAATAACCAGTATTGAAGTTATGTAGAAAGGACAGGCACTCCATTGGGAGGGGTGAGACTAAGATGCAATGGAAACCCTGAATTTTAACTTTTTTACTTCCACTGAAAACAGGCAGGATCCGTTGAAAGGGTCTGTATCCTACATTTATCAAGCCAGTGGTAAATAGCGAATTTGTTGTGAAGTTGATGGGGTTGAAGGGTTGCCTCCAAACTTTTATATTCAAATCATGATTGTTTTTTTAAAGTCCTCTTACTGTTTGTCCTTTAATTTTTACCAGTTAAGTCTCTTTCTTTTTTTCTTCTTCAGGTCAAAATATACTGAATATATTTTGTCTGGATTTAAACTGTCATCAGGACCAAGTGTTTAACAGGAAAAAGATGCCAGTAAAGGTTCGGGAAGTAAGGAAGGAGACGATCATGAGCATATATTTTCATATGTACCTTGTGCTAAGAAAGGAAGATGTTAACAAAAGAATCATCAAAATTTGATATTAAGAGAATAATAATAAAAAAAAAAAAGCCATGGAAAAAACAGTGTCTGCAGTCCCCTGGCACAAGCTTAGGTCTGGTATCAAGGGGGGGACAGGAAACTGGTCATTTTACTCACAAAACTGTGAAGTAATAACTGTTAATTTTATCCTGTGTCAGAAACGACCCATTTCTTTGTTTGTCTTTTGCTCTTTGGGGCTTTTTTCTTTATTTGTTACATTAAGTGTGCTCTTCTTGTGGTGATTTTTTTTAATCAGCTTGCTTTCTTTAAAAGGGGCAAAAAGCAGGGAAGAATCACTGGTTCTACTCATAGAAAATTGAATAAGGATGAAAAATTCTCTGTATGGAAGTGAGAAAACATATCTTAAAGGTTTCTTTTATGATTTTTCTTTTTTCCTCCACCTTAGGCTTTCTTTCTGTCATCTTTCTGCAGAGTTCTAACTAAATGTATATAGAGTAATGTTTAGAATTACCTTCTGAGGCATTTTTAGAGTAGGCTGGCCTATTGGCCCTTCTTCAGCCTGGTAGGCCAAGTCAGAGACCTCAACACTGTTGTGGATGTGGGAGACCTGAGGCAAAATGTGGAGGCCTGAGAGCTGGAAAGAATTAAGGGAAGAGGAGGACAAGAAGTAGGTGGTGAGTATAGAGAGAGGTAGCATTTCTTTCAAATGGTAATGCTGGGACAACAGCAATCATGAATCTGTGGGCAAGGATAATAGGGAAGCAGAGCTGAGGCATACAGGGAAGTGGCATGAAGTGGGGACAGAAGGCATGGGAAGCTGGTCAGGCAGAGAGCCTATAGCAGGAATTTTTTTTGCATTGGTTAGAGACTGATTGCAGATTTTTCAGCAATGGGGACCCGAGTGAGTCCCCTTACTCAGCTTCCTTAAAGATATGCTTGAAAGTGCAGATTTTTTGCAAATCTTACATGTTAGGTAATAGCAGGATTCTAAAGAAACTGTTGTTAACTAGAATTATTTTGAAATAAAGCTTTTGCCCCGAAATCACGTTTGTACATCTTATCAGTGCTAACGTGCAAAGAGGCTGGATGTAGACTGCTACATGAAGGGGACAGAAAGGTCTCTCCAGGCTTTTGGAGCACACCTCTCAGTTCTTGGGTCAACTTGCCTTGTTCAGCCTCCAAACCCCACGGAGCTCACCTGAAGCCTGCAAAGGGGAATGCCTGTCTGCCAAAACCCTGTGTGGCTGGGAGGGCTTTCACGAGTACCCTTAACCCACTGTCATATACTAAATTGTGATATGTAAGTTAATGTTCAGCAAAACTCTGTCCTGCCTGGAAGAGGTGCAAATATGCCAGGAAGGAAAAAGTTCAGCACTTTCTGCCTCTCACAGGGTGGGACAGACACCAACCTCAGGCTTTGCTTTGGATAGCAAATGTCGAGGATGTTTCAATTCTTATACTTACTTTCCTTTCCTGTGCAAATTGTAAAAGGCAGTCAGGTAATATTGTGCAGTTTCTGTCAAAGGAGAAAGAAGTTTTAAAAGCAACTCCTTTCTGTCACGCTTTGAGCTGGGAACTACATGGTACTTTGAGCATTCTGTCAAAGAGGTTTGGTGTACTCAGGGTATGTTAAAATTGCTGTGGGAATGTTATTGGTTGAGAATATCTTATTAGATGTATATTTGGAGGATGTCTTTTAATATGTGCTAGCCTTTACTATTTTTACAATAATACCACCTAAATTAAAATAGATATTTGCTGAAGATTTGAAACATTCTTGTAACATAAATATAATGTAAAATCTAATTTAGTTCTAAGGCTAGAGCTGAAAAGAAGGAGAAAGCAGAGAAAGGAGGGAAAGAGGTTCCGTGTTTCAGGGAAACAAGTTTTGTGCCACAAAGCAGGTGTTTATAGAATATTTCATTTTAATTCAGTGCAGCTAATATCCTAGTTTATGTTGTCTGGAGTCATAACAGTGTAACACAGAGCTGTAGCAAAGATTTGCAGGTTTACTTTAGGTCAGTAACAGTTGCTACAAACACGTGGGGCTATTTTTTTATTATTATTCTACACCATCTACATCCAGCAACTGAAGAGGAGGGGAAGGGGAGAGGGTTAACAGTTCTTACAGTTTAGAAGGCTTTTCTTTTTGTCACATTTAAACTAAATATACACAGGTGGCTAGGTGGCACTGTGGATTAATGTACTTCTCAATTAATGTGCCTAGAGTGGCTTGTATCACAAAGTGAGTGTATCTGAAGTGCAAGCTTCCTTCCCCTTCTGATTCACTATGTGTGCAGTTATTTGTATTAAAATCAGAAATCCAAAAGAATGGGCACTGTAGTCATGCGAGAATTATGTTGATGAACCTGTGTTTTGGAGCTATATACTGCTTTGCAATCACTGTGCTGAAGCTTGCTACTAATTTTAATTGTAAGAAAGAGAAAGTCAACTAAACTGAAAAAACTGTTTAAAAAGAAGAAAAAAAAAGGTTTTCAGGTGTTGGACATTGAGTTAAAAAATAAAGAAATAAAACAAGTACTTCTCCAACACTATGGGCACGGAGTGTGCCATGGGAGCACTCTAAGGCTGGGAGTTGTGGGTTCCTGTGGAAGCAAAAAGTGTTCAGAATTGCAGGCTGTAACCCTGCTGAAATCCAACCACAGCAAGCAGGCAGACACACATTGCAAAAATCTATATACAAATTATGCCTCTCTGCAAACAGCTTTAAATGTAAATACTATAGTTTTTTCAGGGGTGGTCCTTCAACAGCAACTTTGGTAGAAGTTCTTGACTGCAGTAGTGACTACCTAAAGCCAGATGAACCTTATTTATCTAAGTTTCACCCATTTAAAATATTTTCCTTCTCTAAGAAATAGGAAGTAGAATGCATATAACCAATAGAAATCAATTATTGCACATTCTTAGCCTCCTCTAGTCAACTCCAGAGGTAATAATCGCTATAGGGATTTCTAAAGGTAATTACTGTATATTGCTTAATTATAGTTTATTAAGATGAAACATATTTAAGTATTTAGTTGATGTAACAGGAAAACACAGTCTGTGTTTATAGTTTTAAATGCAAACAGTGCAATCTGCACTGTGGCTTAAAAAAAAGTGTTTTTTAGGATACAGCAGTTTAGATGTCGAGACTACTGAATTAGCCACCTTCCCCTTTGTTACATAAAATACAGTTTCTGTGACTTGAGGCAACAGTGCTTTATAATGCACCGTATAAACTCACTGTTACTACTTCTTTCTGGTATTAATATTATAACAGAGGAGAACTTGTCAGGTACGGAGTCTTAACTGCCAGATACTTGTTCGTGTGTATTATTAGTCAAAGATGTACACAATTAGTTAAAGAAACAACTTTGTTAAGAACTAAGTGCCTGTAAAAAGCAAACTGATTAAGAAAGAAGTACCTAAATTCTGACTACATCTATTTTCCTTAAATTGAAAATGAAAGCTGCCACTTCCACTAAATGCCCTTGCAGCCAAGAGATTTCACAGCAGTTCGGTTAAAGCCTATCTAATGAATATAAGTTTGGTGGATTTTAGCTGACTTTGAAATTAAATTCTGAAACCGTTGGATGCTGCTAGCAGAGCTAGACTGTAGCAAAATGGACTTAATAAAGTCCATTGTGCAGTTAGATCCCTAGTGAGATTTGCCTTCCATCCATGACCAATTGGTATTATTTTTTTGGTGACTGGTACTTTTGTCTGTGACACTGGGATTTCTGGGAGTGATTAGCACTTTTCAGCAGTGATTGACAGGTTGCAGCAGCAATGAGACAATAGGAGGAATCATTAGGAATTCAAATGCAGATTTTTGTTTGCATGCTTTAGGACTGATTTGAGTGGAAGTGAAATCTAGATATGGGAGCAGAAATCAGCTATTATTTCATCCATTTTTATAAAATAAAAAAGGAAAAAATGAAAATGTGCTGAAGGAATGGAAAAGCGAAGAGGATAGACAATACAATCACATTATTGTTGAACAGGATTCTCCTACTACATCAGTTTTGGTGGAGTTTTTTGTGGTTTTTTTTTTCTTTTTCTTTCTGGGGAATGCTCTCTGGGTGTGTTGTACGGGAGTTTTGAATACATGCCATAAGTAACAAAATGCCACTTTAAAATTTCTAGAGTTTATAGTTGAAATATTTTTCCTAGTACTGAAGAAAAATCACATGTAAGACAGCAAAAAATAGTATCACTTTGCAGAGTAAATGCATATGTTGGTGCTGTGCTGAGACTTGATGAAACTGTCTCTGTTGCATCTAAACAAGAGGCCGTGGGGAAATAATTATAGTGACTGATTCCAAGCATTGACCAGCAATTGATAATTGGCCATAAATAATTAGGAAATAATGGCATGTTAGTGGTGTAAATTATGTAAGTGTAGTGGCTGCATCCCTAGATACTGATTCTAAGTGCCCTATAAGTGATTTTTTTATTCAGATTATAAATTTAATATACTGTACATGACAATTTAATCTTGTTTGGCATCAAAGCTACCAAGATAATACAGAATTATACAACCCTAATCAAAGAGGGAAAAAAATCAGATGAACATCATTATTTTGGAGAGCTGGTTTAATGGGAGTTGACATTTTCAAAAGAGCATGGATTTTTTTTCTTCTTTTTTTTGTGAGACAACAATTAATCTGAACTAGGTTTTTGAAGCACTAGGCTAACAGAATGAAACACTGACTGAAATTCCAGATAAGAAAATGCACTTCATCTCTTATAAGGCATTAAATATTTAAACTATGATTTTGTATAACCCATACTGTTTACATAAAATTATCGTGGCTCTGGATTTTTATTCCTAAATCGAGTGCTCTTCAGGGAAAAGGCTTTATTTTTTTATGTTATGACTAGTTTCTGAAGTTTTCATCAACTTTTCCTTTTCTGTTGATATTAACAAAGGTCTGTAACTTTGATATTTTAGATCTTAATATGCTGAGATTATATTAAAAAATACATTATATTAGCTAGTATAAATTGCACAGAAATGTGTAACCCCTCCCAAGAATAAAATTTCGACCACAAGGGTTTTGTGAATGCTGTAGTTCTATGTAGTTTGGTTTTGCTGGACTTATTAGTGTATGGGCTGAAAGATGTTCCAGAATTACTCAGTTATTGATGAAATTTAGTCCTGGTGATATTTTATCCCACAAATTACACAGTGCTTACAAGGCGATCATTTTACTACATACAGTTTACAAAATGCCTGATATTAATAAGAAACATGTGTTTTTCATAAAGTCAGTTAGTTCCTGTGTGTCGATGCAGTGTAATCTGAAAAAGATTCTAAAAAGTGCCAGAAAAGATATTGTGCTGCCAGGCTAATGACCCAAATATATGTGGCTCTAACGTAGTACACACATACACAGAGAACTTGCTGCGGTGTCATGCATCTGCTTTAGCGTGGGAATGGTTGCAACTCTCCTCTCTACCTTCAGATTTTCGTTCTTATTAATTGGATTTTGTCACTCAGAATAAACAGAACCTTTGAATCTGCTCTTAATATTTGGCACATATTTGTGTCCGACTGATGCTGGTAACACGTGCGTAAGGGCTTTGCTAATTCAGGACCTGGAGGAATAGAAAGACGCTAACATTTGCTCAGTAAGGATAGCAATAGTTAGGATGAACAGATAAGGTGGAAGAAAGGGGGAAATGTGGGGTGGAGGGGAGAGACACATATTTGTGAAAAATCTGCAGTTACCTTCCGGTGCCCTGCCAGACCAGCTTGGAGCATCTGCTGTTGCTGTGTGAGCAGTAGCTCCTGCTGTTTCCAGAAGTGAAACCGCCCTGTCTGTACTTGCCTGTCAGCACTGCTAAACATTTCTGCTTTCAGTCCAATTAGAACAACATACTCGCCAAGAAAAGCCGGCACTTCAACATCAACTTTATTTAAAAAGAAAAAAGCATCAAACTCACCTGCCAGCTAAACCCTCCTCCCACCTCCTTCTTTTCAGTGAAGAACAATTCTAAGCTCAAACCAGTTCTAAGCATGATCTTTTTTTATTTTCACTATATTTTCTCATTTTTCTTTCGTGTGTTCTTATTCATATCTCTCATTAAGAAATAGCTATTTGCATATTTTCACTTAGCATTGGAAGATTTTTTTTTCTTTATGGGAATTTGTTATAAAAGGCATATTTAAAAAAAAAGTCTACTTGCTGCTTCTGAAATAGATTCTAGACACACTAAGGGGAGTAACTAGGGAGAACATACATCCGCATGAAAAAAAATAAGGCGATTTTTAAATAACTCCAAGATAAACTGGACATATGGTATGAGATAAAACATGTAACCTAACCATATAGATATTTGGATTCACATTGCCTTTTTCTGGCTCTGACACTGCTCTGTATGGGGAGATAAGGGCAGACTTATAAGGCTATGATTCAGTAGAGGCTATTTCGACAAGTTTCCACTCTGAGATTCTGTTCATCAACCTCTAATTAGCACTTCATCGCTTTCAGCTTTGTGTCACCCAGCCGGCTAGAGGAAGATGACACCTCCAACTTGAACTGGGATTTTTTCCATTTTCTTGGAGCTCATCAAGACATGTGGTGCTTTCTTAAAGTGCAGCTGGTGCTGGCACTTTCATTGTAAATTTAAATCGCTGTGTTTGGAAAAAGGTGATAAGAACAGTTTGTTTCATGTCCCTGGTGTTTAGCCTGAGGCAATTCCCAGCAAATATATTCAAGGTTCCTTCTGGTTTGATCTGCTACACTTTTTTGTATTATTATTATTAATAACAATGCTAGAAAATATGCACCTAAAAGAATACCCTGCGCAGTGTATAAATTTTTTTCCCTCAGTCACTAAAGTCTGAAGTTTAAAAGAAAATAAAACCACTTTAAGCTTCAATTTAGATAAATAGCAAAAATATAAACTTTGCCTGTGTCTATGTTTGGAGAAGGAGGAGTCAGCGATTTGCAAGGGTTTTTTTTAAATTCTTATATTAACACTTACATGTTTTGGAGAAAAAGACATTTCATTTTTCTTGATTTTACATTCCACTCAATTGCTTACGTTATAGACAATGTATACCTGTATGTTGTTACACAGTTTTTTGCCTATCCAACTGTTACTTTGCTTATGAAATAATGCTAATGAACAATAGTAGTATTTATATTTTGTATTAGAATCTCAAAGTACTTATGCTTATAGAAACATATCTAGAAAGCCAGCTTCCAACGTTTTTAGCTGTGTTCATTATACTCTATTCTTACATGCTTATTTGTGTATATTCACACTTAAGATCTGAAGGTATACTGCTTAACTGATACATTTTCTGTTTTTTAACATGTGTGCCAAAACGAGTACAGCGTTAAGAAAATGGATTAAGAATTTGCACATCAACTTTTCTATTTTCAGAATTCCCACATTGCTATGTAAAGCTTTCTTCTTCTGAATGTGTACCCCGTATTAGCAACTTAGTTATAGAATCAGCCAAATTAGAGCGATTCCTTTACAAGAGAGCAGCTATTCTACATTTACTTAGGAAAACTTGGTTACTTTTCAAACTCACAATAAAAAAATAATGTTTCTTTTTGCTATAGAGTAGAAATAAAATATCATTGTTGCCAGTTTTTTTCCTTTCTTTCAATATTTTTACTAATCCTTGTCAGACATCAACATAACCTTTAGAAATAAAACTCGTATTAACAAAAGTTTTGTCAAATTTTTACTGGGCTTTCCTGATTTGCTGCTGCACTTTTTAATGCTGTTTAAGACCTAGGTCACAAGTGCTGCTGCACCACAATAAATGGCATTAAAAGTCTAAGAACCTTCTATAATCACCTTATGGAGTAAGCACAGAATTGTACCTCTTTTCTTCCAGCAAGGCAGAAATGAAAGCATACATGAAAAAAATGTAGCTAGATCCAACTTTTAAAAATGGAGTCAACACATTGGCTTAGATCTAATTTTACATTCTGACTAATAGTTCTGGTGTAAATTGCCATATTTCCATTGCTATAGAAATTAAACTCTCTGATTTCTGTATGTATGGAGAAATGCAACATATGTAGATAATGGCATAATCCTGTATTTATGATATTCCATTTTCTATAAATATAGATGTTCAGTGATTATCAATAGAGCTGCTTATTAAAATTCAGACTTAGATACAAAATGATGTCATTTTGTCTTAATATTTGAAAACCTAAAAATATCTCTCTAGCTCTCTGAAAATCTGTATTTTAGCATTTACATTCAGCAGTTTATTGCAGTAGGAGATATTTCAAACAGAAGAAACAAATTGTCCCATCGAAGTACTCTAATGATTCAGAAGACTATTTTTTTCCCAGCAAAGCAAATATTAGGAATGAAGTTTAATCAAAGAACTAGTGCTGCATTCCCACTGAAGGCGGGAAATAACTGATTATTTCACTAAGTTTTTGAGAATCAGCCTTGTTAGGAATAAGATCAAACTCAATTGCTGTCTTGCAAAATTGATGTCCCCTTTACTGCATCCCTTAGACAAATGGTTTTACATTGTGAAAGGCTTCCTTTAATGATTGTTTGTTCCTTTGACAAACTAGCTAATTGTCCACTGCTCTATTCATCTTAATTCAGACTCATTACCCTTCTTTTTTCCTCTCTACTCTTCTGCAGCTACTGCTATGGCCTCACACTACTATCCTATCCAGCAATGTAAAACTGTTTTGCTGTAGTGCCACAGGGAGCTTCCTTGTGCTACCTGCCAAGTAGATATGAAGTAAATGGGTTATCTCTGTTCCACATACTTTAAAAGGTCTTTCTGGAGCTTTCACTGTTGCCCTCTCACCCTGATACCCAAAATCCCACTTTGGCAATTTCCTCTGTCTTGTTATGGACTGCCCTGACTACCCCTGACCTGAGCACTGAGCTACCTCCAGGGCTCTCAAATTAACCTTTCTCCGCCAATGTTTGAGACGTTGGGTATGGGCCAAGGGATATCCTAGAGAGACACCCGTGACACAGGATGGGGCGTTTTGACTTCGAGCCCCTTTGAGGCTTCTGCCTTCTGCTGTATGACCCCACATGCCAGACATAGCTGATTTGGTACATGCAGGCACAGAGCACAGAGGAAGCCTCTGCACTGATTAGCAAATGCATTTGATGAAGGTCTACGTACAGGGAGTTTCAGGCAGTCAAGTGCATGAATCTCATGTTCGTTACATGGGACTTGACTGATCTGCATCTCCTTGCCTCCGTATTGCCTTGGTTTTCTGCCATTGGTAAAAAAGCTGTAGATGGCAATTCTGAATTTCTCCAAAATTTCCAAACAGAAGATTAGTTAGATTCATCTTTTTCCCTGAATTGATGTTAATTTTATATCTCCCAGCAGCTGTCAGAACAAAGGTATTTTGTAACCTTTGGCTGTATAGTTATGTGAATAAGAGTTGCATGCAGTTTTCACGTATTTTGACTCTGCCTATGTAGTGCACAGCAGTCAGTCTTTCTGAGAATGGTTAATACGTAGGATTGGATGAAGAGATCTGCCTGGATTAACAATAGGTGATAAATGAGGATCTTCTTATTAAGTGAGGATAAGAGATATTTCCTGGTGAGGGCCCAATTCTCCACATAAAGAAAGACAAGAAAGGAATGGTAGCGTGGACTATCTGTTAGTTGCTAGGCACTTGATTCATCCTTAGACCTCAAGGACTCAGCATGGAGAACAACTGAGATAATTTGTGTTGCTGTGTCATCTCTTGCTTTTCACAGGAAGTGTCAGTTTTTCCTTGCCTAGTAATAGCACTGATGGCAATTATTACATTCTAGTGTGTTTGGTACATGTATCTGTGTATAAATGTGTATTAAATAAATGGTAAAAAAAAGACTGTGGTCATGAAAATGTTTTTCTGAGCCAAACCCTATTAGATAAACAGGTATGTTTTTTTCAGTGTAATTCAGCACCACAGTGATAACCCAACAATAAAAACAATGTAAGTACAGATATAAAGTTATGAAACAACATATTGTCAGAAGCAATAAAAAAGATTTAGCAATGCATAAACAGGATAGATCCGCAAGAGGCCAAGCATGGCAGTGGTTTATTATACACACCTACCTACTGAAGGCCATACTGAGCAGAATGTAAAAGAGAAAGAAGCGGTAAATTTGTGATCGCTGTTTTTATTATTCTGCTCTTTAAGAGGGATCTGATTTGGAATTTGCATTCCACGAGAGTTCTGAGTTTTTTTTTAAGAGCATTTAGCGTTTATGTAACTCTTAATTCATCAGTGTACAAACATGAACTCTAAACAGCTGCAGTAGTGGCTCAGATGAACTACGTGAAGGTATGCAGTTGTGCTCTAGGTTAGTACAGCACTAAACATGGAATGGGCATGGAGATACATCCCTTGTTGCCCGTGTGAGAAACAGCTTTGGTATAGCTACGTGCAGACACTGTTCTGTGTTGGCAGCACAAACCTCCCTAAAGCCATGCCGGAGATGTGAGACGACAGTAAGACAATTGCTGCTTTTGCTCTCTTTCGTGTAGTGAGGCTAGCTTAGTAGCTAAGAAAAAAAAAGAAGATCACTGACTGCACTCTTAAACTTGATAGTCTGATATGGGTTTTACATGTATATGTCCTGCTGGGGAATTAGTTATATATATACAGATGAGGATAATTCCTCTTTCCCTGGATTGTTTTTCTCTTAGTGAAGCTAAGCTTCTGCAAATAAAAACTTATATGTCGAGTATTTAGCCATTATGCACATTTACAGTCTGTGTATAAAAATAAGTATTCTTAATTCTGAACTCTCTGTTTCACAATGCAATTGCCTTACAAACCACAAACAAGTAGTAATGGCTTAACTGTGCCAACAAAGCACTTCACAGGGGGCACAGGTTTGGAAATGAACTTCACCACAGACCTTGTAGACATCTGAACTCTATAAATCCACAGGTGTTTAAGTAGCCCTAAGGGCTAGGTCAGATAGCAGACTTCTTTCAGTATGACTTTACAAGGATTTAGTACTGTGTAAACAACACTTGCAAGGTTTTCTCTTTACTGCTGAGTAAAACCAGTAGCAGGAAGAGCCACCTTTGATTTTTTTGCCGTAAAAGGTATAGTGTTCTTTTATTCCATAAACAGTGTTTGCTAGGATGTTTTTGAGCAAGACTACATACAAAATTAAACTTTCTTAGCCAGCGTGTTTCAGACAAGATGATACAAAATGTCGCATTCTTGAAAAGAAACCGCAGGGTGACGGGAGAGTTTGTTATTTGCTTTTTGTTGCTTTTGTTTGTTGTTGATTTTGATCTTTGTTTTGGGGGAAGCATTCAAGTTGTTCTGGAAAAAGATAAATTAGACTATAGTTTTATATGCTCGTGCAGTCTGCTGTTTCTAGGTCTGTGCATTTCCACCTAAAGTAATGTTGTTAAAAATTTGTAAGCAGATGGGCTTACTTTTCAGTAAAGTAACCCCAAAGCATAAGGTAGCTTGCACAGAAATACTGCTGAATCGATGTTGGGGAAAAAAGAAAAAAAAAAGACTGGCTAATGCAGAGTGCTGAGAACAGTGTTCTATTTTTACTCCAAAATCTGGTCGGCTGGTAACAGTGAAGGATTTCCATCAGTACCTTAAAAAAAAAAAGAGAGAGAGACAGAGAGATACTAAATGACTCCCCAGAATAACATGATAAACAGCTTGAATGGCGAAATTAGATCATAAGGAGGAGGAGTAAGGAGCTGAAAGGAGTAAAACAGCACTTGGAGAGGAAAAACAAGATAACCGGAACCCGAGTGGAGTACAGTAATTAGGAACTGGAGAAGGAAATTAAAATCCTTAGAGAATTCAGTATCTGAGAAGGGAACTGAGAGAAATCTATTGAGATTTATGAGAGGGCAATTACTCCAAAAGCTTAATTAACTCGCTTACAAAGCTCTGTTGAGGCTCATCCTTGTTTTCACACTAGTGACTCAAGAAAATAGAGACTATTTCTTTAGTAGTTAAGGAAAGCTTATTGATGAGTGTATTAATCTATAGGACTGATAGGTAATGATTAATTCAATCATGTTTTCATGCAGCATTTTGGTTTCTGCTCCTTTGCCCCTTATTGTTTAGATTTAGTGGTATTTTGGGCATAGGTAGTACCGCCGGGATTTAAAATGCATAAATTGCCTAGGTTATTTAAATAAGTTTTGCTGTAGCTAAACGCAGTATTTATGACGTGAGCTTTTTTTGTATAGTCAGCATAGAGATTTGCAAGAATATATTACAGAGATTGCTACACATTTGCTAAATTTTGATGGCAAAGAGGCACAGAGAGACAGTTTTTATTACCTTCACTCTGTCCTGGAGTGTGCTTTCTTACAGATGTCTAGTCAGGTTTGTGCTATGCAGCCCTTTTTGCTGGACTGAAGTGTTTGCCACAAATGTACACATTGAATCTGGTGTTCTCTGTGTCTTCAAGCTGTCAGTTATCCTGACATCTGTCTACTACTCCTAAAGTCAGAGTTTCCTTTCTCAGTCAATGACTGCCCGTAACATACACAAAGGTATAACTTCCATCGATTCAATTTAACTGAATTACTGAAACTGTTTCTTGGAAAGTGATGAGGGGAAAATCTTTGCACTCAGCTGCATATTACATGAGTTAATTCTATGGAAACAGCCTTACGGCTGCACAAACCAGAAAGTCTCAGTGCTGAGAGACGTCAGGAATTTAAGAGTATAGTATATATATCACACAGAAATTTTGTCTTTTGTCAGGGAAATGATCGGATTGTGGGTCCTGTAGTTCCCAAAAATATAATCTGAGAAAATTTTCATCTTCTCTGCAACTCGACCCAAATTATGAGACCATTCAAAAGATTCTGAATTAAGTCTTATATTTGTCAGCAGTTCATCACTTTTTTAAATAGAAAAAACATACGTGTTATGTTGTCTGGGAACCATTTGTTTTGAAGCGTTGTAACCCAAGACTTTTATTCCTGTTTTTTTTCCCCCTTCCATTCTTCAGGTTATTTAGAAAACCTGCCTGTTTACAAATCACATTAGGTTTGTTGTGTGCATTAAATGAAAGGTTTTCAACTTCCAGAGCAGACTGTATGAACAATTGTCTTGTGTACACATCAACTAGCATCCTACCCAAGTGCAATGAATTTGGTTTGTGTTAATTACAAGGTGCATTTGACTGCGTGTACATGATAGATTGACAGTTCTAAATATCATGATATGCAAATAAACAGAAATCCTTTTTCCTATTTTATAGAGTAGATGAGAAATACAGTGTATTATGAAAAGAAGCATAAATGCAGCTATGCCAGTGGCCTGCTAGTCTATATATATCCACTCTCATGGATATAAGAAAACTTAGATGAAATTGAATTATTACAATGTTTATGCACAGTGTTGTCATCTTTTTACCAGTCCAAAAGGATAGTTCTCAGTCTAAAATCTGAATGTTAAAGAATAAACAGGAAAACATGAACTAACACATACCATTTTAAACTGGACACAGGGACATTATCCTGCACTATCCAAATATATTTATGGAGAAACTCAAAGAGCAAGTCTATCTAGATCTCATTTGGGGATTCCAAGATAGTTTATCTGATTATTTTCTGATGTTTATTTTGGTGTTGTGTTTTTTTTTTTTCCTTGTCATTCTGCATTCTTCATTAATGAAAAATCCTTTTCATGTACCTACCTTGAATTCAACAGAGGAGAAATTGTAGTAAAAAGAATTTCCTAGTACTTATCCACCGCTTAAAAGGAATTCTCATTTTCAGCAGGATTCACTAGCAGTTTAGGTCTATAGTCTCACCATTTTTCTCTTTTTTTGGTGGATTTTTGTTTTTAATTTTGTTTGGGTAAATTATATAATAGATATGCAGAAAAATTGGATAAAAAAATTGAAGTCTCATCTTCATCACTGGCATTTCATGTGCTTGACTTAATAATTGTGAAGATCTTGATGCTCTCAAACATTAATGTAATTAGGACTAAGTAAAGCACCTAAACAAATGGTGTATTCATGAGTTGGGTATTTTAACAAGGGCTGAAAGTTTGCAGTGCACGTAGTTTGTTGTAAGGCAGCCTATGGAGCACTAACACAGGGGTATTTTGCATTTTCTCCCGGGAACCCCAAAGCTGAACTCTGTACAGTTGTCATTGCAGAAATGGAGATGTGGTATTTTTAATGGGGTTAAATGTAATTGGTAGAACTTCCTGGATTTGTTGGCTGTTAATATGGGAGCAGGTTGGACCTATTAACTGATGTTATTACTGTACCTTTCAGTTGGAGATATTCTGTGATTTTCTGTCAGGAATAAACACACTACCTCCCCTACTTTCCCCTCAGTTTTTCAAGATGGACTAGCATTTGGTTCTCTGTTTTTCAGAAACTTCTTGCTTGGATAGGTAATCAGGTTGCTGGGTTTTTTTTGTAGAAATAAACTGCCTAAAAATGGTTAAGACTGCAGAGACACATTGAGGAGGAGAGTAAAATATTCCTATTGCACTGTGAGGCTGTGTACTTAAAGAGCCAGAGCTTCATGTGGTGAGTGGCTTTAACCATGAAATAAGAAGCTGTATTGCACAAAGTTTTAGCAATAAGGCATACTTTCATTAGGAAGATAAATACAAATGCAAGACAAGATAAAATGTTTCTCAGTTAAAAGGACTTAATATTGTACTGTATGTGGTTTATATGTAATACACTCAACCAGCAAAATAGTGAGATGTCTATGCAGTTACAAAAAATAGCACTGCTGTTTCTATGATTTCTTCTCCCTTGTATTTCATTGGATTGGCTACCTGCCTATCTTTAATTTCATGTTAAGAATTTTGTCTTATGAATTATAAAGATAGAATTCTGATTTTCTATTTTTCTTCATGTTTCTCAGAGGTGCTTCCTTTCTACAGTGCATCAAAGTAAAACTAAGTTTGAGACCGATCCTTGAAATTCATGGAACCACATTGATGTTGATTATAAAACCCACCATAAAAATTAAATCTGGATTTTCAATCCTCTAGTGAGATATGGAATAGGGAATTTCAGAGATTGATACATCTGTAAACCAAAAGAAACTGTAGTCGCTCTTTCTAATCTCTAGGATAACCAAGTCACAAATGCAGTGAGCCCTGTAATTTATGGTTTAGTTTAGCTGCACCTCTAATTAAAAGCAAACACAAAGTGTGTTTGTAAGTTCCCTTCGTTTGAATGAGAACAGGCAAACGCTTTCTCAAATAACTACTCTTTCTTCACTCAAGTTGCAGCTCTCTTTCTGATGGCTCTGAAAGGAGCTGAAGTTAGTTGATAAAAAGTGGCTCCCGATAACTAATTCTAGCAGGGAGGTCACTGCCATTTCAGTCATTTGTATTGTTATTCTATTTCTAAAAAGACAAGGAGAAATTAGAACAGTAATCAACAGGAGTTGCCAGAAAAGACCATTTTAAAAAAATGAGTAGAAATGGCAGGCAGAGGTTTTAACATCTGTGGCCACACCAAAGGAACTGAGAAACTGTTTCGTTTTGATAATAATTTTGCATTAGTTTAAGTTTCTTGTTTCAGAGGTAACAAAATGGGTCATCTTGTGGTTTAGAGATCATTAGATACTGCTTGCTAACGTAAAGATTGTCTCTACTTTTTTAGAAGGGTCTCTATTTTTCTAGGCATTATGAACTAATTTACAGGACTGATTAGAGAGGCTCTATCTTTGCGTTCATTAACAGTATTTCTGAAATAAGTACAGCAAAGAATTTTTTTGATTCCCAAACACTGATTTTCCTTAACATTTCAAAGGTTAGTTGCTTGTGAAAAGACTACACTTAAGTATTCAATAGAATTCTCTGAATGCTGCGTCTGCATTCGTCTGTGCTTAGTTCTGTCTCGTTATGATGTCTTCTTGCTTATTTTGTGTTACTGTTGCACAAAATGGTCTTTTGGCAATTAGCAGTGCTGTTTTAAACCTAGCACGTACATACAAAACAGCAAAAAACGTGGCATCCTATTAAAAAAAATAAAGCATGCACATCATTATCACTGTACATGGGAAACTTGTTATATGAGGCCAGTACTTCATTTGAGAGAACAATTAAATTGAATTTTGATACAGCTAAATAGCACCTTTGTTAAAACCAAAATGACCTTGAGTAAATGTACTTCAGAAATTCACCCAGGTAAAAGAACAGGTACAAGAATTCAGTAACTGCAGTGCATTTTACAAGGTTGTATTTTCATTAAATTTATCGCAATTTTGCCCTCTTTTTTTCCATGGGGGGGAAGTAGATTAACAATTTCCATTTTTTAAATATTCTTGCTTTATAAATTAGTTCCCTTTCTTTCAGCTTTTATACTCCACGCTCCAGATAATAGATGTGCTCACAAAAGACTTGTCTGAAATAATGAAGCTGTTAAAGAACATAGTAATTTTTTACTTTAATAAAATTGATCTGTCCCTGTAAAGCATTGGAAGGCAAACTTGCTCTTACAATGCATCGCTATACCATGTTTGTGACACTGATAGATAACTATTAACTCCTTTTAAGCTTTAAAATGCTTTAGAATGCCAGAGTAAAGAATCTAAAAGTGCAGATCTTATTCAAATGAATCAGGATAGAGCAGATGGTTGAAGAAGGCTCACAAGCAAGAAGTAAATCTCCTGTTCTCCCTTTCTGATTGCTTTGCCCACAGAGGAATAACGATTCAAAGAAAATCAGTAATCATGGCGGATGTCATTAGCATATTCCCAATAAGGGAGCTTACATAAAAATTCCCAGAGAAAATGAATGGCTGCTAGTATACATCAGCGTGCAAACAGTGCATTTCCAGCTGCCTCGCAAAACATAGATTTTCCAGGACTTTTGGAAATGAAGTTTGAAAAACTGTATTAAAGGAATCACACGTTTGCTTACAGAAGGGACAGATATTTTATTAACTAGCTATTACATCTATATTTAACACTCTTGTCAGTTGTAATGCTGAGCTGAACAGTCACAAAAAAATTCTGTGCGTAAAACTAAGATATCAGCAAACCTTCAGTAAAATACAGGGAAAACCTTTGCTAGTTGGTTGTTCCTGTCTGGAGAGGTGTGTGCAAACTCCTGTAAATCCCTTCCCCAACATGTTTTCTGATTGCATTATTGTGAACGCATGTGGTAAATGTCTGCTTCCTTCTTGGTTCACAGAAATTATTAAGTTGTTCACAAATCAGTGGCAAAGCAAAACATTTCCTCAGAGTGCTGCAGAAGGAGTACTAACCTAGACAAATGGCTGTTTTCTTGTCTGTCCATAAGCAATGGGAAGCCCATTAGCCAGTGTAAATGAGCATAGCGCTATCTGAACAGTCAAGCTGCCGCCTTTCATTTATATAGAATCAGGATCTGGCCTCTTATTTTCAGCTTTTTGCTTGGGATATTTCAAAATTATTTTACTTTTTTTTTTTCAAGGAAAATGAGCACAAATTCAAGAATTGTGTGCAGATTTGTCACATTCTCCTACTTAATATAGTTCAGAAAGTAATGCAATATTGTGTTATTCCCGTTCACTTTAATTCCATAGTATAGGCAAGGTCTAGGAGTAAATCATCACTGCTCTGGCCTCTGGATTAGGCAGTCAGCTGCCATTGTTGCAACTGGAAAATGCATGTCTAATTTATTGTGTGCCAGGCTGAATACTTATGTCCTATTGGTTCCCAGTACAACAACAGACCAACAGTCACTAAAATAAGTACCATCACCTAGATGGTTGATAAATCCCCTTAGAAAAGCAGCCATGAGACATGGTATTGACAGGTTTTGTTGCTGAAATAAGAGAGAAACTAGGTAAGGGTGACCATGTCCCTGCAGATGCCATCGTTGATTGTGCCAGCAGGAGGCAGATGGCTAAAGAATACAATAGGAACTGTCACAATAGTTTCAATTTTATTATTGAAACCCAAACTTTCAGTGGCAGTGGACAGATTGCCTTCATTTTTCATCCATGAAACATCTTCAACGTTTCCTCAGAAAAAAAAAAAAATCTTTTAAACTAGCACTGCAACCAATAATGCCTTTTATGTATACTAAGATGGTAGAAATCATTAATAAAATGCCTGTCGACAGCACATCTCCCTTTTCTTTTTAGCAAAAAGGGGAGAAATCATTAATTACAGTTTCTGTCACACACAAAAGACATGTTTTTTGTTCTGGTCTCTTAGCACTTTAACGGCATGAATTCACCTAGTGGCCACCTATTCTGCAAAATTTGAAAAGGGATGTGTCCTTATCCGTCTATGCAAAACCTTCTGAAGACATTGCATGTGTCTGCCTGGGCAACAAATGCTGTATTTTGGGTTGATACTGAAAAGGAGCATTATGAATATGGATAGGATGCAAATACTCCATCTATCTTAATCAGAATACAGGAATTCAAGCTGTTGTAGAAGGAGGGGGAAGGAATGGGGGGGACACACCTTCGAAAACTAAGCTGTAGGGGCCTAATTCTGCTCTTACCGCTATCAGCTGGAGTTTTACCACTGAAGTTATTAAGGTGAGGATTGGGCAGGAAATTTACAGGATCTTTTGTGAGGTTAGCATTTTACACACTGCTCTGCCAGACACATTGACTTTGATTGAGATTGCTCACTCTGCTAAACTTGTATGTATTTTAAGTGTTCGCTGGAAGGTAAACTTAAAAATCACTACTAATAATTCATTTATCACATCTAAAAACTATGTGATCATGTAGATTTTTATATATAAAAATTAAACAGAAAAATTCTACATATGGCAAATTTGAAAAGAATGCATGGGAAGGTGTAAGTAATAGCAGTTTGTTGGGGCAGACAGCTGTTATTAGTTCAATTTATCTAACCAGGATAATGTCAACAAAAAGGTCTTAGTTTCTAGGTTTTCCCCAGCTCATCATTTCCTATCAGTTTTAATGGATGCCTGTGATGCAAGTAAAAGGAGAATACTAAAGAAATAGCTTTTTAAGAATTTTTTTTAATTTATTTGTTTCTGTAAACCGTGAGAACTACATTTTTTTTTTAATTTCTCTGTTTTTGTTCTATGCTATCTAAATATTTTATGACACCCATACAGAGGATTCTTGTCTCTTTTGAAAGAAGTCATCACTGAAATCTGGAAAATCAAAAATCAAAATATGTTTTCATTGTGAGCATATGAGACTTTTTTTCAGCCTTCAGATCTAGTGAAACAGAAAGTGAATACAATACTCTCATTCACTCAGAAGGTAAACATATGTCTTCTGAAATGTCATTTATGTGTTTCAGTTTCTATTCACGTCTCATCAATTGTAAATGAAAGGCCCAAACTGTCTATGTGGGCACAAAAATATCAGTTGGGGAAAAAAAGTCTTGTTAGAATAGAAATTTAAGACAAAATCCTCAACTAATATAAAAACAGTGTAGATGAACAGGTTTCAATATGTGTTTTGCATTATAAGTGAAGAATATAACTCTAGAAATTGGAAGTTTAATGTCTTATTACCCCTACTTTTGGTGTCGGCACTTAGAGTTCCTTGATTAAGAAACATTAAATTTTACATGGCTTATTGTGACTACAAGTATACCAATGGTTTTTATAGTCCAATATATAAATACAGTATGTACTACAACATAATCCATTTTAGTGTCTAGCAACTTTAGTGCCAAAGTTCAATAGATTCCCAGTAAAAACCATAATAAACATTTTGGGCCTTCCATTTCTTGTATGCTTTTGTGTGGAGGACACTCAAGACCTTTCATCACCCACAGGAATGTAAAAAAGTCGTTCTAGCTCACATGTTCCGCATTACCTGTTTCTATGATTATGTGCTAAAATCTGTAGTAAGGACCCAGTCCTACACAGCTGAAGTCAGCAGAAATCTTATCATGCATTTTAAAGTCATGGAAATCACAGGTCTATGTTTTTAAATAATTATCTGAGTCTGAAATGTATGGAGTTAGTCTATTCAAAATTTGCTTGGGCTATAGTCCTCTTACATGGATGATTGAATTTGAAAGTAGTTTAATACTTTTTTTCCTTGGTAGCGTAGAGGCAAATCTGTGATGTTCTTGCTCTGATGTCAATGAGAAAGTTTTGTCAGAGGATTCGTTCATTTGGGGTTTGCCACCTGAGTATGGATGGGCTGTACTATAGATTTCGATCCAGTAAAATACATAATTCACATCACTAAGACATATAGTATGAATAACAACCGACTAGACTGTGAGCCACATACACTATTTTTACCCTATATGTTTTTAAACCTGTGGTGAGCAGAATATTTCGTGGCATTGGTTAAAAATGTCGTGTCTGAAAAATCTGGCAAGTATTCAGAGTCATTTAATCTTTCACCAAGATTTAATCGGAATAGTCTTATATCTCTTTTGTGCATTGTCAAATGCTCACCACAATTTGTCTGCTTCCATGGTGGACTGACAGATTGAGCAAATAAGCAAAGACCCAGAACATTTGACTGTAATTGTGATGTCAGCACTGTTAAACTATATTTATAAGGAGAAAGTTAACACTTTGACATTAACAATTTCATCAGTTCTACTTGTGTTTGCTTCATAAACAAGCAAGCTATTTTTTAAAAAATGTCTATGACCAGTAATTTGTTCTTCTGGAAAAAAGCTACAAATTTCAGTTCTGAAAGAAAAGCAGCCACAAAAAAAAAAAAAAAAAAAAAAA